>Ga0180219_1000638_pt1 | contig 26670 bp, 30 predicted proteins | sample eDN3rd30CBELigMG_FD_151338 | JGI IMG/M metagenome (GOLD analysis project Ga0180219, IMG submission 151338) | Enriched Miracle-Growth compost microbial communities from Emeryville, California, USA - eDNA 3rd pass 30_C BE-Lig MG (version 2)... ... | reverse complement strand
ACGTGGAATACGAGACGGAAAGCCGTCACTATGCGCACGTTGACTGCCCGGGCCACGCTGACTATGTGAAGAACATGATCACGGGCGCGGCGCAGATGGACGGCGCGATTCTGGTGGTGTCGGCCGCGGACGGCCCGATGCCGCAGACGCGCGAGCACATTCTGCTGAGCCGCCAGGTTGGCGTGCCGTACATCATCGTGTTCCTGAACAAGGCGGACATGGTCGATGACGAAGAGCTGCTGGAGCTGGTCGAGATGGAAGTGCGCGAGTTGCTGTCCAAGTACGACTTCCCGGGCGACGACACGCCGATCATCAAGGGTTCGGCCAAGCTGGCGCTGGAAGGCGACGAAGGCCCCCTGGGCTCGCAAGCGATCATGCAACTGGCCGAAGCGCTGGACTCGTACATCCCCACGCCCGAGCGCGCGGTGGACGGCACGTTCCTGATGCCGGTGGAAGACGTGTTCTCGATCTCGGGGCGCGGTACCGTGGTGACGGGCCGTATCGAGCGCGGGATCATCAAGGTTGGCGAAGAAATCGAAATCGTGGGCATCAAGGACACGGTCAAGACCACCTGCACGGGCGTGGAAATGTTCCGCAAGCTGCTGGACCAAGGTCAGGCGGGCGACAACGTGGGTATTTTGCTGCGCGGCACCAAGCGTGAAGACGTCGAGCGCGGCCAGGTGCTGGCCAAGCCCGGTTCGATCAACCCGCACACGGAGTTCGCCTCCGAGGTGTACATCCTGTCCAAGGAAGAGGGTGGGCGTCATACGCCGTTCTTCAATGGCTATCGTCCGCAGTTCTACTTCCGCACGACGGACGTAACGGGCACGATCGACCTGCCCAAGGACAAGGAAATGGTGTTGCCTGGGGATAACGTGGCGATGACGGTCAAGCTGATCGCCCCGATCGCCATGGAAGAGGGCCTGCGCTTCGCCATTCGCGAAGGCGGCCGTACCGTGGGCGCCGGCGTGGTTGCCAAAATCATCAAGTAAATTACTTGTCATAGGCGAAGGCTTCGCGCCTTCGCCGTTCGTTCTTTAGGAAACACCATGAAAAACCAGAAAATCCGCATCCGCCTGAAGGCGTTCGATTACAAGCTGATCGATCAGTCCGCAGCCGAAATCGTTGAAACCGCAAAACGTACTGGCGCGGTTGTGCGCGGTCCGGTGCCTCTGCCGACGCGTATTCGCCGCTACGACGTGCTCAGTTCGCCGCACGTCAACAAGACGGCTCGCGACCAATTGGAAATGCGTACCCATCAGCGCCTGATGGACATCGTCGATCCTACCGACAAGACCGTCGACGCCCTGATGCGTCTGGACCTGCCGGCCGGTGTCGACGTCGAGATCGCGCTGCAATAAGCCGCTCTACTGCGCTTGCCGCAGCCAGGAAAACGCCATGTAAGTGATACATGGCGTTTTTTTTGCCTACCCGGTTCCTGGGATAAAGCGCCTGCTTTTGGGTCGCCATGCACGCGGCGGGATAGCGTGGAAATGGCCTTTTCTACGGTATGCTGGCGCATGTTTGCCCTGCGGTTCCGATTCGGGATTTGTAATGTCCATTGTTGACAGTCTTGCCTTCTACCTGGTTGCCGTGCCCGCCGTGCTTATCGTGGGCATTGGCAAAGGCGGCTTTGCTGGCGGCCTGGGAATACTTGCCGTGCCTCTCCTGGCGCTAGCCGTTTCGCCGCTGCAGGCAGCCGGCATCATGTTGCCGATCTTGTGCGTCATGGATATTGCGGGCGTGCGCGCCTGGCTGCATAAGTGGGATAGGGCGCTCATGCTCAAGCTGCTGCCTGGCGCCATCGTCGGCATTGTGGTGGGAGCTCTTACCTTTCAGTTCGTCAATGAAGAGTTCATGAAGATGCTCATTGGCCTGCTGGCCTTGATTTTTTCGCTGAACTACTGGCTGAAGGGCTGGATGAGGAGCCGGCCGGGATTGCGCCTGCCCGACCGCGTCGGCGCTAGTCTTTGGTCGGGCGTATCCGGCTATACCAGCTTCGTCGCCCATGCGGGAGGCCCGCCGCTCATGATCTACATCCTGCCCAAGAATCTGGACAAGAGCATCATGGTGGGCACCATCACCATCTATTTCGCGGTGGTCAACTACGTGAAACTCATTCCCTATGCGCTATTGGGTCAGCTCGATACCGAGAACCTGTTGACCTCCCTGGTGCTGGCGCCGGTTGCGGTGGTCGGCGTCAAGCTGGGTGTCTGGATGCACGACCGCGTCGACGCGCAGGCCTTCAATCGCCTTATGTATGTCTTCCTGTTCTTTGCGGGGCTGAAGCTGACATGGAGCGGCGGGGTGCTGCTGCTAGGTTGATATCCTCTTTGCCTCTGACACTTTTCAGCCGCGCGAATAAGCCAGTTTGCCCGCCACATACACCGCCCGGGTCGCGCGGTCGTCGGCCATGGTCATTTGCACGAACAGGGCGTCTTCGAGCGATTCGCAATAGCTCATGCGAAAATCGATGATGGGCGTCGACTTCATGTCGAGCACCAGCAGGTCGGCCTCCATGCCTGGCGCGATGGAGCCGATCTTGTCTTCCAGGTACAGCGAGTGCGCCGCGCCGCGGGTTGCCAGGTAGAAGGCCTTGGGCGCCGAAAGCGAATAATGGCCGAACTGGCCGATTTTATAGGCTTCGCCCATGGTCCTGAGCATGGAAAGAGTGGTGCCGCCGCCGACGTCGGTGGCCAGTCCGGTGCGAATGGCCTGGGCGGGCGCTTGCGGCTGCCTGGCCCGGGTGAAGTCGAACAGGCCGCTGCCCAGAAAGCTGTTGGAGGTGGGACAGTGCGCGACGGCGGAGCCGCTTGCGGCCAGATGCCGCCATTCTTCTTCCTGCAGATGCAGGGCATGGCCGAAAACGGCGCGCGGGCCGATCAGGCTGTAATGGGCGTAGACGTCCAGGTAGCCGGCGCGTTCGGGGAACAGGCTTTTGACCCATTCGTTTTCCTGCAGGGTCTCGGCCAGGTGGGTTTGCATGTAGGTGCCGGGATGCTTTTTCCATAGCGCGGCCGCGGCCTCGAGCTGGGCGGGTGAGCTGGTGGGGGCGAAGCGCGGCGTCACCGCATACGAAAGGCGACCCTTGCCATGCCATTTGGCAATCAAGGCCTCGGACTGGTCGTAGCCGGATTGCGCCGTGTCCAGGAGGGCGGCGGGGGCGTTGCGGTCCATAAGCACTTTGCCGGCAATCATGCGCATGCCGCGCCGGGTGGCGGCGTGGAATAGGGCATTGACTGATTCGGGGTGAACCGTACAGTACACGGCGGCCGTGGTGGTGCCGGCACGCAGGCATTCCTGCAGGAAAATGCCGGCAACGGCGGAGGCGTGTTCGGAATCAGCGAACTGCTGCTCGGTGACGAACGTGTATTTGTTGAGCCAGTCGATGAGCTGGGCGCCGTAGCCGCCGATCATCTGTGTTTGCGGATAATGGACGTGGGTGTCGATGAAGCCGGGCAGGATGAGTGCATCGGGGTAATGCACCGGCTTGAGCCGCCCGAGCTGCGGCTTCAGGCTGGCGTAGTCGCCGGCCGCCGTTATTTTGCCGTTTTCAACGAGGACGAGTCCGTCGGACTCATAGCGCATGGAGGCCTGGTCGCCGGCCTGGAACGGGTCGGCGACGAAGGACAGGGTGGGGCCGCGCAACGCAAGGCGCCCGGAAACGGGTGTCATGTAGGCTCCTGTTGGCTTTTGGCAATCGACAACTATACGAGATTAACGCCTTGTTCATAGGTGAAAACAACAGCGCTAGGGTTTTTCCGTATGCTTGGCTTGCCTGCTGGTGTCAACCCATGTTAAAGTGCTAGCTTAACCAAAAAAATCTTTTGGTTTTATATGTATGAAAATTAGCCCCGACCAATCGCAGTCGGGAATGGAGAAAATGATGTCGAACTCGACACCTACGCCTGCCGCGCATCGGCTGGGGCTCGTGGGGCGCAAGGTTGGCATGACCCGTATTTTTACCGAGGAAGGCGAGTCCATCCCGGTAACCGTGCTGGACGTGTCGAACAATCGCGTTACCCAAGTCAAGTCACCAGAAATCGATGGTTATGCGGCCGTGCAAGTAGCCTACGGCAGCCGTCGCGCCTCGCGCGTGACCAAACCCGAGGCCGGGCACTATGCCAAAGCCGGCTCCGAAGCCGGTAGCATCCTCAAAGAATTCCGTCTCGACCCCGCCAAAGCCGCTGAATTCACAGCCGGCGCTGTCGTGGCCGTCGAAAGCGTATTCGAAGCGGGCCAGAAAGTGGACGTAACCGGCACGACGATTGGTAAAGGCTTTGCCGGCACCATCAAGCGCCACCACTTCACCTCGCAGCGCAATTCGCACGGTAACTCGCGTTCGCACCGGGTTCCAGGTTCCATCGGCCAGGCGCAAGACCCCGGCCGCATCTTCCCTGGCAAGAAAATGGCGGGCCACCTCGGTGACGTCACCCGCACCGTTCAAAATCTTGACATCGTCCGTGTCGATGCCGAGCGCGGTTTGTTGCTGGTCAAGGGCGCTGTCCCCGGCCACAAGAATTCCGACGTCATCGTGCGCCCGGCCATCAAGATGTCCGCCAAGAAAGGAGCCTAAATATGGAACTCAAGCTCCTGAATGACCAGGGCCAATCCTCGTCCACCGTTGCCGCTCCCGACACCGTTTTTGGTCGCGACTTCAACGAAGCGCTGGTGCACCAGATCGTCGTCGCCTTCCAGGCCAATGCCCGCAGCGGCAACCGCGCCCAGAAAGACCGCGCCGAAGTCAAGCACAGCACCAAGAAGCCATGGCGCCAAAAAGGCACGGGCCGCGCTCGTGCCGGTATGACTTCCTCGCCCATCTGGCGTGGAGGCGGTCGCGCGTTCCCGAATTCGCCCGACGAAAACTTCACCCAGAAGGTCAACAAGAAAATGTATCGCGCCGGCATCCGTGCGATTCTTTCGCAGTTGGCTCGTGAAGACCGCATCGCCATCGTCGACAGCTTCCAGCTCGATACCCCCAAGACCAAGCAGGCTGCGGCCAAGCTCAAGGGCATGGGCCTCGAGTCGGTGCTTATCATCACCGACGTGCTCGACGAAAACGTTTACCTCGCCACCCGCAACCTGCCGCATGTTGCCGTGGTCGAACCGCGTTATGCCGATCCGCTGTCGCTGATCCACTACAAGAAAGTGCTGATCACCAAGCCGGCTATCGCTCAACTCGAGGAGATGTTGGGATGAACGCCGAACGCTTAATGCAAATTATCCTCGCTCCGGTCGTGACTGAAAAAGCCACGTTCGTTGCCGAAAAAAACCAGCAAGTCGCTTTCCGTGTCGCAGCTGATGCTACCAAGCCTGAAATCAAGGCGGCCGTCGAGCTACTGTTCAAAGTCGAAGTCGAGTCCGTTCAGGTTCTGAACCAAAAAGGCAAGCAAAAGCGCTTTGGCCGTTTCATGGGCCGCCGCAACAACGAGCGCAAGGCTTATGTCTCGCTCAAGGACGGCCAGGAACTCGACTTTACGGAGGTGAACTAAATGGCACTCGTTAAAGTCAAGCCAACCTCGGCGGGACGCCGCGGCATGCTCAAGGTGGTAACGCCCGGCCTGCACAAAGGTGCGCCGCACGCTCCCCTGCTCGAAAAGCAAACCCGTGGCTCGGGCCGTAACAACAACGGCCACGTCACTGTCCGTCATCGTGGCGGCGGTCACAAGCAGCATTACCGTCTGGTCGACTTCCGTCGCAACAAAGACGGCATTCCTGCCAAGGTCGAACGCCTCGAATACGATCCCAACCGTACTGCGCACATTGCCCTGCTTTGCTACGCCGACGGCGAACGTCGTTACATCATCGCTCCTCGTGGTCTCGAGGTTGGCGCAAGCCTGCTGTCCGGAACCGATGCTCCCATCCGCGCCGGCAACACGCTGCCCATCCGCAGCATTCCCGTTGGAACCACCATCCACTGCATCGAAATGCTGCCTGGCAAGGGCGCCCAACTGGCGCGCTCGGCTGGCGCATCGGCTGTCCTGATGGCTCGCGAAGGCGTCTATGCTCAGGTTCGCCTGCGCTCGGGCGAAGTCCGCCGCGTCCACATCGATTGCCGCGCAACCATCGGTGAAGTGGGCAACGAAGAACACAGCTTGCGTCAAATCGGCAAGGCCGGTGCTGTCCGCTGGCGCGGTATTCGTCCTACGGTGCGTGGCGTCGCCATGAACCCGGTCGATCACCCGCATGGTGGCGGCGAAGGCCGTACAGGCGAGGGCCGTGAGCCGGTCAGCCCATGGGGCACACCGGCCAAGGGCTACAGGACTCGTCGTAACAAGCGCACGGACAACATGATTGTCTCGCGTCGCAAGCGCAAGTAAGGGGCGAACCAAATGGCACGTTCAATTAAAAAGGGCCCGTTCGTCGATGCGCATCTGATCAAAAAGATCGATGCCGCCGTCGAGGGCAAAGACAAGAAGCCGATCAAAACCTGGTCGCGCCGTTCAACCATCCTGCCCGAGTTCATCGGGCTGACGATTGCTGTGCACAATGGCCGCCAGCACGTTCCCGTTTACATCAACGAGAACATGGTCGGTCACAAGCTCGGCGAGTTCGCCCTGACCCGTACCTTCAAGGGTCACGCGGCGGACAAGAAGTCGAAGAGGTAAGTGATGGAAACTACTGCAATCATTCGTGGCGTCCATATTTCCGCCCAGAAAACCCGTATTGTCGCGGATCTCATCCGTGGCAAGTCGGTGGCTCAGGCGTTGAATATCCTGACGTTCACACCCAAGAAAGCCGCGGGCATCCTCAAGAAAGCGCTTGAGTCCGCGATCGCCAACGCCGAGCACAACGACGGCGCCGATATCGACGAACTCAAGGTCACCACGGTCTACGTGGACAAGGGCCAGTCGATGAAGCGCTTCTCCGCCCGTGCGAAGGGCCGTGGCAACCGTATCGAGAAGCAGACCTGCCACATCGTGGTCAAGGTCGGGGCTTAAGGAGTCGCAATGGGACAAAAAGTACACCCGATTGGGTTCCGCCTCGCGGTCAACCGCAACTGGAGTTCGCGTTGGTACGCTAACGACAAGGCCTTCGGCGGCATGCTGGCCGAAGACATCCGCGTACGCGAATACCTCAAGAAAAAGCTGAAAAGCGCTTCCGTTGGCCGCGTGGTCATCGAGCGTCCGGCCAAGAATGCACGCATTACCGTCTACTCGGCTCGTCCGGGTGTGGTAATCGGCAAGCGCGGCGAGGACATCGAAAGCCTCAAGTCCGATCTGCAGCGCCTGATGGGCGTGCCCGTGCACGTCAACATCGAGGAAATCCGCAAGCCGGAAACCGACGCTCAGCTTATCGCCGACTCGATCGCCCAGCAGCTCGAAAAGCGCATCCAGTTCCGCCGCGCCATGAAGCGCTCCATGCAGAACGCCATGCGTCTTGGCGCCCAAGGCATCAAGATCATGAGCTCGGGCCGTTTGAACGGTATTGAAATCGCCCGCACCGAGTGGTATCGCGAAGGCCGCGTGCCTCTGCATACCCTGCGCGCCAATATCGACTACGGTACTGCCGAAGCGCAAACGACCTACGGGATCATCGGTATCAAAGTATGGGTCTACAAAGGCGACATGCTGCCCAACGGCGAAATGCCCGTTGAAACCGCAGCGCCTCGCGACGACGAACGCCGTCCCCGCCGTGCGCCTCGTGGCGACCGTCCGGACAGCCGTCGCCCCGCGGGCGGCCGTGGCCGTGGACCCCGCAAGCCTGACGCCGCCGCTGCGCCAGCGCCTGAAGGAGAATAAACATGTTGCAACCGTCACGCAGAAAATACCGCAAAGAGCAAAAGGGCCGCAATACCGGCCTGGCTACTCGCGGTGCACAGGTGTCGTTTGGCGAGTTCGGCCTCAAAGCCACGGGTCGTGGCCGCTTGACCGCTCGTCAAATCGAATCTGCCCGTCGTGCGATCAACCGCCACATCAAACGTGGCGGCCGTATCTGGATCCGCATTTTCCCGGACAAGCCCATTTCGCAGAAGCCTGCCGAAGTTCGTATGGGTAACGGTAAAGGTAATCCCGAGTACTGGGTCGCAGAAATTCAACCCGGCAAGGTGCTCTATGAAATGGAAGGTGTAAGCGAAGAGCTTGCACGTGAAGCTTTCCGCCTGGCCGCCGCTAAGCTGCCGATCGCCACGACCTTCGTGTCGCGTCACATTGGCGCTTAAGGAGACCTCATGAAAGCCAGCGAACTCCGTTCCAAAGATGCCGCCGAGCTCAAGACCGAGCTCGAGAGCCTGCTCAAAGCACAATTTGGCCTGCGTATGCAGCGTGCCACTCAGCAGCTCTCCAATACCAGCCAACTGGGCAAGGTCCGCCGCGATATCGCGCGCGTCCGCACCCTTTTGACTGAGAAGGCAGGAAAGTAAAATGAGCGAAACTCAAAACACCCAAGCAGTCAAGAACCAACGCACCCTTATTGGCAAGGTTGTCAGCAACAAGATGGACAAGACGGTCGTCGTTCGCGTCGAGCGCCGTGTTAAGCACCCTGTTTTTGGCAAAATCATCATCCGCTCCAACAAGTACAAGGCGCATGACGAAACCAACCAATACAACGAAGGCGACACGGTGGAAATCGCAGAAGGCCGCCCCATCAGCCGCGACAAGTCGTGGACGGTGGTGCGTCTGCTCGAAGCCGCACGCGTTATCTAATTTGTACGTGGCTTTGGTGGAGCGTATACGCACGCACCTAGACTACACGCAGGTTTGATGTAAAAAGCCCAGGGTTTTTCCTGGGCTTTTTTATGCGCCCGGCATGGGCGCACTCTTGGCGGAGCAAGCCTTCTCGCAAGTTGATTACAGCGAGTGAAGCGACCCGAAGAGTTGGAGTGGCGTTAAGATCTCGGCGGCTTCTGTTAGGGGAGCTTGAATGATTATTTCCATAGGTCCGGTCGGGAGGGATTCGGCCACGACGCTGTCGCCTATGTTTAGTGATTCTCCCCGGCTTGCGCCTACGCCGGCGGGGGATCCGGTAAATAGAATGTCTCCCGCCTCAATCTGGACTGCCTTGCTTATGCCTGCAATTTGCTCTGCTAAAGAATAAATCATATGGGAAGTCGAGCTGGCTTGCTTTGTTACGCCATTGACCGCCAGTGTGAAATCAATATTCTCCAGGTCGACGAATTCCTTCGGTACGATGACGGGCCCGATGGGAGCGGTGCGATCCTGGCATTTTCCAAGGGTAAAGTCGTATTTGAAGGGGAGATGGGGGGCGTCGAACAGGTCGCGCGCACTGAAGTCAATGCCAAGTGTGTATCCGGCAATATAGTCGAGTGCGGATTCCGCTGGAATATTCCGGCCACTCCGCCCAAACACAATGACGACTTCGACCTCCCAGTCAAAATCCGTGCATCCGGACGGTATATGTACGGTTTTGCCCGGGCCAGTCAGCGCAGTGGACGCAGGCTTCATGTAAAAGAACGGTGCCCGGCCTTCGACCTTTTCCATATGGACACCCATTTCTGCAAGGTGGTCAGCATAGTTTGCCCCTGTACAAAAGACCTTGCGCGGATACCCAAGCGGAATCGCCAGCTGCGCCTTGTCTTGCACCAAGGATAGGTTAAGAGGAAGCGCGTCCTTACTGATGGCTTCGTAGATTTTCGTGATCGGTGATCGCGTTTGCATCCAGTTCGTGAAGATGTCGATCAAGCTGTCGGGTAAGCCAACGATTCCAAGTTCGTTGGCCACCGCTTTGAGCGGCCAGAACCGGTCATTGGTCCGTAGCGCTGCAACGACTTTTCCGTTGTGCTGAATAGATGCCAAGGAAAAGCTCATTGCGCACCTCTTGTAATAGGTTTTCCGTCGGGAGTGAACCTGTCGCCGAAGTCAAACATATCGTCGTTCTGGAACCCGGGGTAGTATTGGATTTCCCACCAATTGTTGTCTCGATCGATAAGGTAAAACGAATAGACGCCATGTCGCTGTTCAGCGTCGAAGACTTGCTGGATGCCGTATTGCTCCTTTTTCTCGAGGGCGGCCTTATGCGCTGCATTGACCTCGTCTTCCGAACGTACGTCTATTCCCCAGTGATTGTGCATATCACAGACTGCGTATTTGGACGATTGAACGCAAACGACATGGAATTTCAAGCCGCAGCGTATCACCATGGAAGTCGGGCCATGCTGTATGCATTCAAGCCCAAGAAATTCTTCGTAGAATTTTCGGCTTTTCGCCATATCGAAGCACCCTAGAGTGCCATGCGACATCACATATGGTTTGACCACCGAAGTGGCGTTTTCGACGGGAACAATTGCGTCGTCGGTAAGTTCACGAATATGGCTCATGACACTGTCTCCTAGGGCATATTGGTTAAATCGGTTTCTGTGGAATCGTTTGATGCAGGTAAAAATGCATCGGCAAAAAACTCGTCTGCGGGTAAGCTGCGGGAAGAAATAAAAGCGAGCCTGGCTGCTTCGATCATGTTGGGCGAACCACAGGCATAGACTTGATGGTTTGAAAGGTCGGTGTAGTCGTCCAGGACGATATCGCTTATATGGCCGGTTCGACCGTTCCATTGGCATTCGGGGGTCGGCCTGGATAGAATTGGGTCGAAACGGAAGTTCGCGAATTCGTTTTCCCATTCGCGAACGAGATCAAGCATGTACAGGTCTTTGCGGTTGCGTGCGCCCCAATAGAAGTGGATGGCGCGTTTTTCATTGAGCCTCGTATTGAATGCGTGCTGCAGCATGGATTTGACAGGGGCGAATCCTGTGCCGGTTGCTGCAAGAATAATGGGCTTGTCGCTTTCGCCGCGGATGAAGAATGTACCCAACGGCCCCTCGAAGGTGAGTAGAGCGCGAGGTTTCAACGAGGTAAAGACCTGAGTGGTAAATAGGCCATCGGGCATTCGCCGCAAGTGCAGTTCGATTTGGTTGACGCCCTCGGTGCTTGGTGCATTGGCAATGGAGTACGAGCGACGTTGACCGTCCTCGAGCATGAATTCAATGTACTGGCCGGCAACGAAGAGTAGATTCTCGTTCATTGGCAGTCGTATCGACAAAACCGCGATGTCCTGGGATGGCCGATCAATTTTTAAGACACGGCAGGGGACAATCCTGGCGTGTATGTCTTCCATACCCGAAACTTCTTTAACCTCAAGTACAACATCCGACAATGCCTTCGCCTGGCAGATCAAGGCGTATCCCAGCTTTCGTTCGTCATGGGTAAGGTAAGTGGAGGAAGCTTCGCCGTAATCGATCTTGCCCTCGATGACCTTGCATTTACAACTGTTGCATACCCCTTGCCGACAACTATGAGGCAGGTAGTAACCAGCCTTCAGGCCGGCGCCGAGCAGCTTGACGCCTTCTTCGACCTCGTAGACATGCCCGCTAGGTTCTAGTGTTACCTTGAACACCGTCATCTCCTTGGTTGAGTTCCCTGTTGAGTTGTATTTATTTTATGTAAACAACAAGTTGGTTACATGATGGTATCGAGATAGAATACTCATGTCAATACAGTTGATTCAGGGGGAAACCCTTGGTATTGCGGGTGTTGCGCACAGTAATCCTTAAACCGCATGTATGAGATCTTTAGGGATATCAATGGCCAAGAATGGGACTAACAGCATGGCTGCCGAAGAAGGAAAAAAAACTACGAGTATTCGCAATAGATTGTTGAAGAATGAGTCTCGTAGCGCCGACGCTCGCGACGCCTTGTTATCCCAAAGAGCGATTATGGAAGCCGCTACGCTGGAGTTTTCATCGAGTGGATTGGAGGGGGCGCGCGTGGATCGAATTGCCTTGGCCGCCGGAATTAATAAACAGCTGCTTTATCGGTATTTCGGCAATAAAGAAGATCTATACATGCGTGTTCTGGAGGATGCCTATTTCCAGTTCAGAGAGGCAGATTTGAGTCTCGGGCTGGAACAGCTGGAGCCTGTGGAGGCCTTAAGAAAGTATATAGCCTCGAGCGTAGAGCGAACGCTTACCCATCCTCAGTTCTCAAGGCTGATCTTCGATGAAAACTTTCATAAAGGCCGACATGTACGCAGCTCCGAAAAAATAAAAAAACTGCATCATGAATCGCTGGCTGCCGTCGACCGGGTTCTACGACGGGGCGAGGAATCCGGCGTCTTCAGACGAGGTGTGAACACACTGCAGTTGTTCTTGTCGATAGGAAGTCTGGGCGCCTTCTACGTAACCAATATGCATACGGTCTCTGCCATATTCAACGAACAATTCGAGCAAGTACGTGCCCCAGACCTGGTTGCCGCGTATGTCGAACAAATGTTGCTTAGGTTTGTCTTGATGGATCCGGCGGGGTATTACGGTGAATGTAGTCGTGACCAAGATCGGATAGCTAGTACACTTTAGCGACTAAGGCATTTTTAAACTCAAAGGGTCAGGATGACGAACCGGAATTTCACCGAGCCGGACTGGCACGCCGATGCGCAGGCGATTCGACAGTTGGCGCCTCACGGAAAACTGCGTACTGCGATGAACTTCGGCAACCCGGTTCTGGCACAGCGCGATCCTGTTTCCGGCGAACCGCGCGGGGTCAGTGCCGATCTGGCCCGAGGCCTTGCCCAGCGCCTGGGCGTTACAGTCGAATTTCATGCTTTCGACACCGCCGGCAAGGTCGTCGAGACCGCTCAGGCCGACGTATGGGATGTCGCTTTTCTGGCCATTGATCCCAAGCGGGCGGAAAGCATCGCGTATACGGCGCCCTACGTGTTTATTGAGGGCACTTATCTGGTTCGCGGGGATTCCGCCTTTCGAAGCGTGAAAGACCTGGATGCGCCGGGGGTGCAGGTTGCCGTGGGCAAGGGGGCGGCATACGACCTTTTCCTGACCCGCACGCTCAAGCATGCCGCCATCGTGCGCCTGCCGCTTTCGGAGGATGCCATGGAGCAATTTGCGGATCTGGGTCTGGACGCCGCCGCCGGCGTGCGCCAGCCGCTTCAGGTGTATGCAAAAGAGCACGCGGGATACCGCGTGCTGGACGACCGCTTTACCGTCATCGAGCAGGCAATGGGCTGCCCTCAGGGCCGCGAGGCCGGATCCAGGCTGTTGGAAGCCTACCTGGAATTCGCCAAGCGCTCGGGCTTGGTTGCCGAGGGCTTGCGGTGCAGCGGGCAAGGCGATGCGACCTTGGCGCCTTGACGGCGTCAGCAAGCGCTACGCGGTTTCGATGTCCGCCAGGTTCTCTTTCTTGGCCAGCCTTTCGAGCACGCGCCGCGACTGCACCCCGCCTGCGTCGATGTTCAGCATGAGCAGGTGACGGCCCGGATACTCGGAAAGGTTTTTTTGCTGGGCTTCCAGCACGGCCAGATCCTGGTGGAAGATCTTGCCCTGGCCCTGACGGATGATCTCCGTGATTTCGGCGTCGTCCGGCTTCCAGTTGCGCGCCATGCCCCAGAAATACCAGTGGGACGTTTCGGTTTCGGGGGTCATGAAATCGACCACGATGGTGCCGATCTTGTCCTCGCGAGCGGCCTCGAAGCCGCCCTTGCCCGCGAAGGCGACGCCGACGTCGATCAGAATGTTGGCCGGAGGCGTGAATCGCGAGATCTGCCATCGGTCCATGGGCTCGTCGGCGGGCATGCCGTTGTAGCGCAATTGCAGCTGGAAGAAGGGCGGGGCGACGATATTGCTCATGTACCGGCTGGTAACGATGCTATCGCCCTGCACGACCGTGTTGACGGGAACCTTGTCGATGGCGTGATGGCCGATGCTTTCCGGATGGACGTAGGTTTCGTGGGTCAGGTCCATGAGGTTGTCGATCATCAGGCGATAGTCGCAATTCAGATGGTACATGCCGCCGCCATAGGCCCAGTCCGGGTTGTCCGCCCATTCCAGGTGGGGAATGAGCGATTCGTCCGCGAGTTCGGGGTCTCCGGGCCAGATCCAGATGAAACCGTAGCGCTCGACCACCGGAAAGGTCTTGTTGGCGGGGAAGCCCGCCACGCGCTGCATGGGCATCGAGGCGGCCTTGCCGTCGGCGCCCATGGCCAGGCCGTGGTACCCGCAGACCAGGTTGCCGTCCTGGACGAAGCCCAGGGACAGGGCCGCCCCGCGGTGAGGACAGAAGTCCTCGACGGCGGCGACCTTGTTTTCCGGCCCCCGGAAGAAGGCGACCTTTTCCCCGCAGATTCGACGGCCCAAGGGTTTTCCGTCGATTTCATCCGGCGTGCAGCCAACATACCAGGCATTTTTGAGAAACATGATTGGCTCCTTAAGCTGGTTGCAGAGTGGTTTGCGTCTATTCGGTCTTGCCCGTGTTCAGCACGTTCTTGATGGTGTCGAACTCGACGTTGTACAGCTGGCCGTCGACGCGTTCCACCTTGCGCACGTATATGTTCTGGATGAAATCGCGGGTCTTGGGATCGAGTGTAACCGGCCCGCGCGGGCTTTCGAAGCTTTGGCCCTTCATGGCGGCCAGCAGGGCATCGCCGCTTTTTATGTCCTTGGTGGTCTTTATGGCGTTATAGATGACGTGCATGCCATCGTAGCCCGCCACGCCGAAGAAATTGGGCCGTTTGCCCTTGCTGAGCTTCTCGAAGTCGGCAACGAACTTTTTGTTCATGGCGGAAGGATGGGCCGCCGAGTAGTAGTCCGATGTGATGGTGCCCAGCGTTTCGTCGCCGGCTGAATTGAGATAGTCGTCATCGGTGACAGCGCCATGGGCCAGCAATTTGATGCCCGCCTTGGCCAGGCCGCGCGCCGCGTATTCCTTGAGAAGGGCTGCGCCGGGGCCGGCCGGCAGCATCACATACAGGGCGTCGGGTTTCAGGTCGCGAACCTTGCGCAGGAAAGGTGCGAAGTCGGGGTTGGCCATCGGCACGCGAATTTCGTCGATGATCTGCCCGCCGGACCCGCTGAAGAATTCCTTGAAGGCCTTTTCCGACTCGTAGCCCGGCGCGTAGTCGGGGACCAGCGTGACGACCTTTTTGATGTCGTGCTTGGCGGCCCACACGGCGGTGCCCATGGTTACCTGGGGAATGGTGCCGCTGGTGCGGACGGCATAGGGCGTGGCATTGATGACGACCAGGGTCTGGGCCGCCATGATGACCATGGGCGTCTTGGTTTGCGTGGCCATGGGCGCGACGGCCAGGGCCAGCGGCGTCAGGCCGAATCCGGCAAGCACGTTGACCTTGCCAGTGACGAGCAGTTCCTGGGCCAGCCGTTTGGTGTTGGCGGGATCGCCGGCGTCGTCGCGCAGCACGATCTCGACTTTCTTTCCGTCCACTTCAGTGCCGAATTGCTTGAGGTAGGTTTGCACGCCGGTCTCGATTTGCCGTCCGGTGGAGGCGAACGGTCCGGTCATCGGCAGGATGAGGCCCACCTTGAAGGTGTCCTGTGCGGCCGCGGCGTTGCCGACCGGCAGGCCGCCCAGCGCCAGCGCGGCGGCGATTGCCGTGACTTGCAGGAAAGACCGCTTTTGTTTCGACGTTGCCGTGGCGCGGTCTTGGGCGAGCAGGCCGCGCAGGCGGCGAAGCGTGGGGGATGCGTTTTGCATGTAGAGTCTCCGAGGTTTTAGTTATGAAAGCCGCTTTGGCTATTCCATGGCTTCGCGCCAGAGATCCAGTGCCTGTTGCACCGGCCGGTCGGAATAGCTGAACATCACCGTGTCGCTGTCCGCCTCAAGCCGGTAAGGCATCCAGGAGGGGCAGACGAACACGTCCTTGGGACCGAACTCGAGAACCTGATCGGCAATACGGCACCGGCCTTGTCCTTCGACGACGGCGTAAATGGTGGAGTCGGTGGAGCGGTAAGGGGCGCCGGCGAACCCGGCTGGCAGCAATTGCATGAACGTGCCCATGGTGGGAATGGCCCAGTCGCCCGTGATCGGGTTCGTGTACTGCAGCTTATGGCCCCAGCAGGCGTGCGGCTCGTCGTTGACCCTCAGGGTTTCGAGCGCTTCGCGGGTGCGATCGTAGGGGTACCAGAACAGCGGCGAAGTGTGAGAGCGCGCCTGGTACTCGACCGGCTTCATGGTGTTGCCGAACCTGGCAAGATTGGTATTGGCGCTTTGGCTGGTTTGCTGGAACAGGCCCTGGCCCTTTTCCATGAATTGCGCATCGAGCACTTCGACGATGGGCAGATCCAGCCCGTCGAGCCAGACCATGGGCTCGTCGGACGTATTGCCGTGGTCGTGAAAGGCCCAGGAGGGGGTAATGACGAAATCGCCGACGCTCATGGTGACTTTCTCGCCGTTGACGGCCGTGTAGGCGCCCTGCCCCTGCAGGATGAAGCGCAGCGCCGACTGGGAGTGGCGGTGCACCGGAGCGATTTCGCCAGGCATGATCAGCTGCAGCCCTGCGTAAAGGCTGTGCGTGATGCGGGTCTTGCCGCGCAGGCCGGGGTTTTCCAGCACAAGAACGCGCCGCTCCGCCTCTTGGGCGGTGATGAGGCTGCCGGCTTCCAGCAGCCAGGGCCACATTTGCTGCCACTTCCATAGATGCGGCAGGCAGGGGGTATTGGGCTTGGCGGTGATGATGCCGTGCAGCACTTCCCATAGCGGGGTCACGTTGGCGCCGCCGATTTTCTCGTAGAAACACTGGCGCTCAGACGATGCGGGTTTATCCGTTTGCGACAACAATTCCATTTTGTCTTCCTTGGCGTTGATTCGGGTTTTCCCGGGTGCGGCGTGTGTGCCCATGCGGGTTCCCGCGGATGTCGAGCTCAGTCTGGGCCATTGTCCTCATGTGGGCAATAAGGCAATCTTGATAAGGCTTATCGCATTTTTAAATACTCCTTTCGCCAGCAGGTAGCGGCCCCCCCCTTTCAGCCCGAGCCGTTCGAGAGGCGTTAACAGATCTCTGATCTTCCGGCGTTCGTGGGCGTTGCGTATTCGAATTCCCAATAGCGGCAATCAACACTGCTTTATTGACGGTCGGCGAGCAAATCACCGACGATGGCGCCACAAGCCTGCCAGGTTTTGCGGCGGCTTTTCATGCCATTACGATAAAGGAGACAGTGTTGAGCACGTCTGACACCATTTTGATTTCGGGGGGCGGTCTGGGTGGTCTCACGACAGCCATCGCCCTGTCCCGTCAAGGCCGTTCCGTCCACGTGCTGGAGCAGGCGCATGAAATTTCCGCCATCGGCTACGGCATACAGCTGGGCCCCAATGTATTCAACGTCTTCGACCGCCTAGGCGTCGGCGACGCCGTCAGGGCGATCGCCGACTTCCCGGATTCCGTCGTCATGACCGACGCGGACAGCGGCGAGACGCTGATCGACATTCCCGTGACGACCCCGGATTACAAGCAGCGTTTCCGCAATCCCTACGTCGTCGTGCATCGGGCCGACATCCATAATGTCTTGCTTGACGAGTGCCTCAAGGCGCCCGGCGTCGAGATCACGGTGAACGCCTGCGTGACCAGCCACGAGGATCTGGGCGACCGCGTGCGCGTTACGTGCGCCGACGGCCGCACTTTCGAAGGGGCGGCGCTGATCGCCGCAGACGGCCTGAAGAGCCGGATCCGCGATGCCCTGGTCAACGACAAGCTGCACCCCATCGGCTATGTCGCGCATCGAACCATCGTCGACATGAAGGACATCCCCGCCGATTTCCCTCACAAGAAGGACGTCGTCCTGTGGGGCGGGCCCGGCTACCATGTGGTGCACTATCCGCTGCGGCACGGCACGCTGTTCAACATCGTTGCGGTATTCAAGGATCCGGCGCCCAATCACGGCGACCAGTACGTGACCCACGAAGAAGACGTTCAGCACGTCTATGCCAATGCCCACCCGGCCTTGAAGAGCATACTTGCCCTGATGGATCTGGAGCGGCGCTGGGTGATCGCCGACCGCAACCCCGTCCGGCAATGGAACCGGGGCCGTGTCGTGCTCCTGGGTGATGCCGCGCACCCGGTGCTGCAGTCGTACGCGCAGGGCGCGGGCATGGCCATCGAAGACGCCGGTTGCATTACCAGCCTGCTCGAGCGGTACGATTATGAACGTGCTTTCACCGAGTTCTCGAAGCGGCGCGCCATGCGCACGGCGCGCATGCAGCTGGAGTGCCGGGACGTCTGGAAGTTCTATCACGAAGAAGGCATCGAGCGCGACGTCCGCAACATGCGGCTGGAAGGGCGGACTCCCGAGGACTCCTACAAGTGCCTGGACTGGATCTGGAATGGCGGCACCAATCCCGTCGTCAGCGGGGCGGCGGCCTGATGCGCCGAGCGGTGGCGGACGCTAGTGCTGGTTGTCCGCGGGATCGCCGTCTTGCGCCGGATCAACCGGAGGCAGGTCGACGAAGGTATTGAAAATGATTTGCCGCAGCCAGCGGTTGGCCGGGTCGTGATGATAGCGTTCGTGCCAGTATTGCCGGACTTCGTAGACGGGGGTGGGGAAAGGGATTTCGAAGGCCTTTACCCTGCCGCTCTTGGCCAGCGTATTGGCCAGGCGGGCGGGAACGATGGCCAGCAGGTTGGTGGCGACGATCATTTGTTCGAGCCCCAGGAACGAGGAGACCCGGAGCTTGATCGTGCGGCTTATGCCCTGGGTGTGCAAATGCTTGTCCAGCAACGAATGGCCGGTGCCAGGCGCGACGAGAGACAGATACTCTTCTTTCAGGAGCTGCTCGGTGCTTAGTGTTTGGCCGGTAAGGCGCGGGTGCTCTTTTCTGGCAATGCAGGAGTAATGTTCGGCGAACAGCCGCTGTTGGTAGAAACCCGTGTTCACTTCCGCGGCATAGCCGATTGCAAGGTCGATTTCGCCTTGCGCCATGGCCAGGGGGGTTTGGTCGTTCAGGTCGGTGGAGTCGATCTGGACGTGCGGCGCGGCCGATTCGAAGATGGTCAGCAGTTCGGGCAGCATGACTATTTGGGCCACATGGCTCAGTCCCAGCTGGAACCTGCGCAGCGAGCTTTCAGGGTCGAAGTGGACGAGCTGGCCGCGATTCGGCCCAAGCAGATCCAGGAACTGTTCTATGGGGGCGATGAGGGTTTGCATCAGGGGGGTGGGCATCATCCCCTCTGGGGTTTTGACGAATAGCGGGTCGCAGAAATGCGTGCGCAGATTGCCCAGGCGCACGCTGATGGCGGGTTGGCTCAGGCCCACATGGCTGACGGAGCCCGAGACGCTTCGGGTTTTATAGATTTCCTTCAGGATGAGGAAATCCGACAGGTCGAGGTTGGCCATGGGGTGTGGGTTGCGGACTGTATTTAAAAAGGCAATTCAGGCTATTAAGGGTAGGGCATTGTGGCTGCCTTAGCAATGCCAGAGAATGATTTTTCTAACGAGGATACATCATGCGCATATGTCGGTTTAACAAGGATCGCCTGGGGGTGGTCGATGGCGGGTCGGTTTTCGATGTTACGGCGGCACTGGATGTCTTGCCGTCCAGCCGTTATCCACTGCCAAGTTTCGATCCATTCATTGCCAATCTTGGGCAGGTGCGCCAGCGCATCGACGAGCTTCTGCCGTCGGCCGCCCGGCTGGCCCTGGAAGACGTGCAGTTGCTCAGCCCCATTGCCAATCCCGGCAAGCTGGTGGCGGCCCCGGTAAACTACACCAAGCATCTTGAAGAGGCCCGCGCCGATGCGGGTGTCCACCACAACGGCAAGATCGAGGAAATCCAGCGCATCGGGCTGTTCCTGAAAGCGAACAGCTCCATGGCGGGGCCCAGCGAAGGCGTGGCCATACGCCACCCTGAACGGCGCAACGATCACGAAATCGAACTGGCGGTGGTCATCGGCAAGCCGGGGGTTGGAATTTCCCGCGCCGATGCATGGAGTTATATCGCGGGCTATTGCATAGGCCTGGACATGACCGTGCGCGGCCCCGAAGAGCGCAGCCTGCGCAAGTCGGTCGATAGTTACAGCGTGCTGGGCCCCTGGTTCGTCACGGCGGACGAACTTCCCGACCCGACCAGCCTGGATTTCCAGCTTACGGTCAACGGCGAAGTCAGGCAAAGCGCGAACACCCGGGACTTGCTCATGGACATTCCGGCGCTTATCGAATTTGCCTCCTCCTTCTATACCCTGCATCCGGGCGACGTCATTTTTACCGGCACCCCCGAAGGCGTGGGCCCGGTGCACGCCGGAGACCTCATCGTTGCGGAATTCGACCAGATCGGACGCATGGAAGTTGCCGTCCGGGCCGCATAGCACCCGGGGCCGGCCATGAGTTCCTCCGAGAGTTCCCGCGTCTACATTCACGAGGTGTCGGTGCGGGATGGATTCCAGATCGAGCCGGAGTTCATTCCCACCGAACAGAAGATCGCGCTGATCAATGCGTTGAGCCGCACCGGGGTGGCCAAGATAGAGGTCACGTCGTTCACGTCGCCCAAGGCCATTCCGGGCCTGGCGGATGCCGAGGCCGTGATGTGCCGGATCGACCGGGTTCCCGGAGTTCAGTATGCGGCGCTGGTGCCCAATATGCGGGGCTGTGAGCGCGCCTTGGCCTGCAAGGTGGACGAAGTCAATATGGTGATGTCCGCAAGCCAAAGCCACAACATGGCCAACTTGCGCATGACATCCGGGCAATCGCTGGATCAGTTCGCCGAAATCGCCAGGGCGGTGGACGGCAAGGCGTTCCTGAACGCCTCGCTGTCCACGGCATTCGGCTGCCCGTTCGAGGGCGATGTGCCCTTGGCGCGGGTGCTGGACATCGTCGACCGGTTCGCCGATATCGGCATGCAGGGCGTCACGCTATGCGATACGACGGGTGTCGCGAATCCGCGGCAAGTCAGCGAGGTTTGCCAGGTGGTGCGCGATCGCTGGCCCGGCCTGGTGTTCACGGCGCATTTTCATAATACGCGCGGCATGGGCCTGGCCAATGCATTGGCCGCGTTGCGGGCGGGCATCGACCGCTTCGACGCCTCGCTCGGCGGATTGGGCGGCTGTCCGTTCGCGCCGGGGGCCAGCGGCAATGTCTGCACCGAGGATCTGGTGCACATGTTCAATGCCATGGGTTATGCAACCGGCGTCGACCTTGAGGGCCTGCTCGAACTGGCAAGGCTTTTGCCTGCCATGGTCAAGCATGACATCCCCGGGCAGGTGGTGAAGGCGGGTCCGTCGACCCGGCGCTATCCGTTGCCAGGCGGGCAGGGCAATGCCAGGCAGGCTGCCAGTCCTTCATGCCGTTGATCCACCGTCGCAGCACTGTGCGCGGCTTCCAGTTTCCTTTAGCGGGTTGAATACCATGGCAGCAGCATTGACCTTGTTCGAAAAGCTTTGGCAGCGTCATCTGGTCGACGAGACGTCGGACGGTCTTTCCCTTTTGTACATCGACCGCCAGCTCGTGCACGACGTGACCAGCCCGCAGTCGTTCGAGGGGCTGCGCTTGTCGAGCCGCAAGGTGCGACGCCCCGAAACCGTGCTGGCGACGGCCGACCACAACGTCCCGACGGCTCATGCGGAACGTGTGTCGGGCGAAGCGGGCATCGTCGACGCCCTGTCGCGCATTCAGGTCAGGCAGCTTACGAAAAACTGCGACGAGTTCGGGATCACCGAATACAAGCTGGGCGACAAGCGCCAGGGCATCATTCATGTCATCGGCCCGGAACAGGGCGCGACGCTGCCCGGCACGACCGTGGTCGCCGGAGACTCGCACACCAGCACGCATGGGGCTTTTGCGGCCCTGGCTTTCGGTGTCGGGGCGTCGGAGGCCGAGCATGTGCTGGCAACGCAATGCCTGTCCATCCGCCGGATGAAATCCATGCAAATCAACGTCGATGGCGAGCTTCCACGCGGCGTCACGGCAAAGGATCTGATTCTCTGGATCATCGGGCAGGTGGGAACGGCGGGGGCGACTGGCTATGCCATCGAGTTCACCGGCAGCACGATCCGCTCGCTATCCATGGAAGGCCGGATGACTCTGTGCAATATGGCGATCGAGGCGGGCGCGCGAGTCGGCCTCATCGCCGTGGACGACAAGACCATCGATTACGTAAGAGGCCGGCCGCTGGCCCCCAAGGGCGCGGACTGGGACGCGGCGATGGCGTACTGGCGAACCTTGCACAGCGACGAGGGCGCGCAATTCGACCGAACCCTCGAGGTCGACGCCACCTGTTTGCGCCCCATGGTCAGTTGGGGAAACTCGCCGGAGATGGTCGTGCCGGTGGACGGCAGCGTTCCGGATCCCGCGTTGCAGCCGGACGCCGTGCGGCGCCGCAACATGGAATCGGCGCTGGCCTATATGGGCCTGGAGCCGGGCGAGGCCATGACGCAAATACAGCTCGACAAGGTTTTCATTGGGTCCTGCACCAATGCGCGCATCGAGGATCTACGCAGCGCGGCCGCCATGGTGAAGGGCAGGCGCCTGGCGCCGACCATCAAGCAGGCGCTGGTGGTGCCGGGCTCGGGCCTGGTCAAGGAGCAGGCCGAGCGCGAGGGCCTGGATACGATTTTCACCGCTGCGGGTTTCGAATGGCGCGAGCCTGGCTGTTCGATGTGCCTGGGCATGAATGCCGATCGCCTGGCAAAAGGCGAACGCTGTGCCTCGACTTCCAACCGCAACTTCGAGGGCCGGCAGGGGGCGGGAGGGCGCACGCATCTCGTCAGCCCCGCCATGGCCGCGGCTGCCGCCATCGCCGGCAGCTTTGTCGACATAACGAACTGGTAAGGAGCAACCATGGAAGCATTCATTTCGCTCGACGGCCTGGTCGCTCCGCTGGATCGCCGCAACGTCGATACCGATGCCATCGTGCCCAAGCAGTTTCTCAAATCGATAGCGCGTACGGGATTCGGTGCCCATTTGTTCGATGAACTGCGGTTTCTCGACCCCGGCGAGCTGGGCCAGGATCCCAAGTCGCGCCGCGCGAATCCGGAATTCTCCTTGAACGAGCCCAGGTATGAGGGCGCGCAGATCCTGTTGACGCGCGAGAATTTCGGTTGCGGCTCGAGCCGCGAGCATGCTCCCTGGGCGCTGCACGATTATGGCTTCCGGGCCTTGATCGCCCCCAGCTTCGCCGACATTTTCTTCGGCAATTGTTTCAAGAACGGCCTGCTTCCCATTGTGCTGGACACGGCCATCGTGGACGAATTGTTCAATGCCGTGAGCCGCAACGTGGGCTACCGCTTGTCGATCGATCTTCCCACGCAGACGGTCAGGGCTCCGTCGGGAAAAGCGTGGAAATTCGATATCGAGCCCGCGCGCAAGCGCAGCTTGCTGGAAGGCCTGGACGACATTGCCCTTACCTTGTCCGCCATTGAAAAAATCCGCGCCTACGAGGCGCAGCGCCGCCGGCAAGAACCCTGGCTGTTCGAACGCGCCTGATGCCGGGCGATCCGGGTGCCTCGGTATCCGGCGTTCGCGCTACTTATAATGGATGCCGCATGGTTTGCGGTTTTACGTATATTTGCCCAGGCCGGCGAGATGCCGCCCTTCGCTCAAACAGGATCAAGCAATGACTCAGACAGTTCAGGAATCAAACCGGGAAGCGAAACAGGAACAGGCTTTGGCGGGTGTCAGGGTTCTTGAGCTTGGGTCCTTGATTGCCGGCCCCTATGCCAGCGCCCTGCTGGCCCAGTTCGGCGCCGACGTCGTCAAGATCGAGTCCCCGAAAGGGGGCGACCCTTTGCGCAGTTGGCGCAAACTGCACGAAGGCACGTCGCTGTGGTGGTATGCGCAAAGCCGCAATAAAAAATCGGTGACCCTGGATCTGAAGTCGCCCGAGGCGCAGGAAATCGTTCGCAAGCTGGCCGCCGAAGCCGACGTCGTCATCGAGAACTTCCGGCCCGGCACGCTGGAGAAATGGGGCCTGGGCTGGGAGCAGCTTTCGGCGGTCAACCCCAAGCTCATCATGCTGCGCGTTTCGGGCTATGGGCAGACGGGCCCGTTCAGCCATCGGCCGGGCTTTGCCGCCATTGCGGAATGCATGGGCGGCCTGCGCTATGTAACGGGCTTCCAGGACCGCGCGCCGGTGCGCGTGGGCGTGAGCCTGGGCGACACTCTGGCATCCCTGTACGGCGTCATCGGCGTGCTCATGGCCCTGCATCACCTCAAGGCCAACGGCGGCAAGGGCCAATTCATCGACGTTGCGCTGAGCGAAGCCGTGCTGGCGGTCATGGAAAGCCTGATTCCCGAATACGCCATGACGGGCCACGTGCGCGAGCGCACCGGCGCCGCGCTGCCGGGCATCGTGCCTTCCAATACCTATTTGTGCGGCGACGGACGCTATGTCGTCATTGCCGGCAATGGCGACGGTATCTTCAAGCGCCTGATGGCGGCAATTGGGCGCCAGGACCTGGCGGACAATCCCGAACTGGAGCACAACGACGGGCGCGTGCGCCACACCGAAATGCTGGACGACGCCATCCAGGAATGGGCGGGCAGGCACGACCTGGAAACCATACTCGGCGTGCTGGAAGCGGCATCCGTGCCGTGCGGCCGCATCTATACGGCCGAAGACATCTACAACGACGCGCATTTCCGCGCGCGCGACATGATCCAGCGGTTTCAACTGCCCGATGGCAATCCCATCGACCTGCCGGGCATCGTGCCCAAGCTTAGCGCCACGCCGGGCAAGACCGCCTGGCTGGGGCCCAAGCTGGGCGAGCACACCAAAGAAGTGCTGGAATCCATTGGCGTGACGCCCGAACAATTGATGAAATTGCGCGAGGCGGGGCTGGCTTGAGGCAGGAAAAATAAAGGACAAGCCAGTTTGGTATGTAATTTATTGTATGTTTCATATTTATATTTCATAAATAATCGTATACCAAAACCCACACAGAATCGTTCAAAAACCGTATAGTCAGGCTAAGCAGCCTGTGCGCCACGAAACTGGGCGTTTGCCAGAGCCGGGCCGCTGTGATCATTCCGGCGGCCCGCGTCTTTGTGGCGCCAGGAATGTCATTGGGCCAGGCACAACTTGCCGTCGAAGTCGTTTCCTGCGCTGAGCATATAACCGGCATTTCCCCATTCCCGTTTTCAAGAGGTCTACACCCATGTCATACGTCGTGACTCCTCCCGCCACCGTTGCCGTGCCCGTCGTCGGCAGCAGCGACACCTTTCCCGTACGCCGCGTGTATTGCGTGGGCCGCAACTATGCCGCCCATGCCCGTGAAATGGGTTTCGATCCCGATCGCGAACCGCCGTTCTTCTTTTGCAAGCCGGCCGATGCGGTCATTCCCGTTGCCTACGGCGAAACGCTGGAGATCCCCTATCCTTCGGAAACCTCCAACTATCACTATGAAATCGAACTGGTCGCCGCCATCGGCAAGGGTGGTTCGAACATCAGCGTCGAAGACGCGCTGAGCCATGTCTGGGGCTACGCGGTCGGGCTGGACATGACGCGCCGCGACCTGCAAATGAAAATGCGCGAAATGGGCCGCCCCTGGGAACTGGGCAAGGCTTTCGACCAAAGCGGCCCCATCGGCCCCATCCATCCCGCCGCCTCGGTGCAAAACATCGACAAGGCCGCCATTACGCTGGACGTCGATGGCACGCGCAAGCAGGGCAGCAGCCTGGACAAGCTCATCTGGTCGGTTGCCGAAACCATCAGCTACCTGTCCAAGTACTTCAAGCTCGAAGAGGGCGACATCATCTACACCGGCACCCCCGAAGGCGTCGGCCCCGTCGTGGCCGGCCAGACCATGGTGGGTTCGGTCGAGGGCCTGGGCAGCATCACCGTCAAAGTGGTGTAACCATGGATCTGTACAGCTTCTTCAATAGCTCCACGTCGTACCGTGTGCGCATCGTGATGGGGCTAAAGGGCCAGGACTACAACTTTCATCCCGTCAATATCCGCGTCATGCAGCAAAAGGAAGCGGATTACGTGGCCAAGAACCCCAGCGCCAGCGTGCCGTTGCTGGACGACGACGGATTTCAGCTGGGCCAGTCGATGGCCATCATCGACTACCTGGACAACAAGTTTCCCGAGCCGCGCCTGATTCCCCAGGAGCCTCAGCCGCGCGCCCGGGTACTCGAGATCGCCAACCTGGTTTCCTGCGATATGCATCCGCTGAACAACTTGCGGGTGTTGCGCTATCTCGTCAAGGAGCTGGGCGTTTCCGACGACAAAAAGAACGAGTGGTATCACCACTGGATCGATGAAGGCTTTACCTCGCTGGAAGCCCTGCTCGAGCGCACCGGGTCGGGGCAGTATTGCGTCGGCGGCCAGGTGTCGCTGGCCGACTGCTGCCTGGTGCCGCAAGTGGCCAATGCCTTGCGCATGGGCTGCGACGTGCAGAAGTTTCCGCGCATCATGGCGGTGTACGAGCATTGCAACACGCTGCCGGCTTTCCAGAAAGCCGCGCCTGCGCAGCAGCCTGATTTTCAGAAATAGTGCGTTGTGAAATCCGGGCATGGGCAATGCCCGGGTTCATGCTGGTTGTGGCCGATATCGCGGCGCGCCGGACTTGAATGTGGAAGACGAAAATGACTGGACAAAAATCGAAGCAAAAAATTATTGTTGTCGGTGGGGGCATTGGCGGATTGGCCGCCGCGTTGTCCCTGACCCGGCAGGGCATCGAGGTGCTGCTGCTCGAGCAGGCCGCGCACATCGGTGAAATCGGAGCCGGCATCCAGTTGGGGCCCAACGCCTTCAATGCTCTGGATGCCCTGGGCGCGGGCGAAGCCACGCGCCAGCGAGCGGTGTTTACCGACCACATCATCATGATGGACGCGGTCGATGCCACCGAGGTCGTGCGCATCGAGACCGACGAGAAATTCCGCAAGCGTTTCGGCGGCGCCTACGGGGTCATCCACCGGGCCGATATCCATTTGTCGATTCTCGAAGCGGTTCAGCACGATCCCCTGATCCAGTTCAAGACGTCCACGCACGT
>Ga0180219_1000636_pt1 | contig 26729 bp, 24 predicted proteins | sample eDN3rd30CBELigMG_FD_151338 | JGI IMG/M metagenome (GOLD analysis project Ga0180219, IMG submission 151338) | Enriched Miracle-Growth compost microbial communities from Emeryville, California, USA - eDNA 3rd pass 30_C BE-Lig MG (version 2)... ... | reverse complement strand
CGCCTGACCGCCACATGTAACCATGTTGACGTTCGGCTCGTCGATATTGGCATCGCCATTGATGGCCGGAATGGTGAAGGGACCGATGGCGGCTGGCGTCAGGTCGATGACTTTCTTACCGTCCTTCTGCAACAGCGCATCATTGTGCAGATGCGCCTTGGCCGAGGTTGCATCGAACACGATATCGATATCGCGATATTCGGGCATACGCATCAGGCCGTCGATGCCTTCATGGGTGACCGGCACGCCGAGCCGTGCGGCGCGTGCCAGACCATCCGAATTCGGATCGATGCCGACCATTGCGCCCATTTCAATATTCTTCGATGTGCGCATCACCTTGATCATCAAATCCGTGCCGATATTGCCGGAGCCGATGATCGCGCATTTCTTCTTGGACATAGTGGGTCCTTTCTGATCTTCCAGCCGGTTACTGCACGCCTTGCTTAAAGTTCAACAGCAGCCAGTTCCTGCAAACTATAGCTTGGCTCAACGGCAACCGTATTGCGCAGAGGATGGCCAAATCCTTCAGCCATGATCTCGAAAACATCGCCTAGTTGGGTGTGAATTTTATCGGCAAATGACAGCGTGGCTGTGCCGAACATATGGACATGAACATCGCCCGGCTGACGGAAAATCCCGTATTTGAAATGGTGATATTCGAGATTAGCAATCGTGTGGGACATGTTCGCCTCACCAGACAAAAACGGCTTTTCCCATAAAACTCTGCCGTCACGCAGAATGCGACTAGTGCCCCGAATATCCACAGGCGCAGCGCCAATCCGGATTTCCGGTCCCAAGGATGCAGGACGCAGCTTGGAATGGGCAAGCCAGAGATAATTGCCCCGCTCCGTCACATGATCGGAGAACTCATTGGCCACGGCAAACCCCAAGCGCATCGGGCGACCGTCATCTGCGATAACGTAAATTCCCGCTATCTCTGGCTCTTCCCCAAAATCCTGACCGAATGCTGGCGAAACCAATGCCGCGCCCGGTGCGGCTAGCGTGTGGCCGTTGCCTTTGTAAAACCATTCTGGCTGCACGCCTGGTTCACCTGCCAACGGTTTGCCGCCTTCAAGGCCCATACGGAACATCTTCATGGAATCCGTCAGTTCGGCTTCTTCTGTCATGACCTTGGCATGCATGCTGTCACGGGTCGCAGCCGATCCCAAATGGGTGAGCCCCGTGCCGGTCAAATGCAAATGTGCCGGATCGAAATGAGTAATCGGCGGCAGGTAGAGGCCATTGACGGCAAGTCTCTCGGGTTCAAACTGCTCTCCGAAACCCTGTCCCTTGATCTGATCGACGAGGCTCCTGCCACTTCTAGCCGCAGCAAGCGCCAACTCGCGCACACCCGCCGCGCCAAGGACTTCGCGCGCTGGTTCTCCGTCCTCCCGTGCAAGAACGCGGATCGTTCCGTTCTCTTCTTGAATTTGAGATATCAGCATTTTCAAACTACCTTTTGCTGGAGCGTTACATGCTCAGGATCAGCTTGCCGAAATTGTCGGCTGCTTCCAGCATGCGATGCGCTTCCGTTGCGTCACTGAAGGATAAAACCGCATGGATGGTCGGCGCGATTGCGCCCGATGCGAGAACCGGCAGCCAGCATTGGCGGAAACGCTCGACAACTTCGGCTTTCTCGTCCGCCGAATGCGGCCGCAGGGTAAAACCACGTAGCTGCAGCATCTTGGTCAGAATGGCGGGCACGTCAGCCTCGGCCTTTCCGTCGCTGAGCAGTCCCACGAATGTCATGCGTCCTCGCCAGCGTAAAAGCGCGATATGACGCGCCAGATATGCGGGGCCGACGAAGTCTTCGATCACATCGATGCCATCAGGGTAGATCTCGCGGGTTGCCTCGGCAAAATCGACCTCGCGATAATTCAGAACATTTGTTACGCCCCAATCGCGCAGGCGACGGGCCTTGTCCTCACGCCCCACTGTTGTAATGATTTCCGCCTTTACATGTTGCGCCATGCGGACCGCAGTACTGCCGACGGCGCTACCGCCCGCGTGAATCAGTACTCGCTCACCTGCCTTAAGGTGCGACAATTCGAATAAGGTCTCATGGGCCGTACAGAATGTTTCAATGACCGCAGCTGCCTGCACATCATCCCAGTCTGAGGGAACTACAACGACATGCCGCCAGTCGGCGACAGCATATTCTGCATAGCCACCGCCGGAAAGAAGCGCTGCAACCCGCTTGCCGCGCAGATGATTTGGTACATCGCCGCCCGTTTCGACAACCTCCCCACCACATTCAACGCCCAGTACAGGATTTGCGCCCGCAGGTAGTGGATAGACGCCTGCTCGCTGCATAGCATCAAGCCGATTGACCCCTACAGCGCCAACACGGATCAGCACCTCATTCGCAGTCGGTATCGGGCGCTCTACTTGCATAAAACGCAGCGCTTCCGGCCCACCCGGTTCCGGAGCATGACAGATTTTCATCATAGACACGGATCAGTTTCCTCCAGTTTGCTCGGCAGGCTTGTGCATCTTTGCATGAAACCATTGTTCCTGAATGAAGCGATATTCCCCTTGATATCCGCGCCTGACACGAGCAAAGCCGGGAAAGTGGATATGCATTCCGCCAACAAGAAGGTCTTCATCGACGCAGCGCTGCAGAATCCTGCGACGCGACAAAGCAGCGGCAGGCGTATCGGTGTCGAAAATCATCCCAACATCAGGATCGGCAAGCTGCACCTCGGGCACATGAACAGTGTCGCCCCAAATGATCATTGCTTCACTGCGGGAGCGCAGAATGTAGCAGCTGTGTCCCGGCGTATGTCCAACGGATGGAACAGCAGCGATCCCAGGCAGAACTTCGCACTCAGCATTGAAAATGTGCACGCTATCAGCGAGATAAGGCGTTATCTGAATGCGTCCAGCATCAAAGTAAACGCGCTTCTGGCGCTCCGAAGCGCGAGCTTTTGCCTCGTCATCGAACCAATGCTGAATTTCCGCCTCATGAACATGAACAACCGCTCGCGGAAAGAGTTTAGCGCCTGTTTCCGGATTGGTGAGACCGTTGGAATGATCTGGATGTATATGGGTCAAAAGCACGTCAGTGACCGCTTCTGGCGCGATCTCCAGCCGTGCGAGAAGTTCGGGCAATCGCCCGCAAGTCGGCCCCATGATGTCGCCCGAACCGCAGTCGATAAGGATAACCCGGCTTTCATGCTGGACAAGAAACGCGTTGATCGAGACAACTGGAGGCGCGATACGTGTTTCAGCGGTCAGAAACTGTTCCAGCCGTGCAGCATCGCCATCACGGAAAATATAGAAAGTGTCGTAGGCGACGTAGCCGTCGCAAAGCGTTGTGACCAACATATCGCCTAGCGGGCGATGATAAATAGCTGGTATCTGTTCGAAGCCGCTCATATCTGCATGCCTTTCCTGACAAATACCGGTTGCGGCGTTTCAATGAGGTCGTAAACCTCCGAAAGCCGGCGGCGCAGTTCGGCGCGTGATAGTTTGCCGATTGCATTGCGCGGCAACTCATCCATGGCGACAAAAAGCCTTGGCCGCTTGTACGAGGTCATGCTGGCCAGCGCAGGGGTCAGACGCTCCTGCCAATCCGATGGTGGACATTCGGCAACCAAAGTGACTATTTCACCCCAATATTCCGACGGAAAGCCGAGCGCGATTATTTCGGTTTCGGGAAGTGCGGCGGCCAGCGCTCGCTCTACCTCATCGGGGGCTACTTTGTAGCCGCCGGTTTTCATCATGTCGGACTGGCGTGCCACGAGAAAAAGACAGCCCGTCTGGTCAATCCTTCCTAGATCACCGGTATCGTGAAACTCGCCGGGCGCAAGCATCTTCAGGCCGTCGACCGTGATGTAGCCCCGAAACATATGCGGGCTATGCAGGAAAATATGCCCCGGCTCGCCGTCTCGAAGTACGCGACCTCCATCGTCGCGAATTTCAATCCGCACGCCCGTTGCCGCCCAGCCGACGCACAGCCCCTCATCGGCGCTGGCGTTTCCGGCATAGGCTTCGGCGGTCTCGGGAGGTGAAAGCACGGTGATGGGATTGAACATCTCGCTTTTCCCGTAGGTGACGCGGATGATCTCACCAAATTGCGCAACAGCCTTGTGATACAGCATCGGGGACAGAGGAGCCGTTCCTGTCAGTATCGTATGCAATTGCGGCTTGGCGCTGTCGGTCTGTTGCAACGCCTCGGTCAACTTGGCGAGCACTGTCGGCGGCGCAAACATTTCAGTGATCGAACCTGACGCCAGAAGCGGCAGAACGGCGGCTGTATCCACACCATGCATCAGATGCACGCTCGCGCCTTCGGCAAGATAAGCGAAGGTCAGCAGTGAACTCCCATGCGAAAAAGGCGTCATCAAGAGGATACGGTTTTGCGCGCCCGGACGAGTGGGAAGAACCGAACGCAAGAGAAGTCCCGCCGTCCAGCGTCCCAGATGCGTGTGGATAGCCCCCTTAGCGGGCCCAGTGGTGCCACTTGTGAAAACGATACGGCTCGGCGTTTCCGGCTCCACATCCGGCCACCCTTCCGCCGTCAGCGGGCGCGGTGCGCATTTGCGCACATCCTCCACCGCAACGCACGGCGTCAGCGTCAGCGTTGTCGCTCGGTCGAGAAGCACAATCCGAGTACCCGTGCAGGAGAGCGCGTGATCGAACTCTTTCTGACTGAGTACGGGATTAATCGGAACCTCTGTCGCTCCAGTCAGTGCTACAGCATAGCTTGCCGCCGATGCCAACATCGCATTTTGAAAAACCGTTGCGATAAAATCGCCGGGACCAAAGCCAAGTGCACTCAGACGATCAGCAATGCCCGCCGCACGGTCAACAATCTCAGCGATTGTATGGCTACCCTCAGCATCAATGATGCCGACACGCTGACCATAGCGTCCGCGCATGGTCGCAAGTTCATTTCCCCAATGCATTTGGTCCTCCCGTACTCACAGTACTTCTTCGGGAAAATGTTCAGGCCCGAGCGGGTCCTCATTGTTCGCCGCCAAGGCCCGAGACCATTTTTCCAACCACCAACCATAGGGTTCAGGCCAACTGGAAAAATCGCGTTCCACTCCCATCTCCCAGGCCACGTGGCTCGCCCAAAAAGGGTTGAACAGCATCTGGCGGCCAATACAGATCAAATCGGCCTTGCCCTCGCGGAGAATGGCTTCGGCATGTTGACCCGTGCGGATCATACCGACAGCGGCGGTTGGTATTCCTGCTTCGCGACGCAGTCTTTCAGACAGTGCTACCTGATAGCCCGGCCCCCGCGACAGGTTCGAGTTGGTCGCGCCAGCGCGCATATTGCCGCCGGAGGAACAGTCGATGAGATCGACGCCCGCAGCCTTCAGCGCTCGGGACAGCACGACACTTTCGTCTTCGGTCCAGCCGCCGTCGATCCAGTCCGTCACCGAAAGCCTTGCAAAAAGCGGCATCGAATCCGGCATAATAGAGCGAAGCCGGTCAACCACCATCAGGGGCAGGCGCATTCGGTTTTCAAGATTACCGCCAAAACGGTCGGTGCGCTGATTGGCCAATGGCGAAAGAAAGCTCTGAAGCAGATAGCCGTGCGCCAAATGTAGTTCGAGCAAATCAAACCCTGCGAGAATAGCCCGACGAGCACCCGCTGCGTAGGCATCAACGATACCATCAATCTGCTGTTCGCTCATTTCGACCGGTGTAAGCCAGTTTTCCGATAATGGAATAGGTGAAGCTCCCATCGGATAAAGCTGAATATCGCCCGCAGCCAGATTGCGCTCCGAAATCGGACCGTTACCTTCGTGCGCGCGCTGTTGCCCGCCCTTGCGCCCGCCATGACTGATCTGGATTGCAGTTTTCGCGCCATAGCGTTTCATCTCGGAGACCAATCGCGCCATTGGCTCGATATGGCTGTCGGACCAAAGACCGGGATCGCCGTTGCTCACACGACCGGCGCGGGTCACGAAAGTCTGCTCCATGATGACAAGACCCGCGCCTCCCATGGCCATGCGTTCATAATGCGCGAACTGAAAGGGCGTCAGGCACCCGTCTTCCGCCGAATAAGTACCCATGGGCGAAACGACGATGCGATTTTTCAGAGTCACGCCGCGCACATGGTAGGGATGGAATAGAAGTGGTCCTTTTGTCATCTGGTATTCCGATCCTATCGGTTACCGGTCAGTGCGAGCGTGTCACGCAAAACGTCGGCAATCGCAATATTCGCCCCGTCATCAAGCGCCGCGAAGAGTTTCGCGGCGTGATCACGCGCAACACCAACCGGGGCTCCAAGCTTGGTCAACCTGCGCTCGAACACATCCAGAGAACGTTCCTGTGTTTGATAGATCAGATTGCGTGGCATTTCCTGAGAATGCGCTTCGCGTTCACTGCCATCCTTCATGGTCACCGTCAGCAGCGAATCCCACGCGCCGTTAACCGCGTCGGGGATAACAGTCGTCTTGGCGATCAGATCGAGGACCAGCGGATCGTTGCGCAGCTCATTGCCCATGTCATAGGTGATGTCACCTTGCGACAGCATGGTCGCCACTGCAAAAGCGGTGCTTGCCTGCGTCTGAACCAAACGTTCGTAAGGGCCCTTAAAGTTGGTGCCTGGATAGGCCGTGAATGGCTCCCAGAGCGTCACCTTGATGTCAGCAATCTCGCGCGGATCGATTTTGTCCAAGTAGAGCTTCTGCGCCGCCATGGCTGCTGCCATATTGTCCCCGAGTGTTGCGTAGGGCTTCGCTTGTATGGAGTTCATGATCGCCGGATCGGGTGGCAGAGACCACACTTCCGGGGTGGCATCCATACCGGCCACTGTGGCCAGAAAACCTTTCGGACCATCAAGAGCCTGCGGCGCGCCCGTGACGCCTGCCTCGGCAAGACAGGCTGCAATCAGCCCGCCCTGTGCTGCGCGACCATTCTGTACACGCCATTCATCGGCACCAGCACGAACCGGTTCTAACGTGCCTGCGGTGGTGGATGCAGCGATCGAAACAGCGGAGCCTGCTTGTGTCGCATTTAATCCGAGAAGAGCAGCACTACCGGCAGCAGCGGCGATAGTGCCGAAGGTTGGGCTGGTGCGAAATCCGCGCGAAATCAGTTTGCGCGCGACGACTTCATCACGCCCGAGCCAGTTGATCACACTATAGCCAGCGACAAGCGCGCGGAGCACATCTTCAAGCGTCGCACCGTTGCGCTCACCAAGCGCAACAACAGCAGGCGGCACAAGCGAGCCGGGATGTGTCCAGGATTCATGGTCCGTGTCATCTTGAAAATGCGCATGAACCGCGACGCCATTGGCGAATGCAACTTCGCTTGCCGCAAAACGTGCCCCGGATATCCATGCGGTCGCGGAATTTGGGGCACCCTCACCCAGCGGATATGACAAAGCAACCGCTGCCCGCGCAGTGGGTTCGGTGCGCGCCGAAAGTGCCAAACCCAATGCATCGAGCAGGCAGATCAAAGCCTTTTCCCGAACGGAACGTTCCAGTATCAATGTGGAATAACTGGCAAGGTAGTCGCCAAGAATCTGGCTTGCGATTTTCATAGTGTCCTTCTCCCAAAAGACGAATTTTTTATTGCGGTGGCCCCTACCGCCTATCCGCGGCTGTAAAGCCAGGCACGGCTGGTTCCCATACCGGCCTTGCGCAGGCGCACGAGGCTCAAGGCATGGCTCCAGGCCGCAGCGAAAACATCCAACACTGTCGCTTTGTCGATCTGTTTGAGGCCTTCGCGTGCCAGAATTTCCGCCATCACGCCCTCGGCTGGAATAATAACTTCCGCCCCCCGCGCAATTAGCTCCCGCGCAGTTGCCGTAAAAGTTTCAATTAATTGAGCGGGCTCGTCGCGCGCTGCAATAAGCTCATATTCGTCCATGCCGGGCGATAGCGCCGTGATCTCCAGGACCCGTGTTTCCAAATGGTGTTTGGCCACCGAGAGCTTGGTCATATAGGCAACATTCGGAGCGTTCGAAATCAGACCAATTTGCCCACCAAGCGAACAACCGGTCAGCAGAGCAGCTTCCGTCAGCGAGACAACCGGAATATCGACAGCCGTACGCATCTCTCGCAGATATGGCTCGCTGAATGACCCCATGATGAAGGCGTCATAGCCCTGCTTCTCCGCCTCGACAGCCTGCTCTACGATAGGTGCAAGCACACGATGATAGAGATAGGCGTTGCCAAGAGCATCGCTTGGGCTCTGGTCGCCGTAAGTACCCTCCGGTAAGCCTTGAACATGCACTTCCGCCTCGCCATCCAGCAAATTGCTGGCATGGGCTTCTATACCGCGCTTGTAGGCGTCAATTCGGCTCAACTCATTGACCGATTGGTGCCAGAATTTCATTGCCATGCTTTTTCCTCCCTAAGTTCTCCCGTTCAGGCGGAAGCTTGGCTCTTCACAGCTGCGGCGGCGGGAAACACCTCCGGCCCCATCGGCTTTTCGCCGTTGGACGAAAGTGCCCGGCCCCATTTTTCGAGCCACCAGCCATATTGCGGCGGCCAACCGGAGAAATCGCGATTAACGCCGAGCGCCTCGGCCGCATGATGTCCCCAGAACGGATCAAACAGTGCCTGACGACCCAGGCAAATCAGATCAGCGCGGTCTTCCTGCAATATGGCTTCCGCGAATTCCGGCGTCCGGATCATGCCGACAGCGGCAGTTGGAATGCCAGTTTCCTTGCGTATCTGCTCAGCGAAAGGCACCTGATAACCCGGACCCCGACCAAGGCTGGAATTGGTAGCACCGATGCGCAGATTGCCGCCGGAGGAACAGTCGACAAGATCGACACCCGCGTCGGACAATGCGCGCGCCAGAACGACACTGTCCTCCATCGTCCAACCGCCATCGATCCAGTCTGTGGCTGAAATGCGCGCGAGGAGCGGCATGGAATCAGGAATGACCTTCCTCACGGCGCGCACGACTTCCAGCGGAAAGCGCATACGATTTTCGAGACTGCCGCCATAGTCGTCAGAGCGCTGATTGGCGAGCGGCGACAGAAAGTTCTGTAATAGATAGCCGTGCGCCATATGAATCTCGATGAGGTCGAAACCTGCAAGCATCGCGCGTTTTGCTGCGGCGACAAAAGCCGACCGAAGACCGTCGAGGTGATCGAGAGAAATCGGTTCCGGCGTCAGCCAGCCTTCGCCCAGCGGTAGCGCCGATGGCGCCAGTGGCACCCATTGTTCTTCACCCATCGCCAGATCGCGTTCGGTCAAGGGTCCGTTACCGCGAATGGCGCGCTGCATACTGCCCTTGCGCCCACCGTGATTCAGCTGAATGCCGGTCTTCGCACCATAAGATTTCACATGACTGACAATCGACCGCATTCCAGCAATCTGGCTGTCATCCCACAGGCCCGGATCACCATTCGTCACGCGACCACGTCGAGTGATGGAGGTCTGCTCCACCATGACCAGGCCAGCACCACCCATAGCAAAATTCGCGTAGTGCGTATGGTGAAAGGGTTGCAGTTGCCCGTTCTCCGCCGAGTAGGTTCCCATCGGCGAAATCACGATGCGGTTTTTCAGCGTCACACCACGCAGTTTGAATTCGGAAAACAATCGGACATTCGTCGGCATTTTTGCTCCTCCACAAATTTCCCGGCCATGCCTGTTAGAAGGCATAGCTCTCCCGTTCCGCAGCCATGCGAGCGCGGATTGCATCATTCCCAATTGGCGATTGCCGGTTACTTCGGCGTCAAATCCCCCACGAGCGGCGGCGTGCAGGACGCCTGCGCATTGAACGTGGTGGGAATGATGACGCGACGTGGCTCTTCCCTTTTCCCGTGCGCAATCAGATCAAGCAACAAGGCCGCTGCCGTTGCGCCCACTTCGTTTTGATCCCAGCTGACGACAGCAATCGGCGGCTGATGCAGATCGGCCAGTTCGCTTTGCCCGGACCCCACGACCGAAATATCCTGCGGAATGCGCAGTCCCCGCGTGCGAACCGCCTTCAACACGCCCGCAAGCATATCAATGCCGCCTGCAATAATGGCCGTCGGAGGATGTGACATTCCGAGCAGGGAAGACGTCACTCGATAAGCCTGATCGCGTAAAAAGCTCTCTGCAATGATCAGTTCCGGGGCTGGTTCCAAACCGCGCTCCTTGTAAGCACGCATGAATCCGCGAACGCGTGCGCCACCCGGGTGCAATCTGGTCGGGCCTGTCAAAAGTGCGATGCGACGATGACCAAGATCAAGCAAATGGCCTGTCGCCTGAGCAATACCGGCCTCGTGATCAGCATAGACAGCGTTGCACCATGACGGTTGATCGCGGTCAATCATTACGAACGGCACAGGTAACGTGCGCAACAGCTCTTCGAACTCGCCCTCTATCGGCGTATAGGGGCCCATCAATACGCCATCGACCTGCCCGCTCGAAAAGCTGCGCAGCAATTCAACCTCGCGATTGCGGCGACCTTCGGAATTTGCGATCAGCAGTGCGTAACCGGACTCATTGAGCATGTTATGTGCCGTGGATACAAAACCACCCAGCTGCGCAATATTGATTTCGCGCAGGATGCAGCCCACCGTCTTTGTCCGACCCATGCGCATCGACTTTGCGGCGGCATTGGGCACATAGCCCAATTCCGCAATCGCGCTTTCAACCGCCTTGCGGATCTGCGGACGCACATCGGCAGCATCGTTGACCACGCGCGAAACCGTACCGATCGATACGTTAGCGAGCAAAGCGACATCGCGTATGGTAGGGGTTTTGGCCATGTTCAATCCGTAGCGAAGCCTTTCAGATTTCAAAGTTCCATTGTTCGATAGCGACCCTATATCCGGTTCCCTCCCGCACAAGCCAGCCGAATCCGGGAAAATGAATATGCATTCCGGCAACGAGCATGTCTTGTTTGAAAATCCGTGCCAGCAGGTTTGTGCGGTTACGGGCCGCCATATCCGGATCATGATCAAAGCTCATTGAAACTTCGGGACGGGCAACCTGAATTTCGGGAACATGCGCAAGATCGCCCCAGACGATCATCTGCTTGCCTTCCGAATTCAAGAGCCAGGTACTGTGGCCCGGCGTATGGCCCGCGCATTCCACAAGTGTAATGCCTGGCAGCACCTCTTCGCCGTCCTCAGCAAGTCTTAGTCGCCCGTCACGATACGGGTCCACCTGTTCACGTGCCCAACCGAAATAACGAAGCCGCTTACGTTCGTCTGCTGCTTGCATTTCGGCATCTGAATACCAATGCTCGATTTCCTTGCGGTTGGCGATCACCGTTGCATTCGCAAACAATCGTTCGCCCGTCACAGGATTGGTCAGTCCACAGGAATGATCCGGGTGACAATGCGTGAGGAGAATATGGTCCACCTCCTCCGGCCGCACGCCAGCTGCCTCAAGATTTTCGAACAATTTCCCCGCCGTCGGGCCGAATTTTTCGCCGGAACCACAATCAATCAACACGGTGCCGGCAGGACCGCGCAGAAGGAAACAATTGACCGAGATTCTCGGCGGTGAAACCCGATGATCCCGCGCCATCATCTCATCGACTTCATGCGGTTCGAATTCACGGAAAATATTATAACCCATCTCAACATAACCGTCGGAAAGGGCTGTCACGAGAAAAGAACCGAAGCGACGGTGATAGACGCCGGGTATCTGTCGGTTGGGCAAGCTGTTCATCACAAATCGTTCCAGATCAAATGTGTATGCATTTCGTATCGGGTCGTTGTTTCATCACACCAGATCAAGCTCGCGCAGATCTTTCATTTCCTCGATGTGGTATAGCTTTTCAAACAACGGACCCAGCTTTTCTTCGGGCAGGAGAACGCCCGCGCAATCCTCGAATTTTTCCTTCAAAGCTTCACGGTCAAGCTGCATCTGCCAGCTTCCGCGTGCATGTTCCACCGGTTCATGACGCAGCACTGTGCCATCTTTCAGGGTGATCCAGACGAGATCGAACGGTGCAAACGGTAGATCCTCGCCCGCTTCTTCTTCATTGACCGTCACCTCGACACGCTGCAGGATAGACTGCACGTCGCTGCGACTGACGAATTCGTCTGTCAACTCCTTCAGTCCCACTCGTCGGGCCACGACAGCACTCGCCATTGCGAACTCCATCGAGAATTTGGCTGCCAGACCGGTCTGCGGACGGGCGTTGCGCAACATGAGTTGCTGGGTCACACCTGTATGAACATTGATTTTCGCGATTTCGGATGGATCAATATCGTTTTCATCAACAAGATCGAGCATGGCATCAATAGAACGATGGGTCGCATAGCATGTGGGATAGCGTTTAATATTGACGCCATAACGCGCAGCCATCGATTCCTCACCAATTTTGAACGCATCGGCACTCAAGATCGGAGCCCCAGACGGTGAAAATGATTGCAGGAAACCCACCCGGTGCTCAAGCGCATCAGTGCTACCAGTGTAGCCTGTCTTGGCAAGTCGCGCAGCCTGAATGCCTGATTGCGCCGTTCGTCCGGCATGCAGCGACTTGGTCATCGAACCAAAGTTTGCAACCAAACCAGCCGCCAGCGAAGCAGCAATAGCCAATGCATGTGCGGTTTCTTCAGAAGAAAGCTTGTTGAGCCTAGCAGCACCAGCAGCACAGGCCAGCGTTCCCATGACCGCGGTGGGATGGAACCCACGGTCATGTAAGCGTCCCGCCTCGAGCGCTGCCAGATGAGCCCACAATTCGTAACCGACGAGATAGGCTTCCAGCGCCTCCTGGCCAGAGGATTGCAGCGCATATCCTTCCGCCAAGATCATGGGCACCAATACCGCACTGGGATGACCGGCAAGCGCCACATCATCAAAGTCCAGAACATGGGCCGCCACGCCATTGACGAGTGCGGCATCCGCCGCACCATATCGCTGGCCGTTGACGGCGCCGGGTGCGTCATTGCTTCCACTGGCAGGCGTTGCAATTGTCGCGACGAGTTCGACCGCCGGTTCGCGCGCACCGGCAAGCATAGTGCCGACACAGTCCACGATACCGATGCGTGCGGCGTGAACCGCCTCTGCCGGAACATGAGCGAGGTCGAAATCCTTGATGAACCCCGCGGCCTTGATCGTGATGCTATCCATGATGGACCTCAATAGGACCGTGGGAGACCCAACATGTGCTGACCGACATAGGCCAGGATCATGTTGGTCGAGATCGGCGCAGTCTGATAAATGCGGCACTCACGCCACTTCCGTTCGATGCCGTATTCCACTGCATAGCCAAAGCCACCAAACGTCTGCAGCGCAGTATCAGCTGCTTTCCAAGTCGCCTCCGAGGCAAGCAGTTTGGCAATATTGGCTTCGCCACCGCAGGGCTGGTGTGCGTCGAACAAGGCAGCAGCCTTACGGGCCATGAGATCGGCGGCTTCAAGTTCCGCATGGGCGCGAGCAATGGGGAATTGCACACCTTGATTAGCGCCGATTTCGCGATTGAAAACGCGACGTTCCTTGGCATATTCCACCGCGCGGCGGACCATATAGCGGCCATCGCCAACACATTCCGACGCCACGAGAATGCGTTCTGCATTCATGCCATCCAGAATGTAGCGGAAACCTTTGCCTTCCTCACCGATCAGCGCTGACGCCGGTACGCGTAGATTTTCGATGAAAACTTCCGTTGTGTTGTGATTGATCAATGCGTTGATCGGGCGAATATCAACCCCGTTTCCACGCGCTTCGCGCAGATCGATCAGGAAAACCGAAATGCCGTCCGTTTTCTTGGCAACCTGATCAAGCGGCGTGGTGCGGGCTAGAAGCAGAAGAAGATCAGAATAAAGCGCGCGCGACGTCCAGACCTTCTGGCCGTTGATCACATAGTGATCACCGTCACGCACGGCACGGGTTTTGAGCTGCGTCGTGTCCGAGCCAGTCGTCGGCTCTGTCACGCCAAAGGCCTGGAGGCGCAGCCGTCCAGCGGCAATCTCCGGCAAGTAAGTGCGCTTCTGCTCTTCAGAACCGTGGCGCAGTAATGTGCCCATGATATACATTTGGGCATGTGCAGGGCTCGCCTGACAGCCACAGGCATTGATTTCTTCCAAAATCACAGCCGCAGCGCGCAGTGGTAATCCAGCTCCGCCAAACTCTTCCGGGATGAGCGCCGCCAGAAAGCCTCCATCCGTCAATTCCTGTACAAATTCAGACGGGTATCCAGATTTTTCATCCAGCTTTGCCCAGTAATCGAGTGGATAGTTTTCACAAATACGACGGATCGATTCACGCAGTTCCGGAAAGTCTTCGCCCAATTCCATGGTAGCGACAGTATTGGTCATAGCTCAGTCTCACTTTGCAACTGAAAATGTTTTGGGAAGACCGGCGCGTGCTATCGCGCCGCTGTAGCGTTCTTCTTGGCCAAGCCACGCTTCGACATCGCGGCGGATATCCAGCAGGGCGTCAATGTCGACACCAGTAGAAAAATCCATACTTTCAAGCATATAGGCTGTATCTTCCGTGTTGATGTTGCCTGTTGCACCCGGTGCAAACGGACATCCGCCAAGCCCGGCCAGCGAACTGTCAAACACTCGGACGCCGGTTTCCAACGCGGCTGCTACATTGGCGAGGCCGAGGCCACGCGTATCGTGGAAATGACAGATGATGCGGCGTCCATCTGCGATCTCGACAATCGGCGGCAGGATTTCGTGGACCTGCGCCGGATTGCCGTAACCAACCGTATCCGCCACAATCAGCTCGTCTGCCCCCATATCCGTCACACGGCGCGCAATCTCGAACACGCGTTCTGGCGCGACATAACCTTGCAGCGTGCACCCAAAACTGGTTGCCAGCCCACAAGCGAGCACCATATCGCGACCGGCCTCCGACTGTTTCAGCGCTACGATGCGTCCGAATTCCACGACCGCCTCTTCCGTAGAGCGACGGACATTGGCCTGACTATGGGCTTCAGAAACTGAAAGCACATAGTTGATATGGCGAAAGCCAGCGGCAAGCGCCCGCTCGGCGCCTTTGAGATTGGGCACCAGTGCTGAACAGACCGCGCCAGAAAAGTCAGGCAAGCTGGTGGCCAAAACGTCGGCATCAGCAAATTGCGGCACGATCTTCGGCGGTACAAAAGAAGTCAGTTCGATTTCGCGGGCACCAGCCGCAATAAGTCGCCTTGCCCATTCGCGTTTGCGATCGGTCTCGAGAAAGCGTTTTGCCATCTGAATTCCGTCGCGAAGTCCCACTTCGCGCAAGGTCACATGCTCTGCCATGACCTAAACTCCCCTGAAGACAGGTGGGCGCTTTTCATTGAAAGCGCGCACGCCTTCGTGACGGTCCTCGGTCGACACCATGCGGTTGTAGCATTCGATCTCGAAAGCCAGACCGTCAGCCAGTGACATTTGCAAACCGCGATGAATAGACTGCTTGGCCTGGCGCACAGAAATAGGCGCGTTGCCCGCTATGCGACGCGCAGTGGCAAGTGCTGCACTAAGAAGCTCGGCCTGCGGGAACACACGATTGATAAGCCCCCACTCAAATGCCTCTTGCGCCGTGAAAGGCAAGCCAGTGAGGATAACTTCCTTGGCGCGTCGTTCCCCCATGGCGCGCGGCAGGTTCTGCGTACCACCCGCACCCGGCATGATGCCGAGCGTTACCTCCGTCAATGCGAAACGCGCATTTTCAGACGCATAGGCAAAATCAAGAGCTGCCGTAATCTCGCAGCCCCCACCATAGGCCGCACCATTGATTGCACCAATCAGCGGCACCGGACAGGCAATTATTGCGCGGAGCATGCGCTCAAACATTGCATGCTGGCGCAACCATTGCACATCGGTCATACCATTGCGTTCCTTAAGGTCACCGCCTGCGCAGAAGGCCTTTTCGCCGGAACCCGTCAGCACAATCGCGCGCACGCCTTCGGCATCGATCTGGAACCTCTCGAAAAGGTCCATCAGTTCCTCGCCCATCCGGGTGTTCATCGCATTGGCTGCTTGCGGCCTATTGAGCCGGACCAACAGCACATGGTCATCGATGCGTTCCAGTTCGAGCGTTTCATAGGTGCGTTCCATCAGCTTTCCTGTCGAATTGTCTGGTTGTGCGCTCCAAGTGTGGGCGCTGAACCGCCCGACGTTGGGCGAGCGTCGTCAATGGTGAATGGCAGGCCGATCCATTTCTGCCCGTCAGCTTCCGTTACAATACCGACAGCCTCGGTCTGCGGATGGGTCCAAACCTTGTCGATGGTCAAAAGCGGGCAATTCGGCACACTGACAGCGTCGAGTTTTTCGCCGAGTTCGCTGACCGTGAGTTTCGCCACCGCGGCCGCGATCTGTGGTATCAACTCGTCGCGCAGCAACACTCTGTCGCGGTTCTGCGCAAACCTCTGATCTTTAGCCAGATGCTCCAGCCCCGGTAACGCCTGGCAGAGTTTTGCAAACAACCGGTCATTGCCGGCTGCGATCATCACCCAGCCGTCATCTGCCTCGAAAGCCTGATAGGGCACAATTTCAGCAAGGCCGGAACCATGAGGCTTGCGCACTTCGCCTGCAACCGCATGTGCGGCAAGCGGAATGGTCATCCAGGCAAGCCCGGTCTCAAACAGAGACGTTGCTATATGTGCGCCTTCGCCAGTTTTATTGCGCTCAAGAAGGGCTGCCAGCAGGCCGATGACGGTCCACATCCCCGAACCCATATCCACGAGCGACACACCGACCCGGACGGGAGGACGATCCGCCTCGCCGGTGATGGACATGATGCCAGAGGAAGCCTGCGCCAGCGGATCATAACCAAGCTTGCGCGACAGCGGGCCAGTTTTGCCAAAAGCGCCGATATCACACCAGATCATACCAGGCGCCCGGCGCCGCATCTCGTCGACATCAATACCGAATTTGGTGAGCAGACCAGGTCTCAGGTTCTGGATAACAGCATCAGCCCCAAGGATCAGCTTCTTGAGATGCGCGCATTGTTCCGGGTCTGAAAAATCGAGTGTGAGACTTTCCTTTCCCCGGTTTAGAGCGTGAAATGCGGTGGCGTCTTCTTTGAAGAAAGGGGGTCCCCAACCGCGCGCATAATCCCCAGTGGAAGGGTTTTCAATCTTGATTACCCGTGCTCCCAGCTCTGCCAGAATAAGGCCTGCATAGGGAGCGGCCACGCTGTGCCCCAGCTCGAGAACGGTAAGACCGTGAAGTGGTGCGGATTTACCCAAAATAATTCTCCTGTCGAATTTCGGAGACCAAACGGATCAGAGATATTCCTCCGCCAGTGCGGCGCCTCTGATTTCATTGGTCGTTCCCGAACGGCGGATGAGACCGCCGCGCATGATGTGTCCGCTATGCGCAAGTTTGAGTGCCGGTCGCGCCATCTGCTCGGTCATGAGCACTGCGATACCGTCCTCTTGCATCTGACGTACAGCGGTAGAAATCTGTTGGATCCAGACTGGGGCGAGCCCCAGAAACGGCTCATCCAACAGCAATAGTTTCGGGCCACCGCACATCGCTCTGGCTATCGCCACCAATTGCTGTTGGCCACCCGAAAGTTGACCTGCTGGCTGGGCCTGACGTTCAGCTAGAAAAGGGAAACTCGTCACAAGACGATCCCAGGCCATCGACTGATCACGTGTGCCGAGCGAACCGGCGCCTGCCAGCACGTTGTCCTTGACACTCATGGTTGGAAAAACGCGTCGTCCTTCGGGTGAGTAGCCAATACCAAGCCGGGCGCGCGCGTCACTCGAAAGACCAGAAATATCACGGCCATCGAAACTGATCTGGCCACGAGCCGCTCTGACGAGCCCGATAACAGCATTGATCAGACTGGACTTCCCTGCGCCATTGGCCCCGATGAGAAGTACTGTCTGGCCGGCTTCGACTGCGATATCGACACCAGACAATGCGTGCGTGCCGCTATAGGTCACATGCAAATCACGAATGCTGAGCATCGTCTTCCTCCTCATCGCTGCCCCCAAGATAGGCATTGATTACATCCGGATTTGTCAGCACCGTTTCCGGCGGGCCTTCTGCAATGAGCTTGCCGCCATCGAGAACAATGACCGACGGACACAGGCGCTTGATCAACTCCATATCGTGCTCAACCAGAAGCACACCGCAGCCGAAGGCTTCTTGAGCGAAACGCACATATGTATCGATGTTGGTGCGCTCGGATTTTTCCAACCCTGCCGCCGGTTCATCGAGCAGAAGCACCTTTGGCTGTGTTGCAAGTGCCATGGTGAGACCCAGCATCTTCTGCAGTCCGTAGGGAAGAATTTCCGCACTGCGCGTCCAGTTTTCGACGAGACCAAACTGATCAAGCAGCGGAGACAGCTGTTCGAGTGCCGACCGCGCTCTCTTTGAAAAGCGGAGCGCCGAAAGAAGATTATCCTCGACGGTGTAGCCATTGAAGGTTGCGGTCTGCTGGAAGCTGCGCACCAGACCTCGACCAGCATTCTCATAGACAGGTTTGCCGTCGATCTGCGTGTCGCCAAGAAGAACACGGCCCGAACTTGGCTTCAGTCGACCCGAGATGATGTTGATCATCGTGGTCTTGCCAGCACCGTTTGGTCCAATGACGCCGAGAAGTCCGCCAGCTGGCAAGGTGAAACTGACATCGGTGAAGACCTTCAGTCCGCCGAATGCCTTGGAGATGCGATCCGCTTTCAGGGCATCTGTTGAAGTCTGGTTCATCGACCATTCTCCCCAATTGCAAGATTGCCTTCATGCACTACCGCGTTGGTCCGATCTTTCCCAACCGAGCCATCATCTGTGCCGCGCAGACGCTTGATGAGCGTGATTGCGATACCGACCAGACCGCCGCGCGCCACAAGCGTCACAACAATGATCAGCACACCGAAGAGGCCAGGTGACAGTTCACCGGAAAGTGCGAAGTAATTGGTCGCCGAGACCAGAACGATTGCACCCACAAGCGAGCCCAAAATGGTCCGCTTTCCACCAACGATCGCGTAAGTAATGTAGGTGATTGATGACATTGGAGCGAAGGACGTGGGATGGGCGGTCAAGAGCATGTTGACGAGCGCAAAGCCTGCGAAGCCCGACACGCCAGCTGCAACGCAGAACGCCATCGCCTTATATTTCCAGACCGGGAGGCCGAGGCTTTCCGCCAGCACATCGTTGGTCTCAATGGCTGCAAATTCGTAGCGATACCAACGTGTGAAGGCGGCAGTGATCAGGAAACCGGCGAAGGCGAGTGCGCAGGTGGTGAGCACAACGTGGGAATTGTCCCACAGGTCCATACCGAACAGAGTCACCGGGGGCATGCCCACGAGTCCGTTTGCTCCACCCGTCAACGGCTCAGCTTCAAACAGCAGGAGCTGAACGATTTCGGTCAGCACAAAAGTGACCAGTACGAAATAGACGCCCTTTAATCGCAATATCAACGAGCCGAGCGGAATTGCACAGAGCACCGGCACGAGAAAGGCTGCGGCCGACAGGACAAAAATGTCGGTAATGCCAAGCCTCAGGCTCAATATGGCAACGGTATAGCCACCGACAGCCATGAAAGCTGGAACGGCGAAGCTCATCAGATCGAGCCGTTGCATAATATAGACGCCGAGTGCCGCCGTTGCCGCGATCAGGATCAAATTGGTCTGAGACAAGACCTGCGGATTGGTACTGACAAGTGGCACAATAAAGGACAGAAGCACCAGGCCGAGTGTGATCCAATCAGGAATACTGAAGAATGGCTGACGTCGAATGGTGATGTCTGAGGAAATGGTGGCGCGGCTCATGAACGGCGGACCTCCTTGCCGAAAAGTCCCTGTGGGCGAACCACAAGCGTAACCATGACGATTGCAAAAAGCGTGAGCGCACCTTTGGATCCGCCGAGATAGACGGCAGCATAAGCTTCAACCATACCGACAATGAAGGCAGCTACGGTGGCGCCGGTGACACTCCCAAGGCCACCCAGAATGACGGTAATGAACGAATAAGCGAGCGTCGCATCTCCAACATGCGGGGCGAGTGACAGGATTGGCGTGACCAGCGCACCCGTCACCCCGGCAAGCCCGGTGGCGAGAGCAAATGCAAAAGGAAAGAGCGCCTTGGTCCGCATGCCGAGCGCGCTGGCTACCGCGCGATCTTCGGCCATTGCTCGCATGCCACGCCCGACATTGGTGCGATAGATCAGCCAATAGACCAATGCGATAGCCACGAGACATGCGGCGAGCACGATCATATTAGCATAGGGGAAATAGATACCACCAAAACGCCAAACCCCGGTTACAGGGAAAGAGAATTGCGGCGATTCAGCCCCGAAAACTACCAGGATCGCTGTGGCCAGGACGAGATAGAAGCCCATCGTGACCATCAATGTCGCCTGATGATCTTCAATCACTCTTTCAAGAATGATTGCCTCGAACAACCAACCGAGCACTGCCGTCGCGACAAGGGCTATCAACACCGCCACAGGATAAGGCAATCCGAGCATTGTAGTGCAGTAATAGGCGACGTAGCCGCCCATTACATAGAAGCCGCCGTGAGCGAAATTCACCACGCCGAGGATCCCGAAAATCAGTGTGAACCCAAGCGCAAGCAATGTATATTGTGAGCCGAGACTGATACCAATCAGCCCCGTCGTGATGAAGCTTTCCATGATACGCTGCCTTACTTTTCGCTGACTGCTTCCGCGCGCAGCAGAGGCTGCTTCTTTCCATCCTGAACGATGCCGATAGCGAACGGATAAGACATTTCCTGATTGATGCCGAAGAAGGACTGGCCGATCCAATGACCCTTGCCAATGTTCTCGTCTTCCACTGAAAGCTTGCGCATTTCGGCAGCAATCTTCTCGGAATCATCGACAGAACCGGCAGCTCGCGCAGCTTTAATCATCATGCGGGCGGCAAAGACCCATCGGAAGAAGTCGCTATTTTCCGGGCGTGGTGAACCCATCAGCTTCTTGTATTTGTCTTCCAAAGCTTGCGTGTTTTCGTCCATATAGATCGGCTCGTACCAGAGGAAATCCTTCAGCACGTCAACGCCACCGGCCACACGGGCAATTTCATCAAAACCAGGACCACCCAGGCGGAAAATAGGTCCCTCGAAGCCAGCCTGACGCAATTGTTTTACGATGATGCCAGCATCGCCCGCAGGCGATGAAGCGAGATCCAGAGCCCCAGGATTTGCGCTCATTATCCGCGTGACGATCGGCGCAAAATTGCTGGTTCCGCGCTGGTAGTATTCTTCGGAGACATTAACGCCCTTCTCCTTGAATATCTGCGCATTCACGCCAGCAACGTCGGTACCACCCTGATCATTCGGAGCCACAATCGCTACGCTGTCGAACTTGAAACGCTCGCGACCGGCATCAATGATCGAACCGGCCCAACCAGACGGTCCGGGACCGATGTGGAATATGCTCGGCCATTGAGGACCAATCGCGTTCTTGGCGAAACTATCAACCATAGCAACCATGCGATTGCGTGCTGCAACAGGCTTCATACCGGTCACTTCCGGCGAGCCGACACTCCCGACAATGACCTTGATACCCTGAGCAGCAAGCTGGTTCATCGCCGATGCTGCGCCTTCAGCGGTATATTTGGAGTCAATCACAACAGTGGAAACTGTACAGGGAGCCCCATCAATAACCAGACGCTTTTCGTCGGTGGTTTCCTTGGCGACAAAATTGACGGCGTCGCGCAAGGCAATGCCCCATTGGGCTGCCGGACCCGACAAAACGGCCGGGGTACCGATCTTGAGTTCACAGGCAGCAGACGCCACGCTCGTATACGCTGCAGACGCAAGTAGAACGCCGCCCAAAAGGCGACCAAGACGCAATGACATGTTTTCTCCTCCCATTGTGTAGCCGCATTGTCGCTTCGCTTGTTACCAACGCGAAGTCTCCTCCTGACTGGTAGCTACCTCGTGACCATAACTGCGAGGGAAACACCTGTCAATAAAACGTTTCATCTAAATTTTTTCATTCTCACTGGTGCCTCATCAACCCCCATTTTGTTATTTTTCAACACTTTTAGCGTCTTAATCTCCCGGCTCAACCGATGATCTACAGCGTCATCAATCCGGACTAAAGCCAATAGATAGTTTAATATGAATCGTTTTTTCAGCTCTCGGACACGTCATGAATAAGCATCAAGCCGATCTGATACAGCTAAATCACGGATGAAGATTGGAACATTTTTCGGAGCCACATCCCCGCAGACCACTGCTCAATTGACAGTTGATTTTTTAAAGCGACACGGGTTTCAGTAGGCTCTACGGAGCTAACTAGATGACTAATCAGACTGGCACCGAGGACACATTGATTTTGGCGCTACCAATAGAGGTGGCTCGGTTTGTCTGAAGAGTTTCTGGCGTTTTGCTAAGTGGGTTTTCGCTTCGATTCTGCCACCACTATCATCGGCGTCAGCGCGTTGAAGTAGACCTGATCCGGTGTCGGCCGGTCAAGGATGAATGTGGGCGTCGGCTATTATTAAAGCTCAAATAGCGGCCACCCGCCTCCAGTTAAGCAATGGAAGACGACTTCGTGACACATGGCAAAATTCACCTTTTGCCATGTGCGAGACTGGGACAGATCAGCAAGTTTATCTGAACGCGGATATAGATTCCTTTTTTGAAACTCGATCTTCAGTAAGACTCATCAAGAAGACAATTAATCCAGAACTCCGAGACGCTTGCGCTGTTTGGTAGACCAACGATGTGTACTATGGAAGTTGCGATATCTTCCGGGCTGGTCAGTTCATCGGACTTCACTGCAAGGGCATTACCCATGTCGGTCGCCACCAGTCCCGGACAAATTGCAGTCGAACGTACCCCGTGTTCAAAACCTGCATGGCGTATCGCATGGGACAAGCCAAGTGCGGCAAATTTAGAAACCGAGTATGCACCGGAAGCGGCCGACTTCACACGCTTGCCCGACAGGGAAGAAATGATAATAACTCTTCCCGTCCCTGTTTTAACCAATTCACTCCAGCAAGCTTTAACGAGCCGCCGCGGCGCACTGACATTCACGTCTAACAAGGCAGAGAAATCCTCATCGCTGGCCTCAACGACGGATGTCCGTATCATAATTCCGGCATTTGCTACGACCGCATCTATCCCTCCAAAGCGCTCAACTACGGCCTTGGCCCATAAATCTGCAATTTCCGGATCACTGGCATCATAGGTGTGAATGTGCGTTGCGGTCTCATTAGCCCAGTGGGGCATCTCAGGATTTCTCATACCCAGCGACACATTCCAGCCAGCCGCCAGAAACGCCTTTGCCGTTGCTGCGCCGATGCCGCGATTGGCTCCGGAAATCAAAACCGTTCGTTTCTTTTCCATGTCGTACTTTCCTTGATCTCAAGCATGGGGGGGAAGAACCGCGTCTTCCTTGCGGGCGGCACGCGTGTCACTAAACCGGAAATAGCGCAACTGCATCTGGGGCGCGAAGGACATATAGAACGGTGCCCGATGCAGCGGCTCAAGCTTCAATGACAACTCGCGATCCGGCTTACCCAGGGCCCATTCGGACAGAATGCCGCCAAGCATTGAGCCCGTCGGCACGCCGCGTCCTGACAGCCCGGTGCAGGCGACAACGCCCGGCGCAAGATCGTAAAGGCGCGGAACCGTTCGCTGCTGCATATCGAGCTCACCGAACCAGAAATATTCCCAGCGAATTGGCTCTTTGATTTGCGGATGCAGAAACTTGAGGCGGTCGGTCATGACCTGACGGGTATAGACAGGATCGACACCGCGCTTCCCCATCGGAAACATCGAAGCAACAATGCGCCCTTCTCGGTTGTATTTGTAAACATAAATATCGCCGCGCCCATCGTGCATGGTCGTGTTGTTCGGCAGAACCTGTCTGCGTGTTTCGGGCTCAAGTGGCTGCGTGGCTGCCACAAAGACCTTCATGATCCGAAAACTGCGGTCTAGGTTTTTCCACCCGCCCACAGTATAGGCACCGGTTGCGAAAATGACCTTATCGGCCATCACGGACCCACTACCAGTTTTGACCTCCCACTTGCCATTCTTCCGACTGACGTCCCCAACAGCGGAACTAGTATAAATGCGACCGCCCTCCTGTAGCACCGCTCTCGCCAACCCCCTCGCATAAGATAGCGGATTCATGTGCCCGCCCTCTGCGTGGTACCAGCCACCATAAAATCTCTGGCTGCCCGTCATAGCCTCGATCTCATCTTTGCCCAGCACTCGGCACTGGGCGCCGACTTCAGAATAGATTTGATTTTTATATTCTATTCCCGCCATTGCACCGGGCCGCAACGCCCCCATGACGTAACCATTCTGAACCCACTCACAATCGATGTTATAGCGCGATATCATATCTTTAACCCGATCATTGGCACGGGTTTGCCGTTCTATCAAACGCTCAGCCCAAGGTTCACCGAGCATCTTACGAAGCTTGGGAAGACTGTAGTAACTGAAAGTCGGTGTACAGTGACCTGCATTTCGCCCCGATCCACCAAAGCCAGCCTCTTGCGCCTCAAGTAAAACAACACTCATACCTTCGCGCGCTAGCACCAGCGCTGTTGTCAAACCTGTGAAGCCAGCACCGACAATACAAACATCGGCTTGAATTTGCTCTTGTAAGCGTTGTGTTGTTGGAGCGCTTGCCGCTGTAGCGAACCAAAGTGTGGTATCAAATGACGAGAATTTACCCATTGCGTTTCCCATCCGGCGTGCACCGGCCTTTCAAGAACCTGCTTCGGCAGATCCGATGATTATTGGTTATTTCCAGCGACCCCTCGTCGCGATTTTTAGCCTTACATTCCGCCGCAAGACCGACATGGTCTGGCCCGCGACGGCACTTCCGAACTTATGTGCTCGCTCCACTCTTAAAAAAATAGTTGTGTTTGTCCATTATAATAGTTGCATTTATCCACTAAATGTAATTAGCTGGTGGAAACTGAATGGAAAATCTATAGAATAAGCTAATAGAATTGGGGAATTGAGTGGCAAAAAAGGCTATCTCAAAAGGAGATATCGCGCCTCCAACCGAAATAGATCACGTTGATATCGATGTTCTGGAGAATACTCTGAGCTTCTATATTCGCGTTATAGATTCTTCTGTTTCTCGTGACCTTGACGAACGTCTTGAAAAACTAGAAGTAGCGAAAGGAAAAGGGAAAATAACAGCCCTTTTTCTTATAGACAGTCATCCCGGCATTCGCCCCTCTGTCGTAGCTGAACTTGCGATGAAAGATCGTTCCGCTATGGGGCGCATTCTTGATCATTTCGAAAAGCAGGGTTTGATCGAGCGAAGAACATCGCAAGAAGACAGCCGTGCACAAGAACTTTACGCGACTGAAAAAGGCGCCGCGCTTGCGCAAAAAGTGCGCACCATCGTTACACAGCAGTCGGAAGATTTCTTCAAGATCATTCCCGAAAACGAGCAGAAGATCCTAATGGACATCCTCAAGCGCGCCTACATTCGGCTGCGCGAGAATTGGAAATGACAGCACTTTAACGCACTCGAACGACGAACCGACGCCCGTGCATGGAAAGAAGCACATTGGCCACGTTCTATTTGACAGCCCACATAAGAGAGTTTTCAGATGCCGGGACCCTTTGTTGTTCCATTTCATGGAGATACCGAACTTCCTTCGGAAGTCGATGTCGTTGTCATCGGCGGTGGGATTATAGGGGCTTCCACCGCGCTCGAACTTGTCGACAGTGGACTGCGCGTCGCACTTTGTGAAAAGGGTGGCATCGGTCACGAACAATCAAGTCGCAACTGGGGGTGGGTGCGCATATCGCGCCGTGATCCGCGGGAAGTGCCACTGATGGCAGAGGCGATCCGCATCTGGCAAACGCTCGATAAACGTATCCAACGCGACACCGGTTACAAGCGCGCCGGTATCATTTTTACCTGTGCAACCGATCAGGATTACGCCCAGCATGAACGCTGGAATGAGAATCTGCAGGGCTATCAACTTGAATCGCGCATGATCTCACACCAGGAATTCGACAGGATGTTCCCCGGCTCGAAGCTTTCCATCAAAGGCGCGCTCTTTACGGCAGCCGATGGTCGAGCTGAACCGCAAAGGGCAGCGCCCGCGATAGCGGAAGCTGCACGTGATCGCGGTGCCCACGTCATGACCGAATGCGCCGTGCGAGGCATTGACACCGCCGGTGGCAAAATCTGCGGCGTTGTTACTGAACGCGGCTACATCAAGTGTCAGGCCGTTGTTCTTGCCGGCGGCGCTTGGTCCAATCTTTTCCTTGGCAACAAAGGCATCAGCCTGCCGCAGCTCAAAGTCATGAATTCAGTCCTGCGCACCAAGCCGATCGAAGGTGGACCCGAGCAAGCCATCTGGTCCAGCCACTTTGCTTTACGCAAACGCCAGGACGGAGGCTACACCATTGCTTCGGGCCATGAAAACGTCGTTCCCATCGTGCCAAAATCCTTTCGATACGCTTTGGATTTTCTCCCGGCACTCAAGAAGGAATGGCGCTCGCTCAATCTTCGCCTCGGTTACCGGTTCCTCGACGAGGCGCGGCTCCCCAACAAATGGGCTTTGGATGAGCCAAGTCCGTTCGAATACAATCGCGTGCTTGATCCAAAACCCAACCAGCGCCTTTCCGACAATGCGCTGTCCCACGTCAAAAAGGCATTCCCGGCATTCGAAAAGGCCGAGATCGCCCAACGCTGGGCCGGATATATGGACGTCACGCCCGACGCTGTACCTGTCATTTCTCCGCTGGAACAGATTCCGGGCTTCTTCATCGCAACCGGATTTTCGGGTCACGGCTTCGGTATTGGACCCGCGGCAGGAAAACTGATGGCCGACATGGTGCTCGGTCGTCCTCATCTGGTCGATGCCAAAGACTTCCGCTTCAGCCGGTTCTCGGACGGTTCGAGGATCGAACTCATCAGTGGATTTTGAGTGTGAATGCCGACCGTTGGGCAGGGACGGTC
>Ga0180219_1000635_pt1 | contig 26748 bp, 25 predicted proteins | sample eDN3rd30CBELigMG_FD_151338 | JGI IMG/M metagenome (GOLD analysis project Ga0180219, IMG submission 151338) | Enriched Miracle-Growth compost microbial communities from Emeryville, California, USA - eDNA 3rd pass 30_C BE-Lig MG (version 2)... ... | reverse complement strand
CCGGGCGGTTTTCGACGCTTTGGTCGAAGGCATGGACGCGACAACAATGGACAATTCCGGACGCCTGGCCGCAGGATCGGGCGCCTCGGCAAGCGATTCGCACTCCGCCACAATCGCGCCTATGTAGACGCCATGCACAATTTCGGGCCTCGATTCTTTGGCGGCGAGAAGCGCGGCTACCACCACGGCCATCTCAAGGAGGCCCTGCTGGAGGCCGCCCGCCGGCTCGTGGCCGAGCGCGGACCGTCCGGTTTCACCCTTGCCGAGGCGGCCAAACTCGTCGGCGTCACCGCCGCCGCCCCTTACCGCCATTTCACCGATCGCGGCGCCCTGATCGAGGAACTGGCGCGGCGCGGCTTCGAGCAATTCGCCGAAAAGCTCAATGCGGCCTGGGACCAGGGCCGGCCCAATCCCAACCAGGCCCTGCGCCGCATGGGCCTCGCCTATCTCGAATTCGCCCGCGAGGAGCCGGGCCTTTACTCATCCATGTTCGGCAATGTGCAGACGTTGAACGCGCCGGAGCCGGGCGCTGCCGCTGACAAGGCGTTGGACAGCATCCGCCAGGCCTGCGCCACCGTGTTGGAGCATAATGGCGGCAGCCGCGACGGCGCCAAGGCGCTGGCTTTCGAGATCTGGGCGCTGTCGCACGGCCTGGCCATGCTGATGCTATCGGGCCATCTCGACCCCGTCCGCACCGGCAGCGACCCGGTGTCCATTCTTGAAAATGCGGCGACGAGCCTGGTAGAAGGCGCGATCCAGCGGCATGCAGCGAACAAGCCGCCGAAAGGCCCTTGGTCGAGATAAATCATCGGCCGCCGACCTTGCGCTTCCGGCCCGTCCCTCCGATTTTTCTTCGCGCGACCCTTGCAGCCTCTGGACGGCCGCCTCATGTTAATGTACGTTACATTCACATTGAGCCTTACTGGCGATAATGGAGAGAGACATGAGTTCGACTGCGGATTGGGCGGACAATGATCGCGGCCAGGAGCGCGGCCAAGCGCGGCGCGGTCGCTGCGGCTGGAACGGCAACGGCTTCCATCGCCATGGCGCGAGATGGCGGCCGATTGAACTGGTGGCGATGATCCTCGGGTTCATCGTTTTCTGGCCGATCGGGCTGGCGATCCTGCTGATGAAGATATGGCAGAAGAAGACCGGCCACGAGGGCGAACTGGTCGGCTTCGCCCAGAGCCGTTTCGACGAAATGCGCGAGCGTTCGCGTGGCCATTGGGATCGCTTTGGCGGCGGTTTTGGTCGCGGCCCCAGCTGGGGCGGCTACCAGAACACCGGCAACCGCGCTTTCGACGAGTGGCGGAAGGTTGAGATCGAGCGCATCGAAGAAGAGCGCCGCAAACTTGAGGCCGCCCAGCGCGAATTCGGCGAGTATATGGCCCATCTGCGCATGGCCCGCGACCGCGACGAGTTCGAGCGCTTCAAGAGCGAACGCAGCGCCGCCCAGGCGCGTGGCGAAAGCGGCTGGAAGCCCTTCGACGAGCACAAGCCCGACACCCGCCCGGAAGGCCCGGCGCTGTAAGGTTCAGCTCGAATATCAGGATCAATGCCGCGACGGAGACCCCGTTCGCGGCATTTTCTTTGCGCTTGAACGCGTACAATTCTCCCAGAAGCCCTCATCCTGAGGAGGCGCGTAGCGCCGTCTCGAAGGACGGGGCGACAGGCACACGCTCTGCAAGCGGCGAATGAATAGAACACGTCGGCTGCGGCGTGACGCCCTCGCCCTTCGAGACGTGTCCTGCGGGCGCTCCTCAAGATGAGGCTATTGGGAATGTTGCGGAAGCTGCCAGTGGGTCAACACTTCGTGTGACGATCGGCCCGACTTGCTGGCGTCGCCCGCGGAATGCTACGCCTGCCCCGCCTTTCTTCGTCCGATTCCTCCTGATCCCGGCCCGCATGTTCAAACGTCTTTACGACTGGACTCTCTCGCTCGCCGGATCGCCACGGGCGACCCCGGCACTTGCCGCCGTCTCCTTCGCGGAATCCTCCTTCTTCCCGATCCCGCCTGACGTCATCCTCATTCCCATGGCGCTGGCGAAGCCGGAAAAGGCCTATTACTACGCCGCGGTCTGCACCATCGCGTCGGTGCTCGGCGCCATGCTCGGCTATGCCATCGGCCATCTGCTGTATGACACCGTCGGCCTCTGGCTGATGAACCTCTACGGCTATACCGAGAAGGTCGAGGCGCTGCGCGTCTTCTATGCGCAATGGGGCTGGGCCTTCATCCTGGTCAAGGGCGCGACGCCGATCCCTTTCAAGCTCGTCACCATCGTCAGCGGCCTGCTCGAATATAATTTCCTGCTGTTCGTGCTGTTGTGCACGATTACGCGAGGTATCCGTTTCTTCGTCGTCGCCGGCCTGCTCAATCGTTATGGTGACGTGGCGCGTGGCCTGCTCGACCGGCATTTCGGCCTGTTCATGGCGCTGCTGCTGTTCTTTGTCGTAGCGGGCTTCTGGGTGGCGTTGAAGGTACTCTGATGTTGAATCTATCCCCACTGCGCACGGCCCTGCTCATCTTCGTGCTGGCCTTCGCCACCATCGCCGGGGCCTGGATCTTCGAATATTTCGGCTATCTGCCGTGCGAACTCTGCCTGCAGCAGCGCTGGGCCTATTACATCGGCGTGCCTGTGGCGGCGCTCGCCGTCTTGAGCGCCTGGCGCGGCCCTCGCATGGCGACGCGGGTGCTTCTCGGCCTTCTCGGTCTCATCTTCATCGGCAGCATGATTTTCGGCATCTATCATGCCGGCGTCGAATGGGGCTTCTGGCAGGGTCCGACCGGCTGCACCGGCGCGGTGCCGCAGCGCGCCAATGACATGAGCGATTTCATGAAGCAGTTGCAGACCACGAAAGTCGTGCGCTGCGATGCCGTTGCCATCCGCATCCTCGGCCTGTCGCTGGCCGGTTGGAACGCCGTGATCTCGGCCGTCATCGCCGTGCTGAGCCTGCGCGGCATGCGGCAGCAGGCATAGAACATTTATCGACTTGCGGGGACTGCCTGTCTTCTTGTTTTACGCAGCGACCGCCAACCAGAAGCCCTCATCCTGAGGAGCCTGCACAGCAGGCGTCTCGAAGGACGGGGGCGATACGCCGCAGTGTTCCAACCGCCATGGCCGTCATGACGCTGTGGGAAGGTCGCGGACGAACTCTTAAGCGGCTTCGCGCGTTTTATCGTTCAGGCTCTTCGCAACGATCATAATCAGCGTGCGCACACTGTCGCGCAGATCCCTGACCTCGGCTTCCAGCTGCCCGTTCTGCCCCTCGGTCTCGCGCTCCGCATCGGCTGGCACGACAGCGGCAGGTTCTACGACATGCAACGGTATCGCGGTGCGCAGCTCGGCGAGCTCGGCTTTCAACTGCGTCAGTTGCAGCTGCGTCTGCTCGTTCTCTTCCGCCGATGCGCTCACCGGAGCCTGCGCAGGTTCTTTCTCCGCCTCCTGCTCCTGCTCGCCGACAGCCGGTGTGATGAGGGCGCCGAGCGCGGCGCTCAGGCGCTCCATCTCCGACTTCAACTCGACGACCTCCTGCTGCGTTTCGGCGACCGGCGCCATCATCGCGGCGACCTGCGCCGTGGGCACGGAGTCGTTCGGGTCCGGGAGCGGGTTCGCATTCGTCGTCATGGCGGCAGCCAGATCGGCAACCTGGCTTTTCAGGACTTCGATGTCCGTCCTGTGATCCATCTGCGGTTCGCGCCGTGCGATCGACATCACGAATGTGGTCTGCAGGTCCGCAAGGCTCTCGGCCAGAGTCTCGAGCCGACGTTCGAGGTGCGCGGTGCCGGCAGCGATCAGCTCCGGCGTAGCCGCGGCTTCCGGCAACAGCGGCGGCTCGACCGGTGCATGGTCCTGGAGGCGCTCGCCTTCCGCGGGCGTGGCCGCGGCCGCGGCTTTCTTCAATTCGCTATAACCCCGCTCCAGCCGGGCCAGCCGTTCGATGATCGACTGCAGCACCAGCGGATCGTCATGCCGCGATTTCAGGAATGCGACGCCGGCGACATTGGCCTCCTGCCGCCGTATCTTGGCGATCTTGGTTTCCGACCGCGAGGGAATGAAAAGATCGAAATCCTCCGGGCATTCGAACCCTTCCGGCAGCTCGACCCGCGCGCCGGTGGCGCTGATGTCGACGACCATGCATTCGATCGGCAAGCGGCCGTCGAGGAAGCGCATTTCGGCGCGCATATGGCACGTCTGCCGCACGGCCTGCCGCCGGCCGATCCATTCGTTACGCATCAACTCACTCCGCCGCGAACTGAGCCTCCGAGCATGGTGCACAGAGGTTTAATTTATCTTGCACCCCATCAGGCCCTACCGCTCGAGCTGAAACGTGTAGCTTGCCGTCACGCCGGCGGTGAACTGATTGCGATCGCCGGTCGCTTTCACGATCGGGCTGTTGGCGGCGCCATTGGTCAGGCGGTCCCAACCGCCGTGAGCGGTGAACGACCAGTCCTTGGAGTAGCGCCAGGTGACCGAACCATAGACGCCGGCCGAGTAAAGACCCGCGCCCGGCTGATAGGCGGCAAAGACCGGATTGTTGATCGAATCCTGCACGGTGACGCCGAACCGCGACCGCATCGAGCGCGCATCGGCGAAATTGGCGCGCGGACCGATGGCGAAGATGAAATCCTGCCAGTTGGTCAGCCAGTCGGCACCGAGGCTCGCGACAAAACCATCCTCGCTGCGGAAACCGCGGCGCAGTTCGACCTTGGCGCGCAACACATCGGGCAGCAGCCAGACGCTGGCGAAGATGCCGGGCTCAAGCGTCCAGCGCACGTTGTGAATGCCCATCAATTCGCGATTGCCGCCATCGTAACGGCCGCCGCGATAGGCCACCACCGGGCCGACGTTGAAGCCGCCGCTCGTGAACGCGGCGAAGCCGACGCTGTCATCGGGCGACGACCATTGCAGTGGTTCGCCGGGCCGCCGGAACGACAAGGTCGGAAAGGCGATGAAGGAATAACGATCGGCGCCGACATAGCGCGGCGACACATAGGACTTGGCGTTGACGGTGATCAGCCAGCCATAGGGCGAGAACGGCGACACCACCGTCTGCTGCGGCGCCGGCGCGAAGGATTGCTGCGGCATCACGGCGGGCATCGGGCGGTAGACCGGCTGACGGCGCGGCGCGCCAGAGTGCCGGACCACCGGCTTCTTCACCGGCTTGCGCGCATGCGATGTGGCGGAAGATTTGACGTGCGAGGATTTCACGTGCCGCGCTTTCGAACGCTCGGCGGCCGACGCTTCGTGCGCAACAAGCTGTACGGACAAAAAAGCTGACGCAACAAAGGCAACAGAAGCAATTGATTTAAAATGAGGCATCGTTCCAATCGATTCATAAACGTTACCTCGATTGGTAGAACGTCAAGGTTAATGGCGTAGGAAAAAACAAGGTTAGCGAAACGTAAAGCCTTCTCCCGCTCCGCGGGAGAAGGTGGCCCTTGCGCAGCAAGGGTCGGATGAGGGTGAGCAAGTGAGCCTTCTACACCTCTCACCAGCACAACGACAAAAAATGACTAAGGCAATACTCGAAGGACTCTCGCACCCGCCCTCATCCGACCCTCGCGATGCGAGGGCCACCTTCTCCCGTTAAGAAACGGGAGAAGGAGTCAGTCTTCTTCCATCATCCGCGCGCGGGCCCGCAGCTTTTCCGTCTCGCTCTTCAACTGGCCGCAGGCAGCGAGGATGTCGCGGCCGCGCGGCGTGCGCACCGGGCTGGCGTAGCCGGCCTTGAAGACGATGTCCGAGAAGCGCTCGATCGTCTCCCAGTCCGAACATTCGTACTTCGTGCCGGGCCAGGGATTGAACGGAATGAGATTGATCTTCGCCGGAATGCCCTTGAGCAGCCGCACCAGCGAGATCGCATCGGCCGGCGTGTCGTTGACGCCCTTCAGCATCACATATTCAAACGTAATGCGGCGCGCATTCGACAGGCCGGGATAGTTGCGGCAGGCGTCGAGCAGGTCCTTGATCGGATATTTCTTGTTGAGCGGCACCAGCGTGTTGCGCAGGTCATCGCGCACCGCATGCAGCGAAATTGCCAGCGCCGTGCCGGTCGCATCGCCCAGCGCCGCGATCTGCGGCACCACACCTGATGTCGACACAGTGATGCGCCGCTTCGACAGCGACAGGCCTTCGCCATCCGACAGAACCGAGATCGCATCGGTGACATTGTCGAAATTATACAGCGGCTCCCCCATGCCCATGAAGACGATGTTCGACACCGCGCGCACGCCTTCACCCGAAGGAATGAGCCCGTTGGTCGGCGGCGTCTGGCCGGGGAAATCGCCGAGCATGTCGCGCGCCACCACAACTTGCAGCACGATCTCCTCGGCGGAGAGATTGCGCACCAGCTTCTGCGTCCCCGTGTGGCAGAACGTGCAGGTGAGCGTGCAGCCGACCTGGCTCGACACGCAAAGCGTGCCGCGATCGCTCTCGGGGATATAGACGCACTCGATCTCAGCGCCCTTGTCCTTCGCATCCACCGGATGCATGCGGATGAGCCATTTGCGCGTGCCGTCGCTCGACACCTGCTCGGCCACCACCTGCGGCCGCGCCAGCGAATAGTTCGCCACCAGCTTGGCCCGCAGCGGCTTGCCGACATTCAGCATCTGCGCGAAGTCGCGGGCGCCATGGAAGTAGATCCAGTGCCAGATCTGCGCCACGCGCATGCGGATTTCACGCTCCGGCACCTCCACGGCGCGCAAAGCGTCCGCCAGCCGCACCCGCGTCATGCCGACAAGCGAGGGCAGTTGCGAGGGCAGCGGCGCGGCCGGGGCTAGGGGCGCGACCGGCGGCTCGGCAATGGCAATATCCTGAAGCTCAGGCATTCAATCGTCTCGATGGAAGGGGTGTCGCGGCCGCAAAAGCTGGCCTGTTGCGCCGTCATATATACTATTTCCGCGCCAAAAACACCCCGCCCCTCGGACGAGGGCGGAGGCCGGTTAGACCACTTCCAGCTTCCTCAATGCTCCCGCCGGCAGCTCAACCGTAATCCCATCACCCGCCTTCACATCGCCGCCGGCGATCACGATCGCCATGACGCCGCTCTTGCGGACGAGATTGCCGTCTTCATCGCGGCCGAGTACCGCCTGGGTCAGGCCTTTCTGGAAACGGTCGATCTGCAGGCAGGGATTGCGCAGGCCGGTGACCTCGACCACGGCATCGTCGCCGAGGCGCAGGCGCGCGCCCTGCGGCAAAGACAGCAAATCTATCCCGCGCGTGGTGACATTCTCGCCCATCTCGCCGGGCCCAACCTCGAAACCCTGCCCGCGCAATTCGTCGAACAGCTCTTCGTGGATGAGATGCACCTGGCGCAGGTTGGGCGCATCGGGCGTCTTGGCAACCCGCGAGCGATGCTTCACGGTGACGCCCATATGTGCATCACCCTCGACGCCGAGCCCGGCGAGCAGGCGGATCGACAGCGCGTTAGGCTTGCTGAACTTGTGGCGCGGGCTGAGGCTGACCGCGGTAATCCGACCGTTCATCAGGAATGTCCTTGCATCTGCAGTTCTGCGAGCACGGCGCGCGTGGCATCGGGAATGCGGGTTGAAGCGCCGCTGGCGCGGGTGACATAGACATGGGTGAACGCGCCCTGCGCGCTCGCCTCGGGCGCGCCGTCACAGAAAATCCCCAGCGCATAGCGCACCGACGCATTGCCGAGATGCTCGACCCGCACGCCGACCTCGATGACGGCGGGAAACGCCACCGGCGCGAAATAGGAGCAATGGGTCTCGACGACGAGGCCGATCACCGGGCTCAGCACCGGATCGAGCACGCCGGCTTCGACCAGCAGCTGGTTCACCGCCGTATCGAAAAAGGCGTAATAGACGACATTGTTGACGTGGCCGTAGATGTCATTGTCGTGCCAGCGCGTGGTGATGCGCACGAAACGGGCATAATCCTGCCGCCGCGATCTCGCCTGCCGCTCCGCCATCACGTCTCCCATCGGTTTGGCTTCATCTGGAATCGGCCTATCATAGAGGAATCCGGCAATCTATGGAGGAACTCTTGCACCATTTGTCACGTCGCACGCTTGGTCTTGCCGTCTCCGCCCTGCTGCTCACAACCATTCCCGCCATGGCGCAGCAGGCCCGCCTGTCCGGCCGGGTCGTCTATCGCGAGCGCATAGCTCTGCCGCCCGGCGCCACGCTCAATGTCAAACTGGTCGACGTGTCCCTGGCCGACGCCCCCGCGCAGGTCATCGCTGAAACGACGATTTCGGCCGGCCGGAGCAGTCCTATTGCCTTCGTGCTGAATTACGACCGCGCGAAAGTCACGCAGCGTCGCAACTACGCGCTGCAGGCGCGTATCGAACATGAAGGCCGTCTGCTGTTCATCAACACCAGACGCCATGCCATGCTGCTCAACGGCCGCGACAGAACCACCATCAGGGTCGAGCGGGTTCGCGCCGAGGCCACACCGCAGGCGGCCTCGCCGGCCGGGCGCTGGCTCGCCGAAGACATTTTGGGTGGCGGCGTCATCGACCGCCTGCAGTCCAGCATCGAGATCGCCGCCGACGGCAGGACCACCGGCAGCGGCGGCTGCAACCGCATCAGCGGCAAGGCCGCGATCAATGGCAGCAACATCAGCTTCGGCGGCTTGGTCAGCACGCGCATGGCCTGCGCGCCGGCGGTGATGAACCAGGAGACGAAATTCCTCAACGCGCTCAGCCAGACGCGCAGCTTCCGTGTCGATGCTCGCGAGCGGAAGCTTTATCTGCTGGACGCGGCGGGTGCGGTGACGGTGCGGCTGGCGGCGATGTGAAGGTGCGTGTGGCCGCAGTGCTGCATCCTGTACAACGTCATGCCCGGCCTTGTGCCGGGCACCCACGCCGTGGTGTGCTTTTAACTGCGAGGCGATGTCACCGCGTGGATGGCCGGGACAAGCCCGGCCATGACGGTTGAGAGATTGCGGCTTCAGGCCAAGAGTGGCCTAACCCTCACCCTCAGGCTCGCCATCCACCTCCACCGGCGGCTCGACAGTGATGGCCCGCCCGGCGATATCCACCTTGGGCACAACCTTCTTGGTGAACGGCAGCAGCACCATGCCACCATCGGGCGTTTCGATCGTCAGGACATCCCCGGCGCCGAAATTTTCCACCGCGCGCACGGTTCCGAACCGCTCGCCGCTCTCCAGGCTGGCCGCAAGGCCAATCAGATCAGTGAAATAAAATTCGTCTTCATCGGGCGGCGGCAGGTTGGCGCGCGGCACGTAGATATCGACGTTGACGATCGTTCCGGCTGCGTCCCGATCGTCGATGCCCTGGACCTGGGCAACCAGCATATCGTCCTTGACGTGACGCGCCTTCCGGATCGCGAAATTGCGCGACCCGGCGGCGTCCGTCAGGCCCCGATAGCCGGCGATGGCCATCGGGTCCTCGGTGAAGGACTTCACCCTGATTTCGCCCCGCACGCCATGCACCGCGCCAAAGCGGCCAACGAGAACGAGGCTGTTTTTCATCAGGCGGCCGGAGCTTCTTCTTTGGCCGCCGCGGCAGCGGCATTGGCGGCAGCGCGTTCCTGCGCCTTCTTCTTCGGCTGGGCCTTCTGCGGGTTGTTGCGGGCTTCGCGCTTCATGATGCCCAGGCCGTCGAGCAGACGGGTGACGCGGTCGGTCGGCTGCGCGCCCTTGGCGATCCAGTCCTTGGCCTTCTCGACATCGAGGACCAGACGCAGCTCATTGTCCTTGGCCAGCAGCGGGTTGAACGTGCCGAGCTTCTCGACGAAGCGGCCATCGCGCGGCATGCGCGCATCGGCAACGACGACGCTGTAGAACGGGCGCTTCTTGGCGCCACCACGGGCGAGACGGATTTTCAGAGACATAGGTATTCCTTTCAGATCAGATTGGTCCGGCAAGCTCAGTTGTGTTTGCCGGGGTGTTGTTTCAGTTGGTATTCGTAGTCACTTCTTTTTGCCGAACGGGTTGAACCCGCCGGAAAATCCACCGCCGAGACCCGGCAGTTTGGGCCCGCCAAAAGAACCAGGTTGCCCGGGGAATGCGCCGGGCTTCGGTCCATCCGTGAGACCGGGCGGCGGCGTTGACGGCAAGGCCGGCGGCGCACCCGCGCCACCGCCCATCTGCTTCTGCATTTCGGCGATCTGCTCGGGCGAGGGCATGCCGGCGCCGCCGCCAAGCCCCATCATCTGCGCCATCTTGGCCATCGGGCCGCGTTTGCCCGCGCCGCCCATCATCTTCATCATGTCGGCCATCTGCCGGTGCTGCTTCAGCAGCCGGTTGACGTCTTCCACCTTCATGCCCGAGCCGGCGGCGATGCGCTTCTTGCGCGAGGCCTTCAGCATGTCCGGGTTGCGCCGCTCTTCCCGTGTCATGGAAAGAATGATCGCGCGCTGGCGCTTGATCACCTTGTCGTCGAGACGCGAGGCGGCAATCTGGTCCTTCATCTTGGCGACGCCGGGCAGCATGCCCATGATGCCGCCGAGCCCGCCGATCTTCTCCACCTGCGCCAGCTGCTCGGCGAGATCGTTGAGATCGAACTTGCCTTTGCGCATGCGCTCGGCAATGGCGGCGGCCTTCTCGGCGTCGATCGACTGCGCGGCCTTCTCCACCAGCGCGACGATATCGCCCATGCCGAGAATGCGGTTGGCGATGCGCTGCGGGCTGAAATCGTCGAGATCCTCGACCTTCTCACCGGTGCCGATGAGCTTGATCGGCTTGCCGGTGACGGCGCGCATGGAGAGCGCCGCGCCGCCGCGGCCATCGCCGTCCGTACGCGTCAGGACGATGCCGGTGATGCCGACGCTCTCGTTGAAGTTGCGCGCCAGATGCACGGCGTCCTGACCTGTCAGCGCATCGGCGACGAGCAGGATCTCATGCGGGTTGGAAGCCCGCTTGATCTCCGCCATCTCCTGCATCAGCGGCTCGTCGATATGGGTGCGGCCGGCGGTGTCGAGCAGCACCACATCATAGCCCTGCAGGCGCGCGGCCTGTTCGGCGCGCTGGGCAATCTGCACCGGCGTCTGCCCGGCGATGATCGGCAGGGTGTCGACGCCGACCTGGCGGCCGAGCACGGCGAGCTGTTCCTGGGCGGCCGGGCGCTTCACGTCGAGCGAGGCCATCAGCACCTTGCGCTTCATGCGGTCGGTGAGGCGGCGGGCGATCTTGGCCGTGGTGGTGGTTTTACCGGCGCCCTGCAGGCCGACCATCATGATGGCGACGGGGGGCGCGGCGGAAAGATCGATCGGCGAGGCGTCGGAGCCGAGGGTCTCGATCAGCACGTCGTTGACGATCTTGACGACCATCTGCCCCGGCGTGACCGATTTCACCACATTGGCGCCGACTGCCTGGGCGCGCACCTTCTCCGTGAACTCGCGCACCACATCGAGCGCCACATCCGCCTCGAGCAGGGCGCGCCGCACCTCGCGCATGGCCGCGTTCACGTCGCTCTCGGAGAGAGCGCCGCGGCGGGTCAGCGTATCGAATATGCCGGAGAGCTTCTCGGAAAGGCCCTCGAACATGCGGAATCTCCAGTTCTTTTCGTCAGACGAAGCTCCAAAGCCAAACGCACCCGGGGGCGCATCGCGCTGCCGGGTGTTGACCCTGAACCTCGGGGATTCCATGGGCCTGTGGCGAAAGAACGTCTCTGACGAGAGTGGCGGGATTTTTACGGGGGTGGGGAGGAGATGTCAAATGGGGGGATATTGCGCCAGGAGTCGCAAATGTGAGGAGACGTTGGCTTCGCAATATCTTGAGCAATTTTATATCTGAAAAAACAAAATGTTAGAATGGCAAAAGGGATTATGCATAAGGTAAAAGGACATAAGCGTTAGCATCTTCGCTGGTGGCTTCGGAACTTTGCCAATGTCTTTCAAAATTGAGGTCGTAGCTTCGAAAATAGCTCGCGAGCTTTTTCAGGGCTTCCGCATATATTTCCAAATACTCGAATTTATCGCTCGCTTGATAAAAACTGATTACAAGCTCCCAAAATATTTGGATGTGGTTATAGCTGTCTCAGCCTCGTCGAGCGCCACAGTCGACGACCGCATAAAAAAAATCGATGCGGCGCGGGAAAACCTACAGGATGCGATTGCTGCAATTGACGAGCTTAGAAGCCAGGCCGATGCAAACAAGCAAGATCTCATCGATGCCATTCGCCGCATTGAAGATGCCGAGCACCAAAAGCAAGAGCTCAGCAAAGAACTAGCTGCATTAAAGCAAGTTGCCGAGGCGGATATCTCCGCGTTTCGTCGGATAATCGGATTGCCGACGAAAGCCGACATATGGCGAGAAAGGTTACTTGGATTTGGCAGCGGTGTATTGGCTTCGATTATAGCCTCAATAATATTTGTCTTGGCCGCAAAATTGTTCCAAATTTCCTGAACTGCGCGCGGCATATATTAGCTGCACCAGAGCAGTTTGCGTTTGGCAATATGAGCAAAATTAACCGACGCGTATCGCCTTAATGGCTGCAAATCTTGTGTCGTCCTGAACATCCTCAATCAGGAGACTGACCCAGCTATCTGAATAAGTATAATCAGCATGGGCTGCGTGATAGATGCAATAATCTTTATTGGTGTTTTCTGGATTTCGTGAACTACCTAATGGCCGGACGCGGTGCAGTCTCCAAGCCTGAATGTGATTATGATTTGTAAAGGCCTTCCCGGTTGCTTCGCGTACCATACCGCAAACGACCTGCGGCTTATGCGGATACAGATGGTCAGCTGCCTTATATTTAACTGCAATGTTTCTGATTTCCTTTCCTAAGGCCTCGTCCGCCCCGAGAAATTCAAAATGAGCACGGCCCTTTGACGCCACATCAAGCGTATAGATCACGCGAAATTGGTACTCTAAATCAGCCATCTGCTCTTCTGTGAAACTTTCTTGAATGCGAGCGTCGAGAGCATTGATGTGTTCCGGAATGTCAAATTTAGTTAAAGCTGCCAACTGCTCAATATTCATTTTTGCAAACTGCAGAGCGAAGGATAGCTCTCTAGACAGCGATAAGCGGTTGCCGAAAAGCTCACATAACGTTTTCTCAAAGTTGAGACATGTCGCTTGAAAAAGTCCCTGCCACTTCGCATCACTTTTGCCAAGAAGCTTGTGTTCAACATCATCGCGAATGAGTTTTAAGGCGCTCAAGTTATTTCGAATGCCTTGCGAAAGAGGACAGTCCGGCCGAGCCGTCATCTGACTTAGCGCTATTGAACGACCATCGCGCCCAACGATGGACACTCCTTTCCTATCGTAATATTCGTGCAACAAGTACGTCCACGCAATGTTTGCCAGCACTGAGAAAACTTCGGTCTTGAAAGAGAGAGCTGCGCTATTAAAGATTTGCACTGCCAAAATCATAGCTTCGCGCGCTCGGATAAGCCTTTCGTTCTCCAGCGGATTTAGCCCGGTCTGCCAATCGTATGATCGCTTTTTTCGTTCGAAAAAAGCCACTTCCTCATCGGATGCGCTTTGCTGTCGGGCATCCGTTTTGACGCCGGTAATCCGAGCGCCGTTGATCGTGGCAGGCCGTTCGATATTAATTAGAGCTTGGATATCTTGATTGCGCCATCCCTTGCTCAATAGAGCTTTGACCACACGTTTTTCTTCTCGTGTGAGCGATCCCCCCCGCGGTCTGGTTGCCATTCTTTCTCCCCCCTTCTTCTAGGGCAACTAGGAAGCTACTTTTTGCTTTCGCATCCGTGCCTCGCAGACTTGACCGCTCTCTTTGTTAGATGAATATCGAATCTCGCAGCGGTTAGCTACAGGCCTGTCTACCGCTCGTACCACCTTAGCGGCTTGCGCTGGTCCGCAATTCTAGGCAACCTATTCTCACCGCGCGATCCACAATCAACAGCCGGACCAAGCGCAACATCACCGGGAGGGAATGCATGTCGGCTTCACCGATCATCACTGCTCCACGCACACCCGCACGCCCCTCCCGCCGCACCGTCCTCGCCGGCGCCTCGGCAGGCCTCGCGTCCATCGCCTTCACCCGCGCCCCCTCCCTCGCCCAGACCCAGCCCCCACGCGAAGGGCGCACTCTCATCAAGAACGGTGTCGTCCTCACGATGGACTCCGGCCTCGGCGATTTCGAGCGGGCCGATGTGCTGGTGGAGGGCGGCAAGATTGCCGCCGTGCGGCCCGATATTTCGGCGGAGGCGACGGTCATCGATGCCAGCAACCGCATCGTGCTGCCGGGCTTCACCGATACGCATCATCATTTCTACCAGAGCGCCATGCGCAACCTGCTCGGCAACGGTCTGCTCGAGGATTATTTCCGCGATATCGTGGCGAAGGCGACGCCGCTGTTTCGCGCCGGCGATGCCTATGACGGCGTGCTTTCGGGCGCGCTGCGCTCGCTGACATCCGGCGTCACCCATGTGGTGGACATGTCGCAGGTGTCGAACTCGCCGGAGCATTCCGATGCGATGATCAAGGCCTTCCGCGACAGCGGCATCCGCGCTGTCTACGCCTATGCGCGCGGCTATACACCGGCGGCGAAATTTCCCGATGATGTCGAGCGCATCAAGAAGCAGCATTTCGCTTCCAATGACGGGCTCGTCTCGCTCGCCTTCACCGCCGCGCCCGACAAGAACCAGTGGCTGCTGGCGCGCAAGATGGGGTTGCGCATCTATGCCCATGTGGTCGGCCTGGTGCCGAACGTCGGCCCCGCCGATGTCATCAGGCTCGGCGACGAAGGCCTGATGGGGCCGGACAATGTCTACGTCCATTTCACCGGCGGACGGCCCGAGTATATGAAGCGCATCAAGGACACGGGCGGCGCGCTGTCTCTGGCCGTGCCCATCGAGATGACCATGCGCCACGGCACGCCGCCGATCCAGCTGGCGCTCGATGCTGGCATCCGCCCCGCCCTGTCGAGCGATGTCGAGACGACGATGACGTCCGACATGTTCTCGATCATGCGCGCCGCCTTCACCCTGCAGCGCACGCAGATCAACGAGCGCGCGCTGAAGGGCGAGAAAGACCTGCCGCCGCTGCTGCTGGCCAAGGACATCGTGCAGATGGCCACCATCGAGGGCGCGCGCTGCAACGCCGCCGAGAGCCGCACCGGCTCGCTGACGCCGGGCAAGGATGCCGACATCGTACTGCTGCGCACCGATACGGCGAACGTCATGCCGCTCAACAACGCCTATGGCGCCATCGTCACGGGCATGGACACCAGCAATGTCGACAAGGTGATGGTGGCGGGCCGCATCCTCGTCGATGATGGCCGGCTCACCGGCGTCGACATGCCGGCGCTGCAGAAGCGCATCACCACCTCGCGCGATTACATCATGGAACAGGCGGGCTGGAAGAAGAACGTCGTCGATGGCGTGGTGACGGGCGCAAGCGCGCGGTGATGTGAGGACGACACGCCGCAGCTTTCCAACAGCGGCCTGTCACCCTTCGACATCGGATGAGCCGCAGGCCCGGCGTGACAGGTCCCGCAGCCATCGATGGCCCGCGTCATTGTCGTAGCGCTTGTGCCACCATTGATGCACCCGCGTCTCCGGCGCATCGAAGGGCAACGGCGTCGAAACCAGTTGAGGGTCGAGCGTGAGCAGCGCCGCATAACGGTCAGGCACCGTGGCGATGAGATTGCTGCGCGGCAAAATATGGGCGAGCGCGGCGGCGTGCGGGAGGCGCAGGGCAATGCGGCGATGCGCTTTCATTTCGTCCAGCAAAATATCGATCGGATTTGTCGATACCCCGCGCGGGTACAGCATGATGTGAGGCTCGGCGAGGTAGGCCTGCAGCGTGAGGCGTTTCTTCTGGCCCAGCCGCTTGTGGCCGCGCCAGAAGACCGCAAGATATCTGCTCCGGAAAAGCAGTTGCGAACGGAACGCGGATGACAATGCAATGCGCCCCACGGCGAGATCGGCTTCGCCGCTATCCAGCACCGCCTGGTAGTCCTCATAGTCTCTATCCATGATCGTGACGTCGACACCGGGCGCCGTGGCCTGAATCAACGCGAGAAGATGGGTGAGGATCGTGCTGGCGCCCAAGTCGTTCATGAGAAGAACGAAATTGCGCCGTGACGATGCGGGATCGAACGCGTTGCTCTGCACCAGTCCGGCCCGAATGGTGGCCAGCCCGGTTTGAATCGAATCGCGCAGGAGCACCGCCATCGCGGTCGGTTCCATCCCTCGCCGCGTGCGCACGAAAAGCCGGTCGTCGGCGACGACACGCAAGCGCTTCAGGGCGTTGCTCACGGCAGGTTGCGAAAGCGCCAGACGGTTCGCCGCGCCGGAAACACTGCCTTCCACCAGGAGCGCCTCGAATACACGCAACAGATTGAGATCTATGGTGTTTGGATTGATCATGATCGATGCGTCCCCACCCGTATTATTTCCAATGTGAATACAGACCATCACAAAGATCAAGTTGATCATATGTCGGGGCATGGCTACGGAATCTTCCCAGGAACGGCCGATGTCGCCGTCGCGCACCGGGAGGGCTTATGATCGAAACGCAACCGCTCAATGCGCGCAGGACTGTCGACGCGGTGATCGTCGGCGCCGGCTTCGCGGGCCTTTACGCCATCTACAGCCTGACGAGGCTTGGTCTGAAGGTGCAGGCGTTCGAAGCCGGCCAGGATGTCGGCGGCACCTGGTACTGGAACCGCTATCCCGGCGCCCGCTGCGACGTTGAAAGCGAGGAATACAGCTATTCCTTCAGCGACGAGTTGGACCGTGAATGGCGATGGTCTGCACGCTACGCGGAACAGCCGGAAATTCACGCCTATCTCCGCCATGTCGCCGACCGGTTCGACCTGCGCCGCCATATCGGCTTCGAGACGCGCGTCGTATCGCAGGTGTGGGACGAGACGCGCGGCATCTGGACCGTCACGACCAACGACGGCGCTCAGATCGAGGCGCGCTTCTGTGTCATGGCATCGGGAAACCTGACAGTCCCGAACTATCCGGACATTCCGGGGCTCGACCAGTTCGGCGGCACGATCTATCACTCCGCGCGCTGGCCGCAGGACGCTGCCGACTTCACGGGAAAGCGGGTCGCGCTGTTCGGAACGGGCTCGACGGGCATCCAGATTGCGCCGAAGGTCGCAGCACAGGCGGCGCATTTATATGTCTTTCAACGCACGCCCAACTTCTCAATCCCGGCCGGGCCGCTTGGGAAGCTTGAAGCCGCCACGGCGGTCCCCGCGCATGAACGCCGGCGCAAGGCGCGCGCAACACCCTTTGGCCTGTCGAACGCCGTCCTGAGCCAGCAAAGCGCATTGGACGCGACGGAAGCCGAACGCGAGATCAAGTTCGAGACTGTGTGGAAAAGCGGCGGCAGCCAGCCGTTTCTGGCCACCTTCAGGGATCTGCTGACCGATATTCAAGCCAACCATACGGCGGCCGATTTCGTCAGACGCAAGATCGGGCAGATGGTGAAAGACCCCGCGACCGTGCAGATGCTGTCGTCCCAGGATTACCCCATCGGCACGAAGCGGCCGTGCGTCGACACGGATTATTTCGCGACGTTCAACCGTCCGAATGTCTCGCTGGTCGACTTGCGCAAGACACCGATCGAACGCATCACGCCGACCGGCATACGCACAGAAGGCGCGGAACTGCAGGTCGACGCGCTGATCTTTGCCACCGGCTTTGACGCCATCACGGGCGCCTTGCGCAATATCGCGATTCAGGGACGCGACATGTCCCTGACGGAAAAATGGCAGGACGGGCCCTCGACCTATCTCGGCCTCATGACGGCCGGCTTCCCAAATCTGTTCATCATCACCGGTCCTGGCAGTCCTGGCGTCAAGTCGAACATGGTCTGCTCGATCGAACACAATGTCGATTGGATAGCGGACTGCATTTCGTGGATGAACAGGAACGCGGTTTCTCACATCGAGCCGACTGCGGAGGCCGAGCAGGATTGGGGCAGGCAGGTCAGCGAAGTGGCGCATCGCACCCTCTTCCCGCTCGCCGACACCTGGTACAACGGCGCCAACATCCCCGGCAAGCCGCGCGTCTTCATGCCCTATGTCGGCGGTCTGCACAATTACATCGCGGCATGTGACGAGATCGCCGCCGCAGACTACCAGGGCTTTGTGAAGGCATATGCGACCGGTGAGCAATCTCCGGAACGCTCGCAATTTGCGGGCCTGACCTGATGGCTTCGGGATAGATCGCGTCAATCGTCGCCCCGCTCAACGAACGAGGGCGGCGACTTCGATTGCATGCCGGATTTTAAAAGAAACAAACAGAGAGGGGAAACATCATGACAAAGCGCTCATTGCTGTTTTGCGCATTGGCCACATTTGCATTTGGCCTCGCCGCCGGTGTCCTGCCAGGGCACAATGCGACAGCTCGCGCTCAAACCTATCCGACGAAGGCGGTCCACATCATTGTGCCAAGCCCCGCGGGCGGCGGGTATGACCTGGTTGGACGTTTGATCGCCGAACAGTTGCAGACCTATCTGCCGGGCATTTACGTCGTCGAAAACGTCGGAGGTCCCGGCCCGATCGGGACGCGGGTGGCCGCACGCACGGCCCCTGACGGCTATAGTCTGCTCATCGGCGGACAAGCCAACCTCATTCTGACGCTGGGTCTCTACAAAGACGTTGGATACGATCCGGAGAAGGATTTCATACCAGTGGGCATTGTTGCCGCGACGCCCTACGTGCTGATCGCACGACGGGATCTGGAACCCGGTGTCGCGGAAGAGATTGCCCGCGGAAGCGTGAAGCCTGGAACGCTGACGGTCGCGACGGCCGGCTCGGGGTCCGGCCAGGATATTCTGGCAACCCTGCTGATTGCCGCCTCCCGCTCGCCGCTGACAAAAGTGCCCTACCGCGGCGCCGCGAATGTTTATCCCGATCTCTACGCCGGCAGAGTAGATCTCTTCGTCGACGTGATCTCCACCGCGTGGCCGCATGTCGAGGCTGAGAAGATCGATCTCCTGGCGACACTCGGTGTCAACCGCATCTCCCGGGCGCCGCGTGTGCCGACCGTCGCCGAATTGGGAATGCCGGGCCTGTCGATGGAAGTCGGATCCTGGGTCGGCCTGTTTGGACGCGCCGGCACGCCGCAACCGATCGTGGTGGCCCTTCAGGAAGGCATCACCAAAACGATGGCGGACCCGAATTTCCGCCGCAAGCTCGAAGTCCTGGGCGCGGAACCAGTGTCAATCGTGGGCCAGGACGCCCTTTCCATGATGATGCGCGAGAAAGCTCATTGGCTACCTCTGATGAAGCAGGCGGGCATCGAACCTCAGTAATTTCCCGCTTCGTCTCCGCATCGAAGGAAAGGACGCCCCCGCCTTACGCCGGCAGCACAACCACTTTCGTGTTCACCGGCGTCTTGTTGTACAGGTCGATCATGTCCTGGCTCAGCAGGCCGGTGCAGCCGCTGGTCAGGTTGGTGCCGATCGTCTCCGGGGCGCTGGAGGCATAGATCGTGTACAGCGTGTAGCGGCCCTTCTGGTACAGATAGAGCGTGCGGGCGCCGAGCGGATTGTCGAGACCGCCGGGCATGCCCTTGGCATATGCGGCGGCTTCCGGCTGGCGCTTGATCATTTCCTTCGGCGGCGTCCAGGTGGCCCATTCGCCCTTGCGGCCGACATAGGCGTCACCGCTCCACAGGAAGCCCTGGCGGCCAACATTGGCGCCGTAGCGCGTGGCCTCGCCGTCGCCCTCGATGCGGTAGACATAGTAGTTGGCGGGATCGACGATGATGGTGCCGGTCGCTTCCTTGGACGGGTAGCGCACCCGCTTGCGGTAGTATTTCGGATCGACCTTGGAGATATCGACCGCCGGGATCTTGAATCTCTTGTCGTCGACCGGCCCATAGAGCGCCATCGCCTCATTGTCGACGGTCGCGCAACCACCCAGGGCCAGCGCGCCGAGCGCGGCGGCGGAGCCGAACAGAACCGAGCGGCGGTTGATGAGGCCGATCTCGCTGGAACCGGCAATCCTTTCGTCTGTCGTCATATTGAAGGTTCCCCTTGTCGTGTTGTTAACCAGAGGAAACTCCAGCACAGACACGCTAACGCAATTTGCGCGGACATTGCCGTCTCGCGGCGAGATTGGCAAGTGTAGTTAACACCCCGTTAACCCGCTGATCGGGCTACGACAAAGCTCATGATAGCGGCAGTCGCGGCCAACTGCCCGCAGCCGCAGGCACATGTTTAAGCTATCATCCGTTCCGGGAATCGCGCCGGCCTGACCTTGGCCGCTATCAGAATCCCCGAGCAGACAGCCATGGCCCGGCTCCGCGGTTTTGCGCCGCAGATCGGCTTTTGCCTTTCTGGCGGGCGCCCTGGCGCTGCCATTGAATCACCACGTCTCAGGCCGGCTTTGCTGACCCGACGGCCGGCTCCCGCGGCTTGCCGCCTGCCAGCAAGGACCGCAGGAGAAACAACAGAAATGCCAGCGATAGCAAGGCGAATATGCTGATGGTGATGACCCGCTGCTGCAGGTGCTCAACGCCCAGCGTGGTCCCAATCACATTCGGATTGGTGGGGGAGCGCAGGAGCCGCGCACGCTCTCCGGACCAGCTTCCAAACACCAGGTAATTGAGCGTGCCACCCATCTGTGCCGGATTTCGCCGATTGATGTACTCGATGTGACAGGTCGAGACGACGTAATACCAGCGCGTGCACCTGGATTCCTTGATGGCCAGGTCGTCCACGAGCACCCACTTTGCGCCGTTGCCGAGGTCACTTGCGAGCTGTGGTCCTGCATATACAAGCGGACCGATCACGGTGAATGCGATCGCGAAAAGAATAAAAACGCCTCGAAACATTTGCGCCCCCGAGTATGGGGGCAGATATGGCCTGATGCCGATCAAAAAACGGTAAAGCGGATCGGCCAAAATGTGTGGAACCGGACAGTGCATCTCAACCGCGCGAAGGACGGTTAAAGATGTCCTCAATCACGGCGCCGAGGCCGAGATCTGGATGGCCCGGGCGACGATGTCCTTGGGCAGGGCATAGCTCTCGGCCAGCATCCGGTCGATCTCCTCGCCCGTCGTCAGGTTGATGACCCGGCGGGTGCGGGTGGCGAACTCCTTCATCGCCTCGTCCTTCGCCGTGGCGACGAAGGCCTCGCGCAGGGTCTTCAGCACGCCGGGCGGCAGGTCCGGCGGCGCCACGAAGGGCCGGCCCATGGCAAGGTTGGCGAGCACCAGATGGGCGGCGCGCCGGTCATTCTCGTTTTTCACCAGATCGAGCACGAAGGGCACGCCCTGCATCTCGGGCTCCGGCCTGTCGCCGATCTGCGCCATGAACACAGCCGTCTTGTCGGTGATGAACTGCGGCTTGTCCGCCTTCACGCAGGTCCAACACCAGCCGACGATGCCATCGAGCTCGCCGCGCTCCACCGCGAGCGCCATTTCATTGGAACCCTTGTAGCCGCGCACCGCCTTGAGCTTGGTGCCGAGCAGCGCATTCATCAGCTCCGCATAGGATTCGCCGCCGCTGGCCGGACCGCTGGAACCATATTTGAACTCGCGCGCCTTGAGATCGTCGATCGATTTGAAGCCGGACGTGTGCCAGGCAAGCGCGATCGGCGTGAAGGATTCCAGACTGCCGAGCCAGTCGAGCTTGCGCGCGTCGAACTTCGCCGCCTCCATCTCGCGCTCCGAGCCGATGAGAGCGACAAACGCCGCGCTGGCGGCGGGAATGCCGAAGGTCAGCCCGTCGCGCGGCGCCACATTGGCCATATAGTTCATCATCGCCAGCGAGCCGGCGCCGGGCATGTGGCGCACGATGACTTTCGGTTCGCCGGGAATGTGGCTGCCCATGAACTGCGACAGCATCTGCGCATAGCCGTCATAGCCGCCGCCCGGGCCGAAGCCGACGACGATGGAGACGACCTTGCCCCGGAAGGTGTTGCTCATGTCCTGCGCGCCGGCGTGGGTTGCGGGCGTGAGGAATGCCAGCACGCAAAGGCTCATCAACGATCTGCGCATCTCCGCCTCCCTTTTTCATCCTGCCGCCGTCTGTCATTAGCCCCAGATCTCGCGCGCAACATCGACGCAGAGCCGCAGCTTCCCCTCTTCAAGCTCCGGCGTGATGCCACGCTTGCCCTCGGCGCCGGAGCCGAAGCCGCAATGCGGGCTCACCGCAAGCTGGTCGAGGCTGATGTGGTGCGTCGCCTCCTCGATGCGCCGCTTGATCGCATCGGCGGCCTCGATCTCGAGCGTGCGCGCCGCGACGACGCCGAGCACGACGGTCTTGCCCTTTGGCACATGCTGCAGCGGCGCGAAGGTGCCGGCGCGCGGATTGTCATATTCGAGCAGATAGAGATCGGCCTTCAGATCATTGAAGAGCTCCGGCGCGATCGGATCGTAGCCGACATCGGACTGCCAGTTGGGGTCCTGGCTGCGGCAGATGTGCACGCCGACTTTCATACCTGCCGGCGCACCGGCGATCACACGATTGAGCACGTCGATATAGACGCGCAACAGGTCGCGCCAGTCGTCGCCGCGTTCCTTCATCAAGTCGCGCACGCGCTCATCACCGAGTTTCACCAGCGAGGTCTCGTCGAGCTGCAGATAGGTGCAGCCCGCCTCCGCCAGGGAGCGCATCTCCTGATGATAGGCCTCGACGAGATCGGACCAGAAACCGTCGAGATCGGGATAGGCCGTCTTGTCGATATTGGCGCGGCCCGAACGATAATGAATATAGGCCGGTCCCGGCAAAGTGATCTTGCAGGTGCGCGACGTCAGCGATTTGAGAAAGGCGAAATCCTCACGGTTCTGCGGCCCTTTCCACGAGACTTTGCCGACGACCCTGGGAATGCGCCGCGCCGTGCGATGGCCGTGGCTCTGCGATGACGACCAGCCGGCCTCTTCCGTCAGCTCGATGCGCACGCCGTTGATGCCGCCAACGGTGAAGGAATCCGAATAGGTGCCGCGACGGAATTCGCCGTCGGTGATCACCTCGATGCCGCTCGATTCCTGCAGGCCGACGACATCACGGATGACCTCGTCCTCGACCGCGCGCAGGGCTTTCGCATCGAGTGTGCCGGCCGCATGCGCGCGCCGCGCTTCAAGCAGATTGGGTGGCCGTACCAGCGAGCCGATATGGTCGGCGCGGAACACGCGCGTTGTCTCCGTCATCGTTTCCTCCTTGCGCGGCCTTGCGGCAGCCGCGCTTGATTTTCCGGCTATACGAAAACACAGTTTGCGGCCAGGCAGAAGCTATGTTCGCACGCGCGCAAAAATAAAATTCCTGCCCACTGTCGAATTGAAGAAAGCCCAATCGACATGGGTGTAGACGCACGAAATGGTCTCGTGCGGCACGCAAGCGAGGAGTTATCCCAATGGCGAAGATGGTCGTGATCTATCAGAAGCCGGACGATGTGGCGGCGTTCGAGCGCCATTACTTCGAGACGCATATTCCGATGGCCAAGCGCCTGCCCGGCATCCGCAAATATGAGGTGAGCTATGGGCCGATCGTCTCGCCCGCCGCCCCCTCGGACGCCTGGCTCGTCGGCACACTGTATTTCGACAGCATGGCGGCGATGCGCGAAGCCTTCGCCTCCGACGTCGGCAAGGAATGCGCCGCCGACCGGCGTTCCTATGCGCCCGATCCGTCGAAATTCCAGATGCTGCTGTTCGACGACAAGGAGGTGTGAGTCCGGGCGACGGCGCTGGCGATGTTGCGGCGGTGCTACTTCAGCGGCAGGAAGACTTCCACGACGGTCTCGTATGCCGACGTTTCCGGAATGAGGGCAAGTCGGCGGCGGGAATAGTGCGGAAAGTCGCGCGCTTCCTCGCCGCTGGCGGGAAGCCAGTCGCGATAGAGGTAGAGGGCGGCGGGCTCCAGGTTGTTGGTGTTGCCCGGGTAGCGCAGCACCGCACAGCGCCCGCCCGGAATGACCCCGGCCTTCACCTGCCCGTCCTCTGTCTGGATCGGCCCATCCGTCTCGGCGCACAGATCCATGCTGTAGTCGGCAGGATCCGCCGGGCACCTTTCGGACCGGAACACCATAAAGGTCGCGCTGCTGTCAGGTGACAGGCCGGCCGCCTTGCGCCAGGTTCTGAACCGCTGAACCGTATCGGGAATCCCTGCCCGGTCTCCCCGATGCTCGAAGATGGCCACCGATACCGGCGGAACCTCGCGGATCGTGACGTCGTCGTGTTCGAAGATGATCTTCATGATCTTGTTCCTTGCGCTGTCGAGAGGCCCGAAGGCCGCGAGCCACGAATCCCAGCCTGGAGACGTCCGGAACGACGACGGCGATTGCTCGACCCGTCGCCGGAACGCGCGGGCAAAAGCGTCGGGTGCGTCGTAGCCTGCTTCCAGTGCGATGTCCGTGATGCTCTGAGCGCGCTCCGCGACGAGCTGTTGCGACGCGCGCCTCAGACGCGCGAGCTGGACATAGCGATGCACGGACAACCCGAAGGTCGCCGTGAACTGCCGAAGAAAATGGAATTTCGAGAACGCCGCGACGCCGCTCAGCACATCCAGAGCCAGATCGTCATCCAGATGGTGATCGATATGATCCAGCACCCTCAACATGCGGGCATGGTAGTTTTGCAGCGCCGTCTTCAACGTTCACGTCCTCCGTGGCTGCGTCCAATCTGGCGCATGGGAGTACGACGCGCTCGACCGTTATTGCGGTTTGGATCGAATTCTCGACGAGCGGCTAGTCCAGCCGCTTCGCCTTGCTGTCCGCCCACGTCTTGCCGGCATCGCCGCCCCACAGCAGCCAGGCGATGAAGCCCGCCGAGGGGTCGGTGTCGGAATCCCACTTGTGGGCCTTGGTGCTCTTGTCGACGGCATGGCGGGCGAAGAAACTGTGCATCGACTTGATGTCCTTCACATCGAGATCGCGCAGATCGGCGAGCTGATGCGCACGGCGCACACCGACAGTGGTACCGCCGCGATGGAATTTCTCACGCAGGCGCAGGCCGCGACGGGCGGCAGCGGCCATGCGTTGCGTCGGGCGGTAACTGTCATTGCTCATCCCGCTGTTCCTTCGTCATTCCGCGCTCCTGTGACCGGACCATCGGGGAATAACCGGCAGGACGACGTGAGGTTGCGTGCGAGCGCAACTTTCAATGGAAGAAACTTCCCAAAGAGTATAGCCTGAGCCGAAGGCTAGCTTGGGGGACCAGCTTGGGGGGATATGTCTATGCCCGACCAGGATAAAGTTTTCGCCGGCTCGATCCCTGAGCTCTATGACACGATGATGGTGCCGCTCATCTTCGCCGTCTATGCGGATGACATGGCCCGGCGCGTCGCCGCGCTCAAGCCGACGGATGTGCTGGAGACCGCCGCGGGAACCGGCGTGGTCACGCGGGCGCTTGCGCCAAGGCTGCCGCGCGAGGCGCGGTATATGGTGACCGATCTCAACCAGCCCATGCTCGATCTCGCCGCGCAGAAACAGGGCGCGGATGCGCGGATCACCTGGCGGCAGGCCGATGCGCTGGCCCTGCCGTTTGAAGACGCAGCTTTCGATGTCGTGTTCACTCAGTTCGGCGCCATGTTCTTTCCCGATCGTATCGCCGGCTATCGCGAGGCGCGGCGTGTGCTGAAGCCCGGCGGCCGTTATGTCTTCAATGTCTGGGACCGCATCGAGGACAATGATTTCGCCGATGATGTGACGAATGCCCTGGCGGACATGTTTCCAGCCGATCCGCCGCGCTTCATGGCGCGCACGCCGCACGGCTATCATGATGCGGCATTGATCCGCAGCGATCTCGAAAAGGCCGGCTTCTCCAACATCACCATCGAGACGCGCAGCGAAGAGAGCAGCGCCCCCTCCGCCCAGCATGTCGCCTTCGCCTATTGCCAGGGAACGCCGTTGCGCAACGAGATCGAAGCGCGTGGCTCCTTGCAGGAGGCAACGGACCACGCCGCTGCCGCCATCGCCAAGCGGCACGGCAACGACGCGGTCACTTCGAAGATTCAGGCGCTCGTCATTGAAGCTGTGAACTGAAGCAGGGCCAACCGCCCTACTCCCAGAACTTGTCCACCTTGCGGAACGACTTCCAGCTCTCGGCCAGATGCGTCTCCGCCTCCGCCGCGCCTCTTGCGCACCAGCCCAGCACCAGTCCCGCGGCCCTGTCCATCGGACCGTTGGCGGTCTCGAGGGCCGCGACGATGGCATGCGCCGAGATCGTGTCGTTATAGGCGCCGAACACATCCTGCAGGCCACCGAGCGTGCGGGTGAATTGGCGCGTCGACTTGTGGCTGTAGAGCGGCGCGAAGAATTCCGCCGCGTAGCGCAGGTCCTTGAAGGCGATGCGCAGGCGGTGGCGATCCTCCGGCGTCAGATGTTCGAGGTCCTTGCCGCGCTTGCGGGCGCGCTTGTGCAGCCGTTCGAGCGTGCGGCCGGCGAACACCGCCGCCGGCTCCGACAGTTTGCCCAGGCCCGAGACATCGAGCGCGCCACGCCAGCTTCGGCGTAGCGCCAGCGCATGCAGTTCGAGCACGAAGCGCGTCGTCGCCGGCGAGAATAACACCTCGCGCACTTGCGCATAGCCTTCCATCCGGCGCTTGCGCGCGCCCTCGATCAAGCCGGCGAAATGCGCATCGTTCGGCAGCGCGGCCTGCGGGCCCGATTCGACGAGATCGATAAAAGCATCCATGTCCCGCGCGGGCCCCATCGCCGAGGCGATATCGCGGGCGCGCTGTTCGAAGCGGGCGAATTCCGAACAGGGGAACTCGCGCTGGAACAGTTTGATCGCGGCGCGCAGACGGCGCAGCGACACGCGCATCTGGTGCACCGCTTCCGCCTGGCCGGCCTCGAGGAAGGCCGGCCAGTTGGCGACGAACTGCTCGACCGTGTCGCCAAGGATGGCGCCGATCAGATGCTCCGTCGCCGCATCGT
>Ga0180219_1000633_pt1 | contig 26811 bp, 18 predicted proteins | sample eDN3rd30CBELigMG_FD_151338 | JGI IMG/M metagenome (GOLD analysis project Ga0180219, IMG submission 151338) | Enriched Miracle-Growth compost microbial communities from Emeryville, California, USA - eDNA 3rd pass 30_C BE-Lig MG (version 2)... ... | reverse complement strand
ATACTCAGCCGGCACGACCTGGTCGGCCGGGTTCTGGAATGGGCGTGCGGCGTCTGCGGAGAAACCGTCCGCGGCGCGCACCCGCCGCTGGTGTGCCCGAAATGCGGCGGAAGCGAGGATCGGTTCGGGCTGCAGGAGCAACCCCCCGGTCCCTGACGAGGCACGCGGTCACAAACCGCGTTGTTCGGTGAAAGGGATTCGACAATGGCCGGACGAACGCAGGATCCGCAGCGCGAGAAGAAGGCCGCCACACGCGGCTCTGCGCGCGCGGACAGCGCGAAGACGACGACAGGAAGGACGAAGGCACCCGCGAGGAGGACCACGGGCGCGAAGGCATCCCCTGACAAGGCGAGCACGGCTCAGAAGAGCACTGCGCAGAAGAGCACGGGGGTGGATGCCGCGACCCGCGTCGACTACTACCGTGAGATGGCGCTCATCCGCGAGTTCGAGCAGCGCGCGGGCGAGATGTACCAGCGGGCCAAGATCGGCGGCTACTGCCACCTGAACCTCGGCGAGGAGCCGACGGTCGTGGGGCTCATGACCGCCCTGCGCCCGCAGGACTATCTCTTCACGAACTACCGCGACCACGGCTACGCGATCGCGCGCGGCATGGGCGCGAATCGGGTGATGGCCGAGCTGTTCGGCCGCTCCGACGGGGTCTCGAAGGGCCTCGGCGGTTCGATGCACATGTACGACGCCGACAAGCGCATGCTCGGCGGGTACGGCATCGTCGGCGGCCAGATCCCTCCGGCGACCGGCGCCGCGCTCGCGATCACGCTGCAGCAGAAGCCGGGCCCCGATTCGGACGCCGTGATGTGCCAGATGGGCGACGGCACGACGAACATCGGCGCTTTCCACGAGGCGCTGAACATCGCGTCGATCTGGAAGCTGCCGATCGTCTACGTGATCATCAACAACGGTCTGGGCATGGCCACGACCGTCGAGATGGCCTCCGGTGAGCCCGAGCTGTACAAGCGCGGCTGCTCGTACCGCATCCCCGGCCGCCGCGTCGACGGCAGCGACCCCGAGGTCGTCCGTCAGGCCGCCGAGGAGATGCTGAACGACGCCCGCGTCAACCGTCAGCCCGGCATCCTCGAGATCATGTCGTACCGTCTGCGCGGCCACTCGGTGGTCGACCCGGCCCGGTACCGCACGAAGGAAGAGGTCGCCGAGCTCAAGGAGCACGACCCGCTGCCGCCGTACCGCGCGCAGCTGATCGCCGACGGCGTGCTCGACGAGAAGACCGCCGAGCAGATCGACGGCGACGCCGCGAAGGAGGTCGCCGACGCCATCGCGTTCGCCGACGCCAGCCCCGAGCCCGCCGCCTCGACGCTGTTCGACTTCACGTATGCGACCGATGTCCCGAACGCGTCGCGCCTCATGCCGGGCGACCCCGTACTGCCCGTCGGGTGGGAGCGGGAACCGGTCGGCGCAGGAAAGGAGGCGTGACGCCCATGGCTGAGAACGCAGACAAGCAGGCGGCATCCGCCCCCGAGATCACCTACCGGCAGGCGCTGCACGACACCCTGCGCACCGAGATGCTGCGCGACGAGAAGGTCTTCCTTCTCGGCGAGGAGATCGGCAAGTTTGAGGGGTCGTACAAGATCACCGCGGGCATGCTCAAGGAGTTCGGCCCCGAGCGGGTGCGCGACACCCCCATCGCCGAAGAGGGCTTCGTCGGAGCTGCGATCGGCGCCGCCATGCTCGGCATGCGCCCGGTCGTCGAGATCATGACGCTGAACTTCTCGTTGATCGCGATCGACCAGATCGTCAACCACGCGGCGAAGATCTACGGCATGTTCGGCGGGCAGACGTCGGTGCCGATGGTGATCCGCACCCCCGGCGGCGGTGGCCAGCAGCTGGCGGCCACGCACTCGCAGAACATCGAGGCCTGGTACGCGAGCGTGCCGGGGCTCAAGGTGCTGGCGCCCTCGACGCCGGCCGACGCGAAGGCCATGCTGACCGCGGCGATCCGCGACGACGACCCCGTGCTGCTGCTCGAGAACCTCTCGCTGTACAACACCAAGGGCGTCGTTCCCGACGGCGAGCAGGTGGCCGAGTTCGGCAAGGCGAAGGTCACGGTGCCCGGCACCGACATCACCGTCGTCGGCTACTCACGCTCGGCGGTCATCGCCGCCGACGTCGCGCAGCGACTGAAGCCGCAGGGCATCTCGGTCGAGGTCGTCGACCTGTGCAGCCTGCGCCCGCTCGACCGCGAGACGGTGTGCCGCTCGGTCATGAAGACCGGCAAGGCCGTCGTGCTCGAAGACGATTGGCTCACCTACGGAATCGGCGCGGAGATCGCCGCCTCGGTCCAGGAGGGTGCGTTCGACTACCTCGACGCTCCGGTGCGTCGTGTGGCGGCCGCGGAGATTCCGCTGCCCTACGCGAAGTCGCTGGAGAAGATCGCCCTGCCGGACGCCGACGCGCTCATCCGCGTCATCAACGAACAGCTCGATGCGACGCGGTTCGCGCGCTAGAAGGGGGACCGTGAACCATGACTGACGTGTTCATGCCGCGCCTGTCGGACACCATGACCGAGGGCGCGATCGCCCAGTGGCTCAAGTCCGAAGGCGACACCGTGAATCGCGGTGACGTGATCGCCGAGATCGAGACCGACAAGGCCGTGATGGACCTGGAAGCCTACGAGGGCGGCGTGCTGGAGAAGATCCTGGTGCAGCCGGGCGAGAACGTCGCCATCGGCGCTCCGATCGCCGTGATCGGCGACGGGTCGGGTGCGGGTTCGTCGGGTGGATCGGGGGATGCCGCGGCTGCGCCGCAGGCGGAGCCCGAGGCCGCACCGGCCGAGGCCGCAGCCGCTGCGCCCGCGGCTCCCGAGGCGACGCCGGCCGAGACGGCCCCGGCGACGCCGGCCGAGACCGCAGAGACGCCCGCCGACGAGAGCGAGGCACCCGCGGCATCCGGATCGAAGATCAAGGCCACCCCGCTCGTGCGCTCGCTCGCGCGGACGCACGGCATCGATCTGGCCACCGTGACCGGGTCGGGCCCCGGCGGCCGCATCGTGCGCGCCGACATCGAGCAGCTGATCGGCTCGGGCTCGAAGCCCGCCGCCGCACCGGCGGCGCCCACCGCACCCGAGCCGCAGGCGGCCCCGGCCGCGGCATCCGCCGCTCCCGTCGGCACGCCGCAGCCCGATGACGAGGTCGTGCCGATGTCGCAGATCCGCAAGGTGACCGCACGCCGGCTCACCGAGGCGGCGCTGGTGCCGGTGTTCCAGCTGACCAGCGTGGTCGACGCGTCACGGCTGACGGAAGTGCGCCGCGACATCAACACGCGCCTGGCCGATGCAGGCGTCAAGGTGAGCGTCAACGATCTGATCGTGCGTGCCGTGGCCGTCGCTCTCGCGCTGCACCCCGAGGCGAACGCCTCGTTCGGGGGCGACGCCATCCTGCGACACAAGCACGTCAACGTCGGTGTGGCCGTGGCCCTCGACGACGGGCTGGTCGTGCCGGTCGTGAAGGATGCCGACAAGAAGTCGGTCACGGCGATCGGCGCCGAGGTCAAAGACCTCGCGTCGCGCGCGCGTGCCGGCCGCCTCAAGCTCGATGAGATGAGCAATGGCACGATCTCGGTGTCGAACCTCGGCATGTTCGGGGTCGACCAGTTCACCGCGGTGATCAACCCGCCTGAGGCGATCATCGTCGCCGTGGGCGGCACCGCCGACGAGGCGGTCGTGGTCGACGGCAAGGTCGAGATCCGCCCGCGCACACGGCTGACCATCACGGTCGATCACCGGGTGCTCGACGGGGCCGGAGCAGCCGCCTTCCTGAAGGATCTGACCGAGCTGCTCACCGAGCCGCTGCGGATCCTGGTGTGAGCGAGAAGCTCGACATGACGGGAGCGTCCGGTGCCCTGCGCCGGGCGCTCCCGTTCTTCGTGGCGGCGGCGGTCTACGTCATCGCGGGCGGCGTGCTGGCCGCGGCCACCGCGTATGTCACGACGCAGAAGACCGCGTGGGCGACCGCGTACATCGTGCTGGTGGGCGGCGTCGCGCAGGCCGTTCTCGGGGCGGCGCTGGGCTGGCTGGCGCGGCACGCGAGCACGCGGCTGGTCTGGCCCGCGTTCGTGCTGTTCAACCTCGGCAACCTCGGCGTGCTGGCCGGGCAGCTATCGGGTCTGCTCGCCCTCACCTTCGCCGGCGGGGCGCTGCTGGTCGCCGCGTTGATCCTCGTCATCCTTGCGGCGCGGCACCGCGAAGCCGCCCACCCTGCGCTCCTGTGGACGTTCCGCGTGCTCGTGGTGATCCTGGCCGTCAGCATCCCGACCGGTCTGATCCTGGCGGCCGTCGGCGCCTGAGCCCGCGGCATCCCGCCCCAGCGCCGCCCCGCGCAGATCGGTGAGGGTGCAGCGGGCGGACGAGGGAGCGGTTGCTTCCCTACCTTTCGTCCACCAGTTGCACTCTCACCGTTGGAGGCGCGGGGAGAGCGCGGGCGCCGCGTCAGCGCACGGTCAGGTCGACCGACACCGGCAGCGCGTCGGCCGACGGACCCGCCGACAGGCGGTAGACGCCGGGCTGCACGCGCAGCGCGCCGGCGTGCAGCCAGTCTGCGACCGCACCGGGAACCTGCGCGGCGTCGTCCCACACGGCGAGCCGCTCCACCGCGAACCGCAGCGCCACGTCGCGCGCCTCGCCGGGCTCGAGCCGCACGCGCTCGTAGGCGACCAGCAGGCGCCGCGGGGCCGGGAAGCCGAAGCCCGAGGCCACCGCATAGAGCTGCACGAGCTCCTCGGCCGGGCGCGACCCCGTGTTGCGCACGCGCAAGGTCGCGGCGACCACGTGCTCGTCGCCGCGCGGCGCGAACAGGGGATGCCGCAGCGTCGGCGCGGGCGCGTCGACGGACGCGGCATCCACCGTCACCGACTCGTACTCCACGGTGGAGTAGCCCAGCCCATGCCCGAACGCGAAGGCGTACGGCGCGGGCTGGTGCCGGTAGGTGGCCTGCTGGCGCAGCGTGTCATAGTCGAACAGGTCGCCGGCCTGCGCGGGGTCGGCCGGCCACGACTGGGCCAGGCGGCCCTCAGGCTCGCGGTCGCCGCTGAGCACGTCGGCGACGCCGTGGCCGAGCTCCTGCCCGCCGTGGCTGGTCCAGACGACGGTCTCGGCGTCGGCGACGCCGGGGCCGAGCACGTACGGGAAGCTCGAGACGATCGTCAGCACGCTGCGCGGGTTGGCCTCACGCGCCGCCCGCCACACGCTCACGGCCGACGCCGGCAGGAACAGGTGCGGGCGATCCTCGGTCTCGCGGCCCGACAGGTGCGGGTCGTTGCCGACGGCCACGATCACGGCGTCGGCGGCGACCGCGGCATCCGCCACCGCCTGCGCGCCCGAGCGCACCACCCGCACGCCGAAGCGTGTGGCGTCCGCGAGCGTGCGCGCCTCGGCCAGCAGCAGGCCGCCGCCGAGCGCTGCCCGCACCCAGCGGCCCGAGCCGATGTGCAGCAGCGACCAGCTGCCGTCGGCGTGCACGTGGGTGCGGAAGCTCTCCTGCACGATCCAGCCGCCCACGCGGTCGGCGTCGGCGTGCATGGGCCAGACGCCGCCGGTGAGCAGCTTGCCGCTCGCGTGCGAGCGGAGGGTCAGGATGCCGTCGCCCCAGTCCGTGACATCCCACAGCGAGGCGGCATCCGCCGTCGTCCCCGACGTGTCGACGACCGAGCCGTCGGCATTCGAGGCGACGTAGCCGCCGTCGGGCGCCGTCAGGGTAACGGTGTCGGCACCGGTCACCGTCTCGACCCGGGCTGCCGGGTACCGGTCGGCGAAGCCCCGGGCGATGCCGACCGAGTACGGCGGGGTGCCCGCGTACCAGTCGGTGAGCACGACATCGGCCATCGGGCCCACCACGGCGACCCGCGCGGGTTCGGCCAGCGGCAGTACCGCGGCGTCGTTGCGCAGCACGACGACCGAGCGCGCGACGGCCTCACGGGCGAGCTCGCGGGCGCCGGGCGCGTCGATCGCGTCGGCGCCGATCGCGCCGAACGGGTCGTCGGCGCCGTCGAACTCGCCGGTGCGCAGCCGCAGCTCGAGCAGACGCTGCACCGCCTGGTCGACGTCGTCGGTGGTCAGCAGCCCCTGCGCGAGCGCCTCGCGCACGTGCGTGATCGTCGGGTTCGCGTCAGCGTCGTGGTCGGTGAACGAGTCCATGCCGCTGCGGATGAGCGCCGCGGCCCCGTGCGCATGGTCGGGCTGGGCGTGCTGCAGCGTCACGACGAAGGTCGGGGCCCCGGCATCCGAGACCACGGCGATCGACTCGTCGCTCCACGTGCGCGCCTCGCCGACCAGCTCGGGCTGGGTGTGGGCCGGGATGCCGTTGACCCGGTTGTACGCGAGCATGATCGCCCCCGCGGCCTGCGTCTCGAGCGGCTCGCGGAACGCGGCCAGCTCTTCTTCGTGCAGGGTGCGCAGCGACATCTCGGACGACGTGGTCGACCGGTCGGTCTCGTTGTCGTACGCGAGGAAGTGCTTGAGGGTGGGCACGGTCTTCCAGACGCGCTCGTGGTCGCCGCGCATGCCGCGGGCGTATGCCGTGCCGAAGTGGGCGGTGACGTGCGGGTCTTCGCTGTAGCCCTCTTCGTTGCGGCCCCACCCGGGGTGGCGCAGCGTGTTGACGACCGGGGCCCACACGTTCAGGCTCACCAGCGGGTTCTCGGCGTGCTTGGCGCGCACCTCGGTGCCGGTGACATCGCCGATGCGGCGCAGCAGCTCCGTGTTCCAGGTCGCGGCCATGCCGACCGGCTGCGGGAACACCGTGCCCCGGCCCAGCCATGCGACGCCGTGCAGCGCCTCGCACCCGGTGTGGAACTCGGCCATGCCCAGGCGCTCGATCGCCGGCTGTCTCTGGTGCAGCAGGGCGATCCGCTCGTCGGGGGTGAGCCGTGCCAGCAGGTCGCGGGCGCGCTCGGGCAGCGGGGCGTGGATGTCGCGGAACAGCTCGTCGGTCATCGGTCGCTCTCCTGGATCGTGATCGTCAGTTCGCCGGCGCCGGGCGCCGACACGGTCTGGGCACCGGCCTGCAGCGACCACGCGGCCCGCGCGTCGGTGCTGCCCGCGGTGATGGTGTCGCCGGTCCGGCGCACCCGGAACGTCGTGGCCGCTCCTTCATACCCCGGCACGGTGACGACCTCGTCGAACCCGTCGGGCAGCGCGAAGCAGCGCAGCGTGACCCCGTCGGCCCACTCGTAGTCGGGCCGGTCGTCGACGGCGCCCCACGGCAGCACGGTGCCGGGCCGCACCCGCAGCGGGAGGGAGTCGTAGCCGTGCGTCTCGGTGAGCCAGCGGCATCCACTCGCCACATCGCCGTGCAGCAGCGAGGCCCACTCCCCCTCGGGAACGTAGTACTCGGCATGCCCGTCGGCGTCGAACACGGGGGCCACCAGCAGCGCGTCGCCCAGCATGTACTGCGTGTCGGCGTCGAAGCCCGAGCGGTCGCTCGGGAACTCGAGCACCATCGGACGCATCATCGGGATGCCGTCGGTGTGCGCCTCATCGGCGACCCGCGCCAGATACGGCATGAGGCGCAGCTTGAGGTTCGTGAACAGGCGGGTGACCTCGACGGCCTCCTCATCGAACTCCCACGGCACACGCAGCGACGACGAGCCGTGCAGGCGCGAGTGCGACGAGAGCAGCCCGAAGGCGACCCAGCGCTTGAACAGTCCCGCATCGGGGGTGCCCTCGAAGCCGCCGATGTCATGGCTCCAGTAGCCGAAGCCGCTCATCGCCAGCGACAGGCCGCCGCGCAGCGTCTCGGCCATCGACAGGAACGTCGAGTCGCTGTCACCACCCCAGTGCACGGGGAACTGCTGCGTGCCCGCGGTCGCCGACCGGGCGAACACCACCGCGTCGCCGGCACCGCGCCGGCGCTCGAGGGCGCGGAACACGGTCTCGTTGTACAGCCACGGGTAGTAGTTGTGCATGCGGTCGGGATCGGAGCCGTCGTGCCAGGCCACCCCCTCGACGGGGATGCGCTCGCCGAAGTCGGTCTTGAAGCTGTCGACGCCCTGCTCCATGAGCCGCTCGAGGTGCCCGACGTACCAGTCGGCGGCGTCGGGGTTCGTGAAGTCGACGATGCCCATGCCGGCCTGCCACATGTCCCACTGCCAGACGCTGCCGTCGGTGCGGCGCAGCAGATACCCGTTCTCGGCCGCCTCGGCGAACAGCGGCGAGCGCTGCGCGATGTAGGGGTTGATCCAGGCAGAGACCTTGAGGCCGCGCTCGTGCAGGCGGCGCAGCTGGCCGTCGGGGTCGGGGAAGGCCCGCTCGTCCCAGGTGAAGTCGACCCACTGGTACTCGCGCATCCAGAAGCAGTCGAAGTGGAACACGCTCAGCGGCAGGTGCCGCTCGGCCATGCCCTCGATGAAGCCGGTGACGGTCTTCTCGTCGTAGCTCGCGGTGAACGAGGTCGTCAGCCACAGGCCGAACGACCAGGCCGGCACCCGTGCGGGGCGCCCGGTCAGCGCGGTGTAGCGGCGCAGCACGTCCTTGGGCTCGGGGCCGGCGATGACGTAGTAGTCGAGCTCCTCCCCCGGCACCGAGAACTGCACGCGCGAGTTGACCTCGCTGCCGACCTCGAACGACACACGTCCGGGATCGTCGACGAACACGCCGTAGCCGCGGCTGGAGACGTAGAACGGCACGTTCTTGTACGACTGCTCGCTGGAGGTGCCGCCGTCCTCGTTCCAGCTCTCGACGGTCTGCCCGTTCTTCACGAATGCGCCGAACCGCTCGCCGAGCCCGTAGACGCGCTCGCCCGGCTCGATGCTCAGCTGCTGGTGGATCCACGTCGGGTCGACGGGGGCCCGCAGCTGACCGGTGCCGGTCATGTGCCCGATCGAGCGGGGCAGCGAGCGGGTGAGCACCCGGCCGCCCTCCTCGACGAAGTCGACCTGCCAGCCGCCCGTGCGCGCCACGCGCACGCTGAGGGGACCTGCCTCGAGCACGCCGTGCTCGTCGTCCAGCCGCAGCGTGGGGCGGTATCCGGGCTCACTGTGCACGGTGAAGTCGGGACCGGGATGCACGCTGCCGGCGTGGTGCGCGAGGTGCACCTTGACGACGCCCGGCGCGGGCGACGAGAACTGCACGGTCAGCATGGGCCGGTTGAGCGTGTCGCCCCGGTCGCGGATCTTCGCGGTGGGCGCGTACACGGTCATGGTGCCCGCGGTCTCGTCGATGCGGATGTCATCGACCTCGACCGCGTACAGCGGGGTGAGGGTGGGCTTGGTCAGCCAGTAGCCGTCGGTGAACTTCACCGGTCCTGCCTTTCGATCAGCACTCGTGCGTCGTCGGGCGCGACGGCCACGACGGATTCGGTCTCTTCGCCGGTCAGCAGATCCACCAGGCCCGGGGCCACCGGCACCTGCACGGGCTGCTCGCCGTGGTTGAGGAGGAACAGGGCGTCGCCGCGGCGCACGGCCTCGCAGCCGTCGGGCAGCGTGCTCACGCCGGGAACGGGACGGGAGAGGGATGCCGCGGCCTCGCCGAGCACGGCATCCAGGGTCGCATCGTCCAGAACGGCCCCCAGATACCACGCGGCACCCGTGCCGCGTGCGTTGCGGGTGACGGCGGGGAGCCCTGCGAGCGGACCCGTCGCGTACGTCGCGCGCACCTCGGCGCCGTCGCTGCGCAGCCGCTCGCCGAGCGTCGACGCGGTGGCGTCGGGGTAGCCGTCGAGGCGCACGACGGGGATCGCGCACCACTCCTCGCCGCTGGCGCCGATCAGCTCGCGCAGCAGCGCGGGCGAGCGACCGGTGCGCACGTGCCCGTTGTCGTCGGCCACGCCGCTGAACGCGCCGATCACGACCTGCGCGCCGGCTACGGCTGCCGCGGTGAGGGCGGCTGCGGCATCCGGTTCGATCACGTAGGAGTGCGGCACGAGCACCAGCGGGTATGCGGACACATCGGCCCCCGGTGCCACGATGTCGGCGGCGAGTCCCCGCCGCCACAGCGCGCGGTACCAGCGCTTCACCTCGGCGACGGTGTCGTGCCGCTCGGTCGGGAGGGCGGGCTCGGAGGCGGCCCACCACGACGCCCAGTCGAAGACGATCGCGACCGGGGCGTCGATCCGGGCGCCTGCGACCGGGCGCAGGCGCTTGAGGTCGGCACCCTGGCGCACGACGCCGCGGAACACCTCGGTGTCGGCCCCGGCGTGCGGCACCATCGCGGAGTGGAAGCGCTCGGCACCGGCGCGCGACTGCCGCCACTGGAAGAAGCAGATGCCGTCGGCGCCGCGGGCCACCGCCTGCAAGGAGTCGAGACGGGCGTGCGCGGGCGACTTGGGCGGGTTGTGCGGCCGCCACGAGACGGCGCTGACCGACTGCTCCATGAGCAGCCACGGCTGCCCGTCGCCGAGGGACCGCATGAGGTCCTGCACGAGGGCGATGTCGGCCGGCGAGGTGGGCGAGGTGGGGTCGGGGTACTGGTCGTCGGCGATCACGTCGACGTCGCCGGCCCACGAGCGGTAGTCGGCGTGGTCGAAGAAGCCCATGAAGTTGGTCGTGATCGGCTGCGTCGCCCCCGCCTCGCGGATGGCGTCGCGCAGCTCGCGGTAGCACGCGAGCAGCTGGTCGGAGGTGTAGCGGCGGAAGTCGACGGCCTGCGACGGGTTGATGACGTAGGGCATGCGCCGCGGCGGGGTGATCTCGTCGAAGTCGGCGTAGTGCTGCGACCAGAAAGTGGTGCCCCACGCCTCGTTGAGCGCCTCGATGGTGCCGTAGCGCGCCCTCAGCCAGAGCCGGAACTCGCGCTCGGCCTCGGGGCCGTGGTCGAGCTGGCCGTACTCGTTGCCCACGTGCCACATGCGCACGGCGGGGTGCTGCGCATACCGCTCCGCCAGGTCGCGGGTGATCGCCAGCGCATGCTCGCGGTAGACGCGCGACGCCGGCGTGAACTGGTTGCGCGAGCCCGGCACGAGCGCGACGCCGTCGCGGTCCACCGGCAGGGTCTCGGGATGCCGCACCCCCAGCCACGGCGGCGGCGAGGCCACCGGCGACGCCAGGTCGACGGAGATGCCCGCCTCGTGCAGAAGGCCCAGGATCTCGTCGAGCCAGCCGAACTCGCGGGCGCCCGGCTCGGGCTCGATCACGGCCCAGCTGAACACGCCGACCGTGACGAGGTTGACGCCGGCCTCGCGCATGAGCGCGACGTCTTCGGCCCACACTTCGCGGGGCCATTGCTCGGGGTTGTAGTCGCCGCCGAAGCAGATGCCGAGCTCTGCGGTGAGAGCGGCGAAACGGGCGGGATCGCGCGTCATCGGTGACATGGGCTCCAGCTCAAAGTCGAGGGTGGTCGTCGGCAGTGTTCTGTAACTGTCGAAGCGTTTCAACAACCAGACCATATACTAGCTTTCGTGCCGCTGTCCACGCCGAGCCGCGATGCTCTCTTCGCACTGCGCTACACGCGCGCCGCGCACGCCTGGACCGACGCGCTCCCGGTGGGCAACGGCACCCGCGGCGCGATGTGCGGCGGACGCCCGGGCGGGCTGCGTCTGTGGCTCAACGACATCACCGCATGGTCGGGATCGACCGCCGACGACCCGCTCGCGGGCGTGCAGGACGCCGGACCCGCAGCCCTCGCCGCCGTGCGCGCCGCCATCGCGCGCGGCGACCTCGCCGAGGCCGAGCGGCTGCTGCAGCGGCAGCAGACCCCGTGGGTGCAGGCGTATCTGCCTCTCGCGCACCTCGACGTCGAAGTCGACGGCGCTTCGGGACCGGACTGCGAGCGGGAACTCGACCTGCACCGCGGCATCACGACCCTCGCGTACACGGCGGGCGGGGCATCCGTCGTCCATGAGACCTGGGCCGGCATCCCCTCGGGCGCTCTCGTGCACCGCATCACCGCCGACGCCCCGGTCGCCGTGACCGTGACGATCGACAGCCTGCTGCGGGCTGTTCAGGCGCCGCGCGACGAAGACGGCGATGTCGTCGCCGAGTGGATGCTGCCGGTCGACGTCGCCCCCGGGCACGAGCACCCCGCCGAGCCGATCCGCTACGACCCCGCGCGCGGGCGCACCGGCGCGGTGGCGATCCGCTCGCAGGGGCGCCTCGACGGAGATCGACTCGTCCTGACCCCCGCCCGCACGCACCTGATCGTGATCGGCACGGCGACCGCGCCGGGGCTGCCCGGCGACGATGACGAGCGGGATGCCGCCGCCCGCGCGACCGCCGTGCTCGACGCCTTCGCCCCCGCCGAGGCCGCCACCGCGCACGAACCGCACGCGGCCGCGCACGCCGTCCTCATGGACCGCTGCGTGCTCGAGCTGCCCTCCCCCGCCGACGCCGGCGAGCTCGACACCGACGAGCGCGTCGCCCGGGCGCTGACCCGCGACGATCCGGGACTTGCCGCCCTCGTCTTCCACTACGGGAGATATCTGCTCGCGGCATCCACTCGCGACAGCCCGATCCCGCTCACGCTGCAGGGGCTCTGGAACGCCGAGCTGCCCGGTCCGTGGTCGTGCGCCTACACGACCAACATCAACCTGCAGATGGCGTACTGGCCGGCCGAGACGACGGCCCTGCCCGAGTGCCACGAGCCGCTGCTGCGCTTCGTCGAGCGGGTCTCGGCCACGACCGGGGCCGAGGTCGCCCGGCGCCTGCACGGCGCCGACGGCTGGGTGCTGCACCACAACACCGACCCGTGGGGGCACGCCGCCCCGGTGGGTGCGGGGCACGGCGACGTGTCGTGGGCGTTCTGGCCGGTGGGCGGGGTGTGGCTGGCGCTGCACCTCTGGGACCGGTTCGCGTTCGGCGGCGACCTCGACGCGCTGCGCACCCGCGCGTGGCCCGTGCTCGAGGCGACAGCGCGCTTCGCCCTGTCATGGATCCAAACCGACGGCGCCGCCGCGTGGACGAGCCCGTCGACCTCGCCTGAGAACCGCTTCGTCGAGAGCGGCACCGTATACGGCGTGGGCACGACGTCGACGATGGACGTCGCCCTTTTCCGTGAGCTGGCGCGGGTGTGCCGGGATGCCGCGGCCGCCCTCGGCCGCGATGACGGCTGGGTCGGCGCGTTGGGGCGCGTGACTGCCCTGCTGCCCGAGTACGCCGTGACCGACGGGCGCGTGCAGGAGTGGAACCCGCCGCGCGACGACGAAGACCCGCATCACCGGCACCTCTCGCACCTGGTCGGCCTGTTCCCGTTCGCGCAGATCACGCCCGAGCGCACTCCCGCGCTGGCTGCGGCCGCCGGAGAGACGATCGCCGCGCGCGGGCTCGAGTCCAGCGGATGGGCGCTGGCCTGGCGCGCGGCGATGTGGGCGCGGCTGGGCGACGGCGAGCGCTTCGCCGAGCAGCTCGCGATGTCGCTGCGCCCTGTCCCCAGCCCCGCCGGCGGCCCCGCCGAGAACGGCGACGGCGGTCACCGCGGCGGCCTGTATCCGAACCTCTTCAGCGCGCACCCGCCGTTCCAGATCGACGGCAACCTGGGCGTGACCGCCGCGATCGCCGAAGCGCTCGTGCAGTCGCACGACGGAGTGCTGCGCATCCTGCCCGCGCTGCCGGCAGGCTGGCCCGACGGCGCCGTGCACGGGCTGCGCGCCCGCGGCGGTGTCAGTATCGACGTCTCGTGGGCGGACGGCCGGGCCCGCCGCATCCGGCTCCACGCCGAGAGACCCACCACAATAGAGGTGCGGGTTCCGGGCTGGGGCCGCCGCCGGGTGGACCTTGCTCCCGGCGACCCGCTGACCATCGATTCGAGGGAGACCGCATGGTGACCATCGCGGACGTCGCGCGCACCGCCGGCGTCTCCATTTCGACCGTGTCGTACGTGATGAGCGGCAAGCGCACGATCTCGCAGGAGACCCGTGACCGCGTCGCCCAGGCGATCGCCGATCTGGAGTACAGCCCGCATGCGAGCGCCCGCTCGCTCGCGTCGCGCTCGACGAACGTGATCGGCCTGCAGGCGCCGCTGCGCGCCGGCGTCGACGTGCACGTGGTCATGCAGATCGTCGCGGGCATCGTGACCGAGGCCCGGTCGCTGCAGTACGACATCCTTCTGCTGACCAGCGACGACGCGGCGGGTCTGAGTCACGCGGCACGCGCCTCGATGGTCGATGCCCTGCTGGTGATGGATGTCGAGTCCGACGACCCCCGCATCAAGACGCTGGAGGGGCTCGATGTGCCGAGCGTGCTCATCGGGTTGCCCGCGGGCGCGGACGGACTGGTGTGCGTCGACTTCGACTTCGAGGCCGCAGGGCGCCTGGCCGCCCAGCGACTGGCCGCGCTCGGCCACCGGCGCATCGCGCTGTTCGGCGCGCCCGCCGAGGTGCTCGAACGGCACACCTCGTACGCCGATCGCCTCGTGCGCGGGTTCCTGTCGGCGTGCGACGAGCTCGGCGTCGTCGGCAGCGTGCACGCCTGCCCGACCGGAGCCGAATCGACCCAGGTCGTCGACACGGTGCTCGCCGCCGAACCGGGGCTCAGCGGCATCCTGATCCACAACGAGGGCGCCCTCGCGCACATCGCCGCGCATGTCGCGACGAGCTCGCACGAGCTCGACCTGGTCGCGCTGTGCCCGGCTGAGATGGCGCAGACCGTGACGGGGCTCGCCGACAGCATCGCCATCCCCGCCGAGGGCATCGGCGCGGCCGCCGCCGACGCGCTGCGCGCCATACTGGCCGGCGAGCAGCGCGAGAAGGTCGTGCTGCTGCCGCCGGTGCTGGCCTCGGCGGGGGCGTAGCCGATGCCGATCGATCCGGGGGGCAAGACCGCACAGGGGGTCACGACGTTCCTCGCGTTCGTCGGGCTGAACCTGCTGTACCTGGTGACCTGCCTGCCGGTCGTGACGATCGGCGCGGCGACCTCCGCACTGTACGAGGTGACGATCCGCTTCGCGGACGACGAGAGCGGCCACCCGCTGAAGGACTACCTGCCTGCCTTCGGCCGCAACTTCGGCCGCGCGTCGCTGGTATCGCTGTGCCTGCTGCTGCCGGCGCTGCTGCTCGCCTACAGCGTCATCTTCTGGTGGGCGAACCCCGGGGCGCTCAGCGGCGTCGCCGCCGTGATCGCGGCCGTCGCCGCGCTGTACCTGTTCATCGCGTGGATGTACGCCATGGCACTGGTCGCATGGTTCACCGCGCCCCTGAAGCAGACTCTCAAGAACGCGCTGCTGCTGCCGGGCGCCGAGCCGTCGCGCACCTTCGGGATGATCCTCATCCCCGTCGCGCTGGTGTGCATCACGCTGCTGTTCCACCCCTTCGTGTTCATCCTGCTCACGGTCGGGTTCTCGGTGGGCGCGTACGCCACCGCGTTCCTGTTCCGGTCGGTGTTCTCGCGCCACCTCTCCTGAGGGGGCGGGATGCCGCGGGCCCGTGGCATCCCGCCCCGGTGCACGTGGTGCACCCGCCCGGATCGGCGCCCCGTGGCAGCCCTCCCGCTGAGCTCACCAGTTGATGCTCCTGAGACATCAAGAGGTGAGGCACGTGGCCCTCACCAGTTGATGCTCCTGAGACATCAAGACGTGAGGCGCCGGCCCCCTGCCATCCACCCCGATCCGGCCCCTCCGCGCCGGCCGCGGGCACAGCGTCGGGCCGCCAGCGCGGCGCGCCGCGGCATCCACCCCCCTGACGGCGAGTCGTGGACGATCCCCTACCGTGTGCACGGGCCGCAGCGGCCACGACGCGAGGCGCGGCCACGACAAGGGGCCCGGAGCGCTTGCGCGCCCCGGGCCCCGGGTGTCGGCTTCGGGTCAGCCGAGCTTCTTGGCGACGTCCACGCGGGCCGTGTTCTGGGCCTTCGCGTTGTCCATGTCGACCTTGAGCACCTTGTCGAAGCCCAGACCGTTCGCCTTGGAGATGAGCTCCTTCTGCAGCGACGCGAACTCGGCGTCGTTCTTGGCGAACGACATCTTCCACGAGTACTGGACGATGACGGCCTTGATCTGGTTGCGCAGCGTCTGGATCTCAGAGCTGTCGGTCGGCGCCGTGTAGCTGGCACCGGGCGCCACCAGAAGCTGGTCGTTCTTCTTCAGGTAGTCCATCGTCGAGGTTGCGTCGTCCATGTGCGACGACCAGTCCTTGCTCAGCGCCGTCGACGTGAGCTTCTGGTACGACGGCCAGAACTGGTAGTTGTACGGGTAGCCCGTCTTCTCGTCGACGTCGTTGGGCAGCACGAGGCTCACGTTCAGCGTCGAGACGCCGTCGGTGTAGTCGCCGCCGCCCCACTCGGCCGGGACGGTGCCCTTGCCCTCGATGAACACCTGCTTGCCGAAGTCGGTGAGCGCCGGCTTGCCGTCGCTGCCGAGGTCCCAGGTCAGGCCCTGCGGACCCGCGGCGGCACCGGTCTGGCTGCCGTTGGAGTACGTGCCCTCCTGCGAGTACAGCCAGTCGATGAAGGCCGCGATGCGCTCGGGGTCCTCGGCCTTCGAGCCGATCGAGAGCACCTGCTTGCCACCGTAGGCGGAAGCACCGTACGAGAAGACGTCCATGTCCTTCAGCGGGGCGATCTCGAAGCCGCGACCGGCGGTCGTGTTCGCCTCGGTGTTGTACGCCGACTGGCCGAGCCAGGGCCACCACGAGAACAGCACCTGGCCGTTCTGGTACTTCGAGAACAGCGTGTCGTAGTTCTGCGTCGTCGACTCGGGGTCGACCAGGCCCATCTGGTTGGCCTTGTAGAAGAAGTTCAGCGTGCGCATGTACTGGCCATTCGGGTCGAGGATGCTCTGGTAGTCAGAGCCGTCGGCCTTGGCCAGCACGAAGCCGAGTTCGTCGTACCCGTAGTACGTCGTCGGCTGCTTCGCGTTGTTCATCATGTTGCCGTCCCAGTCCTTGAACAGGGAGAGCGCGTAGACCTTCTTGCCGTTGGGCGCGGTCGGCTCGAGGTCCTGCATCTGCTTGAGCACCGGCAGCAGGTCTTCGAGGGTGTTCACCTGGGGGTAGCCGAGCTTCTTGTACAGATCCCAGCGCAGGTACGGGCCGAACGTGGGGTCGAGGCCCTCCGACGACTCCGTCGGCTTGATCGACGAGACCTGAGTGGGCAGGCCGTAGACGCCGTCCTTGCCCTTGTTGACGTAGTCGACGGCCGCCTGGTACTTCGAGACGTTCTTCATCGCCGGGTAGTACTTCGACAGATCCTGCACGAGCCCGCCCTGGACGAGGTCGTCGAGCTTCTCACCCTGGTCGGTGATGATCAGGTCGCCCAGGTCGCCCGCCGCGACGCGGGTGTTGTAGAGCGTGTCGCCGCCGCCCGCCACGTTGGGGGCGATGATGTTCAACTTCATGTTGAACTTGTCCTTGACGATCTTCGCGAACCAGCCCTTCTGCATGCCCATGTAGTTCGCGAGCCCGTCGAAGACGTCGATCGTGATCTCCTTGTCCCACTTGGCGGGGAAAGAGCTCACTGCCTTCGTGTCACCCGTGGACGACCCGCCTCCGCTGCAGGAGGAGAGGAGTCCGGCGGCGAGGAGCGCGACGGCCGCGAAGGCCACCTTCCTCTTCAGCTTCATTGCATTCCTTTCTGGTGGGACCGGCCGCCGTCAACCCTTGACGGCGCCCAGCATGATGCCCTTCACGAAGAAGCGCTGGAACAGGGGGTAGATGAAGATGATCGGCAGCACGACGATCACCGAGACCGTCATCCGGATGGATGTCGGGGTCTGCGAGGTCGCCGCGGAGATGATCGACGACAGATCGCCGCCGGAGTTCTGTGCCGCCTGGGCCAGGCTGTTCGCCTGGTTGATGAACATGTACAGCAGGTACTGGAGCGTGTACAGGCTCTGGTCGGTGATGTAGATCAGCGTGTCCTGGAAGCTGTTCCACTGCGCCACGGCCGAGAAGATCGCCACGGTCGCCAGGATCGGCGTCATGTTCGGCAGGTACACGCGGAAGAAGATCTGCACGATGTTCGCGCCGTCGACCTCGGCAGCCTCCTGGAGCGACTCGGGCATCGACTCGACGTAGGTCTTCACCAGGATGATGAAGAACGGCTGCACGATGAACGGCAGCACGTACACCCAGAAGTTGTTGGTCAGGCCCAGCGTCTTCATGATGATGAACACCGGGATCAGGCCCGCGCTGAAGTACATCGTGACGATGATGAAGCGGTACCAGAACTGCCGGGCCCACATCTTGCTCTGTGTGAACATGAAGCCCAGGAACGCCGAGGCCAGCACGGTGGCCGCGGTGCCGATCACGGTGCGGCCGACGCTGACCACGGCCGCCAGCGGCAGCCCCTGCAGGTGGAACACCTCTTTGTAGTTGTTGAGGTGGAACCCGACCGGCCACCAGCGCACGTCGCCGAGCGCCGAGACGTCGTTGGCGCTGACCGAGTTGATGATCAGGTAGTAGAAGGGGTATGCGCACAGGAAGACCAGCAGCAGGAAGACCCCGTAGTTGATGATCGTGAAGATCATGTCGCCGGCGCGGCGACTGTGCACTCCGGCGGAGACGGTGCTCATCGTTCGGTGCCTCTCAGACGATCGACGTGCCGCGGACGCGCTTGGCGATCGCGTTGACGGTGAACAGGAGGATGACCGAGATGACGCTCTTGAGCATGCCGATCGCGGTCGCCATCGACAGGCTGTTGCCGGTGATGCCGATGTTGTAGACGTACAGGTCGAGCACCTGTATGTGCTCCTTGTTGAATGCGTTCTGGAACACGAAGTACTGCTCCATGCCGTTGTTCAGCAGGTTCGCGACCGACAGCAGCAGCAGCACCAGGTAGGTCGGCATGAGCTGCGGGATCGTGATGTACCACATCGTCTGGAAGCGCCCGGCGCCGTCGATGCGCGCCGACTCGTACAGCGACTGGTCGATGCCCGAGATCGCCGCGAGGTAGATGATCGCGCCCCAGCCCAGGCCCTTCCAGATGCTCCAGAGGGTCATCGTGAGCCAGATGTGCTGGTCGGTGTCGAGGAACTTGATCGGGGTCGAGATGAGCCCCCAGTCGTTGAGCACGCTGTTGACCAGACCCGTGCTCGAGAACAGCGAGAACGCGATCATGTAGACGAGCACCCACGAGATGAAGTTCGGCAGGGTGGTCAGCGTCTGCACCGCATTGCGGAACCAGGGGGTGCGCACCTCGTTGAGGAACACCGCGAAGGCGAGCGGGAGGATGGATGTCGCGATCCCGAGGAAGCTGATGGCCAGGGTGTTCACGAGCACCTGGAGGATCTCGGCGAGCTGCGTCGGCGAGCTCACCAGCATCCGGAACCACTGCAGTCCGACGAACTCGCTGCCCGACAGTCCCAGCGCCGGCTTGTAGTCGAAGAGCGAGTAGATCCAGCCGTACAGCGGAAAGTACGAGAACAGGAAGACCAGCACCAGGAACGGGACGATGCACAGGAACATCCCGATCGACTTGCGCGACGGCTTGCCGCGCCGACGCGTGCGCTTGCCGCCCGCCGTCGGCTCGATGCCGGCCGCGGTCACCTCCTGGACCATGGCCGCCTGAACGGTCATCGGAGGATCACCCGTTCATCGCCACAGGTGCTCACTGCTCGCATCTCACTCCTTCGTGCGTTCGGGACCGCGCCGCCGGGCGTCGGTCCGCAGCCGTGTTCGACGGGGTCGGGAAGGCCCGTTGTCGAACCGCTTCGATTACGGCTTGGAACAAAGAAACCACGCGCCCGCCGATTCGTCAACTCCGGACGCGTAACGCCGTGATAACGATAGAGAGCGCTCCCATGACGCGGCTGCGAGACCTCGCACGCCACGACGCCGGCCATCAGTCCGCGGCCTCCGGCGCGTAGCGCGCCTCGCTGAACCGCACGGGCCCGTCGACGGCCCGCAGACCGATGACGCGGCCGACGAATCCGCCGGCCACCTCCGTGGAGAGATAGCGCCCGTCCAGACGGGCGAGGGGGTGGATGCCGTCGGCATCGGCCACCTCGAAGACGAGGTCGTCCGGTCCACCCGTGGTCGCGGCATCCGCCCGCACCCGCAGCTCGATCGCGCCGTCGGCCGCGAGCGGCTCGCCGGAGAACTGCTGCGCCACCGGCCCGATCTGCGCGTGCACGAGTGCGCGGCCGCCGGTCAGCCGCAGCTCATACCAGTGGCGCTCGTCCATGCGCACGCGCACGGCCGCGCCGTCGCGCGCCTCGGTCACGGCGGCGAAGCGCCAGTACGGGTCACGGGCGCGCACGCCGAGCATCGCGGGCGCGCCGCCGGGCGAGTCGGCCGGGCGCAGGGTCACCCCGCCGCCTACGCTCGCGAAGGCCGAGGGTGCCGCGCCGGGCGAGATCCAGCGCGGGTGCAGCGACTCGAACCGGTCGACGAAGGCCGTCTCGGGCGCGGGGATCTCGTATCGGTCCGCGACGACGACCGGCCAGTCGTCGATCCAGTCGATGCCCGCGACGAACGTCTCGCGCCCGTTGACGTGGAACAGCGGCGTCGCCCCGCGCGGGCGCACGCCGAGGTAGACCATCGCCCAGGTGCCGTCGGCGAGTTCGACGATGTCGGCGTGGCCGGTGTTCTGCACCGGGAAGGTCGTGCTGCGCCGCGTGAGGATCGGGTTCGCGGGGCACAGTTCGAAGGGGCCGGATGCCGCGGGCCCACGCGCCACGCTCACGCAGTGGCCGCGCTCGGTGCCGCCCTCGGCGAAGAGGAGGTACCACCAGTCGCCACGACGGAAGACGTGCGGCCCCTCGGGGTAGGCGAGGCCCGTGCCGGGCATGATCGACCGTGCAGGTCCGGTGACCTCTCCCCGCTCCAGGTCGACGGGGACCTGGCCGATGCCGGGCACCTCGGCCGTGTTCGAGCTGTAGCTGACGAGGCAGGTGCCGTCGTCGTCCCACGCCAGGTCGGGGTCGATGCCGGGGATGCCGGCGATCACCCGCGCGGGCGCCCAGGGCCCCTCGATCGCGGACGCCGAGGTCACGAGCTGCCCGGGCGCACCCGACACATTGGTCGTGATCATCCAGAAGCGACCGTCATGGTGGCGCAGGGTCGGGGCGTACACGCCGCCGCCGGCCGCGGCATCCCCCGCCGCAAAGGCCGGGTCGCCGTCGAGCGCGTGCCCGGCCTCGTGCCAGGTCACGAGATCGTCGCTGTGCCACAGCGGCACGCCCGGCGAGTACTCGAACGACGAGTTCGCGAGGTACAGGCCGTCACCGGCGCGGCAGACGCTCGGATCGGGGAAGAACCCCGGGATGATCGGCGTCGTCGCCGCCTCGCGCAGGTCCACCGCGGTCACTCGACCGTCGCTGAGGGGATGACGCCGGTCGTGGCCAGCTGCCGGAACCAGTGTCCCGAGTCCTTGACGGTGCGGGTCTGATCGTCGAAGTCGACGCGCACCACACCGAAGCGCTTGGCGTAGCCGTAGCCCCACTCGAAGTTGTCGAGCAGCGACCACACGAAGTAGCCGCGCAGGTCGACGCCGTCTTCGATCGCACGGTGCGCGGCGGTGAGGTGCCGACGCAGGTAGTCGACGCGCTCGGGGTCGTGCACGGCGCCGTCGCCCGAGACCGCGTCGTCGAACGCGGCGCCGTTCTCGGTGATCATGAGCGGCTGCTCGGGGAAGCGGTCGCGCAGCGTGTGCAGCAGCTCGAGCAGTCCGTCGGGGGCGATGTTCCAGTCCATGGCCGTGTGCGGGCCCGGCTGCGGGAGGAACTCCACGACGTCGTCGCTGCCCGGCCAGGCGGTGCCGCCGTCGGCGGGCTTGTGGCCGTCGTTGCTCTGCCGCGGGGCGTCGCCGCTCCACAGCCGCACCGCGTTCGTCGAGTAGTAGTTGACGCCCAGCACGTCGATCGGCTGGTGGATCTCGGCCAGATCGCCGTCCTGCACGAACGACCAGTCGGTGAGCGCCGCGGTGTCGGCGATGAGGTCGTCGTCGTACACGCCGCGCAGCATGGGGCTCGTGAACACGCGGTTGCCCACGGCGTCGATGCGGCGCACGGCCTCGGCCTCGCCGCGGGCCACGTGCAGGTTGAGCGTGACCGAGTACTCGGGTGAACCCGTCGAGGTCGCACGCAGCGCCTGCAGCGCGCGGCCGTGCGCGAGGTTGAGGTGATGGGCGGCGGCCAGCGAGGCGGCGGGCTCACGACGCCCGGGTGCGTGCCCGCCCTGGCCGTAGCCGAGATAGGCCGTGCACCACGGCTCGTTGAGGGTCGTCCAGGTGTGCACGCGGTCGCCGAGCGCCGCACCCAGGACCGACGCGTACTCGGCGAAGGCGTCGGCGGTCTCGCGGACCGGCCAGCCCCCGGCATCCTCCAGCGTCTGCGGGAGGTCCCAGTGGTACAGCGTTGCGACGGGGCGGATGCCGCGCGCGAGCAGGCCGTCGACCAGACGCGAGTAGAAGTCGACACCCGCCTGGTTGACCGCGCCGCGGCCGGTGGGGATGATGCGCGGCCACGCGATCGAGAAGCGGTAGGCGCCCAGGCCGAGGTCGGCCATCAGGTCGAGGTCCGACTCCCAGCGGTGGTAGTGGTCGCACGCGACGTCACCGGTGTCGCCGTTCCAGACCTTGCCGGGCGTGTGGCTGAACGTGTCCCAGATCGACGGGCCGCGGCCGTCTTCGTTCGCGGCGCCCTCGACCTGGTACGAGGCCGTGGCCGAGCCGAAGGTGAACCCGGCCGGAAAGCGCAGGCCACTGTCTCGGAAGTCCGCACTGCGGACCTGGGGCGAAGCGTCGGTGCTCACTGGTCTCCCGTTCGTCACGTCGATGTCCACGTCCGCTCGGAGCCTTCTGCGGCATCCGTAGTCGAAACGCTTCGACTTACAGTAGGGCCTCCCCGCGCTTCGCGCAAGCACCCGCCGCCGCGCGGCCTCTCGCGCACCGTGAGAGTGCAGCAGGTGGACGAGGGAGCGGTTGCTTCCCTACCTCTCGTCCACCCGCTGCACTCTCAGCGTCGGGAGGCGCGCGCTCGTCGCCGAGAGAACATCTACCCGCCGAGAGAACATCTACCCGCCGAGAGAACGGGTATTGCCCGCATCCTCGGCGGGCAGCTGTTCTCTCGCGGTCGGGCGGGCAGGCGAAGGGGACGACGGGGCGGGATGCCGCGGCGCGGCGCGTGCGCGAAGGCGCGCCCGACATCGTGTACGTTGGCGGTCGTGCCGCTGACAGACCTCCCCCTCGCAGACCTCCGCACCTTCCTGCCCGATGTGGCCGAGCCCGCCGACTTCGACGCGTTCTGGCGTCGCACGCTCGATGAGGCGCGGGCCGCGGCATCCGACCCCGTCGTCGTCGCCGTCGACTCGCCGGTCACCGAGCTGATCGTCGAAGACCTCACCTTCAGCGGCTTCGGCGGCGAGCCGATCCGCGCGTGGATCATGCGTCCGCGCACCCACGAGCCGCGGCCGGCGATCGTCGAGTACATCGGCTACAACGGCGGGCGCGGCGTGCCCGGCGAGCGCCTGCAGTGGGCCGCGGCCGGCTACGTGCACATCCTCATGGACACGCGCGGGCAGGGCAGCGGCTGGGGCACCGGCGGCGACACCCCCGACCCGCACGGATCCGACGGGGCCGTGCCCGGGTTCATGACCCGCGGCATCCGGCAGCCCGACACGTACTACTACCGCCGCGTGTTCACCGACGCCGTGCGCGCGATCGACACCGCCGCCGCGCTGCCCTTCGTCGATGCGGAGCGCATCAGCGTGACCGGCGGCAGCCAGGGCGGCGGCATCACGCTGGCCGCCGCCGCGCTGCACCCGGCCGTGAAGGCCGCGATGCCCGACGTGCCGTTCCTGTGCCACTTCCGCCGCTCGGTCGAGATGACCCCCGACCACCCGTTCCTGGAGATCGAGCGGTACCTCGCCGTGCACCGCACCGAGGTCGACCAGGTGTTCGCGACGCTGTCTTACTTCGACGGCGTGAACTTCGCGCGCCGCATCACCGCACCCGCGCTGTTCTCGGTCGGGCTCATGGACGGCATCGTGCTGCCCTCGAGCGTGTTCGCCGCGTTCAACCACTGCGGATCGGACGACAAGCACATCGAGGTCTACGAGTTCAACGGCCACGAGGGCGGCCAGACCGAGCAGTGGCTGCGCCAGGCCCGCTGGCTCGCGGAGCGCGTCTGAGCCGCGGCATCCACCCTGCCGCCTCTCGCCCGCGTCGCTGAGAGTGCAGCTGGTAGACGAGAGATAGGGAAGCAACCGCATCCTCGTCCACCCGCTGCACTCTCACGGTTCGAAAGGCGGAGCAGGCGGGGGCGGGATGCCGCGGTGCGGCGCCTCAGGTGAGGCCGTGTTCGAACGCGAACACGACCAGCTGCACGCGGTCGCGCAGCGCCAGCTTGGTGAGGATGCGGCTGATGTGCGTCTTCACCGTCGCCTCGGAGAGGTACTCGCGCGCCGCGATCTCGGCGTTCGAGAGTCCGCGCGCGGCGAGCGCGAAGATCTGCTTCTCGCGCTCGGTGAGCTCGCCGAACGACGGCGGCACCGGCTGGGTCGCGGCATCCATCGTCTGCGCGAACAGGTCGCGGGTGGCGGATGCCGCGATCACGGCCGAGCCCGCGTGCACGGTGCGGATCGCCGCCAGCAGGAACTCGGGGTCGGCGTCCTTCAGCAGAAAGCCGCTCGCCCCCTGCCGGATCGCCCGCGCCGCCGCCTCGTCGAGGTCGAAGGTCGTCAGCATCACGATGCGCGGTGCGTCGTCGTCGCGCAGCAGCTCGGCCGTGGCGGCGAGCCCGTCCATGTTGGGCATGCGGATGTCCATGAGCACCACATCGGGGTGCGTCGCGCGCACGACGTCGATCGCCTCACGTCCGTCAGACGCCTCGCCGACGACCTCGAGGTCGGGCTGCGAGTCGATCACCATGCGGATGCCGGCGCGGAACAGCGCCTGGTCGTCGGCCAGCACCACGCGGATCATCCGGGTCCTCCGATCGGGATGCCGGCACGCACCACGAATGCGCCGGCCTCGGCTCCGGCATCCAGTGTGCCACCCACCAGCAGCGCCCGTTCGCGCATGCCGATGAGGCCGTGCCCGTGCGAGCCGGAGACGGGTGCGGAAGGCGGCGCCGCGGGGGCGGGCAGCGCGTTGCGCACGACGACATCGACCCGCGCGGGATGCCACGCCACGCCGACATCGACGGGTCCGGTGCCGCCATGGCGCAGGGCGTTCGTGAGCGCCTCCTGCAGGATGCGGTAGACGGCCAGCTGCACGGCCGCGGGCACCTCGCCGCGCGGCGCCGGATCGACAGTGACCCGGATGTCGAGCCCCGCAGCCTTGACCTGGCCGAAGAGCCCGTCGAGGTCGGCGATCGTAGGCTGCGGGCCGTTCTCCTGACTGTGGCGCAGCTGCGCGAGCAGCAGGCGCACATCGGCGAGCGCCGAGCGCGCGGTGGACGAGATGGTGCCCAGCGCGGCGGACTGTGCGGCGGGGTCGGATGCCGCGGCATAGCGCGCGCCGTCGGCCTGGGCGATCACGACCGCGAGCGAGTGGGCGACGACGTCGTGCATGTCGCGGGCGATGCGGGTGCGCTCCTGCTCGGCGATGGCGTCGGCCTGTGCACGCTGCTGGGCCGCCCGGTCGACGCGCGATCGACGGGTCGACCGCACAAGGGCACCGACGGTCCAGGCGAGCAGGAACGCGAAGATCGCGGCGATCACGATCGCGACGATGACGCTCACGCCGGTCGCTGTGAAGTCGATGTTGCCGGGCACGATGTACAGGTAGAGCACGGCGACCACGGCGCCCGCGATCGCCGAGCCGAACCCGAACCAGAAGACGCGGATCGTGCCGTAGGCGGCCGCGGTGTAGAGCACCGCGAACACGGCCAGCGACGCCGGTCCCGGCACGCGACCGAATGTCATCTCGACGAGAGCGCCGGCCCAGGCGATGCCGAGCGCGAGCCCGGGTGACAGCCGGCGCAGCGCGAGCGCCGAGCCGAAGACGACGCCGGCCAGCAGGCCGATCGGCAGGCTCCACTGCTGCGAGGTGTTCACGGCGATCTCGATCGGCGCCGTCGCCAGCGCGAACAACGCCGCGATGACGACGTCGACGACGATCTGATACGACTGCAGCGGACGGAGCACACCCTCACGCTACGGGAGGGGCCAGACCCGCGGCATCCACCCCTCGATGTATTCCGCCGATCAGGTCCTCACGCCTCCAGCCGCTGGCGCAGCACGTACTGCAGGATGCCCCCGTGGCGGTAGTACTCCTGCTCGGTCGGGGTGTCGATGCGCACCACCGCGGTGAACTCGCGCGCGTCGCCGCCGTCGGGCTGCACTCGTACCGTGACCTCGTGCGGCACCTGATCCTGCCCCTCGATGCCGACGACCGCGTAGGTCTCGGTGCCGTCCAGGCCGAGCGACTCCGCGTTCTCGCCCTCGCGGAACTGCAGCGGCAGCACGCCCATGCCGATGAGGTTCGAGCGGTGGATGCGCTCGAACGACTCGGCCAGCACCGCCTTCGCCCCCAGCAGCAGCGTGCCCTTGGCCGCCCAGTCGCGCGATGATCCCGAGCCGTACTCCTTGCCGGCCAGCACGATCAGCGGGGTCTCGTCGGCCGCGTACTGCTCGGAGGCCTCGTAGATCGTCGTCTGCTCGTCGCCGGGCAGCACCCGGGTGAACCCGCCCTCGACGCCCGGCACCAGCTGGTTGCGCAGCCGGATGTTCGCGAACGTGCCGCGGATCATCACCTCGTGGTTGCCGCGCCGCGACCCGTACGAGTTGAACTGCCGCGGCTCGACGCCGTGATCGGTGAGGTACTTCCCGGCGGGCGAGTCGCGCTTGATCGTGCCCGCGGGCGAGATGTGGTCGGTGGTGACCGAGTCGCCGAGCTTGGCGAGCACCCGCGCGCCGGTGATGTCGTGCAGCGTGCCGGGCTCGACGCCCATGCCGTCGAAGTACGGAGGCTTGCGCACGTAGGTCGACGAGTCGTCCCAGTCGAAGCGGTCGCCCTCGGGCACCGGCAGCGAGTTCCAGT
>Ga0180219_1000632_pt1 | contig 26817 bp, 28 predicted proteins | sample eDN3rd30CBELigMG_FD_151338 | JGI IMG/M metagenome (GOLD analysis project Ga0180219, IMG submission 151338) | Enriched Miracle-Growth compost microbial communities from Emeryville, California, USA - eDNA 3rd pass 30_C BE-Lig MG (version 2)... ... | reverse complement strand
CTCGTCTTGCCCGCGGCGGGCTGGCCGCCGAGCAGTACCAGGAGCCGGTCGCCGGTCGGGACCGGCGGGAAGATCGCCTGCCGCGCGGTGGCGTCGAACACCTGCCGCAGCCGCGCCTCGTCGGAGGCGACGGGTTCGGTCACGCGATCCGGCGGCTCGCCTGGCCGGTCAGCGCGTCGATCTCATCGAGCCATGCCTGCTGCTGGGCGATCAGCCCGAGCCGGTCGTCGGGGTCCAGCGCCGTGCGCTGCTGGTTCACCAGGCGCACCCGCGCGGCCCAATACTCGCGCTCGCGCTCGTCGGTCGTGGCGAGCTGCCGTTCGATCAGGACGGAGGCCAGGGTGGTCGCGCCCTGGGCGGTCATGTCGTAGAGGGCCACATCGCTCACGCGGGGCTCGTCGTCGTACCAGGCGCGCAGGGACTCGGCCGGGATCGCGCTCGGAATCGTCACGCTCATGGGATCACCTCTGCTTCGTCGTTGCTCATTCTACCTCCCCGGTCCGCTCCCGCCCCGGACCCGCTCCCTGCTGTTCGCGGGTCGGGACGGAGGGTGCAACATCCGAGCGCAGCGACGTGGTGTTGCGGCATCCGCCACGACCCCGCAAGCTGGTAGAGCGGGTCAGGCGCGGGAACGTGAGTTCGCTACTCGGCACACTCGGCAGGCGCGCAGAGGCACCAGGATTAACCGCCTCTGGAGGGGCGCAAACGTGGCAACATTTTGGCAACGAACGCTGACGACAGGACTTTCCGCGACGCACTCGACGCACGCGGAACCCCAGTAAACACAGGGCAGAACCGGGTCGGGCACGCAGTTCCGGGGGAGCCTATTCCCCTCTCACGGCGGTAACGCGGGTTCAAATCCCGCTGGGGTCACCACTGCAGAGAAGTCCCCGCCCGAATGGGCGGGGACTTCTCTCGTTCTGCGCTCGGCTCCGCGGGCCGACTAGACCTCCGGCCGATCCACAGACGCCGTTGCCCGGCGCCGCACCACGCGCCGGACCGACCACACGATCGCCCCGACGACCGCAACGACCGCCAGCCACGGCAGGAGGAACCCCAGCGCGACAACCACCCCGTTCAGGGTGGCCACGAGTCCATTCCACCCCGCCGCGATCCCATCGCCGAAGCCGGCGGGGTCGGCTGTCACAACCTCGGCAGGCTCATTGAGCGTGATCGTCAGGCTCGACAGTGCCACCTGGTCGTCGAGCGACGTCAGTTGCTGCTGGTACGACTCCAGTTCCGCCTGACGGTCGGCCAGCGCGCTCTCCGCGGCGAGCAGGTCTGCGGTCGACGTCGCGTCCGCCATGAGCTCTGTCAGGCGCTGCACGGACGCTTCCAGCGCGTCGATGCGCGCACGCAGGTCGACTGCCTCAGAGGTGACGTCGCGCCGATCGATCCGTGACGAGCTGACCTCGCCGATCTCGTCGAGCCCGCTGATCGTCGCCGTCAGCTCGGCGGCCGGTACGCGCACGGAGATCCAGGCGGTGCCGGGGTACGGATAGCTCACGCCGTCGCCCCGGTCGATGTACCCGCCCTCCTCGCCGATGCTCATCGCCTCGACGTAGCCGCCCGACTCTGCCGCCGCGTCGCCGATCTGCTGCGCAGCGAGGGCGGCATCCGGCACTTCCACGTCCGCGGATGCCGTCGCGATGATCTCCCGCTCGGCGAGGTCGCCGCCGGCCGCCGAGTCGACCGCGGAGTCGCCGGCGGACTCGGCCGCGCCGTCCTCGCCCGCGAAGCCGACAGCGGGCACGACGCCGCGCTCATCCGTCATCGCGCCAGAGGAGGCCCCGAGCACGCCGAGATTTCCCAGGTTCGGCGCAATCGCCAACGCGAGCACGAGAACGCCGGCCGCGGCCCCGGCCCCGATCCAGGTGCGCCGACGGCGCGCGCGCCGCGCCGCCTGCTCGCGGTCGTTCGTGCGCCGCTGGGCGAGTCGCTCCTGATCGATGGCGGCGAAGAGCGCCTCCTCGAGCTCGTCGATGCGCTCCTCGGTCAGCTCGGGGAGCGGGGGTGGCCCCGCGTGACGTGCGCTCCCGGTGTCTTCGATGTTCATGTCCCCTCCGGTTCGATCGTGGTCCGCAGGCGGGTGCGGATGCGGGAGAGGCGATTGCGGACGACGGCGTGACTGACCCCCAACTGATCGGCGGCCGCCTGGTAGGCGTAGCCCTCGGCCGCACACAGCCGGAAGATCTTCTGGTCCAGCGGGCTCAGGGTCGCCACCTCGGCGAGGATGAGCTCGACTGTGCGGCTGTCGGCGACCTGGCGCTCCACGTCCACCGTCGCAGGCAAGGTGTCGTCCATTGCTGCCGCGGTGTGCGTCCGGTCGCGTTGTTGACGGCGGATGCGGTTCGCACATTGGAACCGACAGATCGTCGCCAGCCACGGCAGCAGCGATGCGCCGGCCAGTTCCAGGCCGGGCAGCTTCCGCCACGCGGCCAGGAACGTCTCCTGCATCACGTCCTCGGCGTCGGCGGTGGTGCCGACGAGGCTGTGCGCCAGCCAGTACACCGGCCGGGCGTATGCGCGATACAGCGCACGGAAGGCGGCATCGCTGCCCGCGGCCGCCGCCGCGACCAGCTCGGCGTCGGTGCGCGTTGCAGTATCGCTCATGGTGCTCTCATCGTCTCTCAGCCCAGAAGTGTCTGCGATCACGGATGCGTCTCGTTTCCGCTGTATCCTTTTCCGAGCGAGAGGGAGTATCCCGTCCTCGCGCGTCCGTCATCACGGGCTCCGACGTCGGGGCCCCGGGCGCGCGCCGCAGATGTGCGGGGGAGAGACTTTCGACGTTCCGTCATCCCTCTGAAAGGCCCGCATGGACCTCCCCGTCTGGTTCGAAGTCGGCTCCCTGATCGCCCTCGTGTTGATCCTCGCGGCCGATCTGCTGCTCATCCTGAAGCGGCCGCACATCCCGTCGACGCGTGAATCGACCCTGTGGGTGGTCTTCTACGTGACGCTCGCGCTCATCTTCGCGGGCCTGATGTGGATGTTCGCCGGAGGCGAGTATGCGGGGCAGTTCGTCGCAGGCTGGCTCACCGAGTACAGCCTCTCGATCGACAATCTGTTCGTGTTCGTGCTCATCATGGGCCAGTTCTCGGTGCCGCGCCGCTACCAGCAGGAGGTGCTGATGGTGGGCATCATCATCGCGCTGATCCTGCGCGGCCTGTTCATCCTCGCCGGCGCCGCGATCATCGAGCAGTTCAGCTGGGTCTTCTACATCTTCGGCGCGTTCCTGATCTGGACGGCGTGGAAGCAGGCGTTCCCCGGGGGAGACCACGACGACGACGTGAAGCAGGAGACGTTCATCGTGCGCTTCCTGCGCCGCACCATCGACATCAGCGATAGCTACGACGGGGCGAAGGTGCGCACCGTGGTGAACGGCAAGAAGATCTTCACGCCGATGATCATCGTCTTCGCCGCGATCGGCATGACCGACCTGCTGTTCGCGCTGGACTCGATCCCGGCGATCTTCGGCATCACGCAGAGCCCGTTCATCGTGTTCACCGCGAACATCTTCGCGCTCATGGGTCTGCGTCAGCTCTACTTCCTCCTCGGCGACCTGCTCGACCGGTTGCGCTACCTGCACTACGGCATCGCATTCATCCTCGCCTTCATCGGCGTGAAGCTCGTGTTCCACGCGATGCACGCCAACGAGCTGCCATTCATCAACGGCGGCGAGCACATCGAGTGGGCACCGGAGATCTCGACTTGGATGTCGCTCGGCGTCATCATCCTCTCGATGGTCGTGGCAACCACGGCCAGTCTCATCGCAGCGGGCCGTGAGAAGCGCGCGGTCCGCGACGGCGGATGACGCACTCCCGATCCCGCGGGGCGTCGCACGGTGCGGCCCAGTGGTATTCTGGGCGGGTGCGGATCGCTCGTCTTCTCCTTAGCGGCCGCGGCGAGAACTCGTTCTGAGCCCTCTCTCGTCGCGGAGTCCGTCGCGGGCTTGATCCCATTTCAGGAGAACGAGACAGCATGAGCACCACGATTCCCGAGCGCCCCCGCACGTTGGCAGAGAAAGTCTGGGACGACCACCTCGTCGTCAAGGGGGAGGGCGGCCAGCCGGATCTGATCTACATCGACCTGCACCTGGTGCACGAAGTCACCAGCCCGCAGGCGTTCGACGGCCTGCGCGCCGAGGGACGCCCGGTCCGCCGGCTCGACCTCACGATCGCGACCGAGGACCACAACACCCCGACGCTCGACATCGACAAGCCCATCGCCGACCTGACGAGCCGCACGCAGATCGAGACGCTGCGTCGCAACGCCGAGGAATTCGGCGTGCGCATCCACTCGCTGGGCGACAAGGAACAGGGCATCGTGCACGTCGTCGGCCCGCAGTTGGGCCTGACGATGCCGGGCATCACGGTCGTCTGCGGCGACTCGCACACCAGCACGCACGGCGCCTTCGGTGCGATGGCATTCGGCATCGGCACCAGCGAGGTCGAGCACGTGCTGGCAACCCAGACGTTGCCGCTCAAGCCGTTCAAGACGATGGCGATCACCGTCGAAGGCGAGCTGAAGCCCGGGGTCACGGCGAAGGACATCATCCTGGCCGTCATCGCGAAGATCGGCACGAACGGCGGCCAGGGCTACGTGCTCGAGTTCCGCGGCAGTGCGATCCGCTCCCTCTCCATGGAGGGGCGGATGACGATGTGCAACATGTCGATCGAGGCCGGTGCACGCGCCGGCATGGTGGCGCCCGACGAGACCACGTTCGCCTACTTGAAGGGTCGCGCACACGCCCCGACGGGGCAGGACTGGGAGGATGCCGTCGCCTACTGGCGCACGCTGCCGAGCGACGAGGGGGCCGTTTACGACGCTGAGGTCTTCCTCGACGCGGCCGAACTCGAGCCGTTCGTGACGTGGGGCACCAATCCCGGGCAGGGCGTGTCGTTGAGCGATGCCGTGCCCGACCCGGCATCCATCGACGACCCCAACGAACGCGCCGCGGCGGAGCGCGCGCTGGAGTACATGGCGCTGACTGCGGGCACTCCCATGAAGGAGATCCCCGTGGATGCCGTGTTCATGGGCTCCTGCACGAACAGCCGTATCGAGGACCTGCGCCAGTTCGCGTCGATCATCCAGGGGCGGACGAAGGCGCCGGACGTGCGCGTCATGGTCGTGCCCGGCTCCGCGCGCGTGCGTCTGGAGGCCGAGGCCGAGGGTCTGGATCGGATCTTCACCGACTTCGGCGCTGAGTGGCGCTTCGCCGGCTGCTCGATGTGCCTGGGCATGAACCCCGACCAGCTCGCGCCGGGGGAGCGCTGCGCGTCGACGAGCAACCGCAACTTCGAGGGCCGACAAGGCAAGGGCGGTCGTACGCACCTCGTCTCGCCGCTCGTGGCCGCGGCGACCGCGGTGCTGGGCCGGCTGGCCAGCCCGGCGGATCTGCCGACGCGAGTGGAGGCCTGAGATGGAGAAGTTCAGCACGCACACCGGCGTCGTCGCCCCGCTGAAGCGGTCGGCCGTCGACACCGACCAGATCATCCCGGCCGTCTACTTGAAGCGGGTCACCAAGACGGGATTCGACGACGCGCTGTTCGCCAACTGGCGTCAGGATCCCGAGTTCATCCTCAACCAGCCGACGTTCCAGCACGCCTCGATCCTCGTCGCCGGGCCGGACTTCGGCACGGGCTCGAGCCGCGAACACGCGGTCTGGGCGCTGCGGGACTACGGCTTCAAGGTCGTGCTCAGCCCGAAGTTCGCGGACATCTTCCGTGGCAACTCGGGCAAGCAGGGCCTGGTCACCGGCGTCATCACCGAGGACGAGGTGAAGGCCATCTGGGCGGCTGTCGACGCGCAGCCCGGCATCGAGATGACCGTCGATCTTCAGGCGCGCACGGCGCGTGTGGGAGATCTCCAGGTCGGTTTCGAGATCGATGATTACACTAGGTGGCGGCTTCTCGAAGGGCTCGACGACATCGGGCTCACGCTGCGCAGCGAAGACAAGATCGCGCAGTTCGAGGCGCGCCGCGAGGCGTGGCGGCCGCGGACGCTCCCCGTCCGCTAGCGTGCAGTGTCCCGCGATCCGGGACATCGGCATTCCCCATCCTCGAGAATCAAGTGAGGCACATCGGATGAACACCCTTCTGAGCGAATCGGCCTCGCCGAAGCCCGGCAACGGCTTCGAAGGCACCCACGTCCAGGCGCTCAGAATCCGCGGTGGTCGTCCTCTTCAGGGTCGTGTAGAGGTGAAGGGCGCGAAGAACCTCGCCACCAAGGCGATGGTCGCATCCCTGCTCGGCGAGACCGAGAGTGTGCTGCGTGACGTCCCGGACATCAGTGACGTCCAGGTGGTCCGCTCGCTGCTCGAGGCGCACGGCGTCACCGTCACCGATGATGGCGAAGGCGCGTTGCGCCTGGATCCGCGCAAGGCGGTCTCGGCGCACATCGAGGAGATCGATGCGCACGCGGGCGCCTCTCGGATCCCCATCCTGTTCTGCGGTCCGCTGCTGCACCTGCTCGGCCAGGCCTTCATTCCCGACCTCGGTGGATGCCGGATCGGCGACCGGCCGATCGACTTCCACCTCGACGCGCTCCGGAAGTTCGGCGCCATCGTGGAGAAGCTGCCCAGCGGCATCCGTCTGTCGGCACCCGACGGGCTGCGCGGCGCGAACATCGAGCTGCCCTACCCGAGCGTGGGCGCCACTGAGCAGGTGCTGCTGACGGCGGTGCGCGCCAAGGGCACGACGGAGCTGCGCGGGGCGGCCATCGAGCCGGAGATCATGGATCTGATCGCGGTGCTGCAGAAGATGGGCGCGATCATCTCCTACGAGCCCAACCGGGTCATTTTCATCGAGGGCGTCGATTCGCTGCGCGGCTACGACCACCGCTGCATCTTCGACCGCAACGAGGCCGCGTCCTGGGCGTGCGCCGCGCTGGCGACCGACGGCGACATCTTCGTCGCGGGTGCCAAACAGCAGGAGATGCTGACGTTCCTCAACGTCTTCCGCAAGGTCGGCGGTGACTTCGACATCGCCGACGACGGCATCCGGTTCCGCCGCGGCGGCACGCTCAAGCCCGTTGTGGTCGAGACCGATGTGCACCCCGGGTTCATGACTGACTGGCAGCAGCCGCTGATCGTCGCGCTCACGCAGGCGGAGGGCACCTCCGTCGTGCACGAGACCGTCTACGAGAACCGTCTGGGCTTCACCAAGGCGCTGGTGCAGATGGGCGCTGACATCGTCGTGCACCCGCAGGGTATCGACGCGCCCGACCGCCGCGTGGCGCGCCGGGCACTCGAGCAGGCCGCCGTCATCAACGGCCCGACACCGCTGCACGCGGCCGACGTGGTCGTGCCGGATCTGCGGGGTGGGTACAGCTACGTCATCGCAGCTCTCGCGGCCGAGGGCGAGTCCGTCGTCAGCAACATCGACATCATCCGCCGCGGCTACGAGAAGCTCCTGGACAAGCTGACGGTGCTCGGCGCCGACTTCGACGTCATCGGCTGACTCCGTGCGCATGAGTCGTCGAGCATCCTCGGAAAAGGCCCGGCCCAGCTGGTTCTGGCCGTTGGCGGCGATCGTCATCCCGGCTGTGGGCTGGTTCGCGAAGATCGAGATCCGCGGGGGTGAGCACCTCCCGAGGTCTGGCCCGTACGTCCTCGCCCCCAATCACTACAGCGAGTTCGACCCGCTGATCATCGCGGTGGCCACTTGGCGCCTGGGTCGCGCCCCGCGCTTCATGGCCAAGGAGAGCCTGTTCCGCGTGCCGGTGCTGGGCGCGGCCCTGCGCGCGACCGGCATGGTTCCAGTGGCGCGCGCCTCGACGGCCACGGCCGCCCGACAGACGATCTCCCAGGCGGAAGAGCTCGTCGAGCACGACCGCGGCGTGATCGTCTATCCGGAGGGCTCGCTGACCCGCGACCCGGACATGTGGCCCATGCGCGGAAAGACCGGCGCGGTGCGGCTCGCGTTCGCCGGCGACATCCCCGTCATCCCCGTCGCGACGTGGGGCGTGCAGGAGATCCTGCCGCGCTACGGCAAGCTGCGCATCTTCCCGCCGCGCAGGCGCGTGCACGTTCTGCTCGGGCCGGCGGTCGACCTCGACCGGTTCCGCGGTGCCGGCTCCTCCGTTCTCCCGGCCGCCACCGACGCCGTCATGGCGGACATCTCCACTTTGCTCGGCGCACTCCGCGACACCGCGCCTCCTGCCGAGCGTTGGAACCCCGCGGATCACGGGCAGAAGGAGACCGGTCGCCTTGAGCCGTAGAGTCGATTCCGCGATGCCGCGGGTGGCGGTCGTGGGCTCCGGCAGTTGGGGCACCACGTTCGGAAAGGTCCTCGCCGACGGCGGCGCGCACGTGGTGATGTGGGCCCGCCGTGCCGAGCTCGCTCAGGAGATCCAGGAGGGTCACCGCAACAGCGAGTACCTGCCGGGCCTCAACCTGCCACGCACCATGTCGGCCACGACGCACCTCTCCGAAGCCCTCGAGGGCGCCAGCCAGGTGTATCTGGCCATCTCCAGCCAAGCGCTGCGACAGAATCTCAAAGCGGTCCGTCCGCTCGTTGCGGGCTCCGACGTGCCGATCGTCTCGCTCATGAAGGGCGTGGAGAAGCGCACCGGCCTGCGGATGAGTCAGGTGATCGAGCAGGAGCTGCACTGCGACCCGGCGCGGATCGCCGTGGCCTCCGGTCCTAACCTCGCACTCGAGATCGCCCGCGAGCAGCCGACGGCAGCCGTCATCGCCTCGACAAGCCAGGAGACGGCTGAGGCCGTCGCCCGCCGCGCCCGCAATCACTACTTCCGCACGTTCGTGAACACCGATGTCATCGGCACCGAGTTCGGCGGTGTGCTGAAGAACCTCATCGCGGTCGCGATCGGCATCGTCGACGGTGTGGGCTACGGCGAGAACACGAAGGCATCGATCATCACGCGAGGCCTGGTCGAGATGACCGACTTCGCCGTCGCGCAGGGTGCCCAGCCGGAGACCCTGCAGGGGCTCGCCGGTCTCGGCGACCTCATCGCCACCTGCCAGTCGCCGCTGAGCCGCAACAACACGGCCGGTCGGCTCCTCGGCCAGGGGTACAGCTTCCAGGACGTCGTCAAGCAGATGAACCAGACCGCCGAAGGCCTCGCCTCGGTCGCGCCGGTCCTGCAGCTGGCCCGTGAGGCCGGCGTGCAGATGCCGATCGTCGAACAGGTCAAGCGCGTGCTCGACGGCACGATGAACCCGCGCGACATCGCGCCCCACCTGACGACGGATGACGATGAGCCGAAGGGCGAGAGGACTCAGAATGGACAAAGCGGTGGTGGCGGTGCTCTTCGGCGGGCGTTCCAGCGAGCACTCGATCAGCTCCGCGACGGCGGGGGGAGTGCTTCGCGCCATCGACCGTGAGCGCTTCCACGTCATCCCCGTCGGCATCACTCGCGACGGCGCATACGTTCTGGAGGATGACGACCCGGACAAGTTCGCACTGAACGCGGAGCGACTGCCCGAGGTCGTCGACAACGGCACCCGGATCATCTGGCCCGACTCGGCGCGTTCGCGCGAGCTCAGGGTGCGCCACGCGGATGGCACCGAGCAGTTGCTGGGCGATGTCGATGTCGTCTTCCCGATCCTGCACGGCAGATTCGGCGAGGACGGCACCATCCAGGGTTTTCTCGAGCTCCTCGACCTGCCCTACGTCGGCGCCGGCCTTCTGATGTCGGCCATCGGCATGGACAAGCACACGACCAAGAGCATCCTGAAGGCCGCGGATGTGCCCGTCGTCCCCTGGGTCACCGTCACTGGCCCCGACCTGGTCCGCGACCCGGATCTATGGTCACGCCGCATCCGCTCGCTGGGTCTGCCCGTGTTCGTGAAGCCGGCCCGCGCCGGCTCGAGCGTGGGTGTGTCGAAGGTCTCGGACTGGTCTGAACTGGATGCCGCGCTGGAGACCGCCTTCGCCGAGGACGGTACCGTCCTGGTGGAGCAGGCCGTCGTCGGCCGCGAGGTGGAGTGCGGTGTGCTGCAGGGCCGAGACGGGCAACCACCGCGGGTCAGCGTCGCCGGGGAGATCGTCATCACCGGGCGCGATTTCTACGACTTCGACGCGAAGTATCTGGGCGCCCCCGGCATCGACCTGGTGTGCCCGGCCGATCTGGGGCCGGGGGAGTTGGCGGAGATGCAGCGCATCGCCGCCCGCGCGTTCGAAGCCGTCGGAGGCGAGGGACTCTCGCGCGTGGATTTCTTCTTCACCGGCACCGACTTCTATGTCAACGAGGTCAACACGATGCCCGGGTTCACCCCGATCTCGATGTTCCCGACGTGTTGGATCGCATCCGGGATGAGCTACGAGGACCTGATCTCGGAGCTCATCGATCTCGCGCTGGTTGCCTGAGGACGTTCGAGACGAGTCTGCCGTCGGTGGTTTCAGTCGGCGGTGTCGCTGAGCGCCGTGCACTCGGCGCCGGTGCTCGGCAGCTGCACCACGGCCGTGGTCAGCGCGCTGAGCACGGCCTGGGCGCCCACGACGTCGTAATCCAGGTAGACCTCGACGGCCGGTGAGCGTCCGTAGGTGGTGAAACGATAGTGCGGGGCCTCGCTGTCATCGATCAGCCAGTCGATCCCGCCGACCGTCTGACACACGAGCGTCGACGGACCGGGCTCGTCGACGCCGCACGTCAGCAGGACGGAAGCCGGGTCGCCCCAGGCGCCCGTGGCCTGTGCGTCGGTCCAGCGCCGTGGCTCACCGTCCACTGTGCCAGGCAGTCGCACACTCACGGCAGCGCAATCCGGGCTGTTGGCCTCGGCAGCGGGCTGCAGGGAGACGGTGCCGCTGCAGCCGGTCAGGGCGCTGACTGCCGCGAGGGTCGCCAGCACCATCGGAAGGACGGTGCGACGGGAGCGGGACACCACTCCAGGCTACCGTGGACGCATGAGCGAACAGGCGCCGCAGACCGTCGGCACGATGACGGAGCGCGAGATCCTGGCCCGCATCTTCGCCGTGCTGGACGGTTCTTCCGTGGCGATCGTCGGCCCCGGTGACGACGCCGCCGTCCTCGCCGTGCCGGGGGAGCGCCTGGTCGTCACCACCGACACCCTCGTGCACGGGCCCGACTTCCGACTCGCCTGGTCGAGTGGGTTCGACCTCGGCTACAAAGCCGCCGCTGTGAACCTCGCCGACGTCGCCGCCATGGGTGCGCGCCCCACCGCGCTGTTCGTCGCGCTGATGATGCCCGACGCCACCTCGATCGAGCTGGTCGAGGACCTCGGTCGCGGCCTGCGCGCCGCGTGCGACGAACTGGCGCCAGGCTGTGCCGTCGAGGGGGGCGACCTCACCGTGTCGGACACGCTGGCGGTCGCGATCACCGCGGTCGGCGTCCTGGAGGGGCGCACGGCGGTGACCCGCAGCGGTGCGCGGCCCGGGGATGTGGTCGCTGTCGCCGGGACGCTCGGCGGCGCTGCCCGGGGTCTCGCACTGCTGTTCGACCGGTTCCGCGACACGGCCGGGACGCCCGTGCCCGTGCAGCTGGACGCTCTCACGCCTGCCGAGCTCGCCGATCTCTCCGCGCAACTGCGCCCGGCTCCGCCGATCGCGCTCGGGCCGGTCGCCGCCCAGGCGGGCGCGACGGCCATGATGGATGTGTCGGATGGGCTGCTGCTCGATGCGACGCGCATGGCCGACGCGTCCGGAGTCACGCTCGACCTGGATCCGATCGACGATCCCCTCGCGCTGCGCGGCGGCGAGGACCACGCGCTTCTCGTCACCTTCCCCTCGGGGGCACCTCTGCCGAATGGATTCCGAGTGGCCGGGCGCGTGCTGGCGCGGGGCACGGATGCCGTCACCGTCGGCGGAGCGCCGGTCAGCGGGCGCGGCGGCTGGGACCCGTATCAGGACTGGGACGCGCACCGCGGCTGACCGCGAACACCGGGTCGACGCATCCGCTCAGGACGGGTGTGCCCACCACAGCCGGGTGTCGCCATAGCGCTTGCTGCGACCGTGCTCGAGCCCGACCGGCAAGACCGGCTGCGGCGAGCGGCTCGCCCGCTCCACGATGACGACGGCATCCTCGGTGAGTCGGGGGATCAGCAAGGCCAGCGTGCGGGTCAGGTCGTGATCCGAGACGTCGTACGGCGGGTCGAGGAACACGAGGTCGTATCGGGCGCTGGTGATGCCGAGGAACGCATCCGCACTCGATCGGTGCACGCGTGCCGCCGGTACGCCGGTCGCACGGGCGACGGCGACGGCGTTGCGCTCGGCGACCGTCGCTGCACGCGGCGACTTCTCGACGAGATCCGCCGCGGCGGCCCCACGGCTCAGCGCCTCGAGGGCGAGTGCGCCCGAGCCCGCGTAGAGGTCGAGGACGGTCGCGCCCGCGATCGCGTCAGCCGACTCGAGCGCGCCGAAGAGGGACTCACGGACGCGATCGCTCGTCGGCCGGGTGCCCGCGTCGGGCACCTGCAGCGTGAGCGAGCCGGCGGCGCCGGCGATGATGCGTGTCACAGCATCACGATACTGACGAGGTGCCGCTCTCGTCGCGCAGCCGCGGCTCGGTGCGCAGGTGCGGACGCAGGCCCGCCTTGTCGGCGTAGAACGCGCGGATGTGGTCCATGTCGGCGGCGACGTCGCCTGTCAGCGTGAACGTCGGCCCCAGACCCGTGGTCATCGTGGTGCGATCCACGTAGCCGAGCGTCACCGGCATTCCCGCCTCCCGCGCGATGCGGTAGAAGCCGCTCTTCCAGTAGGCGTTCGCGCCGCGGGTGCCGTCGGGGGTGACCACGAGGCCGAACACCTCGCCGGCGTGCACGCGTGCGACGACCTCGTCGACGATGCGGCCGGCGTCGGCACGGTCGACGGGGATGCCGCCGAGCGCGCGCATCACCGGTCCCGCGACGCCTCGGAACAGCGAGTCCTTGCCCAGCCAGCGAATATGGATGCCGAGTCGCCAGGCGATCCCGAGCATCAGCACGAAGTCCCAGTTGGAGGTGTGCGGCGCGCCGATCAGCACGGTCGGTCGGTCGGGAGCGGGCTCGGTGCGCAGTGTCCACCGCGAGAGCGTCCAGTAGAGGCGTGCGAAGAAGCGGCGGATCACCCCTCCAACCTATGTGCTCGTGCCGGGCGTGTCGGGCCGTCGACCTAGACTCGACGCATGACGTCGGTCACGCTCGCCTCACCCCTGCCCGGGGTCGTCGGGACGAAGACCGCCGGTGTGCTGCAGCGGGCGTTCGGCATGGAGACGGTCGGTGATCTCGTCGCGCACTATCCGCGCCGATACGCCCGTCGCGGCGAGCTGACACCGATCGCGACGCTGCCACTGGGGGAGCAGGTGACGATCGTCGCCGAGGTGAGGTCGGTCTCGTCGCGCACCATGAAGGGGCGCAAGGGCACGATCACCGAGGTCGTGATCAGCGACGGTGAGGGCGTCGTCAGCCTCACGTTCTTCAACCAGGCGTGGCGCGAGCGCGACCTCACGGTCGGGCGACAGGGGGTGTTCTCGGGCAAGGTCGGCGCTTACAACGGCCGAAAGCAGTTCGCGCATCCGGCGTACGAACTGTTCGACGATCAGGACTCCGCGCGTCTGAAGGCGGAGGCGGAGCAGAACGAGCCGATCCCGATCTATCCCGCCACAAGTGCCCTCACGAGCTGGGACATCCGCAAGATCATCGCCAGCGTTCTGGAGCAGCTCGGAGACGTTCCCGACCCGCTGCCCGATGCGTTCCGCGCCGCTCATGGCCTGCTCGACGCTCGCACGGCGATCGCCCGCATCCACGCTCCGGAGTTCTTCGAGCAGATCGATCCGGCCCGGCGCACACTGCGCATGCACGAGGCGTTCGTGCTGCAGGCCGCGCTGCTCCAGCAACGGCAGTTCGTGCGGGCGATGTCGGCCACGACCCGGCCGCCGGGAGAGCTGCTGGCCCGGTTCGACGCCACGCTGCCGTTCGAGCGCACCGTCGATCAGGTCGCGGTCGGCGACCGCATCGCCATGGACCTCGAGGAGCCCTGGCCGATGAATCGGCTCGTGCAGGGAGAGGTGGGGTCGGGCAAGACCCTCGTCGCGCTGCGCGCGATGCTGCAGGTCGCGCAGTCCGGCGGGCAGTCAGCCCTGATCGCGCCGACCGAGGTGCTCGCGGGCCAGCACCTGCGCTCGATCGCCCGCATGCTCGGCCCGCAGCTGGCGCCCGAGCTGATGCCGACCCTGCTGACCGGGCAGATGCCCGCGGCCGAGCGCCGCAAGGCGGCGCTGCGCGTCGCGTCCGGACAGGCGCTGATCGTCGTCGGCACCCACGCGCTGCTGAGTGCGTCGACGACGTTCGCCGACCTCGGGTTCGTGGTCGTCGACGAGCAGCACCGGTTCGGCGTCGAGCAGCGCGAGACGCTGCGGGCGAAGGGCACCGCGCCGCACGTGCTCGTGCTCACGGCGACCCCCATCCCGCGCACGGTCGCCATGACGGTGTTCGGCGACCTGGACGTCTCCACGATTCGCACGCTGCCGGCAGGCCGTGCGGGCATCGAGACGTTCGTCGCCCCGGTCGCCGAGCGGCCTGGCTGGCTGGACCGAGTGTGGGCTCGCGTCGCCGAGGAGGTGGCGCTCGGGCGCCAGGCGTTCGTCGTGTGTGCGGCGATCGACGCGGAGGCCACCGCGAAGGATGCCGCCAGAGACACCGAGGCGCCGCAGGCGCCGACTCTGGAGGGCGAGCAGGAGCGCACCCGGTGGGGCGTGGTGCAGGCGGCCGCGCTGCTGCAGGGTCTGCCCGCGTACGCCGACATCCGCGTCGCGATCTTGCACGGCAGGATGCCGGGCGAGCAGAAGGACGCCGTGATGCAGGCCTTCGCCCGGGGCGAGATCGACGTGCTCGTGGCGACCACCGTCGTCGAAGTGGGCGTGGACGTGCCGAACGCCTCGACCATGGTCATCCTCGAGGCCGACCGGTTCGGCGTGTCGCAACTGCATCAGCTGCGCGGCCGTGTCGGCCGTGGGGGGCTGCCGGGACTGTGCCTGCTGGTGACGGAGGCGCCGGCCGGCACCGACGCCCGATCCCGCGTCGAAGCGGTCGCGGCGACGACCGACGGCTTCGACCTCGCCGAGGTCGATCTTGAACTGCGTGGAGAAGGGGACGTGCTCGGCGACGCGCAGTCAGGAGCCCGCTCGTCACTGCGGCTGCTGCGTGTGGTTGCCGACGCGGATCTCATCACCCTCGCGCGTGCCGCCGCGGAGCGCGTGCTCGACGACGACCCCGCCCTGCTGCGCCATCCCGGCCTGGCTGCGGCGATCGACCGGCGGCTCGATCAGCAGGAGCGCGCCGCACTGGCCAAGAACTGAGGCGGCCAAGCCGCGGTGCACCGAACCTTGCCGGATAGGCTGGCCACATGAACAACCGCATCGCGGTCGTGCCCGGCTCGTTCGATCCGCCGACGCTCGGACATCTCGACGTCATCCGGCGCGCCGCCGCACTGTACGACCAGCTTCACGTCCTCGTCGTGCACAATCCGGGCAAAGAGGCCATGCTGCCGATCGCCCAGCGACTCAGCCTGCTCGAGCAGTCGATCGGTGAGCTCGGCATCGCCGGCGACATCGTCGTCGCCTCGTGGAGCGTGGGCCTGCTCGTCGACTATGCGACCGACGTGGATGCCGGTGTCCTGGTCAAGGGCATCCGGTCGCAGGTGGACGTCGCGTACGAGACGCCGATGGCGATCGTCAACCGGCACCTCGCCGAGATCGAGACGGTGTTCCTGCTGCCCGATCCGGCGCACGCGCTGGTGTCCAGTTCGCTCGTGCGGCAGGTCGCCGCGCTGGGCGGCGACGTGTCACCGTTCGTGCCGGCTCCCGTGGCGCGGTTCCTCGACACCGGAGCTCGTCGCGACGCGTAGACCGGGCACGCACACGGCCCGTTCGCACCGTGCTGCGACTACCATGGCCGGGTGAGCAGAAAGAACCTAGCAGGGCCCTTCGTCTTCCCCGCGCACGACATCGCGCACCGTACGGGTGAGATGCGGGAGTTCGAGATCGAGACCGCCGCGCCCGAGAGCTGGGGCGAGGGACTGGTCTCGGTCGCCGCCGGCGAACCGATCGAGCTGGGGGTGCGGCTGGAGTCGGTGCACGAGGGAATCCTCGTCACCGCCGATATCGCGACGCGCTATACCGGCGTCTGCGGGCGGTGCCTGACCGACATCGCCCAGCCCGTCGAAGTCGAGTTTCAGGAACTCTTCGGGTATTCTGGGGACGAAGCGACTGACTTCGAGGTTCAAGACGACCACGTGGATCTTGAAACTCCGGTCAGGGATTCGATCGTCCTGTCGCTTCCGTTCCAGCCGGTGTGCCAGCCGGATTGCCCCGGCCTCGATCCGGCTACGGGTGAGAAGCTGGTGCCGGGAGCCGAGCCGGAAGCGCCGGTCGATGAGCGCTGGAGCGTGCTGGCCGCGCTCAAGGCCGACACCCCACCAGACCACGACGACACGGCAGATCGCCGCGCCGCCGACAACACAGAGAAGAGCTAGTCATGGCAGGTAACCCCCCGAAGCGGAAGGTCTCCCGCTCCAACACGCGTTCGCGTCGTGCCCAGTGGAAGGCCGAGGCGCCCACCCTCGTCAAGACGGTCGAGAACGGCCAGGTCGTGTACAGCCGTCCTCACCAGGCGAAGGTCGTCACCGACTCGCAGGGCACCGAGCTGTTCCTGGAGTACAAGGGCCGCAAGGTCGCCGACGTCTGATCGATGGCGTCGTGACGGACGTATCCGTCGAGCACTCAGTGCTCACCGACAAGCTCGGGGTCGACATCGACCCCGAGCTTCTGTCGCTTGCGCTGACCCACCGCTCGTACGCGTATGAGAACGGCGGCATCGCCCACAACGAGCGCCTGGAGTTCCTCGGCGACTCGATCCTCGGGCAGGCCGTGACCGTTCATCTGTTCACCGCGTTCCCCGACCTCGACGAGGGTTCGCTCGCGAAGCGGCGCGCCTCCGTCGTGTCGACCGTGGCATTGGCCGAGGTGGCGCGCAGCATCCAGCTCGGCGAGCATCTGCTGCTCGGGCGCGGCGAGGACCAGACCGGGGGGCGCGACAAGGACTCGATCCTCGCCGACACCACCGAGGCCGTCATCGGCGCCACCTACCTCTCGGCCGGTCCCGAGGCGGCGACGGCTCTGGTCCTGCGCCTGGTGAAGCCGCTCATGGCGGACCCCGAGCGCTACGGGGCCGCGATGGACCCCAAGACGAGCCTGCAGGAGCTCGCCGCTCGGCTGAGCCTGGCGCCCCCGGTGTACGCCGTGTCGGCGGACGGCCCGGATCATCACCGGGTGTTCACCGCCACCGTCGGTGTCGGCGACGTCGAGCGCACCGGCGTCGGCTCGAGCAAGAAGCAGGCCGAGATGGCCGCGGCTCTCGCCGTGTGGCGCGAGCTGTCCGCTGGTGCCTGAGCTTCCCGAAGTCGAGGTCGTCCGCGCCGGTCTGTCTCCCGCGGTCACCGGTGCTCGGATCGATGCCGTCACCGTGCTCGACGAACGGGCGCTGACCCGTCATCCCGGCGATGGGGTCCACTTCGAGCATGCACTGACCGGCCGCACCATCACCGGTGCCGCGCGACGCGGCAAGTTTCTCTGGTTGCCGCTGGCCTCTGACGAGTCGGGCGAGGCCGAGGCGCTGGTCGGGCATCTGGGCATGAGCGGGCAGCTGCTTCTGCGGCCGACCGGCGCTGCGCCCGAGCGCCACGAACGCGTGCGGTTGGACATCCGGCATCCCGCCCACGGCGATCTCGCCGTGGTGTTCGCCGACCAGCGCACGTTCGGCTCCCTCGCCGTCGACGCCCTGCTGCCGACGGCCGACGGCGTGGCGGCAGGCTGGGGGACGGATGCCGCGCTCGTGCCCGCCCAGGTCGCGCACATCGCGCGGGACCCGCTCGACCCGGCGTTCGACGATGCCGGGTTCTGTCGGGCGCTGGCACGCAAGGCCTCGGCGATCAAGCGGGTGCTGCTGGACCAGTCCGTTGTCAGCGGCATCGGCAACATCTACGCGGACGAGGCACTGTGGGCCGCACGTGTCCACCCCGAGACGCCGGCGGCAGCGCTGCCGACGCGCACGATCAACCGGCTTCTCGCCGAGGTTCGGCACGTCCTGGAGAAGGCACTGGCCGAAGGGGGAACCAGCTTCGACGCCCAATATGTGAACGTCAACGGTCAAGCCGGTTACTTCGCACATTCGCTCAACGCGTACGGGCGTGAAGGACAGCCGTGCCCCCGGTGCGGGACTCACATCATCCGTGAGCGCTTCATGAACCGCTCAAGTCACTTCTGCCCAGCGTGCCAGGTATCACCGCCGATCGAGCACGACCACGATCGCTCCGTGGTCGGTGCCTCCGGGATCGCCGTCCACCACGCGGACGCCCTTCGCCGTCCATGACGACCCGAAGAGCACATGGTCGATAGGCGACCCGATCCACGACGGGGCGTCTGACGGCCACGTGCCCGACGACGCACTCCGGGTCTCCAGGGCCGCGTCGTCGCAGCGGCCGATCAGATGCCCGTCGGTTCCCAGACCGGCCATGTGGTCGACGGTGGCGTTGACGTCGCCCGCGACGACCACGTCCGAGCCCGATGAGATGCAGATGCCCGCCACCCACTTCAACCCCGCCACCCAGCCGCCCATGGTGTCGGGCAACGGAGGCAGGGGGTGTACCGCCACGATGCTCGCCGGGCCTGTGCCCGCGGTCTTCTTCCAGACGCCACTGGGCAGGCCCGGGGTCGTGCCGGCGCTCGCATCGAACTCGTAATCGCCCAGGTCGTCGGCGATCAGCACCGAGGTCGGGATCCAGTCGTACTCACCCTCGGCCCGGACCGTGTGGGGCGTCATGCTGATGCCCTGCTGGGCCAGGAGGCGAGCGACCTCGGCGGCAGCGTCCTCGTCGGTCTCGGGCAGGCTCACCACATCGGCCCGGGACGCTCCTGCGACCTGGGCTACCTCGACCGGGGATGTGGCCCCGCCCTGGGCGTTCCAGGCCATCACGACCAGGTCGCCATGGGGCAGTGCCTCGCCTGCTGATCCTCTTGTCACGAGCACTGCGCCATTGGCGATCGCGCCCACGGCGAGGATCAGCGCCAGCCCCCGTGCAAAGACGGGCCTCCGCCGTCGCCTCACGGTGGCGATGAGGCACACGAGCAGCGCCAGCGTTCCCAGCCCGATAGCGAGCGGGGCCCTGAAGGAAATCAGCTGGGCGATGCCCAGCACTCGCTGGGCGCCCAGAGCCTGGGGAACGGTCAGCAGCACAACCGCGACGCCGGCGAGCGCGAGCGCTGTGACCAGCACGACGCGTCGTGTCGCGGCCTCATGCGACCCCCTGTCCAGTACGCCGTTCTCCCGCACGCTGTCTCCCCAGGGGTCGGATCGGAACGATGAGCGTAACGTGTGGAGTCGCCGTGGCCCGGCATCCCGCCCGCATCTTGGAGCAGAGCCGGGTGGGCTCTGGTGCGGCAGAGATGTGGCTGTGTCCCCGGTCAGAGCACGAACAGTACGGCGCACAGCAGCGCGACGGCAACGCCCTGAATGGCCGCACGGAGGTTGATGATCGACTCCCATCGGTCTTGGAGGGCACGAGCGTCTGTGGGCACGTCGTCTGCCAGTGCTGCAGCGCTGAGCCGGGCGTTGATCGGCTTGGAGATCCGGGCGAAAAGCATCAGCCAGGTCAGGAGCAGCAACAGCGCGATCGCCGCGAGCACGCCCGGAAGCACCTGCCCGGCGATGAACGTCAGCACGGCCGTGGGAACGGTGCAGATGACGCCCAGGATGCCTGCGACGGGGAGCCTCCTATCTCCGAAGTGGTGACCGCGGCCGACGGCCTGGACGAGGGTGCGATCATCTACGCCGGCGTACGTCGGGCGCAGTACGACGGCGGCGACGACGTCGGCGCCGAAGATGACGGCGGTGCCGAGCAGGGCGATCGTCGTCGTGATGGCGATTGCGATGGGCATGGTGTGAGTCCTTCCTGAGCTTTCGGAGAACCAGAATGAGCGCGATTCAGGCGTAGCCGAACTGCGTGCGGGTCATCGCGTCGAATGCGCGGTCCGGCAGGAGAGTCGCGAGCGCAACGGCGACGTTCGCGCCTGGACCGATCCGGTAGCGGGTCTTGGGTCGCGCGGTGAGGGCGGCCTTGACGATGAGTTCAGCGACGGCGTCGGCGGACGACATCTGTCGTGCCATCGCCGGGCTTGAGAAGTACGAGCGCATGGCGGATGCCATCGCGGCGTACGGCCCCTTCGTGGAGGATCTCACCAGGTGGGTCATCGCGGTCTCGTGCCAGTCGGTGTCCACGTAGCTCGGCTGCACCACGGTGACGTCGATGCCGAACTGCCGGACTTCTCCACGGAGGGAGTCGGAGAGCGCCTCCAGAGCGAACTTCGACGCGTGATACCACCCGCCCAGCGGTGCGGCGAACTCGCCGGCCAGCGACGATACGTTCACGATGCGCCCCGATCGTGACGCGCGCATGCCGGGCAGGACGGCTTGAATGAGTCCGACCGCTCCAAGGACGTTGACCTCCAACTGCCGACGCGCATCAGCCAGCGGAGTCTCTTCGACGCTGCCGAACTCGCCGTACCCCGCGCAGTTCACGAGCACGTCGATGGGTCCTGCTGCGCGGAGCGCCGCGCCCACCGCGTTCTCGATAGAGGTCTCGTCTGTGAGATCGAGTTCCAGAGGCGTCACTCCGTCCAGCCTCTCGATTGCCATGGTGTTGCGTGCTGCACCGAAGACGGTCGCGCCGGTCGCGGCGAACAGAGAGGCGGCGCGCGCACCGATGCCGGAGGAGGCGCCGGTGATGAGGACGGTTGTCATGACTGCTCCTTAATTGTGAATGGCATTCACAGAGATGCACGCTACAGTGAACCTCATGCACAGTCAAGGAGATCGGGCGCTCCGGCAGCTCTGGGACCTGGAGCCCGCCCCGACGCGGGGGCCGAAAGCCCGCTGGACGTTGTTCGACGTCGCGGCCGCTGGCGTGGGCCTCGCCGATGACGTCGGCCTTGAGGCGGTCTCGCTGGCTCGCGTCGCAGACAAGCTCGACATCGTCACCACGGCGATCTATCGCTACGTGGACTCGAAATCGACATTGATCGAGCTGATGGTGGACTCAGCGATCGGGGAACCACCCGAGATCACCGGCACGGATTGGCGCGAGCGCTGCCGTGTCTGGGTGACGTCGCTTGCCGCGAAGTACGCCGAGCATCCGTGGCTCTCTGACGTCCGACCGACCCGAATGCCCACCCAGCCGCGCGCCTACGCCTGGATCGAGGCGCTCGTGACCTCCATCCGAGGTGACGTGCGTGAAGAGCCGCTTCGCGTGGCTCTCCTGCTGGACAGCCTGATCCGTGCGTACGCATCACTCGGTGCCACCGTCGGTCAGTCCCTCCCACCGGAGTGGCTCGGTGACGCCATCGCGGACCGATATCCAGCTCTGTCGGACGCGGCGAGACAGGGCACCTCGGACTCGCGGGCCGAGCTCGACTTCGCCGTTGAAGCGGTTCTGCGCGGCGTGGCGTAGCCGCGCTCCGCGCCCGGGGGCTGACCGGCTCTCCAGCCGCCCGGAGCGGCCTATCGCGAAGTCGACGCAATGACCTTCTTCCATGCCCCGCTGTACGAGACGGGAACGAAGCCGATCGCCTCGTTGATGTCGAGCATGGGCCGGTTCTCCTCGGCGTTGTAGGTGATGACCTTCGGCGAGTCCGGAGCGATCTCGTCGTGCCACCGGCGCAGGCCGGCGCACTTGACGAGCAGTCCCAGACGGTGCCCGCGGTGCTCCTTGAGCACGAGGGTGTCTTCCTGGTGGGTCGGCTCGGTCAGGTCGCGTCCGATCACGAGCTCGTTGAACGCCACGATCGCGCCGGACGCGACGTGCTGGGCAGCGGTCACCAGGACAGTGGTCCCGCCGTCGATGTAGCGCTGGTCGTGTCGCGCGAGGCGCGCGGCATCCCACGTCTCCTCGTCGAACTCCATGCCCGCCGACGGGGCGTCCGTCGACATCCGGGACTTCGCCCAGGCATAGCCGTCGACGTACTCCGGCGGTGTCGGAGCGTGCCACTGAAGCACGCGGTACTCGGACGACGCGTCGCGCGCCTGCGCGAGCAGCCGGTCGATGGTCTCGCTGCCGGCCGTGAGATCCAGGGCGCTCTGCCGTTCGATCTGCTCCAATGCGTAGCCGTGACGCAGATAGAACCGTGCGGCGTGGTCCTTCGGAATGCTGCCGAATCCCGTCGGCGCTGCGAGCCGCTCGCCTGGCGCGTCGCTGTGCTGCGCCCACGACTGCAGCACCGTCCGCCCGTGCTCGCGGGCGGTGCGCTCGACGTGGTCGTAGCAGGCGCTGCCGATGCCGCGCCCATGGTGAGCGGCCAACAGCTCGATCAGCCAGAAGGCACTCTTCGAGCCGTCCTCGAGCGGGATGTCGACGCCGATGCGCCCGACGAAGGCGCCGTCGCGCACGACGGCCCAGGCATGTCGGATCTCGTCCGGGTCCGGCTGATAGTACGGAAGGAGCGCGTCGGCGGTGAGCGCTTCGTCGTCGTTGCCGGCGATCTCCCGATACACGGCGTTGCGCACGCGGGTGTACTCGACGAAGTCCGCGGCGTCGGCGGCGGTGATGGACGCCGGGACGCTGAGAGGACGGAACTCGACGGCGCTCGCGTCGGAGATGGTGGACGTATCGATGGTCATGAGTGCAATCCGATCGGTGGACCCGTCCGCCGCTGAGTGCGGCGGACGGGGTCAGAGGATGGTCTGGCGGAGGGCGCGCTGCGTCCAGGAGCGCTCGCGCTCCACGCGAGCGCGCTCGGTCAGCATTCGGTGGTGTGCAGCCACGGGATCCGGTGCGGGCCGCAGGCTCCACTTGAGGAGCGCCAGGGCGACCCGCATGGCGAGGCGGTCGAGGACGGTCGGACGGGGCGCAGGCGGATGAGCCTGCGCCATCGTCACCGTCGCGGTGTCTGCGACGGGTACGACGAGAGTGTGCATGAGAGTGCTTTCGTCAGAGAAGACGGGATGCCGCGGATGCGGCGGAGGGGGAGCATGCCGTGGCATGCGGCGCGACGCAGAGAGGTCAGCGCAGAGCGGCGGAAACGGGCGAGGTCAGGCCTGGCGACGGTTCGCGGTGGGCACTCCGAAGGAGCGGGCCCCGTGAATCGCCGGCGCAATCGCGCCGATGGTGTCGATGATCATCATTTCGGGACCTCCCTTCTCGACTTCGGATGCGAAGAGTGACGATAGCGTGTGGCGGCACGACCCGTCAACCCTTCTGCCGGTAGCGTGTAGGCGACCGACCTGTGGAGGACGCCGCCCATGCACCTGAAGAGCCTGACGCTCAAGGGCTTCAAGTCGTTCGCGCAGCCGACGACCTTCGCGCTCGAACCCGGGGTCACATGCATCGTCGGGCCCAACGGCTCAGGCAAGTCCAACGTCGTCGACGCGCTCGCCTGGGTGATGGGGGAGCAGGGGGCCAAGACCCTCCGCGGCGGCAAGATGGAGGACGTCATCTTCGCGGGCACCTCGACGCGCGGCCCGCTCGGTCGTGCCGAGGTGCAGCTGACGATCGACAACAGCGACGGCGCGCTGCCGATCGAGTACAGCGAGGTGACGATCAGTCGCACCCTGTTCCGCAACGGTGCCAGCGAGTACGCCATCAACGGCGAGAGCTGCCGCCTCCTGGATGTGCAGGAGCTGCTCAGCGATTCGGGACTCGGACGGGAGATGCACGTCATCGTCGGTCAGGGGCGTCTGGACAGCGTGCTGCAAGCCAGCCCGGAGGACCGTCGCGGGTTCATCGAGGAGGCCGCCGGCATCCTCAAACATCGGCGCCGCAAGGAGAAGACCCTCCGCAAGCTCGACGCGATGGAGGCCAACCTCACGCGGCTGAGTGATCTCGCCGGAGAGCTGCGCCGCCAGCTGAAGCCGCTCGGCAAGCAAGCCGAGATCGCGCGGGAGGCGGCGACGATCGCCGCCGTCGTGCGTGACGCCAAGGCTCGCCTGTTCGCCGACGAGCTCGTGGGGTTGCGGACGCAGCTGGCAGACCACGCGCGCAGCGAACAGGAGCGCCACGCCGAGCGGGTGGTGCTGCAGGATCAGGCCGAGCAGCTGAAGCTGCGGATCGACACGCTCGAGGCGCAGCAGCGGTCGGAGGAGGTCGATCGCGCCAGGGCTACCGCCTTCGCGCTGGAGCAGGTGCAGGAACGTCTTCGCGGCCAGTACTCGCTCGCCGGTCAGCGGCTCGCTCTCCTGGAGGACGACGGGCGGCTCGCGATCGAGGTCGCTACCGTCAGCCAGGCCTCCATCGACGAGGCGCGCGCGGAGATCGACGAGATCGGCAGCGGACTGGGCGGTGCGCAGGATGCCGCGGCAGCGGCCGGCCGCGAGGTGATCCGCGCCCGCGCCGAGCTGGACGCGCTCGACGCGGACATCGCGGCGCAGAGCGCGCTGGTCTCCGAGCACGACATGCGACTGGCCGCACTGCGAGGCTCCGCCAAGGCCGCAGGCTCCCGACTCGATGCGGTGCGCGGCGCGGTGGACCGCCAGCAGCGTGCACTGGATGCCGCGCTGCAGCGGCGCGCCGAAGCCGAGGAGACGCTTGCCGGTGTCGATCCGGAGCTGGTGCCGGAGGGCTCGTCGGCCGAGTACGCGGCGGCGTACGAGCGGGCGCAGCGCGATGCCGCTGAGGCGGAGGCGGGCGTGTCTTCCCTGCGCGAGCGGCTCCACGCGGCCGAGCGCGAGGTCGAGTCGCTGACGGCGCAGTCGGCGGCACTCGGGCGCGCGCTCGACGTGCGCAATGCGGCCGCGGCGCTGATCGAGCGCGGCGGACGCGGCATCCGCGGTCTCGTCGGAGATGCGGTCAAGGTGAAGCCGGGATTCGAGGCGGCCATCGCCGCCGCTCTCGGGTCGCTCGCCGAAGGCGTGCTCGTCGACGATGTCGCTGCGGCCCTCGAACTGGCCGAGACGGCGCGCGGCGCCGATCTGGGCGCCGTGGACATCGCCGTGGCAGACGCCAGCGGGGCTTCTCCGCAGCTGGCGGGCGTGGCCGACGTGACTGCTGCGCGTGACGTCGTCACCGCTCCCGACGGCATCCTGGGCGTGCTCGCCTTCGTGGCGATCGTCGACGACCTGGCTACCGCGCATGTGGCGGGCCGTGAGCTTGCTGCGGCGGACATCGGCGGGCCGGTCACGATCGTGACCCGCGCCGGCGAGGTGGTCACGCAGTACACCGTGCGCGCCGGCTCCGGCGCCGGTCGGTCACGGCTCGAGCTGGCCGCGGAGCGAGACGCCGCCGTGGAACGGCTCAGCGAGATCGGCGTCGTGGCAGATTCGCTGCGCGAGGCTCTCGCTGACGCCCAGAAGGACTGGGATGACGCGCGCCGGCGCACCAAGGAGACCCTGCAGGCGCTCCGCGAGCACGACGCGGCGCTGGCCGCCCACACCGAGCAGGTGAACCGCGCGACCGTCCGCCAGGAGGCGGCGATCGCGGAATGTGAGCGCGTCGAGGCAGGTCTGAAGCAGGCTCAGGCAGCGGTGGCCGATGCCGAAGCGGCCGCCCGCGCGGCGGACGATGCGCTCGCGCGCGCACTGGAGGCGCCGAGACCGATCCTCGACGCGTCGGCTCGCGACGGATTGCTGGCGGCGCTGGAGCAGGCGCGCGATGCCGAGATGCGCGCGCGGCTGGACGTGGAGACGCTCCGCGAGCGTGTGCGCGCCGGGGAGTCCCGCGTGGCACAGCTCGAGCGACAGCGGGAGCGCGAGCGGGCCGCGGCAGAGGAGGCGGCGCGCCGCGCGGTGATCCGCCGGGCGCAGCGGGAGATCGCGGCTGAGGTCGCCGATCAGCTGCCGGCCGTGCTCGACTCCGTCGATCGGTCGGTCACACAGGCCCGCGTCGAGCTGCAGCTCGCCGAGCAGGCCCGCACCGCGGTCACGGCAGAGCTGAGCGAGTTGCGCACGCAGGATGCCGGCGTGCGCGAGCGGCTGGCCGGCCTGACCGAGAGCGTTCATGGACTCGAGCTGCAGATGCACGAGAAGCGCCTGCACGTGACGAGTCTGCTCGAGCGAGTCGGCTCCGAGCTGAGCCTCAGCGAAAGTATTCTCGTTTCGGAATATGGGCCGGACCAGCCCATCCCGTCCGGGACCGAAGACGGCGAGCCGGAGGCGTTCGATCGGGATCGACAGCGCAAGCGCCTGCAGGATGCCGAGCGCAAGCTCACCCAGCTGGGCCGAGTGAACCCGCTCGCTCTGGAGGAGTTCGCGGCACTCGAGCAGCGGCACGCGTTCCTCACCGAGCAGCTGGCAGATCTGACCCAGACGCGTACAGACCTGCTGACGATCATCGACGAGCTCGATGAGCGCATGCAGACGATCTTCCTGGCCGCATTCGAGGACACCCGCATCGCGTTCGGTGAGGTGTTCCCGATTCTGTTCCCGGGCGGAGCCGGGAGCATCTCGCTGACGGATCCCGACAACCCGCTCACGACGGGCATCGAGGTGGCGGTGCGGCCGGTCGGCAAGAAGATCGAGCGGCTGTCGCTGCTCTCCGGCGGCGAGCGGTCGCTGGCGGCGGTTGCGCTGCTGACCGCCATCTTCAAGGCGCGCCCGAGCCCGTTCTACATCCTCGACGAGGTCGAGGCGGCTCTCGACGATGCGAACCTCGGGCGTTTGCTGGGTGTGTTCGAGCAGCTGCGCGAGAACAGCCAGCTGCTGGTGATCACCCATCAGAAGCGCACGATGGAGATCGCCGATGCCCTCTACGGCGTCTCTATGCGCCAGGACGGCGTCTCCGCCGTCGTCGGTCAGCGCGTGCGCGAGCGCGCCACGGCCTGACCCGGCCGGCATCCCGCGCCCGGCATCCCCCCCGTCGCGGCCAGGCCCGGCATCCCGTACGT
>Ga0180219_1000631_pt1 | contig 26848 bp, 25 predicted proteins | sample eDN3rd30CBELigMG_FD_151338 | JGI IMG/M metagenome (GOLD analysis project Ga0180219, IMG submission 151338) | Enriched Miracle-Growth compost microbial communities from Emeryville, California, USA - eDNA 3rd pass 30_C BE-Lig MG (version 2)... ... | reverse complement strand
ATGCGTCCCTGCGTCTCGGTGTCGGGCACCCGTTGCACGCGATGCACGCCGGATTCGAATTTAAGCCTGGCGAACACGCCCCGCCCCTCGACCTGCGCAACGATTTCCTTGAAGCCGCCGGCCGTCCCTTCGCTCGCCGACACCATCTCCAGCTTCCAGCCGTGCAGATCGGCATAGCGCTGGTACATGCGGAACAGATCACCGGCAAACAGCGCCGCCTCGTCGCCGCCGGTGCCGGCGCGCAGTTCGAGAATGGCGCCGCGTTCGTCGGCGGCGTCTTTCGGCAGCAGTGCGATCTTCAGGCTTTGCTCCAGCGCGGCGATCCGCTCCTCAGCCGAATTCTTCTCTTCTTCGGCCATCTCGCGCATTTCGCCGTCGATGGCGGGATCGGCCAGCATGGCTTCGACGCCGGCAAGATCGGATTGCGCCGACCGCCAGTCGCGAATGGCCGACGCCACCGGATCGAGCTCGGCGAGCTCGCGCGACAGGGCGACGAATTCCGCGCCCGTGGCGCCACCGGCAAGACGGGCGGAGACTTCTTCGTGGCGGCGATGGATGAGGTCGAGTTTATCGGCAGGCAGCATGATGAGTTCCGGCGGAAAGAGCAGGCAGAAGCGGCGGCAATGGCCGGCGCGGCATATCAAGCCCGCTACAAGGGGACGCCTTTTGCCTCGGCGAACGCAATAAGCTTGCTCCGCAGCGATGCCTGACCGTTGCGCTCGTCGAGATGCTCGCTCATAAAACCTTCGATTTCGGCGGCGTCGAGCCCGAGCACCATCGCTTTCACCGGCCCGATGCTGGCAGGCGACATGGAGAACGAGCGGTAACCGAGACCGATCAGCGTCATGGCTTCCAGCGGCTTGCCGCCGATCTCGCCGCACAAGGTCAGCAATTTGCCGGCCACATTGGCCCGGTTGGAAATGCGCCGCAGCGCCCGCAACGCCGGCGGGCTCAGCGGATCGTAGCGGCCCGAGACGCGCTTGTTGTCGCGGTCGGCGGCAAACAGATATTGCAGAAGATCGTTGGAGCCGACGGAGAGAAAGTCGGCGCGGGCCAGCAGTTCATCGAGCTGCCAGAGCAGCGCCGGCACTTCCACCATCGCGCCCAGCTTGAGATCGGAGGGCAGCGTATAGCCGTGGCGGCGCAGATGTTCGATCTCGCGCTCGACCAAGGCGCGCGACGCGTCGAATTCCTCCACCGAGGCGATCATCGGAAACATGATCCGCAGTTCGCGGCCGGCGCCGGCGCGCAGCATGGCCCGCAATTGCAGGCGCAGCAGGCCGGGACGGTCGAGGCCGATGCGGATCGCCCGCCAGCCGAGCGCCGGATTCTCCTCCTCGAACGTCTGCATGTAGGGCAGGATCTTGTCGCCGCCGATATCCAGCGTCCGGAACGTCACATAGCCCTCGCGCACGGCTTCCATCACCGCATGATAGAGCTGGTATTGCTGGTGCTGGCGCGGAAACTGCGGCGCCAGCATGAATTGCAGTTCGGTGCGGAACAGGCCGATGTTTTTCACGCCGGTTTCCGCCATCAACGGCAGATCGACGAGCAGGCCGGCATTCATGTGCAGGCCGATGGACACGCCATCCCTGGTCACTGCCGGCTCGCCGCGCAGGGCGTGATATTGCTCCTGCCGCCGTGCGCGCAACCGCGCCTTTTCGCTATAGGCCTGTTCGACATCGCTCTGCGGGCGCAATTGCACCTCGCCGGCGCTGCCGTCGACGATGATGGCGTCGCCCTGCTCGACCAGGCTGGTGACATTGCTGACGTCGCCGACGGTGGGAATGCCAAGCGCGCGGGCCACGATCGCCACATGGCTCGACGAGCCGGCGTCCTCGAGCACGAGACCGCGCAGGCGGCTGCGATCGTAATCGAGCAAGGCGGCCGGCCCCATGCTGCGCGCCACCAGAATTGCGTTGTCGGGCAGGCTCTCGGGCGCGGCCACAAGCGCCTGGCCGGTGAGCTCGTGCAGCAGCCGGTTGGCGAGATCGTCGAGATCATGCAGGCGGTCGCGCAGATAGGGATCGCTCTGCCGCTGCAGGCGGGCTCGCGCCTCGTTCTGCACGCGCTCCACCGCGGCCTCGGCGGTGATGCCGCCGCGCACCGCTTCGCGCAGACGCCGCAGCCAGCCGCGATCGTTGGCGAACATGCGGAAGGTTTCAAGCACTTCGCGGTGTTCGCCGGTCGACCCGTGATTGTCGATCAGTTCATCGAGATTGGCGCGCATGCCGCCGATGGCGGCGTCGAGCCGCTCCTCTTCGCGCTGCGCGTCCTCGGCGACGATCTGCGTGACGATGACGCGCGATTCGTGCAGGACCACATGGCCAAGCCCGACCCCCTCGGAAACCGCGGTGCCCTTGAGCGCCATCGGGCGGCGCAGCGCGATATCGGCGCCGGGGCGCACGATGGCCTGCAATTCGCCCGACGCGATCATCTCGGCCAGCAGCATCGAGATGGTTTCGAGAACCTCGATCTCTTCTTCGGAATAGGACCGCCGGGCGCTGTTCTGCACCACGAGCACGCCGAGCGTGTTGCCGCCGCGCAGGATCGGAACGCCGACGAAGGAGTGATAGACTTCTTCACCCGTCTCCGGCTTGTAGGAGAAGGCGGGATGGGTCTGCGCTTCCGTCAGCGACAATGGTTCGGCGCGCTCGGCGATCAAACCGACGAGACCTTCGCCGATGCGCAGGGTCGTCTGGTGGACGGCTTCGCGCTTCAGACCTTCGGTGGCGAACAGCTCGAGCCGGCCGTCTTCGCGCAGCACATAGACCGAACACACTTCGGCGACCATGTTGGAGGCGATATGAACGACGATCTTGTCGAGACGCGCCTGTGGCGTCACCGGCTCCGCCATGACTTCGCGAAGCCGGCGGAGCAGCAGGCGGGGTCCGCCTATCGCGCCACGCGTCGTCATACCCTCGTCCTCAATAACAGTGCGATGGCCCGAATGTCCCTGACCTTGAATCGGCACCAGGTGGCCGGCGCCCTCCACGCTCCCGGCCCGTATACCATGCAAGCAGCCCGCGGCAAGCAGCCCTGGAGCGGCCTTATTGCGCAGGCGGCGGCGAAGCACGCCGGGGAACACGCCCAACCAATAGTCCCAATCAATAATTGAGGGAATAAAAGCCTGCGCGACGCCCCCCGGGGGTCACGGCAAAACCTTAATTGCACTGTCAAATTTAATGCAAATTGAACCATCAGATTAATCGAGTTCTAGAATTGCACTTGAATTCCGTCGCCTAGGCGACACATCGTTAGTTTCGCATGTCGACTTTCCGCAGTCCGCGTGCGAAGCTTGAACAAGCGGAAGGTAGGGGTCCAGAGAGGAGTCTGTCCTATGAAAAAGATTTATGGTTTGGCTGTCGGCGCGTCTTTGACGCTCGCAGCGTTGGCGGTGACGCCCGCATCGGCTCTGCCGCTTGCCGCCGGTCTCGGCGCGACGGCAACTGATGCGGCTGCCGGCAGCATGATCGACCACGTTCAGTATCGCCGGGGATATCCGGTTCGCCGCGGCTACTACGGCGGCGGCTATCGTCGTGGCATCGGCCCCGGCGCAGCGGTCGGCGCCGCTGTCGGCCTTGGCATTCTCGGCGCGGCCGCGGCTGCTGCCGCACAGCCCAATTACTACCCCGCCCCGGCCTACGGCTACGGCTACCCGGCTTACGGCGGCTGCTATTGGGAGCGCCGTCCGGTGTATGACGCCTGGGGCAACCCGCGCGGCACGCATCCCTTCCAGGTCTGCCGTTAACTGAAGTCTGCCGTTAACCGAACACGTCCCGGTCCTCTAGACCGGAACGAGACCTGATTTTAGAAGTTGATCTCCGGCGCCCTGCGCCGGAGATTTTTAGTTCGGAGGTTGGGGCATGAAATCCATTTTGAAGGTGGCGCTCGGGCTGTTTCTGGCGTTCGGCCTGGTCGGGCTCGAAGCCCGCACTTCGATCGCTGCCGAACGGGTCGTCGTCGTGCAAGGCCACTACGTCCACCATAGTAAGGTCCGCTATGCCCATAGCGTCCGCCACGTCCATAGCGTGAGAATCTACGGCCAGCGCCAGAATCTCGGACAGCCTCTGGTCGAGCCTCACGGCCGCATCCTGCACCTGGCCTATTTCCCCCGCACCTATCGGGGCGTCGCCTTCGTGAGAGGTCCCTTCGCGCACCGCCGCGCCTATTACCATGCGCGCCGATACGTCCATGTCCGCCATCACCACCACGTCCGCAGGCATGCGCGGGTCCACAAATACCGTCATGTCCACCATCGCTGGGCGAGCCGCGCGGCCTGCCCGGTGGTCAACAGATTCGGCATTGTCGTCGCCTTTGCCCGCGGCTGCTGAGGCAGGATTTGAGGACTTTGAGACCCGACGCGCCAGCCGGATCCGGCGCGTGGGCCAGGCTTGAAGCGGCGGCCCCTTCCCGAATTCTCCCGAATTCGAGTGTAAAATCCGTCATTTGACGGTTTCTCCTCAAATCTTTGTGCCTTGCGTGTGGATTGGGGCAACCCCACATCTTCCCCGCGAGCCTTGCATCCTTTACATAACTCCCCTGATACCCCTGCCCGGCCCGCTCAGAATCAGGCCGGAACGCGCCTGCCAGAACGGCTTCCCCGAGGAATTCATGAGCGACAAAGCGTCTCCCATGCACGCGAAGATGATCATCGTCGGTTCCGGCCCCGCCGGATATACGGCCGCCATCTATGCCGCGCGCGCCATGCTGGAACCGGTCATGATCGCCGGCTTCGAGCCAGGCGGCCAATTGATGATCACGACGGACGTGGAAAACTATCCCGGCTTCGCCGAGCCGATCCAGGGTCCGTGGCTGATGGAGCAGATGAAAGCCCAGGCCGAACACGTCGGCACGCGGATGATCTCCGACCACATCACGTCGGTCGACCTGTCGCGCCATCCATTCCGCCTGGAAGGTGACAGCGGCGGCAGTTACACCTGCGACACGCTTGTCATCGCCACTGGCGCGAAAGCCAAATGGCTCGGCCTTCCGACGGAAGAGAAATTCAAGGGCTATGGCGTTTCCGCTTGCGCCACCTGCGACGGATTCTTCTATCGCAACAAGGAAGTCATCGTCGTCGGTGGCGGCAATTCGGCTGTCGAAGAGGCACTGTATCTCGCCAATCTCGCCTCGAAGGTGACGGTCGTGCACCGGCGCAATGCGTTCAAGGCGGAGCGCATCCTGCAGGAGCGGCTTTTCCGCCACCCCAAGATCGAAGTACTGTGGGATCACGCGATCGAGGAAGTCCTCGGCCAGAGCGAGCCGCCCGGCGTCACCCATGTGAAATTGCGCAATGTGAAGACTGGCGACGTGCACGAGCGCACCATCGACGGCGTCTTCGTCGCCATCGGCCACGAGCCGGCGTCCGAATTGTTCAAGGGCCAGGTCGAACTCAAGCCCAACGGCTATATCCGCACGGCGCCTGATTCGACCGCCACCAATATTCCCGGCGTCTTTGCCGCGGGCGATGTCACCGATGACATCTACCGCCAGGCGGTGACGGCGGCCGGCATGGGTTGCATGGCGGCGCTTGAAGCCGAGCGCTGGCTGGCGATCCAGGAGACCGCCAAAGCGGCAGCCGAATAGGTGAAAGGATAAACTGTGGACTGGGACAAACTGCGGATTTTTCATGCCGCCGCCGAGGCCGGCTCCTTCACGCATGCCGGTGAAGCCCTGGGTCTCAGCCAATCGGCGGTCAGCCGCCAGATCAGCGCGCTCGAAACCGATCTCCAGGTACCCCTGTTCCACCGCCACGCCCGCGGCCTGATTCTGACGGAACAGGGAGACGTCCTGTTTCGCACGGTGCGCGACGTCGTCGTCAAACTCGAGGCGACCCGGACGCGTCTGTCAGACAGCCGCGAACGTCCCCACGGCGACCTGAGAGTCACCACCACCGTTGGCATCGGCACCAATTGGCTGACGCCGCGCGTCGGCGAGTTCCTGGAGCTCTACCCCGACATCAAGCTGACCATTCTGCTCTCCGACGACGAGCTCGACCTCTCCATGCGCGAGGCGGATGTCGCCATCCGGGTACGCGAACCGGTGCAGGCCGACATCATCCGGCGGCGCATTTTCACCATGCATTTCCACGCCTATGCGTCAGTCGCCTATCTGAAGCGATTCGGCGAACCCAAGTCGCTGGAGGATCTCGACAATCATCGAATCCTCACCTACGGCGCCCTGGCCCAGAACTATCTCAACAACATCAACTCATTGCATTTCGCGGGCCGCGAGCCGAAGAATCCCCGGCCATCGATTCTGACGGTCAACAACATCAGCGCCCTGCGCCGCGCTGTGGAAAACGGCGTCGGCATCGCCGTCCTGCCTGACTATCTGGCAGTCGCCGACACCCAGCTCGTCCGCATCCTGCCCCAGGCCGACATGCCGGAGCTGGAATGCTACCTCGCCTATGCCGAGGAGATGAAAAGCGTGGCGCGTGTCCGCGTGTTTCGCGACTTCCTCGTCGCCAATGCGCAAAGGTGGGATTACTAAAGCCCTGAGCGAAAAAGCGGATGCCTTGCTTTTCGAAAAAGCGATGCGGAATCAAGCGACATCCTCATCGTTGCATAGCTTGCGAGTGATTCGACCGATAGCCATGCATGCTTCGCAACTACACCATGCGAATTGGTGCGTTGCGACGACAGTGCCCGGGGCGCATTATTGAGTCCTCGGCTGAGGCGTCGAGCCAGACCCCCTCCCTTCCGGTATGGCTCACTTAAGGCGTCTTTGCCGTTCCCCTCTGGAGACATCCGGCTTCCCCGCTGGATTGTCGGCCGGGCAGCAATGCCCGGCCTTTTTTCTTGCCGAAATTTCAGTGATTTAACCGTTAACTCCCGCAAGGACTCCGTAGGACTCATCAAGACTGACGGCGTCCACTTCGCTTGAAAATGCGCTCGCCGCCTGATTTTGTGTCTCGTGCACAAAACATGGCGCCAGAGCGCCGCAGGGGAGGAACGGATGATTACACGGCGCGATTTCACGCTTGGGGGTACGGCAGCGGCGCTCACCGCATCAGCCCCCGCCATCGCTCAGCCAATGACCAAGGTAAAGCTCGGCGTTCCCAATGCCGCGACCGACGTCGGCTATTTCGTCGCCCACGCCCGGGGCTACTTCAAGGAAGAAGGCCTCGACGTCGAAATCATCCCGTTTGATTCGGCGGCGCGCATGATCGCGCCGATGGCGTCAGGGGACCTCCAGGTTGCCGCCGGCGGCCCGTCGGCCGGTCTCTACAACGGCATTTCGCGTGGCCTGGAGTTGCGCATGGTCTCCGACAAGAGCCGCAATGTCGTCAATCGCAGCAGCATCCGCGTCATCGTGCGCAAGGAGCTGTTCGATTCCGGCCGGGTCAAAACCATCGCCGACCTGAAAGGGCTGAAATACGCCAACGGCGCGCCGGGCAGTTCCGCCACCTCCGGCTTCTACCTGCTGTTCAAGAAGGCCGGCATCAAGGCGGACGAAGTCCAGGAAGTCTCCATGAGCTTCCCCCAGCAGGTGGCCGCGCTGGAAAGCGGCGCCATCGATTTCGCCATGCCGCCCGACCCCGCCGGCACGCTGGCCGTCAAGCGCGGCGCTGGCGTCGTGCTGATGCAGGGCTGGGAACTGATCCCCTCCCATCAGGTCGCGGTGACGCTCTACAGCGGCAAATTCATCAAGGAGCAGAACGAACAGGGCAAGCGCTTCATGCGCGCCTTCCTGCGCGGCGTGCGCGACCATAATGACTCGCTCGACGACACCGGCAATTTCACCGGCGCCAAGGGCGACGCCATCATCGATATTCTGGTGAAATACGGCCCGTTCCGCGATCCGCAGATCTATCGCTCCTTCGTGCTCGCCTATTGCGACCCCGACGGCAAACTCGATATGAAGAGCCTGCAGACCGACATCGACATCTTCCAGGAGCTGAAAATGCTCGAACGTCCGGTCGATCTCGCCAAAGTCGTCGACATGAGCTTTGTCGACTGGGCCGTGCAGCAACTCGGCCCCTACAAAAAGGCTACCTGACCTAATTGCCCAGACTCAGACCGTTCCGCTTTTTCATCTCCGTGTTTGCCGTGGCGGCGCTGTCTGCCGCGGCAATGGTGCAAAAGGCCCAAAGCCAGCAGAACGTTCAGCCGGAAAACATCCAGCCTGCCGATCGCGTCACCGTCGGCGTGCAGCGCAGCCTCACCGACGCCGGCTTGTTTCTCGCCGATGCCAACGGGTTTTTCGCGCGTGAAGGCATCATCGTCCAATTTGTCCATCTCGAGACGACCGCACGCACGGCAGCGCTGATCGCCCGCGGCGAACTCGACGCCGCCGGCATGGAGATGTCCGCCGGTCTCTACAATGCCGTGGCGCGCGGCATCGATCTGCGCGTTGTCGCATCAAAAGCCTATACGCCGCCCGGCCGCCCCCTCGCCATGCTGATCGTGCGCAAGGCGCTCATCGACAGCGGCCGCTATCGCGCGCTCGCCGATCTCAAGGGATTGACCGTCGGCGTCATCGGCAATGGCGGCACCAGTTCGGTGACTTTGGGCGACGTTCTCCGCCGCGCCCGTCTGCAGCCTGACGACGTGCGCGAAATCCCCATGGGCATCGGCCAGATGACCGGCGCCATGGCCGGCGGTTCGCTCGACGCCGGCTTCATGCTCGAGCCTCTGGCCAGCGAGACGCAGAAGCTCGGCATCGGCATGCGCGTCGCCGGCGATGACGAATTCCATCCCGGCCGGCAGATGACCGCCATCGTCTTCGCCGGTTCGTTCGCGACACGGCGGCCCCATGTCGCGCGTGCGTTTCTGCGCGCCTATCTGCGCGGCGCCAGGGTCTATGCCGACGCCACGCGCAACGGCAAGCTCGAAGGACCAGACGCCTATCAGATCGCCACCGTGCTGGCGCGCATGGCCAATGTACGCGACGCCAATACGATTTTCGGACTGAGCCTGCCCGCGATCGACCCCGATGGCCAGCTCGATCTCCCCAGGCTGAAAGACGATCTGGCCTTCTATCGCGACGCCGGCCTGATCGAGGGCGACGTCGACGTGCCGCTCGTCATCGATAGGACATTTCTCGAAGACACGCTGCGCGCCCTGGGCTCTTATGCCCCAGCGGAATCCCGATAGACCGCGACACCGCATCGTGCGAAAAGCGGCCCCTAGTTGTTTATAACAACTATGCGATTAATAACGTCTACAGACGTAGCAAGAGTGAGGAAACCATGGGCAAGATCCTACCGCCGATTTCAAGACGCGCCGCCGTCAAAGGGCTTTCCCTCACCGCGGCGACGCCGCTGCTGGGACTGGCGCCAGCCTCGGCCCAGGACTATCCCAACCACGACGTCACATTCGTCTGCGCCTTTCCCGCCGGCAGCGGCGCCGATGTGATCGTGCGTTGGTATGCGGAGAAGATGCGCCCGCTGCTCGGCCACACGGTCATCGTCGAGAACAAGACCGGCGCGCTCGGCAATCTCGCCACCGAGTATACGGCGAGATCCAAGCCTGACGGCCACACCGTCTATGTGCATGGCGCGACGGCGCTCGCGGCCAACATGACTTTGTTCAAGAAGCCGCCTGTCGATGTCGAGAAAGCCATTCAGATTGTCGCCACCATCAACAAGCAGCCGACGATGCTCGTTGTGCGGCCCGATGCTCCCTGGCAGACATTGGCCGAACTGAACGCCTATCTGAAGCAGAAAGGCTCCAAGGCGAGCTACGGCACCTCCAATCCGCTCGGCCGTGTCATGGGCGCCATCTATAACCAGACAGTCGGTCTCGATGCCGTCGAAGTCGTCTATCGCACGGCCGGCGATTCACTCAACGATCTGACGAGCGGCGCGCTCGATTTCGCCACGCTCGATAATATCTTCAGCATGTCGCAATATAACCAGAAGCGCCTGCGCATTCTGGCGGTCAGCCCGCCTGAACGCCTGCAGGTCATCCCGGATTTCCCGACCATGACCGAACTCGGCGTGCCGATGAAAATCACCGGCTGGTTCGCCGCCATGGTGCCGATGGCGACACCGCGGCCGATCGTCGATCGCCTCAACCAATTGTTCAACACCGTGACCGGCAGCGCCGAAGGCAAGGCCTTCCTCAACTCCGTCGCCAGCGATCCATGGACGACAACGGTCGATGAAGGCCAGGCCTACCTGCACGAGCAGGTCGCCGACTGGGCGACCTGGATCAAGCAGGCGAATATCGAGCCGCAATAAGTTGGTGGTTCGAGCATGACGCCCCCGTCCTTCGAGACGCGCCTTGCAGGCGCTCCTCAGGATGAGGGCTTCTGTTGGTTTGCAGAAAACAAAAAAGAGCCCTCATCCTGAGGAGCCTGCGCAGCAGGCGTCTCGAAGGACGAGGGCGTCAGCCGCAATGCGATCAGCACCTCACGTGAACAAGCGCTCTTTCTCAAGACCCTTGTACATGTCGGCGACATATTCGCCGTAGCCGTTCCAGATCAACGTCGGCACGCGATTGCCGACGCCGAGTACTTCCTCGGTCGCCTGGCTCCAGCGCGCATGCGCGACGGCGGGATTCACATTGGCCCAGAAGCCGTATTCGCTCGCCTGCAGCGCTTCCCAATAGCTTTTCGGCCGCTCGTTGGTGAAGGTGATCTTGCGGATCGACTTGGCGCCCTTGAAACCATATTTCCACGGCGAGTGCAGTCGGATCGGCGCGCCGTGCTGCTTGGCGAGCGGCTTGCCGTAAGCGCCGGTGACCATGAACGACAGATCGTTCATCGCCTCAGCCATCGTGACGCCTTCCACGTAAGGCCATGGATACCACGACTGCCGCTGCCCCGGCGCCATCTTCGGATCCATGAACGTCTCCAGGCGCACGTACTGCACGCCCGATTGTGGCTTGGCGAGTTCGACCAGCCGCTTCATCGGAAAGCCGGTCCATGGAATCGTCATCGACCATGCCTCGACGCAGCGCAGCCGATACAGCCTCTCTTCGAGCTGCACCTGCTTCAACAGATCGTCGATGCCGATCTCGAACGGCTTCTCAACCAGGCCATCGATCTTGATCACCCACGGCCGCGTCTCAAGACGTTGCGCTGCCTGGTAGATGTTCTTGGCCGGGCCGTATTCGTAGAAATTATTGTAACGCCCGGTCACGTCTTCGGGCGTCAGCGCCCGGTCGAGCACATAGGTCTCGTTGCGCTTGGCCGGATAAAGCGAGGCCGACGGATCGGCCGTCTGCGCATAAGCCGCACTCGGCAGCATCGCACCGGCGCCAATTGCCATGCTTGTCTTGAGAAAATTGCGGCGATCCATGAACAGATGCTCTGGGGTCGCCAGGCGCTCGGGAATCTCCCAGCCCTTGCGGTGGATGATGTTCATCGTGACCTCCACAGATTGCGGCGGGACATATTCCCGTTGCTCCGCTCTCGATGGTCCAGAAATAGGGCGTAGGGCCGATCACGGCAAATCACGAACCCACCAGCCTGCTGTGAACACGGCCCCACTTGTCACCGAAGTGACGCAAAACAGGGTCATGCCCGAGGAAAGGCCCGGTAAAGCATGAGCGAAAGCGGCTTGATTTGGCCGCCCGAGCCGGCATAACTCGCCCGCAAGGCGCAGGAGATCACATGACGAAGGCCATTGTCGGCATCATCGGCGGATCGGGCATTTACGACCTTCCCGGTCTGGAAGACCTGCGCGAAGAGAGCGTGACGACGCCCTGGGGCGAGCCTTCGGACGCGCTGCGCTTCGGCCGCATCGGCGACACCCAGGCGGTCTTCCTGCCGCGCCATGGCCGTGGCCACAAACTGTCGCCCTCGGGCATCAATTATCGCGCCAACATCCATGCGCTGAAACAGGCCGGCGTCACCGATGTCATCTCGGTCTCCGCCTGCGGCTCGTTCAAGCCGGAACTGGCGCCGGGCATTTTCGTGCTGGTCGATCAGTTCGTCGATCGCACCCATGGCCGCGAGTCGAGCTTTTTCGGCAATGGCTGCGTCGCCCATGTGTCCATGGCTCACCCTGTTGCACCGCTGCTGCGCGAGCGCATTTTCCAGGCCGCCCAGGCCGAGAACGTGCCTTGCGTGAAAGGCGGCACCTATGTCTGCATGGAAGGCCCGCAATTCTCCTCCTATGCGGAATCCCTGACCTACAAGGGCCTCGATTACGACGTCATCGGCATGACGGCGATGCCGGAAGCCAAACTGGCGCGCGAGGCGGAACTCTCCTATGCAACCGTCGCCATGGTGACGGACTACGATTGCTGGCACCCGGAGCACGACGCCGTCGATGTCGCTTCGGTCATCAGGACCGTGCACGAAAACGCCGGCAAGGCCGCGACCTTGCTCACCCGCCTGCTGCGCGATTTTCCCGCCGAGCACGAGGCCTGTCCCATCGGCTCCGATCGCGCCCTGGACTTTGCGCTGATCACCGCACCGTCGGCCCGCGACCCGGAAATGCTGCGCAAACTCGACATCTTCCTCGCGCGCAGCCATGGCGCCAAAACCTGATTCGACCCGCGCCGCCGGAACGCCTAACCTCCGGCCTCGCTCTCCGAGTACCATCTGGAACCTTGCAATGAATGCCCCTTATTCGAACGATCTGAAGCAGTCGATCCGCACCATCGTCGACTACCCCAAGCCCGGCATCCTGTTTCGTGACATCACCACGCTTCTGGGCGACGCCCGCGCGTTCCGCCGCGCTGTCGACGAACTGGTGCAGCCCCTGGCCGGAACCAAGATCGACAAGGTCGCCGGGATCGAGGCGCGCGGTTTCATCCTCGGCGGCGCCGTCGCCCACCAATTGTCGGCCGGCTTCGTGCCAATCCGCAAAAAAGGCAAGCTGCCGCACAAGACCGCCTCCATCGCCTATTCGCTCGAATACGGCGTCGACGAAATGGAAGTGCACAGCGACGCCATCCATGCCGGCGAGCGCGTCATCATCATCGACGACCTGATCGCCACCGGCGGCACCGCCGAAGGCGCGGTGAAACTCCTGAAGTCGATCGGCGCCAATGTGGTGGCCGCCTGTTTCGTCATCGACCTGCCCGATCTCGGCGGCGCCAAGAAGATCGAAGCGCTCGGCGTGCCGGTGCGCACCCTGATGACCTTCGACGGTCACTGAGCCCATGCAGATCGGCGGCACGCACTATCGCACGATCTGGCCGGCGGGAGACGGCAGCGCCGTCCTCATCATCGACCAGACGAAACTGCCGTTCGCCTTCGAGACCTGCCGCCTGACCACGAGCGCGGAGGCCGCACATGCCATCCGCGCCATGATCGTACGCGGCGCGCCACTGATCGGCGCCACCGCCGCCTGGGGTGTCGCGCTGGCAATGCGCGTCGATGCGGCCGATGCGGCGCTAGCTGATGCCATTGCAGAACTCGGCGCGACGCGCCCCACCGCAGTCAACCTGCACTGGGCGCTGCAACGAATGGAGGGGCTGCTGCGCCCTCTTGCGCCCGCACAGCGGCCGCAGGCGGCATGGAACGCCGCCATCGCCATCTGCGACGAGGACGCGGCCACCTGCCGCGCCATCGGCGAACACGGCCTGCCGCTTTTGCGCGCGGCCGCAGCCCGCAGGAACGGTGCAACGCTCAATATCCTCACCCATTGCAACGCCGGCTGGCTCGCCTGCGTCGATTACGGTACGGCGCTGGCGCCCATCTATCTGGCCCATGACGCGGGCATCGACGTGCATGTCTTCGTCGACGAGACGCGGCCGCGCAACCAGGGCGCTTCCCTCACCGCTTACGAACTCGGCGCCCATGGCGTCCCGCATACGATCATCGCCGACAATGCCGGCGGCCATCTGATGCAGCACGGCAAGGTCGATCTCTGCATCGTCGGCACCGACCGGACGACCGCGCACGGCGATGTCGCCAACAAGATCGGCACATACCTGAAGGCGCTCGCCGCCTTCGACAACAATGTGCCCTTCTATGTGGCGCTGCCCTTCTCCACCATCGACTGGTCGATCGGCGACGGCGTTGCCGGCATTCCCATCGAGGAACGGTCCGCGCGCGAGGTCACGCATATGACCGGCATGGACGGTGATGGCCGCGTGACCACGGTGCGCATCGCCGCGCCCGGCAGCACCGCCGCCAATCCGGCCTTCGACGTGACGCCGGCACGGCTCGTCACAGCCCTCATCACCGAACGCGGCGTAACCCCGGCGACACAAACCGGCCTCGCCGCGCTTTATCCGCAAAGTGAACGCATCACCGCGTGAGCAAAACGCATGAGCAAAGATAAGGAATTCAGCCGCAGCGACGTGTTGCTGACTGCGATGGCGCTCGATGCAGCCGGCTTCGGGCCGTCGAAATCAGGCAATGTCTCGGCCCGCGCGGACGAGGGGTTTTTCATAACCCCCGCATCCCTGCCCTTTACCGAAATACGCAAGCGGGACATCGTCCAGCTCGACCTCGACGGCAAAGTGCTTGCGGGCAGACGCCGGCCCTCGTCCGAATGGCGCTTTCACGCGGCGATCTATCGGGCACGGCCGGAGGTCAATGCCGTGGTTCACACCCATTCGCCGCGCGCCTCGGCCCTGTCGGCCGCGCGCGTCGGCATTCCCGCCTTCCATTATATGGTCGCGGTGGCCGGTGGCCATGATATCCGCTGCGCGCCCTACGCCACCTTCGGCACGCAAGAACTCGCCGACCATGCCGTTGCCGCGCTCGAAGGCCGCAAGGCCGCCCTGCTGTCGAACCACGGCGTCATCGCCACCGGCGCCTCTCTCGACGCCGCCTGGGCCATCGCATGCGAGGTGGAAAACCTTGCGGGACAATATCTCGACGTGTGCGCGGCGGGCTTGAAGCCGGTCATCCTCGACGAGGCGGAGATGCAGCGCGTGCTGGCGCAGTTCGCAGCCTACGGCCGTACCGGCTGATCCCGCCCGCGCATCGTCATAGCTGATCGTCGCACCAGCGGCTGAAGAAGTGTAGGAACGTGCGGACGCGACGCGGCGTGAAGCGCGCATTGGGTATGACCGCGTAGACCGGTCGCTCACGAATGTCACAAGTGGTCAGAAGCTGTTCCAGCAAACCCGTTTCCAGTTCGGACTTGACGAAATAGAGCGGCAACTGGGCGATCCCGACGCCGGCAATCGCCGCCTGCCGGATCGCCTGCATGCTCGCCGCCGAAAAGCGGCCGGACACTTTGACAGACTGGCCGTTGGCGAAGCGCCAGATGCGATCCGGCGCGAGACGCGGATGCAAGAGGCAATCATGCAATGCCAGGGCCTCGATGTCTTGAGGCCGCCCGGCCTGACTGATGTAGGCGGGCGCGGCGCAGGTGACCCAGCGCATCCAGCCGACCCGCCGCGCCACCACTGCCGAGTCGGCCGGGATATCCCAAAGCCGGATAGCAACATCGACATCGCCATCGACGTCGCCGAAAGAATGCGAAGCTGAATCGCTGAGTAGCATCGTCACCTCAAGGCCAGGTTGCGAGCGCATGAACTCAGCCAGAAAAACAGCGAAGCTGCCGCCTCCGAACGCGCGCGGCACCAGCAGGCGCAGATGCCCCATGGGGTCGGTCTGGCTATCGCGAATGCTGGCCTCGCCCTCGTCAAGATCGGCGATCAGACGCGTGCAAAGATTGAAATACCTTTCGCCGACCTCCGTGAGGGCCAGCCGTCGGGTGGTGCGGCGAAGCAGTTCGGCGCCGAGGCTCTGTTCAAGATCCTGAATATGTTTGGTCACGGCAGCGCGAGATGCGCCAAGTTCCGCAGCGGCGTTGCGAAAACTTCCGTCCTTCACCACGCGCACAAAGGTTTTCATCGCCCGCAATCGGTCCATTCAGGCAAGATTGTTCATATTTCCTGAATTGTCGAATCGTGATTCATCGGCTTGTTCAGGCTCCGCGGCTTCCATAACCTTCCCGAAACAAGCTAGGAAGGACCAGACGTGCCAGCTTATGTCATTGGCGAAGCTGAAATTATTCATCCCGAGCGGATGCGTGACTATGGCGTCGCGGTCGCCAAAGCCGTAGCACTCCACGGCGGCAAATATCTGGCCCGTGGCTCGGTTCCTGAAACACTGGAAGGAACCGATGGCCACAAATTCCTGCTTATCGAATTTCCCGACAGAGAGGCAGCCCGCAATTGGTTCGCTTCCGCCGAGTATCAGGCTGCGAAGAAACTTCGCCTGGGCAATTCGAACCTGCGGCTGCTGCGATCGACGGTTAGAGCGTGATCCAGACCAGTGGAAACCGGCTTTCCGAAAGATCATGCTCAGAATGAGGAGATCGCGATGCGATTGCGCCTGGTCGCATCATGATCTGGACGTCACGGAGATTGGAAACATGATGCATCGACCCGCATATCGCCTCCCGACGCGCGCTCTGGCCGCGCTCGCCGCGATGATCACGCTGGCGCTGCCTGCGCGCGCCCAGCCGGATTTCTATGCCAATAAGCAGATCAACGTGATCATCTCTCACGCCGCCGGCTCGCCCTACGATTCGTTCGCCCGCCTGGTGATCCGGTACTATGGCAAGCATATTCCCGGAAATCCGACGCTGCTGCCGCAGAATATGCCCGGCGCCGTCGGCATAATCGCGCTCAACACGCTCTACAATCGTTCGCCGCGTGACGGCACCACAATTGCCCAGGCCGGCAAGAGCGTCGTTCTGGAGCCGCTCTTCGGCAATGAACAGGCACGCTTCGATCCATTGAAACTGAACTGGATCGGCAGCGGCCAGGCCGACGTCAGTTTATGTTTCAGCCGCCTCGACAGTCCGATCAAGACGATCGAGGACGCGAAGCGCCAGCAGGTTCTGGTCGGCGGCACCGGCCCGACCGGCGACAGCAATTTCATTTCGCACCTGGTCAATCAGCTGCTCGGCACGAAGCTGAAGCCCATTCTTGGCTATCCCGACACTCCCAATGTCGCGCTGGCCATGGAGCGCGGCGAACTCGATGGCGGTTGCGGTTACACGTCGACCACGCTGCGGGCAGCCCGGCCTCAATGGTTTGAGGGGAAGGCCATCAACATTTTTCTGCAGGCCAGCCTGAAGCGCACGAATAACTTTCCCGATGTCCCGTCCCTGGGCGAACTCGTCACCGACCAGAAGGATCGCGAGGCGCTTGAAGTGGCGATCAGCACCGACCCGCTGGTACGCACCTTCGTGGCGCCGCCGGAGGTTCCTGCCGAGCGGGTCGAAACGCTGCGCAACGGCTTCATGGCAACGCTGCAGGATGCCGACTTCATCGCCGATGCGACAAAGGCGCAATTCGACATCACCGCGACCAGCGGCGCGGCTGTGACTGCACTCATCGAAAAGCTTTACGCCAGCCCGAAGGAGGCGGTGCAAAGGATCATCGAAGTTCGCAAGATCGCCAGCAGCGCGTCACCCGCTCCGAAAAGATAACCGGTCCCGCACAGGAGGAACACCCATGCTACCCACCGCGAAGGCTCTCGATTTCTCGGAAGTCCCAGTCATCGATCTTGGCCCGATCGCTTCCGGCGGCGATGAAGCGCGGCGCAACGTCGCCACGGCCATTGCCGACGCCTGCGCCCGCGTCGGATTTTTCTACGTCAAGAATCACGGCGTCTCGAGCGAGGATATCGCCGCCATTTTCAAGACGGCAGAAGATTTCCATAACCTCCCGCTCGATGCGAAAATGGAAGTCTCCGTCACCAAGAACAACCATTTCCAGGGTTATCTGCACGGCAAGACCAAGGGCAATGACCGCAACATTGCCGAAAATCTGCAGGAAGCCTTTCAGATCAAGCGCCCGCTCCCCCCCGACGATCCGGATCTTGTGGCCGGCACGCCGTTGCATGGCCCGATCCCATGGCCCAGCGCCATGCCTGATCTGCAGCCGCGCATGATGGCTTATTATGATAAAGTCGATGCGCTCGGCCGCGAACTGGTGACCTTGTTCGAGATGAGTCTCGATCTGCCGCGCAAGACCTTCAGCCGCTTCTTTCGCAAGGACATGAACTCCCTGCGGCTCCTGCATTACCCGCCGCAGGCGCCCGATGGTCCGGGAGATCATCTTGGCGCACGCGCTCATACCGACACGAATGCGTTCACCATTCTGGCGCAGGATGCCAATGGTGGCCTGGAAATCCGCAACAAGCTCGGCGAATGGGTTGCCGTGCCGCCGATTCCCGGCACCTTCGTCGTCAATGTCGGCGAGATCCTGAAAGTGTGGACGGACGGCGTCTTTTCCTCAACGGTCCATCGCGTCATCAACCGCTCCGGTCGCGAACGCTATTCCATTCCCTTCTTCCTCTACCCCACCTATGACGAGGTGATCTATCCGATCATCCGCAATCCTGATCCGACGAATGTCGCTCCCGAGGATTTGCCCACATCGATGCCGCGCGACCGGCACTTCATCTGGGGAGAGTTCAAAGCCCGCAATTCGGCACGCATCATCCCGCAGAAAGAAGCGGCAAACTGAGACGGTTTGAAAATGAAAGCCGCCTTGCGCTCATGCGCCAGGCGGCGTTCCTCAAGAGCGCGTGGGCCACAGGCTCGAGCTGATATACTCGAACACCTTCTCGCCGTTCTGGTTGATGCCTTCATTGCGATGGAAGGCGATGCCCCAGCCCTGGCGCGAGATGTTGCGCGTTTCCACCGCCGTCGTCGAATAGTTCAGCACATCGCCGACATAGACCGGCTTCAGCCATTTGAGATCGCGGAACCCCGGCGATGGCCCCTTCGGCGTCGGCGGCAGGTTCCTGCGCCGAGACTCGGCAGCATAGGCATCGCGCGTGGCGACCAGATTGCCCATGGCGGCAGCGGCCGTATGCCAACCCGACGCGGCAAGCGCGCCGAACGTGGTCTTCTTCGCCGCCTCCTCGTCGACATGAAACACCTGCGGATCGAAGGCGCGGGCGAAGCGCAGCATGTTCTCGCGGGTAAATTGATAGGGCCCGGTCTCGACGCGCGTGCCGATGACGATATCGTCCAGCCAGCCGGTCAGGAGCCCGCTGTCGTCGGGGATGGACGAAAAGTCGATATTGAAAGCCGGCAGTTCGACCGGCGCCGTTATAGCCGGCGGCCTTGGCCGCGCCGGCTCAGCGCCACGCAGGGAGAACATGATCTGCGAGCGATACCACATCGCTTCCTGATCGTTCTGGTCGAGCACACCGAAGCGAAACTGCACGAAGCCCATATCGGGCCGCGAGCGTGATATGCGCGCGTCCAGCACTTCGGCGCGCACGCGCAGCACATCGCCCGGCCGCACCGGCTTCAGCCAGCGCAACTCCTCGACGCCGGGCGAGCCCAGACACGCCGCGTCTCCGAGCAGGTGATCGACATGCAGGCGCATGGAGATGCTGGCGGTGTGCCAGCCTGACGAGGCAAGCCCACCGAGCAGGCTCTTCTTTCCGGCTTCCTCATCGAGATGAAACGGCTGCGGATCGAACTCGCGGGCAAACTGGATGATGGCGTCTTTGGTGACTTCATAGGCGCCGTACTCGCGCACGGACCCGATCGGAAAATCCTCGAAGAACATGGACGGCATCGCAAAACCTTCTCAGTTCAAGACCTTTTCAGTTGGCGAAGCGGAAGTGCAGCACGTCCCCATCGGCAACGAGATAATCCTTGCCTTCGAGGCGGAATTTGCCGGCCTCGCGTGCTCCGGATTCACCATTGTGGGTGACGTAATCGTTGTAGGCGACGGTCTCGGCGCGAATGAACCCTTTCTCGAAATCCGTATGGATGACGCCCGCCGCCTGCGGCGCGCGCGTGCCGGTTTCGATGGTCCAGGCCCGCGCTTCCTTCGGACCGACGGTGAAATAGGTGATCAGGCCGAGCAGGCCGTAGCCCGCGCGGATGACGCGATTGAGACCAGGCTCGGCAAGGCCCACGGCCTCGAGATAATCGGCCTGATCGGCCGGCGGCAGCACCGCGATCTCGCTCTCGATCTTGGCGGAGACGACGACAGAGACGGCGCCTTCTTCTTTTGCGCGACCCGCGACGAGCTCGGAGAAATTATTGCCCTTATCGGCCGAAGCTTCTTCGACATTGCAGACGTAAAGCACCGGCTTCGACGTCAACAGGCCGAGAGTCGAAAACAGCTTGCGCTCTTCGGGCTTCACCTCGACGAGGCGCGCCGGCTTGCCGTCGCGCAGCAAGACGAGACAACGCGACAGCAGCTCGAGCTGCTCTTTCGCATCCTTGTCGTTCTGCTTGGCGCGCTTCTCCAGCGCCGGCACGCGCTTCTCGAGACTGTCGAGATCGGCCAGCATCAACTCGGTCTCGATGATCTCGATGTCGGCGATCGGATCGATCTTGCCTTCGACGTGGGTGATGTCGCTATCCTCGAAACAGCGCACCACATGGGCGATGGCGTCGCATTCGCGGATGTTGGCCAGAAATTGATTGCCGAGGCCCTCGCCCTTCGAGGCGCCGCGCACCAGGCCGGCGATATCGACGAAGGTCAGCCGCGTCGGGATGATGTCCTTCGACGTGGCGATTTTGGCCAGGGTTTCCAGCCGCGCATCGGGCACGGCGACATCGCCAACGTTCGGTTCGATGGTGCAGAACGGATAGTTCGCCGCCTGCGCCGCCGCCGTCTGCGTCAGCGCGTTGAACAAGGTCGACTTGCCGACATTGGGCAGGCCGACGATTCCACATTTGAAACCCATGAAACAGTCCTGAATGAAGTGTCGAAATCGCCGCGAAGTAGGGCCGCGGCAGCCAATGCATCATCTGCGAGGGATATGCGGGGCGCTGGCGGAAAACGCAAGACCGGGGAAGGAAACCGCGACAAAAGGGGTTGTTTTGGCCCAAAATGAAATCAGCGGCCAGGGAGCGGGCGTTTCAGGACGTGTGAGCTGAGAGGTTGGCCCTCCGGCTAACGCGCTGCCGAAGGCAGGCGCGCTTCGATCCACCCGACGATATCGGCGAAAACGGCCTCCTTGCCGATGTCGTTGAGCAGATCGTGATAATGCTCCTTGTAAAGCTTGAGGGTTTTGTCCGCGGAACCGGCATGCTGGTGGAAATATTCGCTGCCCCGGCAGACGGTCGCCCTGTCGGCCGTTCCATGCAGGATGAGCACAGGCAGGGTGATGTCCTCGAAGGAATCGTGCAGTCGCTCGTCGGCGCGCACGAGCGCGGCGACCGTGGCGGCGGGCTGCGTCTCTCCCTTGGTCAGCGGATCGGCCTCAAGCGCGGCAAGTGCGGCAGGATCGCGCGTGAAGTCCTTCATATGCAGGGTCAGGACGCCAAGACGCGGCGCGACATGGCTGAGCCCCTTGATGGCCGAGAGGACGAAGCCCGGCGCCGGGACCTGAAAGGCGAAGCTTTCACAGATCAGCCCGTCGATGTCTTTCTGGTGGTCGAGAGCATAGGTGCAGGAGACGACTCCGCCGGCGCTATGGCCCAGAAGATAGACGGGCAGGCCCGGGTGGCGCTCCTTGGCGATTCCAATCGCGCCCGAAACGTCCGCGACATAGTCGGCAACGTCCTCGACGAAGAATCTCTCCCCCTCGGACTGGCCGCGGCCGCGAAGATCAAGGGCATAGACCGCGAAGCTGTGCTGTACGAACTGTTCCGCCGTCCAGGCATGCTGCCCGCCGTGGGAGTTCACGCCATGGCAGATGACGACGACGGCGCGTGGCGCGCTCTCAGGCATCCAGGACCGCAGGTGAATCCGGACGTCGCCACTGGTGAAATCTTCTTCTTTCATCTTCCCCTCTTTTGTTTGTGACGCGGCACCTTCTCGCCCCGCACGAAGCCCGGCATTGAACATTCGACGGAGTGACCGCGGCAGCGATTATCGCTACATCGAATGGCGACGGATATGACGGATGGTGCCAAAGCATTGGCCGAAAGCGACAATCATGACGGACAGGTACAAGTCGAATGAGATTGGAATTGTCCTCTATCCGGGCGCGCAGCTTGCCGCGGTGCACGGCCTGACCGATCTCTTCTGCATTGCCAGCCGGCTCTCTGCGAAAATCCAGGAAAACGGCGGCTTGCCTTTTCGCGTCACCCACTGGAGTCCGCACGACGGGGACATCGCATGCGTCTATCGCAGTGAGGCCTTCGACACGCCCCGCCCCGACATATTGATTTTGCCTCCGACGCTGGCGGACCTGCCGGATCCGCACACCCGCGCCGCGATAGGAAACTGGCTGCTGCGCCAGCACGCGCAGGGCGTCAGGCTGGTGACGATATGTTCGGGCGCTTTTCTGGTCGCCGAGACCGGCCTGCTCGACGGGCGCATGATTGCCGTCCACCACAGTTGTGCGCAGGCGCTGACGGATTGCTTTCCCAGGATTGCCGTGGACGCCAAAGAGCCGATGATCGAGCACACCGACATCCTGACTGCCGGGGGCTTCATGGCATGGGTCGACGTCGCACTCCTCCTGATCAAGAGGCTATTTGGCGACGCCGTCCGGGCCGAGACCGCGCGCTTTGTCCTGACCGGCCATAGCGCCGGCGCGCAGCATTTCGCCGGTTTCACCCCTCGCCAGACGCATGCCGACGGGGCTGTGCAGAGGGCGCAGAAATTGGTCCATCTGAGGGACGGGCTGGGTCTGTCGCTGGGCTCCATGGCGGACGCCGCCCGGCTGGAGCGGCGCACATTCCTTCGCCGGTTCAAGAATGCGACGGGCATGACGCCGATCGAATACTGCCACGCCGTCCGTATTGCGCGAGCCCGCGAACTCCTGGAGGCAGGCGACATGCCCCTCAAGAAGATTGCGGAAGCGCTCGGCTATGTGGATGTGAGTTCATTCGCCAGAGCGTTCCGCCGCACATACGGAACGCCGCCCGCAGCCCATCGACGACTGCATGGCGGCGCCATTGCCTGAAAATCCCTGAACGAGGGCCGCTAGCGGATTGCCACCCGCATCAATGCTTGTTCACTTCCGCCGTATAATCTTCCATCAGCGTGCGCGAGATATTGCCCGGCGTGAACTTATAAGGACCAACCTCGGACACCGGCGTCACTTCGGCCCCGGTGCCGGTCAGAAAACATTCGTTGAAGCTCGCCATCTCGTCCGGCATGATCCGGCGTTCGTTAACGCCGATGCCGCGCCGCTTGGCGAGATCGATGACCGTGCGCCGGGTGATCCCGTCGAGGAAGCAATCGGCGATCGGCGTGTGGATGGCGCCATCCTTGGTGAAGAACACATTGGCGCCGGTGCATTCGGCAACACGACCCTGCCAGTCGAGCATCAGCGCATCGGCATAACCCTTGCGCTCGGCCGCATGCTTGGAGATCGTGCAGATCATGTAAAGTCCCGCCGCCTTTGAATTGCAGGGCGCGGTCTTCGGATCGGGCCGGCGATACTCGGCAATATCGAGACGGATGCCGCGCATCTTCTCGTTCACGTCGAACATGCTCGGCCAGTCCCACACGGCAATGGCGACATGGATCGTGGCGTTCTGGGCGGCGACCGCCATCATCTCGCTGCCGCGCCAGGCGACGGGCCGCACATAGCAGCTATCCATGCCGTTCTTGTCGACGACAAGCTGCTTGGCCGCTTCGATCTCGTCGACCGAATAGGGAATCTTGAAATCGAGCAGTTCGGCGGACTTGTGAAACCGCTCGGTATGCTCGCGGCTCTTGAAAATCTTGCCGCCGTAGGCGCGCTCGCCTTCGAATACGCTGGAGCCGTAATGCAAGCCATGGCTGAGCACGTGCAGATGCGCGTCCTTCCACGGCAAGAGTTTCCCGTTCATCCAGATGAACCCTTCACGCTGGTCGAATGGCAGAACTGACATGCAAAGCTCCTCCTGGCGGCAACGAACCGCCATAACCCTTAGGCAAACCGCCCAATTTCCGGCTGGTTTGCCGGCTCTTTCAGCTCTTGACGAGTAGCAATCGACCTGAAATATGTCAATAGTGCTGACTTAATGAACCGAATGGAGCAGACGCTGGACACCAAAGCTCTGAACACCAGGGTTCTAGACCCGAAAGTCCTGCAGGAACCGACGGCTAGCGTCGATGCGGCTGGGCACGGCCCATCGCCTGCCGCAGCGCCGATGTATGATCTGATCGAATTGCTGTTCTTCGCTTATCGCGACTTCGTCGGCGATCCCGACCGGCTGCTGGAAAGCCTGCGCTTCGGCCGTGCCCATCACCGCGTCCTGCATTTCATCCATCGCAACCCCGGCCTAACCATCGCCGAACTGCTGGATATCCTGCGCATCACCAAGCAGAGCCTCAATCGCGTCCTCAAGGAACTGCTCGACGAGCGTTTTGTCGAACAGCGCACCGGCACCGCCGACCGCCGCCAGCGGCGCCTGTTTCTGACGCCCAAGGGCAGCGCGCTGGCGCTCGATCTGTCGGTGCTGCAATCGGAGCGCTTCACGCGGGCGTTGGCGCAATTGCCGGACAGCGCGCGCGAGGATGCCACGCGCTTCTTCCTGGCGATGATCGATCCCGACGAACGCCCGCGCGTCGAGGCGCTTGTCTGGCGCGACCGTGAGGAGAAACAAGGATGAGCGAAGACATGCCGCCCAATGCCGCCGCTGCCGCGCCCGCTTCCACGGCCACGCCGGCACCGGCCGATGACGCCGCGCATATTCTGGTGGTTGACGACGACCGGCGTCTGCGCGAACTGCTGTCGCGCTATCTCGCCCGGGACGGCTACCGCGTCACCACCGCCGGTGACGCCGCCGAGGCGCGCCGCCAGCTCCGCGGCCTCGATTTCGATCTGATCGTGCTCGACGTGATGATGCCTGGAGAAAACGGCATCGACTTCACCCGTTCGCTGCGCGAAGAGTCGCAAGTGCCCATTCTGATGCTGACGGCGCAGGCGGAAGCAAAGGACCGGGTGCTCGGGCTCGAGACCGGCGTCGACGACTATCTCACCAAGCCGTTCGAAGCCAAGGAACTGTCGCTGCGCATCGCCTCGATCCTGCGCCGGGTGGCGCCGAAAGAGACGGCGCAGGCGCGTCTCGTCCGCTTCGGCCCCTTTGTCTTTCATTGCGATCGCGGCGAATTGCGCCAGGGCGACGAGATCATCCGGCTGACCGATCGCGAACGTTTCATGCTGCAATTGCTGGCCGCCACGCCAGGCGAACCGGTGGCGCGCGAACTGCTCGCAGGTTCCGCCGCAGCCGCAAATGAGCGCACCATCGACGTGCAGATCAACCGCCTGCGCCGCAAGATCGAGCGCGATCCCGCCAATCCGGTCTATCTCCAGACGGCGCGCGGCGCGGGCTATCGCCTGCTGCCGGAACGCTAGGATTATTCGATGAGCCTGGCGCTGCCCACATGGTTCGACAGGCCGCTCGGTCTCTGGCGCGGCTTCACGCGCTGGCTCGCCGGACGCATGCCGAAGGGCCTTTATGCCCGCTCGCTGCTCATCGTCATCGTGCCCATGGTGCTGCTGCAATCGGCCGTCGCCTATATTTTCATGGAACGGCACTGGCAATTGGTGACGCAGCGCCTGTCGGCCGCCGTCGTCGCCGACATCGCCGCCGTCATCGACATCCACGAAACGACGAACGATCCCGCCGCTTTTGCCCGGATCGCCCGCATCGCCGGCGAGCGTTTCGAGATGGACTTCAAGCTGCTGCCGAAGGAACCGTTGCCGGCGGCGCTGCCGAAACCGTTCTTCTCTTTGCTCGACAGCTCGCTGGCGCAGGAAATATCACGCCAGATCGCCAAACCGTTTTGGATCGACACGATCGGCAGTTCCAATCTGGTTGAGATCCGTATTGCGCTGGCCGATTCCAACATGCGCATCATTGCCGCGCGCAACGCCGCCTATGCATCGAATTCGGGAATCTTCCTGTCGTGGATGATCGGCGCCTCCCTGGTGCTACTGGCTGTCGCCATCGCCTTCCTGCGCAATCAGATCCGCCCGATCCTGCGGCTGGCGAAAGCGGCGGAGAATTTCGGCAAGGGCCGCGAGGTCGAATTCCGCCCCCACGGCGCGCGCGAAGTGCGGCAGGCGACCTTCGCCTTCTTCGAAATGAAGCGCCGCATCGAGCGGGCGAGAGATCAGCGTACCACCATGCTGAACGGCGTCAGCCATGACCTGCGCACCATTCTGACACGGTTCAAGCTGTCGCTCGCCATGATGCCGGAAGCGCCCGACAGCGAAGCGCTGCAGAAGGATGTCGACGAAATGCAGCGCATGCTGGAGGCTTATCTCGCCTTCGCGCGCGGCGACGATGGTGAACAAGCCGCGCCGACCGACATGAGCATGCTGCTGGAAGAGTTGAAGGCCGACGCCGAACGTCACGGCCATGAGACGATCGTGTCATTTCACGGCGATCCCATGGTCACCGTGCGTCCTGACGCCTTCAAGCGCTGCCTGACCAATCTCATCGCCAATGCGCAGCGCTACGGCAACCGCATCGCCATCGAGGCGCAGCGCGAGCAGCGCTTCCTGACCATCCACGTGGACGATGACGGGCCAGGCATTCCACCGGAAAAGCGCGAAGACGTGTTCCGGCCCTTCTATCGCCTCGATGAGGCGCGCAACCAGGACAAGGGCGGCACCGGGCTTGGTCTTGCCATCGCCAGGGACATCGCCCGCGCCCACGGCGGCGACATCACCCTGGCGACAAGCCCGCTCGGCGGCCTGCGCGCCAGCGTCCGCATTCCGCTCTAGCTTTCAAGCCTCCAGCGGCAGATCGACACCGGCCACGAAACGCGCGTGCATGTTGTAGGTCCCGATCAGGACCATCAGCTCGACATACTGTCGGTCATCGAAATGGCGCTTGAGTTCCTTCGCGAGCGCCTCCGGCAGCATGACCCGCAACGTCAATTCATCCGCCGCGGCCAGCGCCGCTGTTTCGGCTTCGCTGAAACACTCCGGAGCATCCTTCTGCAGCGCTGCGCACTCTGCTTCCGAGACACCGGCAGGAAGCGCCAGCAGCGGCACATGCTGCTTGAGAATATAGCGCGAGCCGAGCCGCCAGCCGACGCGGATGATGACGAGTTCCCGCAGCCGATCGGACAGCGACGTACCCCAGCGCACC
>Ga0180219_1000630_pt1 | contig 26904 bp, 12 predicted proteins | sample eDN3rd30CBELigMG_FD_151338 | JGI IMG/M metagenome (GOLD analysis project Ga0180219, IMG submission 151338) | Enriched Miracle-Growth compost microbial communities from Emeryville, California, USA - eDNA 3rd pass 30_C BE-Lig MG (version 2)... ... | reverse complement strand
GCTCGCGCACCGGCAGCGGCCGCCCCTGCAGCGCCTTGCGCAAGGCGCTGGCCAGGCCTCTGAGCCCGTGCACCGAGGTGCTCAGCAGGCGTCCGCTGGCGATCGGTTCGCGGGGCCCCTCGACGCTGCAGTCGACCACCCAGGCACCCTCTTCCACCAGGCGGTTCTCGTCGTCCGGGTGCCAGGTCTGCCGGTCGCCCCAGAGGATCAACGCATCGGCGCCGGCCAGGGCATCGCCGTCGATCTGCGCGGGGTGCCGATAACCCAGCACCCGCAGGCCCCAGCGCTCCAGCGTCCGCAGCAGGTAGGCCTGCTCCTCGGGGTGCGCCGCCAGCAGCAGGGCGCGCTTGCCGTCGAATGCCGGGCGGTCGGGCTGCCCGAGGCCCTGCGCCAGGGGCAGGCCGAGGGCGAAGGTGCTGCCGCGCCCCGGTTCGCTGCTCACCGTCAGCTCGCCGCCCATGGCCTGGCTCAGGCGCCGGCACAGCGTCAGGCCCAGCCCCGTCCCGCCGAAGCGCCGGTAGACCGACTCGTCGGCCTGGGTGAAGGCCTGGAATGCCCGCTGGACCTGCTCCGGCGACATGCCGATGCCAGTGTCCTGCACCTCCAGGCGCAGCCGCCCGCCGTCGTCGTCCAGCGCCACGCGCAACGTCACCCGCCCTTGCTCGGTGAACTTGATGGCATTGGACAGCAGGTTGTTGAGCACCTGGCCCAGGCGTGTCGGATCGCCCAGCATCGGCAGGCTGGCGGCATCGGCCAGTTCGCCGCACAGCACCAGGCCCTTGGCGCGGGCCACCGGGGCGAAGATGTCCAGGGCGTTCGCCGCCACCTCGAGGGCATCGAACTCGACGCGCTCCAGGTGCAACTGCCCGGCTTCGATCTTGGAGAAGTCCAGCACGTCGCTGACGATCGACAGCAGGCCGTCCGAGGCGCGGCGGATGGTCTGCAGGCGCTCGCGCTGGGAGTCCGGCGCCGAATGCGCCAGCAGCTCCAGGTTGCCGAGGATGGCATTGAGCGGCGTGCGGATCTCGTGGCTCATCGCCGCGAGGAAGGAGGACTTCGCCAGGTTGGCCTTGTCCGCCGCCTCCCTGGCCTCCACCAGTTGCTGCTCCAGGCGCTTCTTGTTGGTGATATCGATGAAGGCCACCACCAGGGCATCGAGCCCCCGGTAGCGGACCGGCGCCATGCTGACGGCCAGGCTCACCGGCTGGCCGTCGAGGCTCTCGAAGCTCAGGTCTTCGTGCACCAGCCCGGGCTCGCGCCCGGCGAGCAGGCCGTAGCGGCGCACCAGCGCCTGGGGCAGGTCGTCCTCGCCGGAACGGAGGCGCGCCTGCATCTGCGCCATCGGCGGGCTGCGCAGCAGCGTCTCGCCGCTGGGCACGACCAGCAGCCCCAGGCCCACCGGCGCGGTCTCGATGAGGGTGCGGCTGAGTTGCTCGCTCTCGAAGACCTGCTCGGAGCGCCGGACCAGCGGGCGCACGATGCGCAGCTTGAAGTAGATGAGGAACCACCAGATGAGCAGCAGCGTGCCCCCGCTCAGCAATGCCCCCAGGGCCAGCGGCCAGCCGGTCACCGCGAGGAAGTCGCGCCAGGTGCAGCGGAAGACCAGCAGCCAGCCGGTGTCGCCCAGGCCCTGGGCGAAGGTGAGCGTGCCGCGCTGGTAGCGCTCCAGCCGCTGCGGACCGGCCTGCAACATGGCCGGCTCCAGGCTGTCTGGAGTAAGGACGGACGGCGGCGAGGACCCGGGCGCGCTCGAACCGATGAGTTCGCCCTGCCGCGACAGCACCGCGTAGGTGCCGCGCAGCGCCCCGGGCATCAGCGATGCCGACAGCCGGGGCGGCGGATACTCCATCACCAAGGCGGCGAACGGCACCCCCTGCTCCAGGATGGGCGCCGCGATGCGTATCGCCCGGCGCCTGGTGTAGGGATTCACATAGGGGGGCAGCCAGTACAGCGACTGCTGGTTGACGCCGGGAGAGCCCTGCACAGGCCAGAAGATGCGCTGGTCGACGTCGCGCGTCAGCAGTTGCAGGTAGCGGCTGCGGTCCGCGGCGATCCGCTCGCGCACCTGCGGCTCCGGCGCGGGCACGACGGCGGCGATGTTGTGGCGCAGGCTGTAGAAGTAGCTGGACAGGACTTCCCCGGTCACCAGGCGGTCCACGGAGGTCGCCCACCCAATCTCCACTGCGAGGTTGAAGAAGCGCCCCAGGGACGCGTCGTCCGCCAGCGCGCCGCCGGCGCCGAAGATCCACTGCGGGCGCAGCACGGGCGACGGCTCCAGCAGCAACTGGCGCCCCTGGCTGCGGAAGTCGTGCACGTGCGGAAGATCGATGGATGTGCCGTGCCGCCAGGCGGTCTCGGCGCCGACCTGGACGATACGGAAGGAGTTCTCCCGCGCATCCACCTCCTTGAGCAGCATGGCGTGCTCGGCGATGAACGCCTGGCGCAGGGATTCGAGCTGCCTGAGCACGATGGCGCGCGCCTCGATGAGGAACATCGTCAGCACCATGCTGCTGACCAGCACGCCACCGCCGAATACCAGCAGACGCTGGTAGCGACGAAAACGGCTCAGGGCTTCGAGGGAATGATTCGACACGCTTGCATGACGGGCCCTGGGGCTGCCCGCTCTCGGAAAAAAAGCCGATTATGGGCTGGGCGTTGCGCCAGGAAACTTTCGAGGCCGCAATTACGCACAAATCCCATGCTCGACGAACAATGATTAGTACCTGAACTAATATCCCGACTACATTCAGACGATCGATATTCCCGGCCTGATCGTTGCGCTAGATTGATGCATGAGCGCCGTTGCCCAAAGGTAGGACTGGAACGCCATGAAAATCCGCTTGTTGCTCGCCGATGACCATCCCGCGCTATTGTCGGGGCTGGTGCACGAACTCAAGGCCATTCCCACCCTGGAGATCCTCGGAACGGCCCAGGACTCCGGCGCACTGGTCGAACTGCTGCAGGCCAATGCCTGCGACGTACTGATCACCGACTACGTGATGCCGGGCGGGAAATACGGGGACGGCATCGGCCTGCTGTCCTATATCAAGCGGATCCATCCGCAACTGAAGATCGTCGTGTTCACCACCATGGAGAACCCGGCGCTCACCCAGGAACTGGCCAGGCTCGGCGTGAATGCGGTGCTGGGCAAGACGCAGCACACCAACCAGTTGATCTCGGCGATCCACGCCGTCTACGCCGGCTCGAACTACTTCCCGTCGGAGAACCTGGTGACCGGCGAAATCGGCATCAGCCAGAACCCTGGCGCCAACCTCTCGCTCACCAAGCGCGAGTTCGAAGTGGTGCGGCTGTTCGTCTCCGGCCTGTCGATCAACGAGATCGCCAGCCAGTTGCACCGGACCAAGCAGACCATCAGTTCGCAGAAGGCCAGCGCCATGCGCAAGCTCGGCATCACCCGCGATGCCGACCTGTTCCGTTACGCCTTCGAATCCGGCATGGCCGCGCCCCTGCAGCCCGACCAGGCACTCTGATCGATCCACGCGCCGGGGGCCGCAAAGCCCCTCGCGCCCACCTCCGAAGCCGCCCCCGCCCCAGCTCCAGCCCTCCTTTAGTACCCGCACCAGACAGTCACTTTTCAATTCATACCAGTCAGAAAGATTCGCTATTTCTTCGCCGGTTAAATATCCGCCAAGGAAAAGGTGCGCCCAAACAGTCGGCACATCAGACCTTAGTGCTCGCAGTTTCCGAAGTCCTCTGTTGAATCGCGCCGGGCCCAACTCTCACGCACGCGGACCTCTTTCTCGAAAACGAGAGCCCATACCGCCAGTGTGTTTCGTCAAGAAGTTCTAATTCAATTGTGGAAGAAAACTAATGGCAACGCAGTCAATTCAACTGTTGCAGATGGAAGGCAAAGAGTTGCGTCAGCAACTGGCCTTGCACAAGGGCGACAAAGGCGCGCCGGTGAAGATCAAGGCAACTGCTGACGGCAAGTTCATCCTGGCGGACAAGGAAACCGGCATCGCTCCGGAGAACATCACCGTACGCCGCGTAGGCAAGAACCTGCTCGTGTGCCTGGAAGGCGACGCGCTGGACCAACCCACCCTGATCATCGAAGACTTCTTCGAATACGACTCCGAGCTCATGGGCATGGCGGAAGACGGGGCCTATTACGCCTACGTTTCCTCCGACGGCGATGACCGCGCCGCCGCGCTGCTCATGGAAGACGGCGAATCCTCCGCCCTGGTGCTGGGCGGCGAACAGCTCGGCAGTCTCGAGGAAACCGCGGCCTTCGGCCTGCTGCCCTGGGTTGCCGGCGGCATCCTGGGCGTCGGCGGCGGCGCCGCGGCCCTCGGCCACGGCAAAGGCGGTGGGAGCGACAAGGCGACCGACTCCCCGCAAACCCCGCCGCCGTCGACGACCGACCCCGAACCCACCCCCGAAAAACCCGGCATCGTCGACCCAGCTCCGGGCACCGGTGACAAAGGCCATGGCATCAAGCAGATCATCGACGACCAGGGCCCGATCCAGGGCGTGATCGAAAAAGGCGGCGTCACCGACGACACCACCCCGACGCTCAATGGCTCCGGCAACCCGGGCGACACCGTCATCATCCTCGACAACGGCAAGCCGATCGGCGAGACCGTGGTCGACGACAACGGCAACTGGACCTACACCCCGGAAACCGACCTGGGCGACGGCAAGCACGAAATTGGCGTGATCATCCAGGACAAGGACGGCAACCAGTCCCAGCCCGACGACACCTGGGTGGTGATCGTCGACACCCAGGCCCCCGACGCGCCGGTCATCGGCGGCGTCCATGACGACGTAGGCGCCGTGACCGGCGCGCTGGCCTCCGGCGCCCTCACCGACGACGCGCAGCCGACCCTCACCGGCCAGGCCGAAGCCGGTTCCATCGTCTTCATCTACGACGGCGATCGGCAGCTCGGCGAAGTCGTGGCCGATGCAAACGGCAACTGGTCCTTCACCCCCAAAGATCCGCTGGGCGAAGGCGAGCACCGCTTCACCGTGCGTGCCCAAGACGCCGCCGGCAACCTGTCCGAGCCCTCCGCTGCCTGGGACCTGGTGATCGACACCAGCGCCCCCGAACAGCCGGGTATCGACGGCGAAGGTCCGGGCATCAGTGGCATCATCGACGACCAGGGCCCGATCCAGGGTCCGATCGAGAACGGCGGTATCACCGACGACTCCACACCGACCTTCAATGGCACCGGCGAACCGGGTGACACCGTCATCGTCCGCGATGGCGACGAAGAGATCGGCCGCGTCGAGATCGGCGAGGACGGCACTTGGTCGTTCACTCCCGACGAGCCTCTGGGCGAGGGCGAGCACGCGATCAACGTGATCATCCAGGACCCGGCCGGCAACCAGTCCGATCCGTCCGATCCGTGGGTCGTGGTCGTCGACACCCAGGCGCCCGACGCGCCGAGCATCGGCAGCGTCTACGACGACGTCGGCAAGGTGACCGGCGCGCTGGCCTCCGGCGACAGCACCGACGACCAGCGTCCGACCCTCTCCGGCCAGGCCGAAGCGGGCGCCATCGTCTTCATCTACGACGGCGAGCAGCAGCTCGGCGAAGTCGTGGCCGATGCAAACGGCAACTGGTCCTTCACCCCCAAAGAGCCGCTGGGCGAAGGCGAGCACAGCTTCACCGTGCTTGCCCAGGACGCCGCCGGCAACCTGTCCGAGCCCTCCGCTGCCTGGGACCTGGTGATCGACACCAGCGCCCCCGAACAGCCGGGTATCGACGGCAAGGGCCCGGGCATCAGTGGCATCATCGACGACCAGGGCCCGATCCAGGGTCCGATCGAAAAGGGTGGCATCACCGACGACTCCACACCGACCTTCAACGGCACCGGCGAACCGGGCGACACCATCATCATTCGCGATGGCGAAGAAGAAATCGGCCGCGTCGTGGTCGACGAAAACGGCAGTTGGTCCTTCACCCCCGAAGAGCCGCTGGGCGACGGCGAGCACGCGATCAACGTGATCATCCAGGACCCGGCCGGCAACCAGTCCCAGCCGTCGGACGCCTGGGAAGTGACCGTCGATACCCAGGCACCCGATGCCCCGGTCATTGGCAGCATCCTCGATGCCATGGGCGACAAGACCGGCCCGCTCGAGCCGGGCGACATCACCGACGACAACCGTCCCACCATCAACGGCAGCGCCGAGCCCGGCTCCACCGTGGTCGTCTACGACCACGGCCAGCGGATCGGCCAGGCCCAGGCCGACGCAAACGGCAACTGGAGCCTCAAGCCCGAGCAGCCGCTGCCTGCCGGCGAGCATGCGATCACCGCCAAGGCCCAGGACGCCGCGGGCAACCTCAGCGAGCCCTCCCCGGCCTTCGACTTCTCGCTCATGGCGCCGGGCGTACCGGGTGCACCCGCCATCGTTTCCGTGACCGACAACGTGGGCCCGCACCAGGGCGCCCTGCAGAAAGGCGACGTGACCGACGACGCCCGTCCCACCGTGTACGGCTCCGCCGAGCCGGGCAGCACCATCACGGTCTACAGCAACGGCACCGCGCTGGGTACCAGCATTGCCAACGCCGAGGGCCAGTGGGCCTTCACCCCCGCCACCGACCTGCCCGAAGGCCTGAACAAGCTGACTGCAACGGCGACGAACGCCGCCGGCAACGCCAGCTATGAAACCGGCGCCTTCGAACTGCAGATCGACACCAGCGCGCCGATGGGCATCGAGTCCGGCGAGCTGCTCGACGACGTCGGCAACATCCGGGGCCCCATCGCCAACGGCGATGTCACCGACGACGCCCAGCCCACCTTCACCGGCCAGGCCGAACCCCATGCCACCGTGGTCATCTACGATGGCGGGCAGAAGATCGGCGAAACCCATGCCGATGCAAACGGCAACTGGAGCTTCACCCCGGCCACCGCCCTGAGCGACGGCGAGCACAGCCTGTCCGCCCAGGTCTTCGACCCGGCGGGCAACGCCAGCGCTGTCAGCGATGCGATCACCTTCACCATCGACACCCGCCAGGTGGAAGTGTCCATCGATGCCGTGCTCGACGACTTCGGCAGCAAGCAGGGGCCGATCAGCAAGGGCGGCGTCACCGATGACAGCACCCCGAGCCTGAGCGGGCGCGCAACGCCCGACTCGACCGTGGTCATCTACGACAACGGAATCGAGATCGGCCGTGTCCACAGCGATGCCAACGGCAACTGGAGCTTCACGCCGGACGTGGCGCTGGCCGAGGGTGCCCATGCGCTGAGCGCCACAGTCATCACCGTGGCCGGCGAGAGCGCGCCAACTCCGGCGTTCGACTTCCACCTGGACATCAGCGCCCCCGAGAAACCCGGCACCGGCGGCGAAGGCCACGGCATCGGCGAAGTCATCGATGACGTGGGCGCCATCCAGGGCCCGATCGAGAATGGCGGCACCACCGACGACACCACCCCGACCTTCAACGGCACCGGCGAACCGGGCGATACCGTCCACGTCTACGACCAGGGCGCGCTGCTGGGCAGCGTCAAGGTCAAGCCAGACGGCAGTTGGTCCTTCACCCCGCCGCCGCTGGTCAATGGCGAGCACCCGATCACGGTGGTCATCGAGGACCAGACCGGCAGCCGCTCCGAGCCGTCCGATCCGTGGGTCGTGATCGTCGACACCCAGGCGCCCAACGCGCCGAGCATTGGCGGCATCCACGACGACGTGGGCAACGTGACCGGCGCGCTGGCCTCCGGCGACAGCACCGACGACACCCTGCCGACCTTCTCCGGCCAGGCCGAAGCGGGCGCCATCGTCTTCATCTACGACGGCGATCAGCCGCTCGGCGAAGTCGTGGCCGATGCAAACGGCAACTGGACCTTCACCCCCGAAGAGCCGCTGGCCGAAGGCGAGCACAGCTTCACCGTGCGTGCCCAGGATGCCGCCGGCAACCTGTCCGAGCCCTCCGCTGCCTGGGACCTGGTGATCGACACCAGCGCCCCCGAACAGCCGGGCATCGACGGCAAGGGCCCGGGCATCAGTGGTGTCATCGACGATCACGGCCCGCTCCAGGGTCCGATCGAGAACGGCGGCACCACCGACGACAGCACTCCGACCTTCAACGGCACCGGCGAGCCGGGCGACACCATCATCGTCCGCGATGGCGACGAAGAGATCGGCCGCGTCGAAATCGGCGAGGACGGCACCTGGTCGTTCACCCCCGAAGAGCCGCTGGGCGATGGCGAACACGCGATCAGCGTGATCATCCAGGACAAGGCCGGCAACCCGTCCGAGCCGTCCGATCCGTGGGTCGTGGTCGTCGATACCCAGGCGCCCGACGCGCCGAGCATCGGCAGCGTTTACGACGACGTCGGCAACGTGACCGGCGCGCTGGCCTCCGGCGACAGCACCGACGACACCCTGCCGACCCTCTCCGGCCAGGCCGAAGCGGGCGCCATCGTCTTCATCTACGACGGCAAGCAGCCGCTCGGCAAAGTCGTGGCCGATGCAAACGGCAACTGGTCCTTCACCCCCGAAGAACCGCTGGGCGAAGGCGAGCACAGCTTCACCGTGCGTGCCCAGGATGCCGCCGGCAACCTGTCCGAGCCCTCCGCTGCCTGGGACCTGGTGATCGACACCAGCGCCCCCGAACAGCCGGGTATCGACGGCGAAGGCCCGGGCATCAGCGGCGTCATCGACGATCACGGCCCGATCCAAGGTCCGATCGAGAACGGCGGCACCACCGACGACGCCACGCCGACCTTCAACGGCACCGGCGAGCCGGGCGACACCGTCATCGTCCGCGATGGCGACGAAGAGATCGGCCGCGTCGAGATCGGCGAGGACGGCACCTGGTCCTTCACCCCCGAAGAGCCGCTGGGCGACGGCGAGCACGCGATCAACGTGATCATCCAGGACAAGGCCGGCAACCCGTCCGATCCGTCCGATCCGTGGGTGGTGATCGTCGATACCCAGGCGCCCGACGCACCGAGCATCGGCAGCGTCTACGACGACGTGGGCAACGTGACCGGCGCGCTGGCCTCCGGCGGCAGCACCGACGACACCCAGCCGACCTTCTCCGGCCAGGCCGAAGCCGGTTCCATCGTCTTCATCTACGACGGCAAGCAGCCAATCGGCGAAGTCGTGGCCGATGAAAACGGCAACTGGTCCTTCACCCCCGAAGAGCCGCTGGCCGAAGGCGAGCACAGCTTCACCGTGCTTGCCCAGGATGCCGTTGGCAACCTCTCCGAGCCGTCCGCTCCGTGGGTGGTGACCGTCGACACCCAGGCGCCCAATGCGCCAAGCATCGGCAGCGCCTACGACGACGTGGGCGATGTAACCGGCGATCTGCACTCCGGCGACCTGACCGACGACAGCCGGCCGCAGATCTCCGGCCGCAGCGGGCCGGGCAACACCGTGCACATCTACGACCGCGGCGTCGAAATCGGCAGCGTCCAGGCCGACAACCAGGGCAACTGGAGCTTCACCCCGGAAAGCGAACTGGCCGATGGCGAATACAGCTTCACCGCGGTCGCCGAGAACGCCGCGGGTACCCGTAGCCCGGCCTCGGAGGCCTTCGAGCTAGTCGTCTACACCGGCAACGGCCCGACCCAGGTCGCCCGTCTGTCGCACATGGGCAAGGACTCGGGGCAGGACGGCAACGACTTCGTCACCGACAACGGTACCGCAGGGCGCCTGATGTACGGCGTGCTGAGCGCCGGGCTGGTGGCTGGCCAGGTCCTGCAGGTCTCCACCGACGGCGGCCTCACCTGGTTCAACGCCCTGGTCGACGGCACCAACTGGGCCGCCCAGGACCGCAGCGCCCATAGCGGGGACTGGAGCATCCAGACCCGTGTGGTGGACCAGGCCGGCAACTCCGGCTACGTCATGCAGCAGGCCGTGGTGCTGGACACCATCGCGCCGCGCGCGCCCTCCTCCATCCAGCTGGACGGCACGCACCTGCTGGTGGGCTTCGACCCGGCCAACGTCGCCGTGGGCGACCGCATCGCGGTCATCGCCGACGGGGGTGCGCAGCGCTTCGAGCACACCCTGACCCAGGCAGACATCGCCGCCGGTTCGGTAACGCTGGAAGTGGGCTCGATCGGTTCCGCCAGCGCCGCGCTGGTGGACCAGGCGGGCAACCTGTCCGGGTTCGCCAACACCGGCGCCGCGCCGAGCATGAACTACCTGCTGAACGGCGACGTCACCGAGGTCTATGGCCAGAACCGCGACAACGTGTTCTCCATCACCGACGTCAGTGTGCTCGAGCAGATCAAGGTGATCGAAGGCAACGCCGGCGTAGACACCCTGAAGCTGACCGGCGCCGACCAGGTACTGGACCTGTCGGCCCTGCAGGGGCGCCTGAGCTCGATCGAGGTCATCGACCTCACCGGCTCCGGCGACAACACCCTGAAGCTATCCCTGGGCGATGTCCTGGACCTGGGCAACCAGCGTTCCTTCATCAACGACGACAACGTGCAGTTGGCAGTCAAGGGCGACGCCGGCGACGTAGTGATGCTCAGCGACCTGCTGCCCAACGGCATGGATATAGGTGACTGGGAAAACCTCGGCCAGGTGACCGCCGCCGGCGTCGTCTACGAGGTCTACCAGCACACCGGGCTCGAGGCGGAAATCCTCGTGCAACAAGGGGTCGTGGTGGAATTCCACTGACCTGTCCCGGGCGCCCATACCGGGCGCCCATCACTGGCTGTTGAACCGTGCAAGGCAAACCTCCGGGCTTGTCTCTGCACTCGACATTCCTGATTTGACTTAGGCCATACCTAATGAACTTCGCTTTTATCGATAAGCAGAACACGTTGTACTTCTTCCCCGCCGATGAGCTGGAGAGCGCAAGCCTGCCGATCCAGGCCATGGACGGTGCCCGCTACATCCTCACCGAGCAGGAAGGGGACGAGGTAATCCACAGCGTCGCCGCCGAGCGCGTCGGCAATGATCTGCACCTGCGTCTGCTCAACGAGCAGCAGACGCCTTCCGCCATCGTGCTGCAGGACTTCTACCTGACCCGCGGCAGCATCCACGGCCTGACCGACAGCGGCGAATACCGCCTGCACCTCAGCGCCGACGACAGCGCCGCCCAAGGCCCCGTGGCCTGGGCCAGTGAAAGCCTGGGCATGCGGCAGGACCAAGTGGACGCGCCCTTCCTCTCGCTGATCCAGCGGGAAGTGACCGTACAGGCACTGCAGAAGCTGGCCGAATCGCTGACCCCGAGCGAGGAGCAGGCACAAGGCGAGGCACAGGCCAAGCCGACGCTGCTCATGGCGGAAAACCCTGTCGAGGGCGACTCCAACCTGGCTGGTCAACCCAGCATCAGCGGCCTCTACGACCAGGTCGGCAGCCAGCAGGGCCTGATCAACGGCAGCAACGTCACCGACGACAAGCATCCCAAGCTCGAAGGCACCGGCGAACCCGGCTCCACCCTGGAGATCTGGCTGAACGGTGAAGAGATTTTCGGCACCGTCGTCGTCGACGAGCAGGGCCAATGGTCCTTCACGCCCAAGGCTGCGCTGAGCGACGGCGGGCACATTTTCTACGTGCGCGACCCGGCCACCGATACGCGTTCGGGCAACGTCGCGGTGATCGTCGATACCGTGGCGCCCGACCGCGCCGAAATCTCCAGCATCGCCGACAACCGTTCCGGCACGGGCGTCGTCATCGACAAGAACAACGGCCATACCGGCGACAACACCCCCCTGCTTACCGGCAAGGCGGACCCCAACAGCATGGTCGCCATCTACATCGGCGGCAAATACTTCCTCAGCGTGCAGAGCGACAACACCGGCCACTGGTCCTTCCAGCCGCCCGAAGGCTTCGAGTTCAAGGATGGCCGTTACGACTTCAGCATCTCGGCCGTCGACTTCGCCGGTAACATCGGCCTGCGCTCGTCCACCTACAGCATCACCATCGATACCCTGGCACCCAACGTGCCGACCATCGGCAGCGTCTACGACGACGTGGGCAACGTGACCGGCGCACTGGTTCCCGGCGCCGCCACTGACGACACCCTGCCGACTCTCTCCGGCCAGGCCGAGCCGGGCGTGACCGTCATCATCCGCGACAAGGGCGAGTGGATGGGCGAAGTCCAGGCCGACGCCCAGGGCAAGTGGTCCTTCACCCCTAAACAACCGCTGGACGAAGGCGAGCACCGCTTCACCGTCGAGGCCCTGGATGCGGCCGGCAACCGTTCCGGCCAGTCCCCGGTCTGGAACCTGGTGATCGACACCACCGCTCCCGAGCAGCCGGGTACCGACGGCGAAGGCCCGGGCATCAGCGAAGTCATCGACGACGTCGGCACCATCCTGGGGCCGATCGAGAAGGGCGCCACCACCGACGACGCCACCCCGACCTTCAACGGCACCGGCGAACCGGGCGACACCATCATCGTCCGCGATGGCGAGCAGGAAATCGGCCGCACCGTGGTCGACGAAAACGGCAGTTGGTCCTTCACCCCCGAAGAGCCGCTGGGCGAAGGCGAGCACGCGATCAACGTGATCATCCAAGACAAGGCCGGCAACCAGTCCCAGCCGTCGGACGCCTGGGAACTGACCGTCGATACCCTGACGCCCAACGTCCCGACCATCGACGGCGTCTACGACGACGTGGGCGCGGTGACCGGCGAGCTGGCTCCCGGCGCCGCCACCGACGACACCCTGCCAACCCTCAAGGGCCAGGCCGAGCCGGGCGCGACCATCGTCGTCCGCAACAAGGGCGAGTGGATGGGCGAAGTCCAGGCCGACGCCGAGGGCAAGTGGTCCTTCACCCCTGAACAGCCGCTGGCCGAAGGCAACTACAGCTTCACCGTCGAAGCCATGGGCTCCACCGGCAACCCGTCCGCCCCCTCCGCTGCCTGGGAGCTGGTGATCGACACCACCGCACCCAAGCAGCCGGGTACCGACGGCGAAGGTCCGGGCATCAGCGAAATCATCGACGACCAGGGCCCGATCCAGGGTCCGATCGAGAAAGGCGGCGTCATCGACGACTCCACTCCGACCCTCGGCGGCACCGGCGAGCCGGGCGACACCGTCATCATCCGCGATGGCGAAGAAGAAATCGGCCGCGTCGAGATCGGCGAGGACGGCACCTGGTCCTTCACTCCTGACGAGCCGCTGGGCGAGGGCGAGCACGAGATCAACGTGATCATCCAGGACCCGGCCGGCAACCAGTCCGACCCGTCCGATCCGTGGGTCGTGGTCGTCGACTCCCAGGCCCCCGAAGTGCCGAGCATTGGCGGCATCCACGACGACGTGGGCAAGGTGACCGGCGCGCTGGCGTCCGGCGATGTCACCGACGACCAGCGTCCGACCTTCTCCGGCAAAGCCGAAGCGGGCGCCATCGTCTTCATCTACGACGGCGAGCAGCCGCTCGGCGAAGTCGTGGCCGACGAAAACGGCAACTGGTCCTTCACCCCCGAAGAACCGCTGGGCGAAGGCGAACACAGCTTCACCGTGCTTGCCCAAGACGCCGCCGGCAACCTGTCCGAGCCCTCCGCTGCCTGGGACCTGGTGATCGACACCAGCGCCCCCGAACAGCCGGGCATCGACGGCAAGGGCCCGGGCATCAGTGGCATCATCGACGACCAGGGCCCGATCCAGGGTCCGATCGAAAAAGGCGACGTCACCGACGACACCACCCCGACCTTCAATGGCACCGGCGAACCGGGCGACACCATCATCGTCCGCGATGGCGACGAAGAAATCGGCCGCGTCGAGATCGGCGAGGACGGCACCTGGTCCTTCACCCCCGAAGAGCCGCTGGGCGATGGCGAACACGCGATCAACGTGATCATCCAGGACAAGGCCGGTAACCAATCCGACCCGTCCGCTCCGTGGGTCGTGACCGTCGACTCCCAGGCGCCCAACGCGCCGAGCATTGGCGGCATCCACGACGACGTGGGCAACGTGACCGGCGCGCTGGCCTCCGGCGACAGCACCGACGACACCCTGCCGACCTTCTCCGGTCAGGCCGAAGCCGGTTCCATCGTCTTCATCTACGACGGCAAGCAGCAGCTCGGCGAAGTCGTGGCCGATGCAAACGGCAACTGGTCCTTCACCCCCAAAGAGCCGCTGGGCGAAAGCGAGCACCGCTTCACCGTGCGTGCCCAAGACGCCGCCGGCAACCTGTCCGAGCCCTCCGCTGCCTGGGACCTGGTGATCGACACCAGCGCCCCCGAACAGCCGGGCATCGACGGCAAGGGCCCGGGCATCAGTGGCATCATCGACGACCAGGGCCCGATCCAGGGTCCGATCGAAAAAGGCGACGTCACCGACGACACCACCCCGACCTTCAATGGCACCGGCGAACCGGGCGACACCATCATCGTCCGCGATGGCGACGAAGAAATCGGCCGCGTCGAGATCGGCGAGGACGGCACCTGGTCCTTCACCCCCGAAGAGCCGCTGGGCGATGGCGAACACGCGATCAACGTGATCATCCAGGACAAGGCCGGTAACCAATCCGACCCGTCCGCTCCGTGGGTCGTGACCGTCGACTCCCAGGCGCCCGAAGTGCCGAGCATTGGCGGCATCCAGGACGACGTGGGCAATGTGACTGGCGCGCTGGCTTCCGGCGATGTCACCGACGACCAGCGTCCGACCTTCTCCGGCCAGGCCGAAGCGGGCGCCATCGTCTTCATCTACGACGGCAAGCAGCAGCTCGGCGAAGTCGTGGCCGATGCAAACGGCAACTGGTCCTTCACCCCCGAAGAACCGCTGGGCGAAGGCGAGCACCGCTTCACCGTGCGTGCCCAGGATGCCGCCGGCAACCTGTCCGAGCCCTCCGCTGCCTGGGACCTGGTGATCGACACCAGCGCCCCCGAACAGCCGGGTATCGACGGCGAAGGTCCGGGCATCAGTGGCATCATCGACGACCAGGGCCCGATCCAGGGTCCGATCGAGAACGGTGGCACCATCGACGACACCACCCCGACTCTCAATGGCACCGGCGAACCGGGCGACACCATCATCATCCGCGATGGCGACGAAGAAATCGGCCGCGTCGTGGTCGACGAAAACGGCAGCTGGACCTTCACCCCTGAAGAACCGCTGGGCGAAGGCGAGCACGCGATCAACGTGATCATCCAGGACAAGGCTGGCAACCAGTCCGACCCGTCCGCTCCGTGGGTCGTGACCGTCGACACCCAGGCGCCCGAGGAGCCGAGCATTGGCGGCCTCCATGACAACGTCGGCAATGTGACTGGCGCGCTGGCTTCCGGCGATGTTACCGACGACGCCCAGCCGACCTTCTCCGGCAAAGCCGAAGCGGGCGCCATCGTCTTCATCTACGACGGCAAGCAGCAGCTCGGCGAAGTCGTGGCCGATGCAAACGGCAACTGGTCCTTCACCCCCAAAGAGCCGCTGGGCGAAGGCGAGCACCGCTTCACCGTGCGTGCCCAAGACGCCGCCGGCAACCTGTCCGAGCCCTCCGCTGCCTGGGACCTGGTGATCGACACCCATGCCCCCGACGCACCGAGCATCGGCGGCATCCATGACGCCGTAGGTGAAGTGACCGGTGCTCTGGCATCCGGCGACGCCACCGACGACCAGCGTCCGACCTTCTCCGGTCAGGCCGAAGCCGGTTCCATCGTCTTCATCTACGACGGCAAGCAGCAGCTCGGCGAAGTCCGTGCCGACGAAAACGGCAACTGGACCTTCACTCCCGAAGAGCCGCTTGCCGATGGCCTGCACAGCTTCACCGTCAAGGCGGTGGATGCGGCAGGTAACGTGTCCGACGCATCGGCAGCCTGGCTGATCACCATCGTCACCCAGGCGCCGGAACAGCCGAGCATCGAATCGGTGACCGACGACGTCGGCCCGCTGACCGGCGCCCTGCAATCCGGCGACCTGACCGACGACAGCCGGCCGCAGATCTCCGGCCGCAGCGAGCCGGGCAACACCGTGCGCATCTACGACCGCGGCGTCGAAATCGGCAGCGTCCAGGCCGACGACCAGGGCAACTGGAGCTTCACCCCGGAAAGCAAACTGGCCGATGGCGAATACAGCTTCACCGCCGTCGCCGAGAACGCCGCGGGGACCCGTAGCCCGGCCTCGGAGGCCTTCGAGCTGGTCGTCTACACCGGCAATGGCCCGACCCAGGTCGCCCGTCTGTCGCACATGGGCAAGGACTCGGGGCAGAGCGGCAACGACTTCGTCACCGACAACGGCACCTACGGCCGCCTGATGTACGGCGCGCTGAGCGCCGAGCTGAACGCCGGCCAGACCCTGCAGGTCTCCACCGACGGTGGTCGCACCTGGTTCGACGCGCTGGTCGACGGCACCAACTGGGCCGCCCAGGACCGCAGCGTCCACAGCGGCAACTGGACCATCCAGACCCGCGTGGTGGACCAGGCCGGCAACTCCGGCTACGTCATGCAGCAGGCCGTGGTGCTGGACACCAGCGCGCCGCGCGCGCCCTCCTCCATCCGACTGGACGGCACGCACCTGCTGGTGGGCTTCGACCCGGCCAACGTCGCCGTGGGCGACCGCATCTCGGTCATCGCCGACGGGGGTGCGCAGCGCTTCGAGCACACCCTGACCCAGGCAGACATCGCCGCCGGCTCGGTAACGCTGGAAGTGGGCTCGATCGGTTCCGCCAGCGCCGCGCTGGTGGACCGGGCGGGCAACCTGTCCGGGTTCGCCAACACCGGCGCCGCACCGAGCTCCAACTACGTGCTGACCGGCGACGTCACCGAGGTCTATGGCCAGAGCCGCGACAACGTGTTCTCCATCACCGACGTCAGTGTGCTCGAGCAGATCAAGATGATCGAAGGCAACGCCGGCGTGGACACCCTGAAGCTGACCGGCGCCGACCAGGTACTGGACCTGTCGGCCCTGCGCGGCCGCCTGAGCTCGATCGAGGTCATCGACCTCACCGGCTCCGGCGACAACACCTTGAAGGTGTCCCTGGGCGACGTCCTGGACCTGGGCAACCAGCGCTCCTTCATCAACGACGACAACGTGCAGTTGGCGGTCAAGGGCAACGCCGGCGACGTGGTGATGCTCGGCGACCTGCTGCCCAACGGCATGGACGTGGGTGACTGGGAAAACCTCGGCCAGGTGACTGCCGCCGGCATCGTCTACGAGGTCTACCAGCACACCGGCTTCGAGGCGGAAATCCTCGTGCAGCAAGGTGTCACCGTCCAGACCCTGTAAAGCGCCAGGGCCGGGGCGCCCCCGCGGGCGCCCCGGCCCATCCCCTCAACCTTCCCAGCCCCGCAAGGGGCTGGCCCCTTCATGGGGCCAATCAAGGAGTTTTCGAAACATGCATTGCAAACGCACGAACACCGCGCTTGCGGTACTCATGGGCATGCTGCTGGTGCCTTTCGCTTGCGCCCGCCAGGAAACGCCGAGCGAATTCCAGGTATTCGGCGAGCACTATCGCCCCGTGCCCAGCGCCGCGCCGGACCAGGCGCAGATCGTCTACTACCGCGCCGCCACCGAAACGCAGAAGCCCTCGGGCGCGAACGTCTACATCGACGGACACTTCCACACCTCGCTGCTGCCCGGTGGCTTCACTGCCTTCTGCCTGGCCCCGGGCAAACACCTGATGGGCGCCTACCAGCACGACGCGCCGCTATACCTGGGCAAGCGCGAGGAGCTCTATCGCGTGCAGCTCGAAGCCGGCAAGACCTACTTCGTGAAAGTCTCCGGCGACGGCAGCGGCATCCCGGTCTCGGTCGACCGCGCCGAAGCCGAAAAAAGCCTGCAGAGCGCCCGCCGGCAGATCCACGCAATCTCCCGGGCCGCTACCGAGGAGTGCAAGAGCGTTGCGCCAGCGCAGGCCAAGGCGTCCTGACCTTCCGCCCCGCCTCGGCGCAGTCGCGCAGCAGATGACCGGTGCCGTGACCCACGAAACGAGCCGGGTGGCCAGCTATACGACCACAGCGAAGGCTCCGAAAACCTCGTTCCCGACCTGCCGGCAACGGGAGCGTGCCTGACTCGCTCCCCGCGCCCTCGCCCCTCCGTTCCAAGCCATCGACCGTCGCCCGAAACGCTCCGGAGTTCCGGCGCGGACGCACTCTCGTACTCGTCCCAATTCCCACCCGCGGTATTCGAACCGGCCCGACAGACGCTCTACCGGCCCGAATCTTAAAGTTCTGCCCGCTGGTAGGCACAAGGGGCCGCTCCCGTTCACTTCCTGTTTCCCCTGACACCTGCCGCCATGGACATCGCGACGCGTACCCCGTCGCGACTCAAGCAAGCGCTGGCCCGCCAGCCGGCAGCCGCCGACGAACCAGCACGAATCAGAGGAACACAGAGATGCCATCGGCAAGCAACCAACAGAATCACCAGGAAGCATCGATGACGCTTCCGCCGCCCACACGGGTCATCGACACTCTGCTCGAATGCACTCTGTGGATGTGCGAGCGCCAGGGCGCGCCGCGCAGCCCGGAAAGCCTGTGCTCCGGCCTTCCCAAGGGCACCCTGCTGAGCCCGTCGCAGGCGCTGACCGCGCTGGGCAACGCCGGCCTCACCAGCGGCATGGTGCGCCGCCGTGCCCACGAATTCTCCACGCACCTGATGCCCGTCATGCTGCTGCGCAAGGACCAGGGCGCGGCCATTCTCTTCGGCACCCGGCGCAACGAAGAAGGCAAGCTGCTGTTCCAGGTGATGCTGCCCGAAATGGGCCTGGACTCCCGCGTGGAAATCGACCACCAGGAACTGAGCGAGTGGTATTCGGAACACGCCATCCTGGTCAAGCCCAGCGCGCGCATCGACACCCGCGCCGGCGACGAGACGCCGCGCCCCGCGGGGCACTGGCTGTTCAGCGCGCTGTGGCGCTACCGGCGCTACTACCGCAGCGCCGCCATCGCCGCCGTCATGGTCAACGTCCTGGCTTTGGCCAGCGTGTTCTTCACCATGAACGTCTACGACCGCGTCGTTCCCAATCAGGCCTACGTGACGCTCTGGTCGCTGGCCATAGGCGTGGCCATCGCCATGGGCTTCGAAGCGATCACCCGCTTCCTGCGCGCCCACCTGCTGGACGTAGCGGGCAAGAAGGCCGACCTGGCGCTGGGTTCGCAACTGTTCCGCCAGGCCCTGGCCATCCGCATGGAACACAAGCCAGCCTCGGCCGGCGCCTTCGCCAACCAGCTGCGCGAATTCGAATCCGTGCGCGACTTCTTCACCTCCGCCACGCTCGCGGCGCTGTCCGACTTGCCCTTCGTGCTGCTGTTCATCGGGGTGATCTTCGCCATCGGCGGCCCGCTGGGCTGGGTATCGCTGCTGATGGTGCCGTGCATCGTCCTGATCAGCATCGCCATCCAGTGGCCGCTGGCCCGCACCATGCGCGAGAACCTGCGTGAGTCCTCGCTCAAGCAGGGCGTGCTGCTGGAGTCGGTGGAAGGCCTGGAGACGCTCAAGTCGGTCGGTGGCGAAGGCCACATGGCCCGCCGCTGGGAAGCCTTCAGCGCCGCGGCCGCCAGCACGTCCATGAAATCCCGCCAACTGACCAGCAGCGCGCTGAACCTGGTGCAACTGCTGCAGCAGCTGCAGACCGTCATCCTGGTGGTGATCGGCGTCTACCTGATCGGCGCCGGCGACCTGTCCCAGGGCGCCCTGATCGGCACCGTCATGCTCGCCAGCCGCGCCACCGCCCCGCTGAGCCAGGTGGCCGGCCTGGCCGTGCGCTTCCAGCAGGCCAAGGCGGCCCTGAGCAGCCTGAACCGTCTGATGGAAATGCCGATCGACCGCGAGCCGGAAAAGCAGTACCTGAACCAGCCCTCCCTCAAGGGTGCGCTGGAACTGAAGAACGTCAAGTTCGCCTACCCGTCGCCGCCGGACAAGCCCAACCCGCCCGTGCTCGAGAACATCAACACCTCGATCCAGCCGGGCGAGCGGGTGGCGATCCTGGGCAAGATCGGCAGCGGCAAATCGACCCTGCTGCGCCTGATCGCCCGCCTCTACCAGCCCACCGGCGGGCAGATGCTGATCGGCGGCCTGGACGTGGCGCAGATCGACCCCGCCGACTGGCGCAACGCGGTGGGCTACGTGGGCCAGGAAGCCCGGCTGTTCTACGGCACCCTGCGGGACAACGTGATGATCGGCCGCCCCGACGCCTCCGCCGACGAGCTGCTGCGCGTGCTGCAACTGACCGGGCTGGACCAGATCGCCCAGAAGCACCCCATGGGCATAAACCTGCCCATCGGCGAAATGGGCGAGGGCCTGTCCGGCGGCCAGCGCCAACTGGTGTCCCTTGCCCGCACCCTGCTGGCCCGCCCGCAGACGCTGCTGCTGGACGAGCCGACCAGCGCCATGGACACCCAGACCGAGGCGATCTTCATGTCGCACCTGGCTCGGGCCTGCGCCGGCCAGACCATGATCCTGGTCACCCACCGCACATCGCTGCTCAACCTGGTGGACCGGATTCTGGTGGTCGACGAGGGCCGCATCGTGGCCGACGGCCCTAAGGACAAGGTCATCGCCGCCCTGACCCCCGCCGCGGATCGCGAGCCGGCCAACCAGCCGACCGCCCAGGCCCGCGCCACGCAGCTCGCGGCGAAACCCGCCAGCGCGGCCCCGGCGCCCCAACCCCATATCACCCGTTGAGGAATATCGACATGTTCAAGGTACTGCTGCGCCCCTTCCGGCGCACGTCGCAGGCCGCCCCTCTGCGGGCCGGCGACGCGGCCTTCATGAGCGACCTGCGTGAATCGCTGCTCACCCAATCCACGCCCGGCTCGCACCTGGTGCTCTATGTCATCGGCGCCATCCTGGCCTGCGGGCTCACCTGGGCCCACTTCGCCCGCGTCGAGGAAATCACTCAGGGCGAAGGCAAGATCATTTCCAAGAGCCGGGAGCAGATCATCAAGAGCCTGGAGGGCGGAATCATCGACGACATGCTGGTCCGCGAAGGCGACATCGTCGAGAAGGGCCAGCCCCTGCTCAAGATCAACCCGACCCGCGCCCAGGCCACCTACCAGGAAATGCACACCAAGCTCATGGGCCTGACCACGATGATGGCGCGCCTGCAGGCCGAAGCCTACCAGCTGCCCCTGGTGTTCCCGGAGGAGGTGCGCGGCGAAACCCTGATGATCGAGCAGGAGACCAACGCCTACAAGGCGCGCAAACAGTCGCTGGAAGACAGCGTCAAAGCCCTGGAGAACAGCCATGCGCTGATCATGAAGGAGATCGCCCTCGCCGAGCCCCTGGCGGCCCGCGGCCTGCTCTCCGAAGTGGAAATCCTGCGCATGCGGCGCCAGGCCAACGACCTGAAGATCCAGATGGTCGAGCGCCGCAACCGCTACCAGGGCGATGCCAACGCCGAACTGGTCAAGGTCGAACTCGAGGTCGCACAGGTGGCCGAGAGCCTGGTCGGACGCAAGGACGTGCTGGAGCGCACCACGATCAACGCCCCGGTCCGCGGCACCGTGAAGAACGTGCGCATCAGCACCATCGGCGGCGTGATCCAGCCGGGCGAAGACATCCTGGAAATCGTCCCGCTGGAAGACCAGCTGATCGTCGAAGGCCAGATCAAGCCCCAGGACGTGGCCTTCCTGCGCCCCGGCCTGCCGGCCACGGTGAAGGTCTCCGCCTACGACTTCGGTATCTACGGCGGCCTGAAAGGCACCGTGACGCTCATCAGCCCCGACACCCTGCAGGACGACAAGAAGCTCGCGGCGGGCCGCCCCGACGCCACCTACTACCGGGTCCAGGTGCTGACCGATACCGCCTGGCTCGAGGCCGGCGAAAAGCGCCTGCCGATCATTCCCGGCATGACCGCCACCGTGGAGATCCGCACCGGCGAGAAAACCATTCTGGACTACCTGCTCAAGCCCGTTCTCAAGGCTCGGGAAGCGTTCCGCGAGAGATAACAGACCATGCAACCGATGATCGACACCCCCACTGTCACGAGCTCCGGGGCCTGGCGCCGGAACGCCCTGCAACTGGCCCTGGCGAGCGGCCTGCTGATGACCTCGCTGGCCTCTTTCGCCCAGCCTACGCCCAAGGACATCGTCCTCAGGCCGGCCGAAAGCGCGCCCGCCAAGGCGGCCCCGAAAAGCGTGGTGCTCAAGGCCGCGAACGATGCGCCGCCCGCACGGCAGCAGTCTTCTGCTGCAACTGGCAGTCAGGCCAACGGCAACCAGGCCGCGCCGAAGGAAGTCCCCCTGCGCACGGCCTCCAGCAGCGCCATGGCGCGGCAAGAGGGCCGTAGCACCGTGCACTTCTCCGAGTGGATGAGAGACAACCCGGATGCTGCGCGCCGGCTCAGCCGGGGCAGCGTGCCCGAGAGCGAGATACGCTCGATCCTCGCCGGTGCGTTGCAGCAAGCCATCCAGCGCAGCCCCCTGCTGCGCCAGGTCCAGGCGGAAAAGCAGGCCGCGGCCGCCGACGTGCGCGAGGCCGAAGGGCAGCGCTGGCCGCAGATCGACGTGGGCGCCAACACCCGCGCCCGCTCGATGGGCGGCGGTAGCGACAGCTACAACAACCCCCAGGCAGTCAACCTGAACATGACCACCAACGTCTTCGACTGGGGGCGCACGCGCAACACCATCGACAGCCGCAAGGAGCTGAACAACGCGGCCGAACAGAAATACCTGGTCGGCCTGGAAACCCTGGCCGCGGACGTTTCGCTCAGCCTCGTCGACCTGGAGAAGGCGCGTCGCGTCAGCGCCATCAGCCAGCAGTACGTCGACCGCATGAGCGCCCTGGTGGGCATGCTCAAGGAAATCGTCTCGGTCGACCGTGGCCGCGCCAGCGAGCTGACCCAGGCCAAGGCCCGCCTGATGGAGGCCGAAGCCGGCCGTGACACCGCCGAGGCGCGGGTGCGCGACATCCAGATCAAGCTGCGCAAGCTGATCGGGGAAGCGCCCGTGCGCATGCCGGAGAATGGCGACTGGGCCCTGTCCACCACCAACCTGGAACAGTTGCTGACGGCGGCGCAGGAGCACCCGAGCCTGCGCCAGAGCGAGGCCGAAGCCAATGCCGCGGAGCGCCACGCCGCCTCGTTGCGCGCCGGCGAAAAGCCGCAGCTGAACTGGGTGGTCAGCAAATCCACCGGCCGCGACGAACTGGGCCGCGAACAATCCTTGCAGACCATGCTGACCATGAACTGGCCGCTGTTCCGTGGCGGCTCCGCCCGCGCGGCGCGGGAAGCGGCCTCGCTGCGCGCCGACGCCGAGCGCGAACGCAAGGCCCAGCAGCAACTGGACCTGGAGTTCGAAACGCGCGCGGCCGACCAGGACGCGAAGACCCTGCTCGCCCGGGCAGAGCTGTACCGCGACCTGACCAGCGAGACCGACAGCGTGCGCAAGGCCTTCTTCGAGCAGTGGTACCACCTTGGCCGCCGCACCCTGCTGGACGTGCTGATCGCCGAAAGCGACCACAACAACAACCAAGTCAGCGAAGTCACCAACCGCTTCGATGGCTACGAGGCGATTCTCAAGGCCTATTCCAGCGCCGGCCAGCTGACCCAGTGGATCAATGGCGGCACCGCCCGGAATTGACACGAACCTGGCAATCACCACGGTGTGCGCCGCAGCGATTCAGGACCCGTATCACGCCAGCCCGGTTTTTCTCGTACCGATACCAGATAAATTTCAATCGCCTGGCAATACAGTGGTCCTGGATGCATCCCTGCTGGCACACCGGCGATCATTCGGAATCAATCATGAAGATCAGTATCATCATCGCCGACGACCACCCCACCATCATCGTCGGGATCTCGCAGGAGCTTTCGAGCATCCGCACCCTGGATATCGTCGGCAAGGCGAAGAACTCCACGGAAATCATCGAGCTGCTTTCGAAGCAGCCGTGCGACATCCTCATCACCGACTACGTGATGCCCGGCGGTTCGGCCGGGGACGGCATGGCCATGCTCTCGTTCCTGCGCCGCCGCTACCCCGACCTGAAGATCATCGTGTTCACCACGATCGAGAACCCGGCCATCGTCACGGAAATACTGAAGCTGGGTATCGGCGCGGTGCTCAACAAGGTCGACGACGTCGGCCACCTGATTTCCGCGGTGCACGCCGTGTATGCCGGAGCGACCTACATTTCCCCGCAGTTCCGCTCCAACGGACAGGAACAGAACGGCATCCTCGCTTCGCGCCCCGCCAACTCCAGCCTGACGCGGCGCGAGGCGGAAGTGATCCGGCTGTACGTATCCGGGCTCTCCGTGAACGGCATCGCCAACCAGCTCAAACGCACCAAACAGACCGTCAGTTCGCAGAAGTCCAGCGCCATGCGGAAACTCGGCATTTCCCGGGACGCGGAACTGTTCCGGTTCGCCTATGAAACAGGCCTGGAGATAGCGGGGAAACCCATGGACTTCGAACTGTCGCGCCACAAGCAACAAAGCGCTCCGGAAAGTCTGCCCGCCGAAGTTCAAACCCCGAGAATCTGAGTACCGCAAAAAAAGAATGATCACCGAACCCTGACAAGGAACGATATGCGCAAGACAAACAGTATGGCCACGACGGGAGCCCTGCTTAAATTCACCAAACTCAAGGAAGTGGAGCAGAACTCGTTCATCTCGCAGATGAACGAGTTTCTGCTCGCCTCCTGCCGGCGGCGCAAACTACTCGTCGAGCAGTGGGAGTCCGAGTTGACCTCGCTCCCCAGGAGCCAGGGCGATAACAAGCATGCCAGCCCCCAACAATGACGCAGCGGCGCCGAAGAGCCACTCCCGGAAAAGACCAGGCGGCTTTACCGAGCGATCCCTGATCGCTGCGCTGTCCTCGGGCGACGGCTTCCGCATCCTCCTGCAGCCCCAGTTCCACCTGCACACAGGCGAGATCGTGGGGGCCGAAGCGTTGGCGCGCTGGCGCCACGAGGAAGACGAAGACATTCCGCCCGCAGAATTTCTGCCCGTCCTCGACCGCCTGGGGCTGGAATCGACGCTCTTCGAACTGGTTTGCGACCGCGCCCGGGAGTTGCTTTGCGAGCTTCAGCTCTGCGCCATCCAGTGCCCCATCTCCGTCAACGCATCGGCGGAGCTGCTTTCCACCGGGGCCATACTGCGGCGCCTGGAAGACCGCCTGCAGAGCGTCGAGCTACCGAATCGCCTGCTGAAGATCGAAGTCACCGAGGACAAGACCGCCCCCGACCTCCCGGCACTGGCCCGCGAGCTGTCGAGGATGAAGGCCAACGGATTCGAGATCAGCATCGATGATTTCGGCGTGGGGCGCTCGTCGCTGAAACGCCTCGTCTCGCTGCCCTTCACCGAACTCAAGATCGATCGCATGTTCGTCCAGGCCATGGCGCATTGCCCGGCCTCCCTGGCCGTGGTGCACACTTCGCTGGAACTGGGCCGCAGGATGGAATTGCGGGTGGTCGCCGAAGGCGTCGAAACCGACGAGCAGACGCGCATGCTGCAGGCCATGGGTTGTCGCTACGGGCAGGGTTTCGGCCTGAGCCGCCCCCTGGAGGCGCCGGCGTTCATCGCCAGGATGACCGATGGCAAGCACATGAAGCCGCGTCTCTAGCCGGGCCTCGCCGCAAGCTCGCTCGGCCATCCGCCCAACGCGCTGCAACCAGCTTGCGCAGCCCGTCCTCAGGCGCCCTCGACGTCCCTTATTTCATGGTGGAAAGACAGCGCGTCATTCAGACGAAAGATGTTCAGCGGTTTCGACAGGATATCCAGCAGCGGCACCCGGTTCAGCCACGCCCAGTGGAACATTGCCGCGCGCTTGTCCTCGGCCACCCCGCCTATCAGCACTATGTGCTTGATACGCCCCTTGAAAGCCAGCAGATCGTTACGACTCTTTTCGCTGCCATCGAAGCCGTCATGGACGAAATAGTCGAAGCTGGCGGCGCTCCGCGCGAGCCGCTTCGCCTCCTCGAGGCTGCTGCACGGCGTCACGCGGAAGAAACTCAAGGCGTTGAGCAACCTGGAATATTCCAACAAGGTTCCATGTCTTTCACAGTGCAGCAGGACTTTGCTTTGCGGACGATGCATCTTGGGTGACCGGGTCGATTGAAATCGCGACTGTAGGACAGCGCCGGCCAGCGAAAAATATGACCTGTCCGAAATAACCTTCTCTCCTCCGCTATGCTCAGTGCATCGAGACGCACGGCAAGGGGGATAGCGCATGGCCTCTTTCAGGACTGCAGTTTCCGGTTTCGCACTGGTGGCCCTCGCAGGCTGCAACGCGACCCTCGACCCCGTCTCACCGAAGGAATCCCTGCCTGGCTACCTCACCGTCAGCTCCGGCATGCCGGTGCCTTACCTCTTCCAGGGCAGCGCGATCCAATGGAACCAGCACTACGCGGTCAGCGCGGCCCACATCCCCATGCTTCCGGATGTGGTCCATCGCTGCAGCACCGGCTGCGACCTGGTCTTCATCCGACGCGAGGCCGAGGGCCCCGTCCCCAACTGGCGTCCCACGGTAGTGGGAGAAACGCTGGAGGTGGTGGGATTGAGCCCGTCGCTGGTGACGGTCAAGGGCATCGGCGTGAGCAAGGCGGCCAAGGTACGCCTGGACCGAGCGGGCGATACCACCGCCTACGCCGTCAACGACGCCCCCATCGTCCAGGGAATGTCCGGCGGCCCCGTGTATGGGGCCGACGATGCGGTGGTCGGCATGACCGTAGGCATCTTCCAAGCGCCGCCCCCGCGAATCGGCGCCCGGCAGAACGCCAAGAAGCTCAGCGTCTACATGCCTTACGAAACCATCCAGAAAGAGTGGAGGTTCTTCATGGAACGCCGCAACCGCAACGATTCCTGACCGATCGCCACACCGGCCCCTTCACAAGCCGATGAATTACGCCTCGCCCAGGCCCTTCTGCAGGTACACCGGCACCCAGCTGTAGACCAGCGCGTTGGGCAGGTACGCCAGGGCGCATCTACACCTTCTTCACCAAGACCGGAACCCCGGTCATCGAGGTGGAGGTGTTCGACGACTACGACAGCCGACGCTGCAGCGCCCGACATTACGTCGGCCCCGGCTTCGGCGAATGGCAATGCCTATAGGGCTCAACCAACCGAGGTATACTAGGCGCCATCTGGCGACACCGGTTGCCCGCG
>Ga0180219_1000629_pt1 | contig 26961 bp, 27 predicted proteins | sample eDN3rd30CBELigMG_FD_151338 | JGI IMG/M metagenome (GOLD analysis project Ga0180219, IMG submission 151338) | Enriched Miracle-Growth compost microbial communities from Emeryville, California, USA - eDNA 3rd pass 30_C BE-Lig MG (version 2)... ... | reverse complement strand
GCTAAACAAGCCTCAGCCGGTGGAGAATCCGAAGTGAAATTTCTTACTCCGCTTGATATCAATACAAAATCAGAAAAGAAATATTGCAGATTCAAAAAATACGGAATCAAGCATATAGATTATAAAGATGCAGACTTCCTTCTTCAGTTCGTAAACGAGCAAGGGAAAATCCTTCCAAGAAGATACACAGGAACTTCACTTAAATATCAAAGAAAAGTTTCCGCAGCAATCAAAAGAGCAAGACACCTTGCTTTGATGCCTTACGTAGCGGATCTTTTAAAATAAAAATATACAATTAGCCATTTGCTTTTAGCTTTTGGCTATTTGTTGCTGAATAAATTAATTAATTCTAACGCTTTTAGATAAAAGACAAAAGATAAAAGATTGAAAAAATCTTAGCTCTTGGCTCTTGGCTCTAAAACTAAAAACGGACAACAACAATGGAAATCATTCTAAAAAAAGACGTAGAAAACTTAGGACTTGAGTTTGATACGGTAAACGTAAAACCAGGATACGCAAGAAACTTTCTTATTCCACAAGGTTTTGCAGCTTTGGCAACTCCAAAGAACAAAGCAGCTCTGGAAGCAACACTTGAATCCAGAAAAGAAGAAGAAGCAAAACTAATCGCTGCTGCAAATGCAAAAATAGATCAATTGAAGAAAACTAATGTTACCATCACTGCAAAAGCAGGATCTGGTGATAAGCTTTTCGGATCTGTAAACAATGCAAACCTTGCAGAAGAATTGGCAAAAGCAGGAGTGGAAATTGAAAGAAAGTATATCAAAATACCTGGAAATACAATCAAAAGAACTGGTAAATTCTCTGCGGTAATCAGACTTCACAGAAATGTAGAATACAACTACGAATTCGATGTAGTATCTGATGCTCCGGCTGTAGAAGCAGCTCCGAAAGCTGAAGCTAAAAAAGTAGAAACTGAAACTACTGAAGAATCTACAGAAGCTTAAGAAATTTAAAACTTCGATATTAAAAACTGTTTCCTCTGTGAAGCAGTTTTTTTTACACAATTCCATCCTTTAAGATTTCAAAAAACCTTAAAGGATTTTTATTTAGATCCTTTTTTTAGTCCCGCTTATTCTGTATTTTTGAATATGGAAACAAAACACCGTTTCGCACTTATCGGGAAAAATATTTCGTACTCTTTTTCAAAAAAATATTTTGAAGAAAAATTTCGGAAACTCTTTCTGAAAAACCACTCTTACGATCTGCAGCATCTGGATTCTATCAAAGAATTCGAACATTTGATTGCCCAAAATAATTTTACCGGACTGAATGTTACCATTCCTTACAAAACCGAAATTATCCCGTTTTTGGATGAGCTGAGTGATGAAGCCGAAAAAATAGGTGCCGTGAACTGTATTTTGCTTTCAGGTGGAAAGAAAAAAGGATTCAATACCGATGCTTTTGGTTTTGAAAAAACACTGAAAATCCACAAAAAAGATCATCACCAATCCGCTTTAATTCTTGGTGATGGCGGCGCTGCAAAAGCAGTGAAATACGTTTTGGAAAAGCAAAATATTCCGTATAAAACCGTTTCAAGAAAAACAGAACTGAATTTTGAAAACCTTTCTGCAAAGCAAGTTTCAGAACATTTACTAATCATCCAAACCACACCGGTCGGAACTTTTCCCGATATTGCAAGCACACTGAAATTTCCTTTCGATGCACTCACCGGAAAACATCTGGTCATCGATCTTATCTACAATCCGGAATATACAGAATTTATAAAAAGAGCCGCCGAAAAAAATGCAAAAACAGTAAATGGCTATTATATGCTCGAACAACAGGCAGAAAAAGCTTGGGAAATTTGGAATTTTCCGGAAAAATAAATTATATTAGTACCTTTAAATTAATTAGGAATTCCGTTAATTTATCCAATATTGAACGCCAATTCACAAAGAGATTCGCTATGACAACAGAAAACAATTTTTCTGAAAACGAAGAAAACAAGAAAACTTCGGAAGAAAATATCCAGGATAAGCCTGTAGAAAACCCGTCAGAAAATACAGCTTTGCAGGTTGAGGAAACTCCCGAACAAAAGGAAAATCCCGAAACCGAAGCTGCTGCAACGGAAGATCCGGAAAACGAACATTCCGAAGAGTCCGAAGAAGAAAATGCGGATCATACCGTGGATGAAAGAAGCGTAGAAACATTGGTTTCCGAAATGGAAAAAATAGTGAACAAAACCAATTCCGGGACAGAATATAAAACATTCAACCAACTGAAAAATAGTGCCCTACAAAAAATAGATGAAGAAAGGGAAGAAAAGAAGCAAGAATTTTCCAATGCCGGAAATGCAGAAGAAAATTTTTCGTGGGAGCATCCGCAACAGCAGAAACTGAATGCCCTCAACAATATTTTCAGAGAGAAATATGACGATTTTCTGAAAAATCAGGAAGCAGAACAAGGCAAAAACCTTGAGCACAGAAAATCCATCGTCGAAAAACTCAAAAATCTTTATACCAATACAGAACCTGGAACCAATCTCTTCAAAGCCATTCGCGAAATCAAGGAAGATTGGAAAAACTCCGGACAGGTGGCAAAATCCGAATTCCGATTACTCAATAATGATTATTTTCACCATCTGAATCAGTTTTATCAGATGCTCGATCTCAATAAAGAATATCTGGAACAGGAATATGCGCACAATCTGGAAACCAGACAGCACATTATCCAAAGAGCAAAAGAGCTGGAAAACGAACCTGTTGTGCAAAAAGCGCTGAACGAACTGCAATATCTTCACAAACTTTGGAAAGAAGAAGCAGAGCCGGTTGCAGAAGAATTCCGGGAAAAGACCTGGGAAGAATTTCGGGAAATTTCCAATAAAATTCATCTTCGGAAATCCGAACTTTCAGCACAAATTGAAGAGGAGCAAAATGCCAACCTCGAAAAGAAAAATAAGATTATTGAAACCATTCGCGAGCTTACGAACAATACGAAAGAATCGGGACATCATTACTGGCAAAATTCCATTAAAAAAGTAGAAGAGCTGAGAAGTAATTTCCTGAAAATAGGAAGCGTTCCGAAGAAACTTTCCAACCAGAACTGGAACGATTTCAAAGAAACACTTCGAGAATTCAATTCCAAAAAGAATGATTTCTATAAAGGATTGAAAGGTTCACAACAAACCAATCTTGAAGAAAAGTTAAAGCTCATACAGGTAGCGAAAGACAATATGCTTTCCGAGAATTGGGAAACTGCCGTTCCGCTTTTCAAAAAACTTCAGGAAGACTGGAAAAAAATCGGACACGTTCCGAGAAGTATGACCAATAAAGTTTGGGACGAATTTCGGGAAGCCTGCAATACTTTTTTCAATAATTTCAGAGAAAAAAACAATACTTCTGGCGATAATTGGAAAGATAATTACAAGCAGAAAAAACATATTCTCGATGAGCTGAAAACCATTACCGATGAAGAAGGAAGCATAGAAAGAATAGAAGCGCTGAAAACAGCCTGGAACAATATCGGGAAAGTTCCGAGGGATAAAATCGGAATCAATTCGGAATTCAATAAAACCCTGAAAGAAAAACTGAAACTGAACAGAATCAACGAGTTCGATCTGAAAGAAGAAGGACTTTCCGGAAACCAGCTTACCGATAAAGCCCGGAAAATCAAAAATCAGATTTCGGATATGGAAGCCGAAGTGGTAAAGCTGGAAAACAATCTCGGTTTCTTCAACAACCCGACTCGCGAAAATCCTTTACTGAAAGATACTTTCGATAAAATTGAAGATTACAAATCTCAGATCGAAAGTATGAAACAAAACCTACATAACATTATTTCCGAAAATAGAGATGCAGAATCTTAAGAAAATTTTTTACCTGTGTTTTATTTTGATGCTGGGATTTGCAAAATCTCAGGATTCTGTGGTGGATTTGCTTTCCATTCCGGGACCGATTGAATATAACGGAAACGAGTTTTTCCTGAGCTGGTCCAAACAAAACTCTAAAACGCTCAGTATTCAGCAGTTTCTTCCAAGAGACGAAACCATTGATGATTTCACCGAATTGCTGAATTTTTCATATTTCAACAAAGAAATTGATATTGAGCTTGCAGTTCGGCAGAAAGTAGAAGCAGTGCAGCATATTGAGAAAACCGATAAGTTTGCAAAAGTAAATGTAGCGGAAAGTCCCGACGGAACCGAGTATATTGTGGATTACACCGTTTCGGCAGAAGCGGGAAAAGCAGAACCTTATGTGGAATACAACGTGTACCGTTTCAAAAATTACGACAATGCAGGTGTAAAATCTTTTCTGATTCTTTCGTATGCGAAAAGAATCTATGGTGAAGACTTCAAAGGTGCCTTTAAATCATTGATGAAGCAAAGAGATGATTTGATGACTGCGATGATTGAATATAAAATTCCGCAGATTACACTTGTCAATCAGGGAAATTCTGAAATTAAAAAATAATTGTTAAAATTTAATTTTTGAAAGCACTTGACAAAAATGTTAAGTGTTTTTTTTCTTTAAAATGTCCGACGAACTCTACATCAAACGCTGCATCGAACTTGCCAGAAAAGCAATCGGAAAAACCTATCCGAATCCTTTGGTTGGATGCGTAATTGTTCATAACGGGAAAATTATTGGCGAAGGTTTTCATCAAAAAGCAGGTGAAAACCATGCAGAAATTAATGCGATAAACTCCGTGAAAAACCCTGATTTGCTTCCGGAATCTACCATTTATGTTTCTTTGGAACCGTGCTCACATTTCGGAAAAACGCCGCCTTGCGCAAATAAAATCATTGAAATTGGCTTCAAAAAAGTAGTCATCGGAACTTTGGATTTTCACGAAAAAGTAAACGGAAAAGGAAAGCATCTTATCGAAAATGCAGGGATAGAAGTAGTTTCGGGGATTTTGGAAAAAGAGTGTCAAGATTTAAATAAACGCTTTTTCACCTTTCATCAAAAAAAACGCCCTTACATTATTTTGAAATGGGCGGAAAGCGGAGATGCTTTTATGGACAAAAATTTTGCGCCCTACCAAATCGGAAATGTTTTGACGAAACAATTTGTCCACCAAATCCGAACCGAAGAACACGCAATTTTAGTAGGAAAACAAACCGCCTGGAATGATAATCCAGTTCTTACAACAAGAGAAATTTCCGGGAGGAATCCCATCAGAATCCTTATTGATCTGGATCTGAAAATTCCTCGAAATTTTAATATATATAATGATGAGGCAGAAACTTTGGTTTTCAATTCATTAAAAAATTCGGTGGAAAACAATATCCGGTTTATAAAAATAGAAAGAGAAAATTTCTTGAAGAATATGATGGAAAGATTATATGAACTCCAGATTCTATCGGTTTTGGTGGAAGGTGGAAGTTTAACGCTTCGGCAGTTTATTAGCGGGAATTTTTGGGATGAAGCGATTGTTATCAAAAATGAAAATCTGTTTTTAGAAAATGGAACGAAAGCGCCGGAATTTTTGTTTCAACCCTGGAAATCAGAAACTTTTAGGGATAATGTGGTAACATTTTATAAAAATGAAATGTGATGCAGTTTTCCTATCAAACCATACAATCCTCCGTTGGAAATATTCTTCTGAAAGAAAAAGGAAGCAAATTTATCGGTTTTGCTTTTTCTGTAAATAATGAAGATGATATTAAAAAAAATCTAGAAAAATTACGGGAAATCCATCCGAAAGCTACCCATCATTGTTACGCTTTCCGATTAGGAATAAATGGTGAAAATTATCGTGCAAATGACGATGGCGAACCTTCTGGAAGTGCAGGTTTACCCATTTTTAATCAGTTTCTGGCGAAAGAAATTACCAATGTTTTGCTTGTAGTTATTCGCTATTATGGTGGGACAAAGCTTGGAGTTGGCGGCTTGGTGAAAGCTTATAAAGAAACAGCGAAGCTCACTTTGGATGAAGCTGAAATTATCACCAAAGAGCTGGAATCTGAAATTGAGATTTCCTTTCATTTCAACCAGCAGAATGTGATCTTCACTTTGCTGAATAAATTTAATGCAAAAATTCTGAATTTCGATGCACAGGAAAATGGTGTCATTTTGGCATCTGTAAAAACTTCACAAAAAGAAAACATCTCGGAACATTTGTCCGAGATGCAAAATATTTCATTTCATTTTTTGAGATAAAAATATTTCATTTTTCATCTTTCAATTTCTTTAATCTCTTCTTCCTCCCGAAAGCATTGAAGCAAAATAGATTAATTGTGCCAAAGAACCAAGTGCGGCTACAACATACGTTCTTGCTGCCCATTTCAGGGCATCTTTTGCGCCGTCGTGTTCCTGCGGAAGCAATGTTCCGGATTTTTCCAACCATGCTAAAGCTCTGTTACTTGCGTCGTATTCTACAGGAAGCGTAACAAAAGCAAATAATGTAGTAACTGCGAACAACACAACACCGACTGCCAATAGCGTTTTGTTACCACTCATTGCCATTACCATAATTCCACCCAAAAGAATAAACTGCATCAGATGCGAAGCAATATTTACAGCAGGAACCATCTTCGAACGGAACTGCAACATTGAATATCCTACTTTATGCTGCACAGCGTGTCCGCATTCGTGTGCAGCAACTGCAGCAGCAGCGGCGTTCCGCTGCATATAGACTTCTTCGGAAAGATTGACGGTTTTGTTTACAGGGTTGTAATGATCGGTAAGCTGTCCCGGAACAGAAATTACCTGAACATCGGTAATCCCATTATCTCTCAGCATTTTTTCGGCGATCTCTTTTCCGGACATTCCGTTTTGAAGCCGAAGTTGGGAATAATATGTAAATTTGGATTTCAGCTTGTTTTGTACAAACATACTGATGAGAAAAATAACCCCAATAATTAAGTAATAACCAGTCATAATTTTTTAGTTTTCTAATATATTTATCAGGAAAGATATAAAAACTATGCCAATTTATGGTTAATTTTCAGTTTTAATTTATCTTTGCTTTATTCAAAAATTTATGGGAAAAATTATCGTTAATGAAGTTAAGAACCGTCAAGAATTAATGAAGTTCATTACATTCCCAATGATGCTGTACAAGGATAATCCGAACTATGTTCCGGGATTGATAAATGATGAAATGCAAATTTGGGATCCTAAAGAAAATCCTGCGCTTTCCTATTCCGAAAGCCAACAGTTTTTGGCCTATAAAGATGAAAAAATAGTAGGAAGAATTGCTCTGATTATCAATCATAAAGAAGAGAAAGAACTGGGAATTCGAAAAGTGCGGTTTGGATGGATTGATTTTGTGGATGATCCTGAAGTTTCCAACGCACTGATACAAACTGCGATTGATTTTGCAAAATCTAAAAATTTTGAAAAAATTGAAGGCCCAATGGGATTTACCAATCTGGATAAAGCCGGAATGCTGACTTTGGGTTTTGATAAACTGGCTACGATGATCGGGATTTATAACTTTGAATATTATCCGAAGCATCTCGAAAATTTGGGTTTGGTGAAAGAAAAGGAATGGGTGGAATTTGAGATTATGTTTCCTGAAGTTCTTCCGGAAAAAGTTGTGAAATTCAATGATCTGATTAAGGAAAAATATAAACTCAAAGTATTAAGATTTAAAGACAAAAAAGAACTGCTTCCTTTGGTGGAGCCAATGTTTAAACTTCTGGATGAAACCTACAAAAATCTATCCACCTATACTCCAATTACCGATGAGCAGATAAAGACCTACAAAGAAAAATATTTTGGGTTTATCGATAAAGATTATATCATTTGTATTGCCGATGAGCACGATAAACTGATTTCTTTTGCGATTACAATGCCTTCTTATTCTACAGCTTTGCAGAAAGCGAAAGGTAAATTCTTTCCTTTTGGATGGTGGCATTTTCTACAAGCCGGGAAAAAAAATGACCGTGCCAATTTTTATCTCATAGGCATTCATCCCGAATATCAGCGGCGAGGCGTAACTTCTATTATTTTCAAGGAAATTTATGATATTTTCAAGAAAAAAGGAGTGAAATATCTGGAAACCAATCCCGAATTGGAAGAAAATAAAAACATACAGCTGCTTTGGCAGGATTATCATCCGGAAAACCATAAAAGGAGAAGAACGTACACCATTTCTGTAAACGACTGGAAAACTGATTTCTTATGAAAAAACACCTTACTGTTTACGCCGTGCTTATTGCGCTCTTTATTATCTACAACATTTTTTTCAAAGCCGAAGACGTACGTACCAATACCGCCATCAATATTCTTTTCGCAAGTGTACTTTTCGGATACATCGGATATATGGCTCTCGTGCTGATAAAGAAAATGGGGAAAAACAAGTAATTTTTAATCGTTCTAAATTAGTTGTTTTCTCTTTTATCCATCACATTTTCGATTGTTAAATTTCCTCTTTCATACTTTATTAAGTAAATTTGCAGATTGATGTAAGTGTGCAGATGATGAAACCGGTTTTTCAGCAGTTCAGCATTGGTTATAAAACTTGGAAAATCTGTTTCGCCTCGCCGCAAATAATATTAAAAAATGAATTTACCAGAGCATTATATACCAATTCTTATTCAGGCAGCAGTTGCGTTAGGATTTGTTGCAGTCTCTCTTTTAGGAGCGCATTTTCTCGGGCCTCGTCAAAAGAAAGGAAACTCGGTCAAAAATCAAAGTTTTGAATGCGGAGTAGAAGCAGAAGGAAACGCAAGAACACCTTTTTCGGTAAAGTATTTTCTTACTGCAATTCTTTTTGTTCTTTTCGATATCGAAATTGTATTCTTCTATCCATATGCTGTTAATTTCAAGGAATTTGGTGTAGAAGGTTTTCTTGCGGTTGTAGCATTTGTGGGCGTTTTCTTTCTCGGATTTTTCTATGTGCTGAAAAGAGGCGCATTGGATTGGGATAAGTAAAAACCCAACAAATAATTTTAAAATTAAATTCGGGTTTGCTTTTTGCATCTTTGAATTTTTAACTTTAAATTTTGAATTAAAAATGTCAGAAAATAAAATCATAAAAACAGACGCTCCTGCCCCTCCAGGATTTTCCGGAGAAGGATTTTTTGCAACCAAACTGGATAGTTTAATCGGGATGGCACGTTCCTATTCCCTTTGGCCACTTCCTTTTGCGACCTCCTGCTGCGGAATCGAATTTATGGCGATGATGATGCCTACTTATGATTTGGCGCGCTTCGGAGCAGAAAGAATGTCGTTTTCACCAAGACAGGCAGATTGTCTCTTGGTCTGCGGAACAATTTCCAAAAAATTAGGTCCCGTTCTGAAAGAAATTTATACCCAAATGGCAGAACCCAAATGGGTAATTGCTGTTGGAGCCTGTGCTTCCAGCGGTGGAATCTTCGATACCTATTCTGTTTTGCAAGGGATTGATAAAATTATTCCGGTGGATGTGTACGTTCCGGGATGTCCGCCAAGACCGGAGCAAATTTTAGAAGGATTTATGCAGGTTCAGGCGCTTTCGCAAAGTGAATCGCTGAGAAGAAGAGATACTCCTGAATATCAGAATTTATTAGAATCATACGGAATTGACTAAAATGAGATGATTTGAAAATGAGGTGATTATATAATTGGAATGCGAAATTTTTTATTATCAAATTACCGAATTATCACATTATCAAATTAAATATTATGACAAACGAATTTGTTTTAGAAGCTATCCAGAGAGAATTTTCTGATTCGGTGATTTCACATTCCGAACCTTACGGTTTTCTTACTTTGGAAATAAAAAAAGAAGATATCAAAAAAATAATCCATTATTTGAAAGACTCTTCTTTGGAAATCAACTTTCTTACAGACATCTGCGGAATCCATTTTCCTGAAAATAAAGAAAAAGAAGTGGGAGTAATCTATCATCTTCACAATATGATGACCAACTTCAGAATTCGGTTAAAAACTTTTATGCCCATAGAAAATACAGAAGTGGATACCATCACCGATTTATTTGCCGGAGCCAACTGGATGGAAAGAGAAACCTATGACTTCTTCGGAATCAATTTCAAAGGACATCCGGACTTAAGAATTATTCTCAATGATCCCGATCTCGGCTATCACCCAATGCTGAAGGAATATCGTTTGGAAGACGGAACCAGAACCGATAAAGACGATAAAATGTTCGGAAGATAAATCGCCGTTAGCTGATAGCTAATAGCCAAAAGCAATAAGCAATATGAAAGACAACGAATTATCAAATATACTCAGCCAATACGATTCCAAGGAACAGATTGATGGGCAGCTTTATACCCTGAATCTCGGTCCAACTCACCCCGCAACACACGGAATCTTTCAGAATATTCTGACCATGGATGGTGAAAGAATTTTGCATTCTGAGCAAACGGTTGGCTACATTCACCGGGCTTTTGAAAAAATTTCCGAAAGACGAAACTTTGCCCAGATTACCACTTTAACAGACCGGATGAATTATTGCTCCGCGCCCATCAACAACATTGGTTGGCATATGACGGTGGAAAAGCTGATTGGCTGCGAAGTTCCGAAACGGGTGGATTATATGCGGATCATTATGATGGAACTTGCGAGAATTGCAGATCACTTGGTTTGCAATGGCGTAATTGGTGTAGATACCGGAGCTTTAACAGGATTTACCTACGTTTTCCAGGATAGGGAAAGAATCTACGAAATGTATGAGCAGATCTGCGGGGCAAGAATGACTACCAATATGGGAAGAATAGGAGGTTTTGAAAGAGACTTCACCCCGAAATTCCACGAATTGATAAAAGATTTCATTAAAAACTTCCCGAAACGTTTCGAAGAATTCTGCATTCTTTTAGAAAGAAACAGAATTTTTATGGACAGAACCATTGGCGCAGGTCCAATTTCTGCGGAAAGAGCCTTAAGCTACAGCTTTACAGGTCCAAATTTAAGAGCAGCAGGAGTGGATTACGATGTTCGTGTTGCACAGCCATATTCTTCTTATGATGATTTCGATTTTATTATCCCTATCGGAACAGCAGGAGATACGTATGACCGTTTTATGGTTCGTCAGCAAGAAATATTGGAAAGTTATAAACTCATAAAAAACGCATACGAAAATTTGCCGGAAGGTGCTTTCCATGCAGATGTTCCCGATTTTTATCTCCCCGAAAAAGCCGATGTTTATACCAAAATGGAAGCATTGATTTACCATTTCAAAATCGTGATGGGAGAAACCGAGATTCCTAAAGGTGAAGTATATCATTGTGTGGAAGGTGGAAACGGAGAATTAGGATTTTATCTGGTAAGTGATGGCGGTAGAAGTCCGTACAGATTACATTTCAGAAGACCGTGTTTCATTTATTATCAGGCATTTCCTGAAATGATTCAAGGCTCGATGATTTCCGATGCAGTCGTAACGATGAGTTCAATGAATGTGATTGCAGGAGAACTGGACGCATAATAAAGAAAAAGATAAAAGAAGAAAGATAAAAGACTTTCTTCAAATTAAATAAATTGAATTTAAGACACGAATCAAAAAATCTTTACTATTGGTTCTTGGTTCTTTAATCTATTCTAATAATAAAATGAGCGAAACAATTGCTTTTAAACCTGAAACACTTCAACAGGTACACAAAATTATCGCAAGATATCCGGAAGGCAGACAAAAATCTGCACTCATTCCGGTATTGCATGTCGCACAAAAAGAATTTGGAGGCTGGCTGGATGTTCCTGTAATGGATTATGTAGCAGAAATCCTTTCCATAAAACCGATTGAAGTGTATGAAGTAGCAACATTCTACACCATGTTCAATATGAAGCCGGTCGGAAAATACGTTCTTGAAGTTTGCAGAACCGGTCCTTGTATGCTGAACGGAAGCGAAAAAATATTGAACCATCTCCGCACAAAACTGAATATTAAGGACGGCGAAACAACAGAAGACGGACTTTTTACACTAAAACCTGCGGAATGTCTCGGAGCATGCGGATATGCACCAATGATGCAGTTAGGAAAATTTTATCACGAAAATTTAACCATTGAAAAAGTGGACGAAATCCTTGAACTTTGCAAACAAGGAGCCGTTGCTTTGGATTAATAAAAATTTTAAACTCTAAATTTTAGATTTTAAATTAGTTTGAATTTGATTAAATCAAAAATGCTGAAAGCGAAAAGCTGAAAGCCAAAAGCATAAAAGAAATGAGTAAAAAACTTTTACTTAAAGACGCACATATAGAAGGAATCCGATACTTCGATGTTTACCGTAAACAAGGCGGTTACCAAGCAGCGGAAAAAGCCCTGAAAATGTCGCCCGATGAAATTCTGGAAGAAGTAAAAACTTCCGGACTTCGAGGTCGCGGTGGTGCCGGTTTCCCAACCGGGATGAAATGGAGCTTTCTCGCAAAACCAGAAGGTGTTCCAAGACATTTGGTCGTAAATGCCGACGAATCCGAACCTGGAACATTCAAAGACCGTTATTTGATGGAGTTTCTTCCGCATCTTTTAATTGAAGGAATGCTGATCTCGTCTTACTGTCTGGGTTCCAATGTTTCTTACATTTATATAAGAGGAGAATATTCCTGGATTCCTGATATTTTGGAAGAAGCCATCGAAGAAGCCAAAAAAGCAGGATTTCTGGGTAAAAATATTTTAGGAACCGGTTTCGATTGCGAAATTTATGTTCAGAGAGGAGCCGGAGCATACATCTGCGGAGAAGAAACCGCATTGTTGGAATCATTGGAAGGCAAAAGAGGAAATCCTCGCCTGAAACCGCCATTTCCTGCTGTAAAAGGGCTTTGGGAAAGACCAACCGTTGTTAATAATGTAGAATCCATTGCAGCCGTAGTTCCGATTATCAATATTACCGGTGCAGAATATGCAAAAATCGGTATTGGACGTTCAACCGGAACCAAATTGATTTCTGCATGCGGAAATATCAATAAACCAGGTGTTTACGAAATAGATATGACCATTACCGTTGAAGAATTTATCTATTCTGATGAATATTGCGGTGGAATTCCGAACGGTAAAAAATTAAAAGCATGTATTCCCGGAGGAAGTTCCGTTCCGATTGTACCTGCAAATTTATTATTAAAAACCATCAATGGAGAACCTCGTTATATGAATTACGAATCTCTTGCAGACGGCGGTTTTGCGACAGGGACAATGATGGGTTCAGGTGGATTTATCGTTTTGGATGAAGATCAGTCCGTTGTGGAACATACGATGACTTTGGCGAGATTTTACGCCCACGAAAGTTGTGGACAATGTACGCCTTGCCGCGAAGGAACGCCATGGATGTATAAAATTTTGAAAAAAATACATTCCGGAAACGGAACAATGGAAGATATTGATTTGCTTTGGGATGTTCAGAGAAAAATCGAGGGAAATACGATTTGTCCGCTCGGAGATGCGGCAGCTTGGCCGGTTGCAGCGGCAATCCGTCATTTCAGAGATGAGTTTGAGTGGTATGTGAAAAACCCTGAATTATGCCGGACACAAAATTACGGATTGGCCAATTACGCCGACCCAATTCCTGTTCCAGCACAATAAATAAAGATGAAGACGTTCTTTGAATTGTTTTTTGTCCTTTTGATAGGAACAACCATTTTTTCAGCACAGGAAAAAGATACATTAAATTCGTGGGAAGGAAAAGAAGATTGCACTGTATTGAAAAAGATTTCTCCTTTAACAAAACAAGGTCAGATGTTCATTTTCTTTGGGTGGAACAGATCCGCTTACAGCAATTCTGATATCCATTTCAAAGGAAACGGTTACGATTTTCAATTGGATAACGTAAAAGCTACGGATCGTCCAACAAAATTAAGTTGGGATTATATCAATCCAGCTTGGTTTACAGTAGTTCAGTATGATTTTCGAGCAGGATATTTTATTAAAGATGATCTGGCGCTTGTTCTCGGGATTGATCATATGAAATATGTAATGAAGCAGAATCAAACGGTAGATTTTTCAGGAACAATTTCTGATCCGAAATATGCAGCAATGATACTGAACGGACAAGTGAATTTAGCAGATAAAGAATTTCTCACCTTTGAACATACCGACGGACTGAATTATGAAAATATAGGATTAGAAAAATATAAAAATATCCACTCACGAAAAAACATAGATTTGGTGTGGAGTTACGGAGCAGGAATCGGAGTGATGTTTCCGAAAAGTAACGTAAAACTTTTCGGAAACGAAAGAAGCGACCGGTTTCACGTTGCAGGAATGGGAACAGATATAAGAGCAAGTATTAATGCCGTATTCTGGAATCACTGGATGCTAAGAGTAGAAGGAAAATTCGGCTACATCAATATGTGGGACATCAAAACAACATTGAACAACAAACCGGATAAGGCTAGTCAGGATTTTGTTTTCGGGCAGATTCTCGCTGGAATCGGATATACGTTCAATACAAGAAAATAAGGTAGAGGTAAAAGTTTAGAATAAAGCTTAGCCGATTTAGATAAAAAAATTAGAAAAGAAATAAATTTTGTTTCATCATAAAAAGCCAAAAGCCAAAGGCTGAAAGCTAAAAGCTACAAATATGAGCGAAGAAGTTAAAAAATTTAAAATAACCATCGACGGACAAACCACCGAAGTAATGCCCGGAACTTCCATTCTAGAAGCCGCCAGACAAATCGGAGGAAAATCTGTGCCGCCCGCAATGTGCTATTACAGCAAACTGGAGCAAAGCGGAGGACGTTGCAGAACGTGTTTGGTAGAAGTTTCCAAAGGTTCGGAAGCAGATCCCAGACCAATGCCGAAACTCGTGGCAAGCTGCAGAACCAATGTGATGGACGGAATGGAAGTGAAAAACCTCACCTCCGAAAAAACACAGGAAGCACGCAAAGCCGTAACCGAATTTCTCTTGATAAACCACCCTTTGGATTGTCCCATTTGTGATCAGGCAGGAGAATGCCACCTTCAGGATTTAGGTTATGAACACGGTGTTGAAGCCACCAGAACCGAATTTGAAAGAAGAACTTTTGATGCCGATGACATTGGTCCCTATATAAAACTGAATATGAACCGATGCATTCTCTGTGCAAGATGCGTTTTGGTTGCCAACCAGCTTACGGAAAAAAGAGAACACGGGATCCTGTTCAGAGGTGATCACGCAGAAATCTCCACGAATCTGAATAAAGCTTTGGATAATGATTTTATCGGAAACGTAATCGATGTTTGTCCGGTAGGAGCATTAACAGACAGAACTTCCCGTTTTGCAAGCCGCGTTTGGTTCACAAAACCGATGAACGCAACTTGCAAATGCGAAAAATGCTCCGGCAAAGCAGTTCTTTGGATGAAAGGTGATGAAATTATCCGTGTCACCGCAAGAAAAGACCAGTACGATGAAGTACAGGAATGGATCTGTAACGATTGCCGCTTCGAAAGAAAAGATATCAAATATTGGAATATTGAAGGACCTCGCCAAATCGACAGACATTCTGTAATTTCCCTAAATCATTATGAGAAAAAAACAGACAGCTTTAATCTGCTGGACAATCCTGATGCAAAAGAAATCAGCGATAAAGACGAGCTTATCATTGAAGATAAAATTGAGAAAGGAGAAGATAATTTATTAACAGAATAAAAATTCGATATTAAACATTGAATTTTGAACATTGAATTTTTAAAATGGAATTACTGACTTTTAAAATCATATTAGTAGTAGTATTATTTCTGCTCGCACTCACAGTGGCAGCCTATTCTACTTGGGCAGAACGTAAAGTCGCAGCAGTTATGCAGGACAGAATCGGACCGAACAGAACCGGACCTTTCGGACTTTTGCAACCGCTTGCAGATGGTGGAAAATTTTTCTTCAAAGAAGATTTCACACCGGCGAACGCAGAGAAATTTTTATTTATTATCGGACCATCTTTGGTGATGTTCATCTCACTAATCACAGGTGCTGTAATTCCGTGGGGAAAACCTTTACTGATCGACGGACAGCATTTCGCATTGCAAGTTGCAGATATTGATGTCGGCGTACTTTATCTCATCGGAATGGTTTCCATCGGAGTGTATGGGATGATGCTCGGAGGTTGGGCTTCCAATAACAAATATTCCTTAATCGGAGCCATCAGAGCAAGTTCACAAATGATTTCCTATGAACTAGCAATGGGACTTTCGCTTCTTGCGATTATCCTGATGAGCGGTTCCCTGAATCTTACCGAAATTACAAATCTTCAGTCTCACGGAAAAATATGGGGAATTATTCCTGAAGTTTCCGGAATGAACTGGAATATTTTTTATCAGCCTATTGCTTTCCTCATATTTTTTGTAGCAGCAATGGCAGAAACCAACAGAGCGCCTTTCGATCTTCCGGAATGTGAAAGCGAACTGGTAGCAGGATATCAAACCGAATATTCTTCAATGAAGCTGGGATTGTATATGTTTGGGGAATATGTGAATATGTTTATTTCCTGCGCTTTAATGGCAGTACTTTTCTTCGGAGGATTTAATTTTCCGGGAATTGATTGGGTAACGGCAAACTGGGGAGATTTAACTGCAACCATTTTAAGCATTATGGCATTTTTACTAAAAACATTCTTCGGGATTTTTGTATTTATGTGGCTGAGATGGACGCTCCCAAGATTCAGATATGATCAGCTAATGCATTTGGGATGGAAAACTTTGATTCCTTTAGCATTGGTAAATCTTCTGGTTACCGGAGCAATGATGTTGGCATTTGGAAGTTAGTTCTCGCAAGATGTGAAGTTTATAATTAAGGAAAAATACAATTTTAATAAAGATTTTGAATCCGGAATTTAAAAGCAGAAAACCGATTGTACAAAGCAGAAACTTATTAAAAAAATTAAAAAAATTAAATTTCTGAAAAATGAAATTAACCAATAGATCAAAAGTCGTTTCAAATAAGAAAATGACGCTCAGCGAAAAATTATATCTTCCTGCTATTGCTGCAGGAATGAAGATTACGCTGAAGCACGGTATCAAAAATACCTTCAATAATGAAGCGACTTACCAATATCCTGAACAGGTAAAGCCGCGTGCAAAAGTTTGGCGGGGTTATCATGTTTTGAAGCGTGATGAAGAAGGCAGAGAAAGATGTACAGCGTGCGGACTTTGTGCCGTAGCTTGTCCGGCAGAAGCCATTACGATGACTGCTGCAGAACGTACAAAAGAAGAAAAGCACCTTTATCGTGAAGAAAAATATGCTTCGGTATACGAGATCAATATGCTTCGCTGTATTTTCTGCGGAATGTGTGAAGAAGCGTGTCCGAAATCAGCCATTTATCTTACCGATCGTTTGGTAGATCCGGAAAGCAACAGAGGCTCTTTTATTTACGGAAAAGATAAGCTGGTGGAAAACATCAACCACCGGATTGATATCACAGAAAGACAATCTGAAAAACAAAAAAATACAGTGAAATAAATGGAACAGATTCTTTTTTACTTCGTATCGGGAATTGCTTTGGCAAGTGCAGGATATTTTGTGCTTGCAAAAAATCCAGTGTATTCCATCCTTTCGCTAATTGTCACCTTTTTCTGCATTGCAGCTTTGTATATTCTGATGAATGCACAATTTCTGGGAATTGTACAGATTATTGTATATGCAGGAGCAATTATGGTTTTGTTTCTCTACATATTAATGATGCTGAACCTGAACAAAGGCGATGAAAGCCGGAAAAACAATATCAATAAATTTATCGGGATGTTTGCAGCCGGGATTTTGTTTATCGGGATTTTGGGCGCATACAAAGGGCTTTCTGGAAATTATGTCGCCGGAAATGATGTCGATTATGGAGTTGGACTTACCAAAAATCTCGGAAAATTATTATTTAACGAATATGTTTTGCCTTTTGAAATTGCTTCCGTTCTGATTCTTTCAGGGATTGTAGGAGCGGTACTCATCGGTAAAAAAGATTTATAATTAACCTTGTAAGGCTTCAACCTTAACAAAGTTCTAAAAATTAAATATGGATACAAATTCATTTATACAAAACATTCCATTGGAATATTTTATTATTCTGAGTTCAGTATTATTCTGTCTAGGAGTTCTCGGGGTTTTGCTCCGCAAAAATGCCATTATTATTCTGGGCTGTGTGGAACTGATGCTCAATTCCGTAAATCTACTTTTGGCAGCATTTTCCGCCTATAAAGGAAACGGAGACGGACAGATTCTGGTATTCTTCATTATGGTGGTAGCAGCAGCAGAAGTTGCGGTCGGACTTGCCATTATATCAATGATGTACCGAAATACAAAATCGGTGGATGTAAGTATTTTTAATAAATTAAGAGGATAAGAAAGGATGGAAAATTTAGTTTACGCAATTATACTTTTACCACTTGCAGGATTCCTTATCAACGGACTTTTCGGGAAAAACCTTCCGAAAATGCTAGTGGGAACTTTGGCAACATTGGTGGTTTTCGCATCGTTCTGTATCGCTGCATATTTGTTTTTCAATTTTGATGCGGATGGACAGCCTGTTATTGTAAAAGCTTTTGAATGGTTCAGAATCAGTGGGATACAAATTAATTTTGGTTTTCAGATAGATCAGTTGTCTTTAATGATGATTATGATTATCACCGGAATCGGTTCTTTAATCCATTTATACTCAATTGGTTATATGAGCCACGATAAAGGTTTTTATAAATTCTTCACTTATCTGAATCTTTTCATATTCTCTATGTTACTTCTGGTAATGGGAAGCAACTACCTGATACTTTTCATTGGTTGGGAAGGAGTAGGAGTTTGTTCCTATTTGCTAATTGGTTTCTGGTTTCAGAACTGGGAATACGGTAAAGCGGCGAGAAAAGCTTTTATTATGAACAGAATTGGAGATTTGGGTTTACTGATCGGGATTTTCATAATTGCGTCTCAGACAAATTCTCTGGATTATCTTTCTGTAGCCAATAACGCATCAAAATTTTCGGTTGATAGTCCAGTAATTATCTTTATTACCGCAAGTTTATTTATCGGAGCGGTTGGGAAATCTGCGCAGGTTCCGCTTTATACCTGGCTTCCTGATGCAATGGCAGGTCCAACTCCGGTTTCCGCGCTTATCCACGCTGCTACGATGGTTACTGCAGGAATTTATCTCGTGGTTCGTTCCAATTTCTTATACACTTTGGCTCCGACAGTTCAGGGCGGGATTTTATTTATTGGATTATTAACGGCGGCTTTAGCTGCATTTTATGCGCTTCGCCAGAACGATATCAAAAAAGTTCTTGCCTATTCCACTGTTTCACAATTAGGATTTATGTTTGTAGCTTTAGGAGTGGGAGCTTATACAACGGCGATGTTCCATTTGATGACGCACGCATTTTTCAAAGCGTTATTGTTCTTAGGTTCAGGTTCCGTCATTCATGCGATGAGCGGCGAACAGGATATGAGATTAATGGGTGGTTTGAAGAAAAAAATCCCAATTACGCATATTACATTTTTAATAGGAACACTTGCAATTTCAGGATTTCCGTTGCTTTCCGGGATGATTTCCAAAGATGAGATCTTGGTTTCCGCATTTGCGAAAAGCCCGGCTTATTGGGGAATATTATTTGTGATTGCAGCATTAACAGCAACGTATATGTTCCGTTTATATTACCTTACTTTCCATGGAGAATTCAGAGGAACGGAAGAGCAGAAACACCATCTTCACGAAAGTCCACTGAATATGACTTTGCCATTAATGGTTCTGGCATTTTTATCAATAGTGGGCGGTTTTATCAATCTACCTCATTTTATAGGACACGGACATTATGCTAAACTTACGCAATGGCTGAAACCGGTTCTCACCGAAGAAAGTTTCGGACAAATGGAAGCCAATATTGCGGATGTAAGTTTTAATACAGAAATGATTTTACTTGTAGCTACAATTCTGATGTTTTTTGCGGTTTGGTTTATTGTTAAAAATATTTACGTCACGAAAAAGAAACTTGCGCTTCCGGAAAACCAATATACCGGTTGGGAAAAGCTTTCTGCACGGAAATTATATATTGATGAAATCTACAACGTACTTTTTGTAAAAACAGTTGAAGGTTTGGGAAGAGCAGGAAAAATGTTTGATAAAGATATTCTGGATCCTGCGGTGGATTTCGTAGGTGAAGGCGCCGAAGATTCGGGACGCGCAATGAAGCGATTCCAGAACGGGAATGTGGAAAATTATGTGCTGATTATGTCTTTGGCTGTGGGAATTATTTTAATTGTTAACTTTTTATTACAATAATGGAATATTTATTAGCGTTATTGCTGCTACCATTGGTGGGTTCTGCTGTTGTTTTTCTTATGAGAAACAGTAGATTTAATGATGAAGCTGCATTAGGAATTTCTTTGGTGCAGATGTTTTTCACTTTTTATTTGTTGGCATACTTCAATTATTCTCCAACGGTAGACTCTGCTTTACAATACGAAATTACAGCACCTTGGTCCAATTATATCAAAAGCACCATCCATTTTGGGATCGATGGGATGAGTATGCTGCTCGTTCTATTAACCAATATTTTGGTACCGCTTATTATTTTATCCTCCTTTAACGAAGGCAAAAAATACAACAGCAACTTCTTTGCATTGATATTACTAATGCAATTTGGGCTGATAGGTGTTTTTACCGCTTTGGATGGGATTTTATTCTATGCATTTTGGGAAATCACCTTAATCCCGATCTGGTTTATTGCCGGACTTTGGGGGCAGGAAGACAAAAGACTGAAATTCACCACCAAATTTTTTGTATATACTTTCGTAGGATCGCTGTTTATGCTTGCCGGATTAATTTTCGTTTACACGCATTCCGCTTCTTTTGCATTAACGGATTTGTATAACGCCAATTTATCTGTAGGAGAACAGGTTGCGGTTTTCTGGTTTATTTTCTTCGCTTTCGGAGTGAAATTGCCGATTTTTCCTTTCCATACTTGGCAGCCCGATACCTATACCTATTCGCCGACACAAGGATCAATGCTTCTTTCCGGAATTATGCTGAAAATGGCAGTTTACGGATTACTGAGATACCTTCTCCCAATTACACCTGATGCAATTGCCGGAACTTCCGGAGGAATTGTACTGTTGCTTTGTGTGTTTTCGGTTTTGTATGCCGCACTTATTGCGATTATCGAAAACGACAGCAAAAGGCTTATCGCCTATTCTTCTTTCTCGCACGTCGGACTCATTGCTGCGGGAATTTTCGCTTCTGCAATTCTGGTAGTAAACGGGAAATTTACCATCGAAGGTGGAGAAGGTGCAATGGTTCAGACTTTTGCACACGGAATAAATGTAGTAGGATTATTTTACTGTGCCGATATTTTGTATAAAAGATTCAAAACCAGAGATATCCGTAAAATGGGAGGACTTGCAAAAACAGCTCCGAAATTTGCTGTGCTTTTTATGATTATTCTTTTCGGATCTTTAGGAGTTCCTTTAACCAACGGATTTATCGGAGAATTTATTCTGATAAAATCGGTATTTGATTATAATGCGGTTCTGGGTATTCTTTCAGGATGCACCATTATTCTTGCAGCAGTTTATCTTCTGAGGTTTTATGCAAAAGCAATGTTCGGAAAAGGAAATGATGAGGTGCTGAATTCTGCAAGAGATCTTTCCGGTGTAGAATTTTCAGTTTTGGCGAGCTTAGCCGTATTTGTAATTCTGATGGGGATTTTCCCGCAAAGTATTCTGGATATGGTGAACAGTTCGCTGAAATTTATCTACACATCAATGACGTAGAAAGATAAAATACAGATTTTAGAAAATAAAAATATTGAAATATTAAATAATAATCAGAAAAAACGGTGTAAGGAAAATCTTAGGATATCAACCATCTTGCATCGGACAAAAAAAATATTATGAGCGTATTAATTATTGTTTTCCTAACTGCAGTTGCAGCCTTGTTTTCAGGTGTTTTCGGACAGGGAAAATTGGCAAGATATATCGGTATTTTAGGATTGCTGATTGCATTTTGGGTGAGCTTTCAGCCCGATTGCGAATTTTTCAGCAAGTACAAAACGATGTACGAATACGGTGCAAATACAGCTTTATTCACCAAAATCTCCATTGTTACCACTTTGCTGATTTTCTTTATTGCAGGTTTTGCCTTCAGCAATCACAGAAGTCACCAATCCGAACTTTATGCACTGATGCTTTTTTCGCTTTGTGGTGGTATCATTCTTTTCGGATATCAAAATATGGTAACACTTTTTCTGGGGATTGAGATTCTTTCCATTCCGCTTTATGTAATGGCAGGATCCAGTAAGACCGATGTTCGCTCCATCGAAGCTTCAATGAAATATTTCTTGATGGGAGCTTTTGCCACAGGTTTTTTGCTTTTCGGAGTTGCTTTGGTTTATGGAAGTTCAGGAAGTTTTGATATATATACCATCCACGATTTCAGTATCAAAAATACAAAAGATACGATGCTTATTATGGGAGCAATACTAATGCTTTGCGCATTGGCGTTTAAAGTTTCTCTGGCTCCGTTTCATATGTGGGCTCCGGATGTGTATCATGGTGCTCCTACATTAATAACCTCTTTTATGGCAAGTGTAGTGAAAATTTCCGGATTTTATGCACTTTTCAGACTGATGACCATTTGCTTTGCAGGAATATTGCCAAGCTGGATCAATATTATAGGAGTCATCATTATCATTACGCTTTTTCTTGCCAATGCAATGGGACTTGCACAAACCCATACCAAAAGAATGTTGGCTTATTCTTCGGTTTCCCACGCTGGTTATATCGCGATGATTTTCTTCGGAATTACCAATGTTTCCACCTACAATCTTGCATTTTATCTGTTCGCTTATTCTTTGGCAACAGTTGGGGTTTTTATGTGCCTGATCTGGGTGGAAAAAGTAAAAAGAGAACTTTCCTACAACGCATTCAGAGGTTTGGCAAAGACGGAACCTTTGCTGGCAATTGTAACTTCCGTCTCTCTGATTTCGATGGCAGGAGTTCCTTTAACAGCCGGATTTATCGGGAAATTTGCAATTTTTTCACAAGCTATGGAATATCCCAAAATGGGACCTTTTCTAGTACTGATTGCAATTCTGGGTTCGGCAATTTCAATTGCGTATTATCTGAGAATTATTATTTCGATGTTCTTTTTTAAAGAAAGTACATTCAAAACTTCTGAAAAAGTAACCATTACTTATCAAATAATGGCGGTTTTAATCATTGTAGCAATTATTGCTTTAGGTGTTTATCCCGATTTATTTTCGATGCAGTTCGGTTTGTAACTGAAAAAAATATAGTAAAAAAGCGCAGTTCATTCACGGATTGTGCTTTTTATTAGCTGAATTATAGTGCGGATCACCGAAATTACTTCTCGGTTTTGATGGTGTATAATCAGAACATCGGTTTTTGTAATAGAAAATACATCACAAAAAGAAAAAAATCGCATACATTAGAAAAATGATTTGGGATATTTTAGATATTATTCTTAATTTTTTCAAACTTTTTCCAAATAAGAAAGAGGATAATGACGCAAAACAGCATTTCAAAAAATTGAAATCATTTCCCAAATGATCATTTTCAAATTAATATATTTTCCAAATTGACAACCATATCCATCATTATCGCCATTTTCAACCGCAAAGACGAACTTTTCGAACTTCTGCAGTCGCTTTCTTTCCAAACGGATAAAGATTTTGAAATCATTATTGTGGATGACGGTTCCAAAATTGATCTGAGACCAACCATAGAAATTTTTAAAGATAATCTGGATATTCAGTTTTTCCGGAAAGATAATTCCGGTCCGGGTTTAACGCGAAATTACGGAGCGAGAAGGGCGAAAAACGAATGGCTGGTTTTCGTGGATTCGGATGTGATTGTGGAAAAAGAGTATATCGAAAACATCAAAAATAATATTTCGGAAATTCCGTGTGATGCATTTGGCGGAGCCGATAAAGCGCACAAAGGTTTCAACGTGATGCAGAAAGCAATTTCGTATTCGATGACTTCGGTTTTTACAACGGGCGGAATCCGCGGAAGCAAAAAAGCAGTCACCAAATTTCAGCCGAGAAGTTTCAATATGGGTGTGAAAAAATCAGTTTTTGAAAAAGTGGGTGGTTTTTCCGAAATGCGAATTGGCGAAGATCCGGATTTATCGATGACACTTTGGGAAAATGGTTATACAACAGCTTTTTTCAGCAATATCGGAGTTTATCATAAAAGAAGAGTGGATTTCGGGAAATTTTCGAAGCAGGTTTATCAGTTCGGTTGTGCAAGACCAATTCTCAATCAGCGGCATCCCAATTATGTGAAGATTTCATTTGCGTTTCCATCACTGTTTTTAATAGGATATATTCTCGGATTTATCGAATATTTCGTTTTTGGAAAAGGATTAATCCTGGCGTTGTACGGTTTATATACATTTTTGGTTTTCTTCCACGCCTTGTACAAAACTAAAAACGTGAGCATTGCTTCAATGGCGATAATTTCTACCTATATCCAGATGTTTTCCTACGGTTACGGATTTTTAAAATCCTGGATTTTGCTGAATGTTTTCAGGATGAAACCGGAAGAAGCATTTCCGCAACATTTCTACCGCCAATAATTTTTGAAACAAAAAAGCCCGGAAAAAAACCGGACTTTTCATAAAATATTTTTCGGAAGTTAAACCACTTTTACGATAAAATAATTTTTCTTTCCTTTTTGCAGAAGTAAGAACTTCCCATCAATCAGATCGCTTTCTTTTACTTCGAAAGTCTCACTTACTTTTTCTTTGTTTACAGAGATTGCATTGCCTTTCAGTTCGCGTTGCGCTTCACTTTTTGATTTCAAAAAACCCGATTTTTCGGAGAGCAAATCCACAATATTATTTCCGATAATTTCAGTTTTTGATACTTCCTTTTGCGGAACTCCGTCGAAAATATCCAGGAACAGTTCTTCATCCAGCTTCACCAGATCTTCCGCAGTTGATCTTCCGAAAAGGATTTCCGAAGCTTTCACCGCTTTTTCATATTCTTCATTTCCGTGAACCCAAACCGTTACTTCTTGCGCCAGCCTTTTCTGCAATTTTCTTTCGTGCGGAGCCGTTTGATGTTCGGCAATCAGATTTTCAATTTCTTCTTTTTCCAGAAAAGTGTAGAATTTGATGAATCTTTCTGCATCGGTATCGGTAGAATTTAGCCAAAATTGATAGAATCTGTATGGCGAAGTTTTCTTTTTGTCCAGCCAGTAATTTTCCCCACTTTCAGATTTCCCGAATTTGGAACCGTCCGATTTTGTAATCAAAGGAACTGTTAGCGCAAAAGCCTCGCCTTGCACTTTTCTGCGGATCAGCTCTGTTCCGGTGGTAATATTTCCCCATTGGTCGGAACCGCCCATTTGCAGTTTTACATTTTTGTTTTGGTATAGATGAAGAAAATCATAACCTTGCAGAAGTTGATAGGTAAATTCCGTAAAGCTCATTCCTTCCGCACCGCCTTCTCCGGTAATTCTTTTTTTCACGGAATCTTTCGCCATCATATAATTCACGGTAATATTTTTCCCGATATCACGGATAAAATCCAGAAAGCTGAATTCCTTCATCCAGTCGTAATTGTTCACCAATTCGGCTTTGTTTGCTCCTGAACCTTCAAAATCAAGGAAGTGGGAAAGCTGGTTTTTCAGGCAATCTACATAATGGTTCAGTGTAGCTTCGTCCAGAAGATTTCTTTCGTTGGATTTTCCAGAAGGATCACCAATCATACCTGTTGCGCCGCCAACCAAAGCAATCGGTTTGTGTCCGTGTCTTTGGAAATGCGCCAGAATTTTTATCTGGATAAGACTTCCAATGTGTAATGAATCTGCAGTCGGATCGAAACCGATATAAGCGGTGGTTGTTTCCTTATCAAGTTGTTCATCGGTTCCTGGCATCATATCAGCGAAAAGTCCGCGCCATTTCAGTTCTTCAATAAAAGCGTTCATTATGAGAAAATTTTTGAGTTGCAAAGATAGGTAAATCGACAAAAGATTTTGTAATTTCACTTTATGAAAAAAATAATTTCATTGTTTTTACTGATTATTGGTATGCAAACGATTTCGAGTCAAATTAAAATCACCGTTACTTCCGTTCCGGAAAATACAAAATCCGGCGCCAAAATTTTTATGGCTTCGTCACTTAACAACTGGAATCCCAACGATCCGGAATTTGAACTGAAAAAAGAAGAAAACGGAAAATATTCCATCACCATTCCTGAAGGAAACGGGAAAGTAGAATACAAATTTACGCAGGGAAATTGGGAAACTGCCGAAGCTGATGTTAACGGAAATTCCGTACAAAACAGAAGCTTTTTGTTTAATAAAAAGCCTCTGGAAATTGAAGATCAAATTTTGTCCTGGTCAAAACCCGTAGAAAAACAAAATACCATTTCCGGAAATGTGAAAATTCTGAGTGAAAATTTCTCTCTTCCACAACTCAATACTACCCGCAGAATTTGGATTTATCTTCCGCCGGATTACGAGAATTCCAGGAAAAAATATCCCGTTGTTTATATGGAAGACGGGCAGAATCTCTTTAATAATGCTACTTCTTTTTCAGGCGAATGGAAGGTGGACGAAACGCTGGAAGCATTTGCAAAAAATGGAAAATTAGAGGTGATTGTAGTGGGAATTGATAACGGAGGAAGTGAAAGATTAAATGAATATTCGCCTTGGAAAAACGAAAAATATGGTGGTGGAAAAGGAGATCTTTTTACAGAATTTTTAGTAAAAACCCTGAAGCCTTATATTGATAAAAGATACAGAACGCTTCCGCAGGCAAAAAATACAGGACTGATTGGAAGCTCGATGGGCGGCTTGATCACGTTGTATGCAGGTGTTAAATATCCGCAAAAATTCGGTAAATTAGGAATTTTCAGTCCGGCTTTTTGGTTTGCAGAAAATGATCTGAAAAAATATCTGAATGAAAATAAAACTAAACTGAAACATACCAAATTCTATTTTCTTGCCGGGAAAAAAGAATCGGAAGAAATGATCTTGGATACTCAGGAAATTATTGAAATTCTGAAAAACAAAGGAATCCCCGAGAAAAACTTTACTGCGAAGTTTGATGATTACGGAACGCATTCCGAAAGTTACTGGTCGAAAGAATTTCCTGCTGCGCTGGAATGGCTTTTCGGAAAATAGATAATTGTTGCGGCGGCTTCGCCGCC
>Ga0180219_1000628_pt1 | contig 27018 bp, 23 predicted proteins | sample eDN3rd30CBELigMG_FD_151338 | JGI IMG/M metagenome (GOLD analysis project Ga0180219, IMG submission 151338) | Enriched Miracle-Growth compost microbial communities from Emeryville, California, USA - eDNA 3rd pass 30_C BE-Lig MG (version 2)... ... | reverse complement strand
AGGCGAAGGTCACCGGCCGCGTCTTCTTGTCGGCCTGGGGAAGCTGGTAGGCGATAAAGGCGATGTCGGCGATGCCGCGCCCGCTCTGGGCGTCGGACAGGCGGATGGTGCCGGCCGTCGCGGTGAACTCCAGGGTCTTGCCACCGATCTGCGCCTTATGCGTGGTCGTGCGGTCGGCGGGCAGGGGCCGCAGTTCGGCCGGGCGTTCCGCCTCGGCGGAGCGTCCTGGCGCGGGCGGGCGGGCCTGCCCTTGCCCCTGTCTTGCGGCTTCAGGCGCCCCGGCTGTCTGGGCGCAGACGCCGGCAGGCAGGAGGGCGAGCGCAGCGGTCACAAGGACGATGCGGGAAAGAGCCATTCGAGACATGATCCACCAGGTTTTCAGCGCCTTCGCCGCTGCGGCGTCGATCGCAGGGCTGAGACTATCCGGCGAATGTGGCGGCGCAAGCGCGCCTCCAGCTACTTAGATGACTTACGCCGCCGGGCGGCGGACAAATTTGCGTGGGGCCGGTTTTGCGTCGCCGGTGGCGACGCTGAGATGCGGCAGCGCATCCATGATGCGCTCGGGCGGGAAGATGACGATGACTTCCGTGCCGACACGCACTTCCGACTTGAGCATGAAGGTGCCGCCATGCAACTCCACCAGGCCCTTGACGATGGGTAGTCCGAGGCCGGTGCCTTCCTCGGCATTCTTCTGCGCCATCGAGCCGCGGCCGAACGAGGACAGCACGACGGGGATTTCCTCGGCGGGAATGCCGGGGCCGGTATCACGGATGGAGATGTACTGGCCGCCCGCTGCCGTCCAGCCCACTTTGATGGTGACCTGTCCGCCTTGCGGCGTGAACTTGATGGCGTTGGTCAAGAGATTGAGCGTCACCTGGCGGATGGCGCGCTCATCGGCCCAGATGCGCGGCAGATCGGGTTCGATCGTGTTGACGACGGTGATCTCGCGCTTCTTGGCGCGCAAGCTCAGCAGATGCTGGCAATCCTCGACGATATGCGCGATGGCGATCGACTCCTCGCGCAGCTCGACCCTGCCGGCCTCGACGCGGGAGAGATCCAGAATCTCGTTGATCAGTTTCAGCAGATGCTCGCCGCTGGAATGAATGTCGTTGGAATATTCGCGATAGGCCTGGACGCTGTGGCTGCCGAACAATTCGCCTTTCATCACTTCGGAAAAGCCGAGAATGGCGTTGAGCGGCGTGCGCAACTCATGGCTCATGGTGGCGAGAAAACGCGACTTGGCGAGATTGGCCTCTTCGGCGCGCCGCCGCGCTTCGTCGGAATTCAGCTTCGCCGTTTCCAGTTCGGCGATCAGATCGTCCTTCTCCATCGCCAGCGACAGCGATTTGAGGTTGGCGGTGTAAAGCCGCTTGGCGAGAATGGCGAAATAGATCGGTGTGGCCGCCGCCATGATGGTCAGCGGCAGAGCGCCGATGCCGCTGGTCGTCTGCATGAACACGATGATCGCGATGGTGAGCGGGACGAGGCCGCAATAGACCGCCATCAACAGGGGCGCCGACAGCATCGCGCTCATCGCCGCCACCAGCAGCAGCACGAACAGCACGAACATCCGCGCGCTCTCATCGGCGACCGGCATGAGGATGGCGACGATCGCGGCCCAGGCCAAGCCCTGGAATGTTTCGGCGATGACGAAGCGCCGCTGCCAGTCATGCAAACGCATTTCCGGCTCGGCGTCGGCCAGAAACTTCATCGCCATGCCGTAGCTGAGCGCGGAGGCGCTGGCCACGAAAGTGATCCAGGCGAGGATACGGATCGGCGGCACCCAGATATTGGCGACGACCGCGATGACCACCGCGAGCCCCATCATCGCCGGCATCGCGGCTTTCCGCGATTGCGCGAACTGGCGCATGAGTTCGAGATCGAAGGCCCGGTGGCCGGAGCCGGAAGAGGTGATGCGTTCCCTGGTCTCGCGGATTTTCGACGCGATTTCGCGCCGCTGCTGCGCAGTCTTCGGATCGAGGCCGCGGCCTCGTTCGATCATTTCGGCGGTGACCTGACGCATGAACTCAACGCATCTGACTGACAGCCCGCATTGCGCGGCCCGCTCATATTCGAGCAGAAAACTTAACGTTCGCCTGATTTTGCGAATTGAATTGAATGCCTCACTTCAGCCCCGCTTTGCCGCAAGGACGCGCTACGCGCATCGCTCCCATCCGCTTTGAATTCGCGCCTGGATAAGCATGGTATCCATATCCTTCTGATAATACTTGATTATCTTGGCGAAAGATGGCTTTGACTTCACTTTAGGTGAGCTCGCCGGGGCATATTTTTTTCGAAAAAAATGTGCGTTTCGGCACAGAGCCGCGTTTCAATTTTAGGCGAAATGGCTTCTCCTCCGGAAGGATTCTCGCCGCCGTCCGCAGCACCGCAATTCAGGAAACCGGAAATCCAGGAACTGGAAAATTTATGCTTTCATCGGACCAGTTGAACGATACTCGCACGGCACATGAACATGGCGTTGCGCCCGGGGGGGCGCCGGTCGCCAAACGGACGCAGATGCAATTAACTGTCGTCGGCAGCGGGGATGCCTTTGGAAGCGGCGGCCGTTCGAATACCTGTTTCAAGCTCGACAGTGCCGGCCATACGCTGGTGGTGGATTTCGGCGCCTCTGCGCTTGTCGCCTGGAACAGGCTTGGCCTTGCGACGGGAGATATCGATGCCGTCGCGATCAGCCATCTGCACGGCGACCATTTCGGCGGCCTGCCATTTCTCCTGCTCGAATGCCAATTCGTTTCCGCCCGCAGCAAACCCTTGACGATCCTGGGCCCGAAAGGCTTGCGCGGGCGTCTCGAAATGGCAGCCGAGGCGCTGTTCCCGGGCATGTGGGCCAACCGCTGGTCGTTTCCTCTGACGATTGTGGAAATGGGGCCGGGCGAAACCAAGGACACGCCGGGCTTTCAGGTCTCATCGCTGGAGGTGAAACATCCATCCGGCGCCATCGCCACGGCCTTGCGCGTCGAGAACGGCACGAAGGTCTTCGCTTATTCAGGTGATACCGCCTGGGTGGAAAACCTGGTGCGGATTTCCGATCGCGCCGATCTCTTCATTGTCGAATGCTCGTCCGGAGACAAGCCGGTTCCCAACCATATCGACTGGCCGACCCTGAAGGCCAACCTGCCGAAACTCAACGCCCGTCGCGTCATGGTGACCCATATGGGCGCGACGGCGCTGGCGCGGCGCGATGAGATGGCGGCTGCCGGTCTCCAGATCGCTGACGATGGCAAAATCCTCGACCTCTGACCGCGGCAAGTCTAAGGCTGCCCCGCGCAATCTCGATCGCCTGGTGGCGGAGGTTCGTGCCTGCCGCATTTGCCGCGATCAACCCGAAGGGCCGCCGCTGCCGCATGAGCCGCGGCCGGTGCTGCGCGCCTCCTCGACAGCGCGGCTTCTTGTTGCGGGCCAGGCGCCCGGTGTGCGCGTGCATGCGTCGGGCCTGCCGTTCACAGATCCCTCCGGTGACCGGCTGCGAGCCTGGATGAATGTCGACAAGGAGACGTTCTACGACGAGCGCCGCATCGCCATCGTGCCGATGGGTTTCTGCTTTCCGGGCCACGACGCCAAAAAGGGCGACCTGCCGCCGCGCCGCGAATGCGGCAGGCATTGGCATGCCGCGCTGATGGATGCGATGCCGCAGCTCGAGACCATTCTCACCATCGGCATCTACGCCCAGACCTGGCACCGGGCACGTCTCGGCCTGCCGCCATCGCCTCCCGGCGGCATGACCGAACTGGTGCGCCGCTGGCAGGAGGGCTTCGCGACGACGCCGAAAGTCATCGCGCTGCCGCATCCCTCCTGGCGCAACAGCGGCTGGCTGAAGCGCAATCCCTGGTTCGAGGCGGAGATTCTGCCTGCTCTGCGCGCCGAAATCGCGCGGCTGATCTAATCCCGCTTTGGCGGTTCGACGCCGAAGTGATCGCTCAATTGCGCGCCGGTGAAGCCACCGGTGGACGATTGCGGATCGAACGGCAGCATGGTGTCGTTCCAGGCCTTGTACTCCGCCACCATGCGCTCGAAGCGCGCCGGCTCGCGTGACTTGTAGTTGGCGCGTTCCATCGGATCATCGACCACATTGAACAGGAATGTGTTGTTCTTGATCTTGAGATATTTCCAGTCGCCGTCGCGCAGCGCCTGCTGTTCCATATTTTTGTAGCGCCAGAAAAATTTGCGCGGCGTGACCGGGGCGGTGCCAGCCAGTGTCTGCACGAGGCTCATTCCATCCATTGGAAATTGTGGATCGGGCGCCGTCTTGGCGAGTTCCAGGAAGGTCGGCATCCAGTCCATGCTGATGATGGTCTGATCGCTGGTCTTGCCGGCGGGAATGCCGCGTGGCCAGCGCACGATCGCTGGAATGCGCAATCCGCCTTCAAGCAACTCGGTCTTGCGGCCCGAGAACGGCCAGGTCTTGGCGAAACGTTCGCCGCCATTGTCACTGGTGAAGACCACCAGCGTGTTGCCGGCGATGCCGTTGGCATCGAGCGCTGCGAGCACGCGGCCCACTTCCGCATCGAGTGCGACCACCATCTCGGCGTAAGTCTTCATCGAGCCGGCGTCATATTGCGCCAGACCGCGGATGCGTTGGGACTCTGCTTCGTCGCCGGGCCCTTCCCAGGGCCAGTGCGGCGCATTGAAATGCAGGCTGATGAAGAACGGCTTCTGCGCCTTCGCATAAGCATTGATGACCGACACGGCGTGTTGCCCGAGCAGCGAGGTCAGATAACCGGCCTCATGCACCTGCGCGTCGTTGTCCCACAGATCATGGGTGTCGGTCGTCGGGCCATTGGCCTTGTGCGTGAAGTAATCGACGGCGCCGCCGCGGAAACCGTAGAAATGATCGTAGCCGCTTTGCAGCGGGCCAAAGTCCGGCAGTTTGCCGAGGTGCCATTTGCCGATCAGGGTCGTGCCATAGCCTGCCTTGCGCAACAGCGAGGGCAGGGTGGGCTGTTCGGGAGGCAGGCCGATCTTGCGGGTGCTGAGGCTCGGTAGCGGTTCTTCCAGGCCGATCGGCAGCCGATATTGATAGCGGCCGGTGATCAAGGCGGTGCGCGTCGCCGAACAGACGGCTGAGTTTGCATAGGCCTGTAGAAACCGCATGCCGCCGGCCGCCAGCCTGTCGATGTTCGGCGTCTGATATTCGGTGCGGCCATAGCAGGAGAGATCCGCGAAACCCATGTCATCGGCCATGATGTAGACGATGTTGGGCGGGCGATTGTCCTGTGCGGAAGCCGCGCCGCCTTCAACGGCCAAGGCCAGCGTACCGGCGGCCAGCGTACCGGCGGCGCCAGTCTTCAATACGTCTCGACGTGACAGTTTGGGGCTGCTGTGGCCCATGGCGCTTCTCCCGATGTCAACCGCCAATACGTTGCGCCGGGAGCTCGGCCACGCAAGATGAAATGCGGCGGAGTGCGGTCAGATGGCACGCGGCGGCTTCGAACAAAAAGGGAACATTTGCTTGACTCCGTCCCCGAACTGACGCGTTATTCCAGGAATCTGATGGGCCAACGATGGCGTTCATTGTTCAGTCATGTGGGAAAGCGCGCTATGGCGCGACGTGGGGCCGATCTGCCGGAGGAAGCTGAATGCGCAATGTGTGGTCTCTGTTGCTGGCGCTCGGTTTTGCGTTTGGGCTTGCCGCGCCTGCGCCCGCGCAAACGCCCGGTCCGGTCTCCGCACCACAAGCTGCCGAGGCGCGCTTTGCCTTCGTCATCGGCAATGATGGCTATAGCGAAGCGCCGCTGCCGACGTCAGCGAACGATGCGGCGCTTGTGGCCGATGCCTTCAAGGCGGCGGGGTTCGATGTGACCGGCGCGCGCAATCTCGATAGTGAAACCTTTCGCGCCTCCTATCGCGAATTTCTCGAGAAGGTTGCCGCTGCCGGTCCAGGTGCGGTCGCGACCGTCTATCTGTCGGGCTTCGGCGTGCAGGCGGAAGGCGAGAATTATCTGGTGCCGCCGGGCGCGCATGTCGCGCGCGACAGTGATCTGGCGCTGAACGCCGTGCGCATCTCCGATCTGCTGCGGCCGCTGCAGGGCCTGCAGAACAAGGGCAAGATCATCCTGCTCGATCTTGCTCATGCCGGTCCCTTCGCGAAGGAAGGCCAGCCCGTGGCGCCGGGTCTCGCACTGATCGATCCCGACAACGGTTCGCTGATCGGCTTCAATGCCGGGCCGGGCGAAGTCGCGCCCGCCGCCAAGCCGCCCTATGGTCCTTATGCCCAGGCGATCGCCGAGATGATCCGCCAGCCCGGTCTCGATATGAACGAGATCATGATCCGTGTTCGCGGTAGGGTGGCTGAATTGACCAATGGCGCCCAGGTGCCCTGGCATGCCAGCAAGCTCGCGCCGCCGCTTGTCCTGCTCGAGCGCGGCCCGGATGCGCCGCCGCTGCAGGTGACACCGGAACAGATGGCGGAACGGCGCAACCGGCCGCTTGGCGAAATGCCGGTCGAGCAGGCCTATGCCGCGGCGCTGGAGCGCGACACGCTCGCTGGCTATGAGGCCTTTCTGAAAGTCTATCCCAACAGCCCCTATGCACGAAATGTCCGCGGCATGCTGGCCGCGCGGCGCGAGGCGCTGACATGGCGGCGGACCCTGGCGGTCAACACGCCCAATGCCTATTGGTCCTATCTGCAGCGCTATGCGAAGGGGCCGCACGCGGCCGACGCCCGCCGTCGTCTGACGCGGCTTGCCGCGGCGCTTGAACCGCCGCCGAGCTTTCCGCCGATTGATTATGATTTCGAGCCGCCGCCGCCGGATGAAGTCGCTTATTTCGATGCGCCGCAACCGATCTTCTATGATCCGGGCGTGCCGCCGCCACCGGCTGCCGTCTACTATGCGCCGCCGCCGGCCTGGTGGCGTCCGCCGCCGCCACCGGTATTTTCTGATGACGAAGATTACTATCTTGCAGAGCCTGAGATCGTCGTGGCTCCGGCCTGGGTGCGTCCGCCAGCCTATGTCATCGCGCCGCCGGCGCCGCTGATCTATGAAGATCGCCGGCCGCCGCCGGGCGCATCGATCGTGCCCTATGTGGCGATCCCGGCCGCGCTTGCCGCCGGCATCGTGGCAGGCCGCATCATCTCTCACCGCTCGGGCCGCAATCCGCCGCCGGGCCTGCCGCCCGGCGCAGGGCCGCGCCCCGGACTTGGCGGGGGGCTTGGCGGAGGACTTGGGGCACCTGCAGGAGTACCAGGAGGAAGACCTGGAAGACCTGGAGGAGCTGGAGGCCGTCCGCCGTTCCTGCCGCCCGTCGCAGCGCCTGCTGGCGTGCTCGGAGCGCAGCCGATCCGGCTGCAGCCGGGAACTGGCGCGCCGATCCGTACGGCGCCGGTCGTCGTCAACGGCGGCTCGCAGCAGCTTCTGACGCGCCCCGGCGCAAGGCTGCCGGGCCAGAACCCGCAGACCGGCCGTCCAGGCGGCCCGCCGCTGCCCGGACAGCCGTTGCAATCGCCGAGAACGGGCGTACTGCCCGGTGGCCAGACATTGCCGCAGGTCCAGCCGGGACGGCCGCCAGGACTCGGTCAACCGCAAGGACTCGGCCAACCGCAAGGACTTGGTCAGCCGACGATCGGCCGCCCGGGGCAACCGGCCGGCGTCGGCTCGCCGAATGTCGGCCGGCAGCAATTGCAACAGCAGCAGCGCCTGCAGCAGGACCAGTTGCGCCAGCAGCAGTTGCAGATGCAGCAACAGCAGCGCGCCATCCAGCAGCAACAGCAATTGCAGCGAAAGCAGCAGCAGGATGATCAGACGCAGCAGCGCCTGAAGGCGCAGCAGCAGCGCGACCAGCTCCAGTTGCAGCGAAATCAATTGCAGCAGAACCAGACGCAGCAGCGCGTGCTCGAGCAACGCCAGCGCGAGCAGTTGCAATTGCAGCAGCGTCAGCAACAACAGCAGCAGTCGCAGCAACGCATCATGCAGCAACAGCAGCGCCAGCAGGAGCAGTTGCAGCAGCGTCAGCGGCAGCAACAGGAGCAATCGCAGCGGCAAATGCAGTTGCAGCAACGCCAGCAGCAGATGCAACAGCAGATGCAGCGCCAGCAGCAACAACAACAGCAGCAGCAATTGCAGATGCAGCAGCGCGTCCAGCAGCAACAGCAGATGATGCAGCGCCAGCAGATGCAGCAGCGTCAGCAGCAGATGCAATTGCAGCAGCGTCAACAGCAGCAATTGCAGCGGGCCTGCCCCATCGGCAAGGTTTGCCGGTAGGAGAAATGCAAAAAGGAACGGCCCGTCTTCGGGCCGTTCCTCAAGTTGTTCCTGTGTGGATAGGTCTCAGCGCTTGTTGAGACGCGCCAGAAGGCTCGACGTGTCCCAGCGGCTACCACCCATGGCTTGCACGTCGGAATAGAACTGATCGACAAGCGCTGCGACGGGCAGGTGCGCGCCGTTGTTGCGCGCCTCGGCGAGACAGATCGACAGATCCTTGCGCATCCAGTCGACCGCGAAGCCGAAATCGAACTTGCCTTCGATCATCGTCTTGTAGCGGTTCTCCATCTGCCAGGATTGCGCCGCGCCTTTCGAGATCACGTCGATCACGGCCTCGGCGTCGAGCCCGGCCTTCTGGGCGAAGGCGATGCCTTCCGCCAGCCCCTGCACAAGGCCGGCGATGCAGATCTGGTTGACCATTTTCGTCAATTGTCCGGCGCCGGGGCCGCCCATCAGCCGACATGAGCGGGCGAAGGCCGCGATCGCCGGTTCGGCGCGGGCATAGGCCGCCTCCTCGCCGCCGCACATCACGGTCAGCACGCCGTTCTCGGCGCCGGCCTGTCCGCCGGACACTGGGGCATCTATGAAATCCACGCCCAGCGCCTTGGCTTTGGCGTGCAACTCGCGCGCGACATCCGCTGATGCGGTGGTGTGATCGACGAACAGCGCGCCTTTCTTCATGCCGGCGAAGGCGCCTTGCGGCCCCAGCGTCACCGCGCGCAGGTCGTCGTCATTGCCGACGCAGGCGAACACAATGTCCTGTCCCTTGGCCGCCTCGGCCGGGGTCGCCGCCGCCTTGCCGCCGTGCTCGCCGGCCCATTTCTGCGCCTTCGCACCGGTGCGGTTATAGACCGTGACGTCATGGCCGCCTTTGGCCTTGAGATGACCGGCCATGGGATAACCCATGACGCCAAGACCGAGGAATGCCACCTGCATGCGTCTGCTCCTTTTCCGAACCCTATCCTAAAGTCTAGGAATCTGCCCGGTCTGTCGGATAGAGCAAGGCATATTTTTGGACAAGCATTGGTCAATCTGCGCAAATTTGACTATCTTCCGGCCCATTCAATCGCTAATCCAAATGCCGTTTCGATCTATTGAAACAGCGCCTGCGAGGGAGAAATTGTCTATGAGCATGAAGCGTCGTCAATTCATCAAGACGGCTGGCGTTGGCGCAGCCGGTGTCGCAATCGCCGCTCCCGCCATTGCTCAAACGGCGCCCGAGATCAAATGGCGCCTGACGTCGAGTTTCCCCAAGTCGCTGGACACGCTCTACGGCACCGCCGAAGTCTTCGCCAAGGCGGTCGCGGAAGCAACCGACAATAAGTTTCAGATTCAAACCTTTTCCGCCGGCGAAGTGGTGCCGGCCCTGCAGGCGCTCGACGCGGTGCAGAACAACACCGTCGAATGCTGCCACACGGCGCTGTATTACTATTGGGGCAAGGACCCGACCTTCGCCTTCGGCACCACTGTGCCGTTCGGCATGAACTCGCGCCAGCAGGACGCATGGTTCTACCATGGCGGCGGCAACGATCTCATCAACGAATTCCTCAAGGACTATAATGCCGTCGCCTTGCCCGGCGGCAACACCGGCACGCAGATGGGCGGCTGGTTCCGCAAAGAGATCAAGGGGCCGAAGGATCTGGACGGCCTGAAGATGCGCGTCGGCGGCTTTGCCGGCGCCGTGCTCAGCAAGCTCGGCGTCGTGCCGCAGTTGACTGCAGCCGGCGATATCTATCCGGCGCTCGAGAAGGGCACCATCGACGCGGCCGAATGGGTCGGCCCCTACGACGATGAGAAGCTCGGTTTCGTCAAGGTCGCGCCGTATTATTACTTCCCCGGCTGGTGGGAGGGCAGCGCCGCGTTGCATTTCCTCTTCAACCAGCAGAAGTTCGCCGAGCTGCCGAAGACCTATCAGTCGATCGTGCGCACGGCCGCCGCCATGGCCAACAAGGACATGCAGGCAAAATACGATGCCGTGAACCCGGGCGCACTGAAGCGTCTCGTCGCGGCCGGTGCGCAGTTGAAGCCGTTCACCCAGGATACGATGGAAGCCTGCTACAAGGCCGCCAACGAGGTCTATACGGAAACATCCGCCAAGAACGAGAAATTCAAGAAGATGCACGACGCCTATATGGCGTTCCGCAACGATCAGTATCTCTGGTGGCAGGTCGCCGAATACAACTACGACAACTTCATGATCCGCGCCCGCGCGCGGGGTTGACTTCCTTCTCCCGTTTACGGGAGAAGGTGCTCCTCGCGATGCGAGGGGCGGATGAGGGCGCCAGACTACGCGCCTAAAGCTGAGCGCTATTTCTGTCCGTCACGCTCATCCGACCCTTGCTGCGCAAGGGCCACCTTCTCCCGCCAGCGGGAGAAGGAAGCGCGCGCGCCCTCAAAACTTCAGCGGCGCCACGGTGTCGTTGATCGGAATGTCGATCTTGATCGAATTCGGATCGAGCTTCGGCCCCTTGTCGAGCCAGTAGGTGACGGACTCCGGCCAGGCGATGACGACCACCACGAGAATGATCTGCATCAGCACCCAGGGAATCGCGCCCCAGTAGATCTCGGAGCTCTTCACCGACGGCGGCGCGATGCCGCGCAAGTAGAACAGCGCGAAGCCGAACGGCGGATGCATGAACGAGGTCTGCATGTTCACGCACAGCAGCACGCCGAACCAGATGAGATCGATGCCGAGCTTGGCGGCCACCGGCGCCAGCAGCGGGATGACGATGAAGGCGATCTCGAAGAAATCGAGAAAGAACGCCAGGAAGAAGATGAAGATGTTGACGAAGATCAGGAAGCCGATCTGACCGCCGGGCAGGCCGGCCATCATGCTCTCGATCCAGCGGCCGCCGTCCATGCCCTGGAACACGAGACTGAACACCGTCGAGCCGATGAGGATGAACACCACCATCGAGGTCAATGTCATGGTCGACGACATCGCCTGGCGCACCAGCGGCCATGTCAGGCGCCGGTGCAGGGCGGCCAGGGCCATCGCGCCGACGGCGCCCATGGCGCCGGCTTCGGTCGGCGTCGCGAGCCCGTAGAAGATCGTGCCGAGCACCAGGAAGATCAGCACGACCGAAGGGATCATGCCCCACAGCACGCGTTTGATGAGCTTCCAGCCCATCGGCTCGCGCGCTTCGACCGGAATCGGCGGCATAGAATTGGGACGCAGGATGGCCAGCGCCAGGATGTAGAGCAGGAAGATGGCGATCTGCAGGATCGACGGGCCGATGGCGCCCAGATACATGTCGCCGACCGATTTGCCGAGCTGGTCGGCCAGCACGACCAGCACCAGCGAGGGCGGGATCAATTGTGTGATCGTGCCCGATGCGGCGATAACGCCCGTCGTGACCTTCATGTCGTAGCCGTAGCGCATCATCACCGGCAGCGAGATCACGCCCATGGCGATGACGGATGCGGCGACCGTGCCGGTGATCGCGCCAAGCACCGCGCCGACAAGGATGACCGCGACGGCAAGGCCACCGGGCAGCGGGCCGAAAAGCTGACCGGTTCCCTCCAGCAGGTCCTCGGCCAATCCGCAGCGCTCCAGCAGGGCGCCCATGAAGGTGAAGAAGGGAATGGCCAGCAGCAGGTCATTGCTGATGATGCCGTGAATACGGAACGGCAGCGCCTGCAGGAAGCTGGCGTCGAAATGGCCGGTGACGATGCCGATCAGGCCGAAGATCATCCCGACCGCGCCGAGCGAAAAGGCGACAGGAAAGCCGATGAGCATGAAGCAGATCATGCCGGCGAACATCAGCGGCGGCATTATGCCGTGTGAAAACATGGATCAGATATTCCCCGAGACAGCTTCGTGCCGATTATTGCAGCGGCTTTTCGTATTTGGTTTCCAGTTCGATGACGCCTTCGAGCGCAGCGATACGCTTGATCAACTCCGATATGCCCTGCAGGGTGAGCAGGCTAAAGCCCAGCGGCACCAGCAGTTTGGCCGGCCACAGGATGAGCCCCCCTGCATTCATCGACATTTCCCCGCTGGCGAGGGAGCGCAGGAATACGGGCACGCTCAGATAGATGATGAAGATCGTCACCGGCAGCATGAAGAAAAGGAAGCCGATGGCGTCGATGATCAAGCGACGCCGCTCGCTCAGGTTCGAATAGATGACGTCGACCCGCACGTGCTCGTTGCGCTTGAGCGTGTAGGAGGCGCCGAGTAGTACCACCGCACCGAACATGTACCACTGGATTTCGAGATATGCGTTCGAGCTGTAGCTGAAGAGATAGCGCATCGTCGCGTTGCCGGCGGAGACGAAGCAGACGATCAGGATCAGATAGTCGCATATCCAGCCGATGCGTTCGTTGAGAGCATCGACCCAACCGCTGAACCGCAGCAATCCTTCCATAAACGTCCCCTGGCGCCGGATGCGGCGACGAATCTTCCTCCCGCGGCTTCTTAACGGGCAGCTCTCAAAGCTTGATAGCACCGCGTTGCGCGCCATGCCAATCGATCAGAGCCCGGCCGTCTTCACCTTTTGTCGCAGAAAGACGCACTTATCGCGTCGTGCTGCGAGCATCCTGTACGATGCGAGGTGTGTCGAGATTCGCGTCAGACCGAGCCGAAAATGTCGGTTTTCGAGAACCGGAGCGGAGCGTACTTTAAGGTAGGTGAGCACCGGAAGCGCAGAAGACCGGCATTTGCAGGCCGGTCTCACGCTGAGATCGGCACACCTCAACCGCCGGTGACGCTCATATGGCGGCCAACGGCGGGTTGGCGTGTTGCGCGGTCGATGATGAAGTCGTGGCCCTTCGGCTTGCGCAGGATCGCCCGCTCGATGGCCTCGTTGAGCGGGCCATCCGTCTCGGAGGCGCGCAGCGGGCCGCGCAGATCGGCGGCGTCTTCCTGGCCAAGGCACATATAGAGCGTGCCGGTGCAGGTGATGCGCACGCGGTTGCAGCTCTCGCAGAAATTATGGGTCATCGGCGTGATGAAGCCGATCCTGCCGCCGGTTTCCTTCACGCTCACATAGCGCGCCGGACCGCCGGTGCGATAATCGCTGTCCTGTAGGGTGAACCGGTCCATCAGATCGGCGCGCACCCTGGTGAGCGGCAGATACTGGTCGGCCCGCTGTCCCTCGATTTCACCAAGCGGCATGACCTCGATGAAGGTCAGGTCGATGCCGCGGCCATGGGCCCATTCGATCATCGGGATGAATTCGTCATCGTTGACGCCGGCGAGCGCCACCGCATTGAGCTTCACGTCGAGCCCCGCCGCCTGGGCGGCATCGATGCCGGCCAGCACTTTCGACAGATCGCCCCAGCGGGTGATCTTGCGGAATTTCTCCGGGTCCAGCGTATCGAGCGAGACGTTGATGCGGCGCACGCCGCAATCGGCGAGTTCGCCGGCGAAGCGCGTCAGTTGCGATCCGTTGGTAGTGACGGTCAGTTCGTCGAGCGCCCCGGAAGAGAGATGGCGCGACAGTGAGCGGAACAGGGTCATGATCCCGCGCCGGACCAGCGGTTCGCCGCCGGTCACGCGGATTTTGCGGGTGCCCTTGGCGACGAAGGCGGTACAGAGCCGGTCAAGCTCCTCCAGGCTCAGGAGATCGCTCTTAGGCAGGAAATGCATGTCCTCGGACATGCAGTAGACGCAGCGGAAATCGCAGCGGTCGGTCACCGAAACACGGATGTATGTCACCGCCCGCCCGAACGGATCGATCAGGGCAGGGGCGGCCTTCGCGATATCTCTGGTGCCGGTTGCGATATTCATCAATCCACCAACCTGTGTATTCAGTCATATATAACCCATCAGGGCCGAACAACAGGGCGGATCGCGGCTGTGTGACCACAAAATGAAAAAAGCCGGGTTTCCCCGGCTTTCTCGAAGTTCAATGTTCAGAACCGTTTAGCGGATGACCGTGACGCGGGTGCCGACGCGAACGCGCTCGTAAAGATCGGTCACGTCTTCGTTGGTCATGCGGATGCAGCCGGACGAAACGGCCTGGCCGATCGTATTGGGCTCATTGGAGCCATGGATTCGGTACAGCGACGAACCGAGATACATGGCGCGGGCGCCGAGCGGATTTTCGATGCCGCCCTTCATGTGACGCGGCAGGTCCGGGCGGCGCTTCAGCATCTGCGCCGGCGGCGTCCACGACGGCCACTCGCGCTTCTGGGAAACGACCTTGGTACCGGCCCATTCGAAGCCCGGGCGGCCGACGCCGACGCCGTAGCGGATGGCCGTACCGTCGCCCAGGACGAAGTAAAGACGCCGTTCCGACGTCGAAATTACAATCGTGCCCGGCGCATAGCGGTTGGTGAAGGAAACGACCTCGCGTGGGATGGCGCTGGCCTGCGGCCGGCCGCCGGCGGGGGCAGTCTGGAAAGCGGCCGAGAAGAATGCGGCGGCATCCTGGGCGTGGGCGGCGCTAACAAGTGGAGACCCGGCGAGAAGCAGAAGTCCGGCAATCGCTGCCGCTGTGGCAGTTAATGAACGTTTCATCAGGAAATTCCTCGATCCACGCGGCAACGATATCAATTGAGTCGCCCCAATCGTGCCGTATTGTCCTCAACCATAACCGCAAATGCAACCGGATTTACGCTCACATCTGATTGATGGTGAACCGAAAATGACGGCGTTGCCGTTCGGCAACAGTTGTGTCCGCATTTGATCGAAAGTTTAGCAGGAAGAAGGCGCTGGGCGTTCGACCTCCATGCCGAAGAGCGGCCGCAGCCAGGTGCCGCACCCGTTGCCCGCCAACGCGAAGACGATCCAGACCCAGCCATGCAGACTTCCCGAGGCTATGCCGCTGAAATAGGCGCCGATATTGCACCCATAGGCCAGGCGCGCGCCATAGCCCATCAGTAGACCGCCGATAATACTGGCGGCGATATGCCGGATAGGCACCCGCCAGCCGGGGCGGAAATTGCCGGAAAGTCCCGCCGCCAGCGCCGCTCCCAGCATCAGCCCGATATCCATGACCGAGGTGACATCGGCCAGAACGCCTTGGGCAAGCCAGTCGCGATTGGCGGGATCAGCCCAGGACGGCCAGCTTGCCACATCGACGCCGAGCGCCTGCAAGGCGCTGGCGCCCCAGAGCGGGAAGGCGGCGGTGATGCCCCACGGCCGGCCGGCCAGGCACAAGGTTGCGAAATTCAGCACAGCGAGACCGAATGCACCCGCCACCAACGGCCAGTGACGCGCCAGAAACGGCCGCTGCCGTTCGCTGTCGCGCCATGTCGTGATCGGCGCCAGTCGGCCGTGCCGGCTGATTTCCAGCGCTCGCGCCGCCAGCCAGACGCCGCCGAAGACCGCCAGGCTGAGGGTCAGTGCGACCGGCCAGCCGAAACGCTCGACGATCGAGACGGGGGCGAGATGCGGCAGGCTTTCCCAAAAGGGCAGGTGCGCAAAACCCGCCATCGAGCCGGCGATGAAGAAGATCAGGGTCAGCAGCATGCGGGTGTTACCGCCGCCGGTGGTGAACAAGGTGCCCGAGCCGCAGCCGCCGCCCAATTGCATGCCGATCCCGAACATGAATGAACCGAGGAGGACAGGCAGGCCGATGGGAAACACGAAACCGCCGACGGGCGCGCCGAAGGCGGAGCCCGCCGCGAGAACCGGGAAAAACAGGGCGCTGGCGACGGCCAGCATCAGCATCTGCGCCCGGATGCCGGCGCTGCGCCGATCGGACATCATGACCCGGAAGGCGGCGGTAAATCCGAACGAGGCATAATACAGCACCAGTCCGAACAGCAGGCCGACGACGTAAAGCGCCGCCACCCGCCAGCCGGCCGTCAGGCCGATGCGCGCCAGCAGCGCCGCGAAGACGACGCCGACAATCGCGATGACAGTCCCTTGCGCCTGCGGCGACCGGACGGTTGTAGGCGAAGATATCGCGGACATGGCCTCTCTTCGGTTGCTTTTGACCGTCCATTTAGCCCGGGATGCCTGTTCTTCAAGCATTTATTCGTGCGCCACTTCCATTGCCCGTCTTCCCAAGCCGCGTTAAATGCTCGGCATGACCATATCCGATCGCCCTGTCGACCAACTCACCATCGCGCTTGCCCAGATCGACTGCATCGTCGGCGACCTGGCCGGCAATGCCGAGCGCATCCGCGGCGCCCGCGCCCGCGCCCGAGAGCTCGGCGCCGATCTCGTGCTGTTTTCGGAGCTGTTCCTGGCCGGCTATACGCCGGAGGACCTGGTCCTGAAGCCGGCCTTCCAGGAGGCCTGCCGCGCCACTCTGGAAGAGCTGGCGCGCGAAACCGCCGATGACGGCCCCGCCGTGCTGGTCGGCCTGCCGTGGAACGAGAATGGCAGCCTGCACAATGCCTATGCCCTGCTCGACAAGGGCCGCATCGAGGCGGTGCGCTTCAAGGTCGATCTGCCGAACTACGGCGTCTTCGATGAGAAGCGCGTCTTCCAGCCGGGTCCGCTGCCGGGCCCCATCGTGTTTCGCGGCGTCCGCCTCGGCCTGCCGATCTGCGAGGACATCTGGACCGACGAGATTGTCGAATGTCTCGCCGAAACCGGCGCCGAAATCCTGCTCTCGCCCAACGGTTCGCCCTATTGGCGCGGCAAGCATGAGGAGCGCATCGGCATCGCCGTCGCCCGCGTCACCGAAAGCGGCCTGCCGCTGCTCTATCTCAACCAGGTCGGCGGCCAGGACGAGCTGGTGTTCGACGGCGGCTCGTTCGCGCTGAATGCCGATCGCTCGCTGGCGTTTCAGATGCCGGCCTTCAGGGAAGATATCGCCGTCACGGTCTGGCAGCGTGGCGCCGAAGGCTGGCGCTGCACGGGCGGCCCGCGCGCCGTGGTGCCGGAAGGCGATGAGGCGGACTATATCGCCTGCATGGTGGGCCTGCGCGACTACGTCAACAAGAACCGTTTTCCCGGCGTGGTCATGGGCCTTTCCGGCGGCATCGATTCGGCTCTTTGCGCCGCGCTTGCAGTCGATGCTCTTGGGCCTGAGAAAGTCCACTGTATCATGCTGCCGTTCCGCTACACCTCGAACGAGTCGCTTGCCGACGCGCAGGGTTGCGCCCAGGCGCTGGGCGTGCGCTATGACATTCTCTCCATCGCGCCGGCCGTCGAAGGATTGGAGAAAGTCCTGAGCCCGCTATTTGCGGGCAGGGACCGCGACACGACGGAAGAGAACCTGCAGTCGCGCGCCCGCGGCACCCTGCTGATGTCGGTCTCGAACAAGTTCGGTCCCATGCTGGTGACGACCGGCAACAAATCGGAAATGTCGGTCGGCTACGCCACCATCTATGGCGACATGAACGGCGGCTTCAATCCGATCAAGGACCTCTACAAGATGCAGGTGTTCCGCCTCTGCACCTTGCGCAATCGCTGGAAGCCCGAGGGCGGGTTGGGGCCGGCCGGTGCGGTCATGCCCGACAACGTCATCAGCAAGCCGCCGACGGCGGAACTGCGCGAGAACCAGAAGGACCAGGACTCGCTGCCGCCCTATGACATTCTCGACGACGTGCTCGAATGTCTGGTTGAAAAGGAAATGCGCGTCTCCGACATCGTCGCCAAGGGCCATGATCTGGAAACCGTGAAGAAGGTCGAGCGGCTGCTCTATATCGCCGAATACAAGCGCCGCCAGTCGGCCCCCGGCGTCAAGGTGACGAAGAAGAACTTCGGCCGCGACCGCCGCTACCCGATTGTCAACCGCTTCCGTGATTCCGGCGCGCCGGTGCTGACGCCGGACCTGACCATCGCGCCGAAAAAGCCGGCGGGCGGGGCGGAGCGGTTCGAGGAGTAGGCATTGCTTCGTCGCAAAAAAATGACTATTATGGTCATAATGGTCATTCAGCTGCGAGGCATTCCTATGGAAAACTGGACAGTCGCCGAAGCAAAAGCACGCCTCAGTGAATTGATGGAGCGCGCCCGCTCTGCCGGCCCGCAGACAATTACCAAAAATGGCAGGGACGCGGTTGTCGTCGTTTCCGCCGAGGAATGGGCCCGTCGCAATGCGCGCAAAGGCAGCCTCGTCGACTTTCTGCGCAAATCACCGCTCGCCGGCAGCGACATCAAGATTGAGCGCGATAAGGTTTTACCGCGAAAGATCGATCTGTGAGCTTTTTGCTCGACACCAATGTTTTGTCGGAAACCATGCGCCCGTGCCCCGATGCAGGCGTTCTCGACTGGCTGCAGAACGTTGACGAAGACAGCGTGTTCATCAGCGTTGCCTCAATCGCGGAGATTCAGCGCGGCGTGTCGTTGATGGAGACGGGCCGCAGGCGCAAGCTGATTGCGCAATGGCTGGAAGTCGATCTGCCGGTCCGGTTTGACGGGCGGCTTCTGACTATCGACGTCAGGATCGCTCGCGCCTGGGGAGAGTTGACGGTCCTGGCATCAAGGGCGGGCGGAATGTTGCATCCGATGGATGGATTTTTTGCAGCGACTGCTGCCGTCCACGAGCTGACCCTTGTGACACGGAATGTCCGCGACTTTACGTCGATCGGAATCCCCTTGCTCAATCCATGGAGTGCTTGACCTCTTCCGTGGGCGGTCGCCCGCAGTTGCGAACTCGTCTTGCGAAACAATTGAAGAACCGCACAAAGCAGCTATGCTCCTTGTACAGCCGTTCAAAACCGGCCAACATGGGAGGTTGCATGTCTCGTCCGATGATACGTCATCTTGCGGTGTTCGTTCGCGATGTTGAGAAGGTCGCGGCGTTTTACGAGTCCGTCTTCGAGATGGATGTTCTGCACCGGACCGTCGCGACAGAAACCGAGGGAGCGGCTGTCTTCCTCAGCGATGGCCATCTGACGTTGGCAGTCCTGCCGCAACGCCTCAAGGGCGAGGTGGCGCATGGCATCAACCACTTCGGCTTCACCGTCGACAATATGGAAGAGATTTCCGGCAGGATCGCGGCGGCCGGTGTTGAAGAACCGCAGAAACGGCCGTCCACCAGGGCTTTTGCTGAACTGCGCGGATGCGATCCGGAAGGCATCCTTTTCGATCTTTCGGAAAACGGTTATGCGAGAAGCAAGGCGTCGACTGAGCCGGCCAAGGAGAAAGCGCCGGCCTGAAGGCGCATCTCCAAAGACAATAATTCACATTTCGCTGTCGCATGCATGAGGGAGGAACCCATGCTCGAGCGCATCTTTCTGTGTCGCCGCAGCATCATTGCAGCGCTTGCACTGTCGGCTTCGGTTGGCAGCTTTCCAGCCTTGGCGCAGGACTATCCATCCAAGGAAATCCGCATCTATTGCGGCTTTCCGCCGGGTGGCGGCGCGGACATTTCCATCCGTTTCTTCGCCGAGAAGCTTCGTGCCCTGTCCGGCAGAACGGTGATTGTCGAAAACAAGACCGGCGCCGGCGGCAACCTGGCTGTCCAGGCGGTCACGCGCGCCAAGCCTGACGGTTACACTCTGGTGATCTCAACCGGCGGACCGGCGTCCTACAACGTCCATCTGTTCAAGAACCTCGGCTATGATCCGGTCAAGGAACTGGCGCCCATCGCGGCCCTGGCGTCGTTCCCGTTCGTGCTGGTCGTCAATCCGGAGCGGCCGATCAAAACCGTGAAGGATCTGGTCGAACAGGCGAAGGCGCAGAACGGCAAGACCAGCTACGGCGCCATCGGCGGCACGCCGATCGTTCTGTCCGAGATGATGAAATATGTCGGCAAGTTCGACGCCACCCAGGTCATGTATCGCGGCACGGGGAGCCCGACCAACGACCTTCTGTCCGGCGCGCTCGATTTCATGTTCATGGATTCCGCTGCCGCCATCGGCCAGGCGCAGCAGGGCCGGCTGCGCATCCTCGCGGTGAGCACGCCCACACGCTCATCCGTTCTGCCGGATGTGCCGACCCTCATCGAGGGCGGCCTGCCGGGCGTCGAGCGCACATCATGGTTCGCAGCCTTCGCGCCCGCTGGAACGCCCGAGCCGGTGGTCCAGAAACTGAATGGCTGGTTTCAGCAGATTCTCGCAATGGATGACACAAAACAGTTCCTGCATTCCGCCGGCGCCGATCCGTTTCCGGGTACACCCGAGGATCTGAAACGCCTGCAACTGGATGAGATCGCCAAATGGGCCGATCTCGTCAAGCTGGCGCAGATGGAAGCGCAGTAGCAGCGATTCAATTCGTCTGCCGCGCCTCCAACTCGTCGATGATGCGCATGGCCTGCAGGCCGGCGCTGTCCGAGACGATGTCGAGGAAGGGCGCGGGCTCCATCGTGTCCATGTTCATCTGCTGGCCTTCGAGAACTTCCACATCTTCCTTGAAGGTGCGGAACGTGCTGTCGAAGACAAAGTCGGCGAGACTCTCGTCCATGTCGTTGGGGTCATACGCGAAGCCGACGAAATAGCTCGTCGTGCTTTCGCTCTCCGGCACCACCGCATGCATGGTGTGGCGGTCGAGCACGCGCACATTGCTGCGCGGCGTATGCGTGCCGGGTTCGGGAATCTTGTGGCCGGCCTCGATCACGCCGGTGTGGAACTCGAAATAGCAGGGCGCAAAGAAATCAATTGTCTGCCAGCGGTTGACATTGCCTTCGAAGCCGCCCGCCTGCTTGTAGGTCGGCGGCGGTTCTATGTCGTACATCCTACGCGCCAGGCGCACGCTGTCGCCGTTGCGCGTGACATTGACTTTGGCGTCTTTCACCACACCCTCGCTGCCGATGGTGTTGGGGTGCACATAGGGCAGGTGCGCCATGTTCAGCAGGTTGTCGACGATCAGCTTGTAGTTGCATTTCACGTGCAGGAAGCCGGTGCGGTGTTTCCAGCCCTCGCGCTCGAACCAGGGATAGGACTGGATCGTCGCCGCATCGGCCAGCGCCGTATCGCCCATGAACACCCACAGCCACGGGCCTTTCTCGGCCACGGCATAACTGCGCACTTTGGCGATGGGCGGAATGCGCGTCTGTTCGGGAATGAACACGGCCTTGCCGTCCCGGCCGTAGCGGATGCCATGATAAAGGCACTGGATCGTGCCGTCGTCGCAGACGCTGCCCATCGACAGCGGCACATGCCGGTGGGCGCAGCGGTCTTCGAGCGCGGCCGGCTCACCCTCGCGTGTGCGGTAGAGAACGACCGGCTTCCCTGCGATGACGCGGCGCAGTGGCTTGTCGGTGATTTCGGCGCGAAAACCGGCGATGTACCAATGGTTCGGCAGCAGCATGGCGTTTCAACCCGATGTTTTTATTCGTGCTCGAATAGTTAGGGCAGGTCGCCCTTCAAGGCAAACATCGCCGACCGTTCAAAATCGCCAGTGGCCGTGTTAGCCTCCAGCCAGGAGGAAACCTGCATGTCAAAGCCCGAGGTGCGCCCGTTCCAGACAGGGTTCGGCGCGGAAATTGTCAATCTCGATCTCTCCCAGCCGCTCAACGCGGAGACGTTCAAGGTCTGGGAAGACGCGTTCGAGCAGCATGGCGTCGTGGTTCTGCGTGGCCAGAACTTCACCGATGCGCAGCATGTCGAATTCAGCAAATGGTTCGGCAGGCTCGAGGACTTTCCCGATCCGAAGGATCAGGCGAGCGGCCTGCCTACGGTGCTGCGTGTGTCGAACGTCGAGCGCGACAGCAATCGCATCAAGCCGATCGACGATGCCGGCCACAAATCCTTCTGGCTCGGCACCAGCGACTGGCACACGGATTCATCCTACCGGCCGATCCTCAGCAAGGCGTCGCTTCTGTTCTCGCGCGAAATCCCGAAAGCCGGCGGCGACACCATGTTCGCCCATACCGGCCTTGCCTTCGACGCGCTGCCGGCGGCGAAGAAGGCCGAGATCGAACATCTCGTCGTCGTCCATGATTTCGAGGAGACGCGCCGGCGCAACAACCTGCCGTCACGGCCCGAAGCGATCCGCAAGGCCAATCCGCCGGTGCGCCAGCCGCTGGTGCGCCGGCTCGCCAACGGCCGCCGGGCGCTGCTTCTGGGCTCGCACATCGCTTACGTTGAAGGCATGAACGAGGAAGAGAGCAGGGCGCTGATTGTCGAGCTGACGGCCTTCGCGACGCAGCCCGCCTTCACCTACCGGCACAAATGGCGGCTTGGCGATCTTGTGATGTGGGACAATCGCTGCACCATGCACCGCGCCATGGAGTACGACATGCAGAACGAGCGCCGTGTTCTGCACCGCACGACCGTTGCGGGCGATGCGCCGTTGCTGGCGTAAGGGTGTGTTGAGATTCACGTCCGGCCGTGCCGAAAATGACGGTTTTCGAGAACCGGAGCGGAGCGTACTTAAGTACGTGAGCACCGGAAGCGCAGAAGGCCGGCATTTGCAGGCCGGTCGGGCGTGAATATCGACACATCCAAACAAGAAAGGCCATCTTGCGATGGCCCTTCCATTGTCTCGACCGCGGCCGGTTTGACCCACGTCACATCTCAGGGAAACCCTTGATATGATAGACCTTGGCGCCGCTCACGCGGGGCGGAACTCCACGCAAGCGGAAGTCCAGATCTCGGAAACCAGCAACTGCGGCAACTGACAATGAGACACTGGATCACCTCCTTTCGGTTGTTGACGACTCACATAGTGTAGTTCGATCGGCCTGAAAGTGAAAATCTGATCCTGCTTGATCTCGCGGCAACGCTGCTGATGTTTTGGGTCTTCCGGCCGAAGCTGCTCAATTATCAGGCGAAGCACCAAAATGTCGCAGCAGGGTGCCAAAAGGTCACAAAACAGTTGAGGTTGTGCTCGCTTGCGCGCTGCGGGCGGCGGGAATAGTTTGCTGTCAATCAGGCGCCGCGACAGTCAGGGAGGCCGCATATGAGCCAGCGCACATTCGATCGCGCCAGCGAGGACCTGGGCAATATCGTCGATATCGGCCACGTCAATCTGCGCGTTCCAGATCAGAGACTCGCGACCCTGTTTTACATTTCCGGCCTGGGCCTGACCCGCGATCCCTATCTGATGACCGGCGTCGACAATATGTGGGTCAACGTCGGCCAGAGCCAGTTTCATCTGCCGACAGGCGAGGCGGCCTTCGCGCCGCGCACGCTTACCGGCCTCGTGGTGCCCGACCGCGCGGCTCTGCTCGAACGCCTCAAGAAGGTGAGCGGCGATCTCTCCGGCACGCGTTTCTCGTACCGGGAAACCAACGAGGCGGTCGAGACCACATGCCCGTGGGGCAATCGCATCCGCTGTCATGAGCCCGATCCCGCCCGCTCAGGCCAGATGCGGACCGGCATGGCCTATGTGGAATTCGACGCACCCGCCGGCACGCTGCCGCGCATCGTCCGCTTCTATGAACAGATGTTCGATGCGCGCTGCACGCAGGGGGCGGATGCCCGCGGCGCTTTCGCCCGCATCGCTTGCGGCCCCGGCCAGGCCTTGTACTTCCGCGAAACCTCCCAACACCCGGCGCCGTGCCCGCCCCATCACATCCAGATCTACCTGGCTGACTTTTCCGGCCCCTACCGCAAGCTTGATGCGCGCGGCCTGATCTCGGAGGAAAGCAGCCAGCATCAATATCGCTTCGAGAACATCGTGGATCTCGATACCGGCGACGTGTTGTTCACCATCGATCACGAAGTCCGCAGCATGACCCACGCGATGTATGGGCGCCCGCTGGTCAACCGCAATCAGGAGCAGACGGCGCGCACCTATCGTTCGGGCGCCGACGCTGGACAGATCTGGTTATAAGGATTTCGCGCGGTGCCGCGCTTACAGCGCCGGCCCGACGATGCGTATCTTGCGCTTCCCGCCTTTGGGGTCCTGGGCTTCCGCCTTCACGCCGTCGGCGACGCCGTAAACCTTGCCGGTGGTCGCGCCGTCGCCGGTGATGCCAGCCGACTGGCTGCCTGCCGTCGGCGCCTGTTCTCCAAGCGCCGCATCGCTTTTCTCGATATCCGCCGCGGCGGCGCCAACAGCAGGCGCTGCCCGTACAGCGGCCGTCTGCGCGGCCCCTGCAGCAGCGCGCGTCTGGCGAGCCGGCGCGGGGCGGGGGCGGGACAGTTCATCGGCTTTTTCCGGCGTCACGATCAGGTCGCGGCCCTTGCTGCCGAGCAACTGTTCCGCCTTGTCCAGCACTTCCGACCAGGATTTGTTGGCCGGCTTGCAGGTGCAGGTCGGATCGAAGGTCTTGCGGAATTTGCCGGCGTTCTTGAGCTCGGTATAGCTGGCGCCGGTGGCGCTGACGGCGTCGTTGATGTCGCCGCCATTGGTGTAGCGATACACGGCGGTTTCTGCGTTCGGGCACAGCGCCTGGCAGAGATCGGCATAGCTGTCGAGGTCGCGGCTGCCGGCCGAATAGCTGACGGGGAAGAAGCCACCGTCGCAGGTGCGCACGCAGATCGCCGTCGAACCGCCGCCGCGCGGCCGGTTTTCGTCGCCATCCGGATCGATCGGCACGCCGTCGTCGGGGATCGGCATACGTTCATACTGGCTCGGGCCGCCGAACAACTGGTCGAAGAAAGACCGCGGCTGCTGCACGGCGGCCTGCTGGGTGCAGGTGGCGTTGTAGCGGGCGATGAGTTCGGCCCGGTTGCCGCCGCTCGCCATCTGCACCTGCGCCTGCAGATTGCTGAGGTTGGCGCGCATGGCGCTGAGGCGGGATTCCAGCGGGCCGCATTGCGGCGGCGGCGGTGCGCCGAAGAACAGGAATTGTCGCTGGCCGCAGCCGATCGACTGGGCATAGGCGGCGGTGCGGTCGATTTCGGAGCGCTGCCGGTTGGCCGCCGCCAGATAGCGGCCGGCGCCGGATGCGCTTGCCTGGCCGGCGCGGGCGATCTGGGCCTGCAGGGCGCGGCAGTCGATAGCTTGCGCGAGGGCGGGAGCAGCGGAAGCCGCCAGACCGGCAGCGACGGCGAGGCCGAATGTCAGCGTTTGGGTGACCGGCGCAAACATCCGTACGGTCCGGCCGATGTATTGCCGGACATGATCGAGACCGGTCCGCATTTTCTTCAGCATGGCCGCTTTCAAAGAACCCGGCGCTGATTCGTCACGCACCGGCAGATTAACCCTACACACTCTGAATTTTGGTTATCTTCTTGACCGCTTGATGGCAACAATTGCGGCCGAACATTGCACCGGGACAATTGCGCCCATGCCGGGCAACCCCATATACGGGGCTGTTTCGGAGGCCGTAATGTTCAAAATTGCAGGAATAGTCGCCCTGATCGTCGGGATCGGGCTGGGGAGCGCTGCGCAGGCCGCGGGCGAGCCGGACCTCATCTTTCGCAAATCCACAGTTTTCAAATTCCTGACACCCAATGACAAGCTGGCGACCTATGGGATCGACGACACCGTCGTCGATGGCGTCGCCTGTCATTATACGGTGCCGGAAAAGGGCGGCCTGAAGGGCATGTTCGGCGTGGCCGAGGAAACCTCGGACGTCTCGTTGTCCTGCCGGCAATACGGGCCGATCACGTTTCGCAGCAAGTTCGAGCAGGGCGACGTGGTGTTTACCGAGCGCCGTTCGCTGATTTTCAAGAAAATGCAGATCGTGCGCGGCTGCGACGCCAAGCGGAACGTGCTGGTCTATATGGTCTATTCGGACCGGCTCATCGAGGGCAGTCCGAAAAACTCGACCTCGACTGTTCCAATCATGCCGTGGGGCGCCCAGGCGGACATTCCAAAGTGCAGCGACTATCTGAAGAATTGAGCCGAGCAGCTCATTTGCCGCAGATCACTTGCCGCAAGTGATGATCACCGAGCCGCGCGGCGGCGCGGCGGCCGCCAGTTTGACGTCGATCGAGCCGGTCACGTCGTCGGCCGAGCCAAAGGCGGAAGCCTTGCCGAGGCCATGGCCTTCGCACCAGGAATCGGCGGCGATGCGGCCGCATTCCGTGTGGGTGGCGATGCATTCGCTGATGCCGTAGCCATCATCGGCGATGACGAACGACTTGGGTTCAGCCGCATTGGCCGGCCCGCGAACCGCCGCCCAGGCGATAAGAACTGCCGCCAGCGGCAGGACGATCGGAGGGATCGGACTGTCCATGGAAAACAGATCCGCGAGGGAAAACAGCTTGCGCATCACCGGCCGCCAGAATCGGAAAGACTGCGCTAACTATGGCCGGGCCATGTGAAAATTCGCTTAACCCACGGCGTAAATATCGAGCTTCCGGCGCCCGCGCTGCTTGACGGGACGGGCCGCCTCCATCATGGTGCCGGCCATGTTGCTCCGCTCCTGCATCCGCCGGATTATTATTCGCTAGCCCACCCGCTGGCTGGAGCCGTCTTTTCGCGCATTGAAACGACAACGCCTCCCGGCCAGCGGCTGGAGGGAATCCCATGTCTGACCACTCGCCGAACACATTATCGCTGCGTCTCTACAACACGCTGACCCGCTCGAAGGAGGAGTTCCGCCCCATCGATCCGGCCAACGTGCGCATGTATGTCTGCGGGCCGACGGTCTATGACTTCGCCCATATCGGCAATGCCCGGCCGGTGATCGTGTTCGACGTGCTCTACCGGCTGCTGCGCCAGCTCTACGGCAAGGAACATGTGACCTATGTCCGCAACATCACCGACGTGGACGACAAGATCAACGCGCGCGCCGCCGAGCGCGGCATCACCATCCGCCAGTTGACGGAAGAGACCAACGCCATCTTCCAGCACGACGTGAAGGCGCTCGGCTGCCTGGAACCCGATGTCCAACCCCGCGCGACCGAGCATATCGCCGAGATGATCGCGATCATCGAAAAGCTGATCGCCGGCAACCATGCCTATGCGGCCGATGGCCATGTGTTGTTCTCGGTGCCTTCCATGGCCGACTACGGCCGCCTGTCGCGCCGTCCGCTGGACGAGATGATCGCCGGCGCACGCGTCGATGTGGCGCCCTACAAGAAGGGCGACATGGATTTCGTGCTGTGGAAGCCATCGAAGCCGGAGGAGCCCGGCTGGGATTCGCCCTGGGGCAGGGGGCGACCGGGCTGG
>Ga0180219_1000627_pt1 | contig 27028 bp, 22 predicted proteins | sample eDN3rd30CBELigMG_FD_151338 | JGI IMG/M metagenome (GOLD analysis project Ga0180219, IMG submission 151338) | Enriched Miracle-Growth compost microbial communities from Emeryville, California, USA - eDNA 3rd pass 30_C BE-Lig MG (version 2)... ... | reverse complement strand
CTGATGCTTTTGTAGCGTCTCCGAATTTTGCCCCACTTTTTGCCCCACCGGTGCTGTAGCACTTAGGAAGCGATGGGATGGGTCTTGATGCTTCTAGGAGAATGTCACGCGGGCCACTCACTGACTCCGTAAACTGCAGAGGTCTGGTTGGGCGGGGCAGCCCTGTCGCTCTTGGGGCTTGGATCAATACCCGGTCCATCGCTAGACTGGTTAATGTAGTAGCCCTTATTCCTTTGTCCGCGCATGCCAATCTTCAGTGCATGTGTGGTCTGCTGCAACATAGATCGTCCAGCTATCTGATCTCGTAAGCCTTTTCCTAAATTTCGCGTTAATATTCCGTCCATGAGGTGGCCTTTTGGCATCACTTGGCTCGTGGGAGCTATGGATCCTTTGCGCGGAGCTATAGGGACGAATGCAATTCAGCTTATGGATTGTACTGCTGTTATGTGCCATGGCTTTCGAGGCGCAGGCAACCGACTTGCAGTGCCGAGTAGTCGGCATCAGCGATGGAGATACCTTCACTTGCCTTGCTGGATCTAATCAGCAGGTAAAGGTAAGGATGGCCAACATTGATACTCCAGAGAGTGGGCAGCCCTACGGGCGTCAGGCGAAGGATCTACTCGCGAGCTTGATTTTTGGCCGCGCGATCCAGCTCAAATTGGACGGCCAAGATAAGTACGGTCGACAAATCGGCCAAGCCTCTGTCGATGGGGTAAGCATTAACCGCGAAATGGTTGCCCGTGGTGCAGCTTGGGTCTTCGATCGCTATAACCGCGATACCTCTTTGCCCGTCTTGCAAGGTAATGCCCAGAAAGCGCGACTGGGTCTCTGGGCGCTCCCGGAGTCCGACATCATCCCACCTTGGGAGTGGCGCAAGGCTGGGCGACAACTCCACGCCCTAGTAGCCGAGCACAGAGCCCGGGGCGCTGATGCTGCCTGTGATACCAAGCGGTATTGCGGACAAATGAGCAACTGCCAAGAAGCCAAATTCTACCTTCGGCAATGCGGAGTGTCCTCTCTGGATCGGGATCTCGATGGCGTTCCTTGTGAAAGCCTCTGTCGTTGATACAACGTTCTCAAGGAAGTTTCCATGAAGCTATTCAAGATGCTGTTTGGTTGGTTGAAGGCACCAAGCCGGCAGAATGATCCCGAGCATCCAGACCTGCATGTCCTCGACAAGGACGAACTGCTCAAAGAGCTGGATATTGAGGCTCAAGCACGTCGTCTTGGTGCAGCTGGCGCCCCCGCTCCCGACGAAACCCATCTCTCCGGTGTTGAAGAGTCGATCTGCCAAAAGCTGGAAAGCTTCCGCCTCAGCTACCAGAACTGGGCTACCACCCATGTTCAACGCATTCAGGAACGTCTGGTGACCTATGACATCACCAAGACTGTGAATCGCACCGCCAATTTGGCCGATGAATTTGAGCGCGAGGCGAATCGCCGGGTTTCCGATCGTGAAACCGAGTTGCGAAGCCTGCGGAGCTCAGCACATCAGCGTGAACAGGAGTTACTCAAGTTTCGAGAGCAGAATCAGCTTACCCGCCATGCTCAGGTGATCTCCGGTACTCGTAAAGCTATCTGCATCCTACTGGCGATATTCACCGTGGCAGTTGAAGGCATTCTAAACGCTGGCTTTTTCGCTGCCGGATTAGATGGCGGATTGTTCCAGGGGTTCTTTTTTGCCGGTGCCTTGGCTGCGGCAAACGTCGGTATCGCCTTTTCACTCGGTCGTCTTCTCGTACCGAACATCAATCACATCAATCCAGTCCACCGGCTTGCGGGTTATCTGGGTGTGATCGTGGCAGGTGCCATCATGGTGGGGCTAGGCCTGATAATCGCGCATTTTCGCGATGCGTTGGGGCAGGCCGGCGATGTGAGCATTACTGTCATTGCCGCCGCCGCGCTCCGAACTCTGCAAAGCAACCCGCTAGGATTCCACGATGTCTTCTCGATAATTCTCTGTGTCTTTAGCGTGGTTTTCGCACTTGCCGGCCTATGCGAAGGCTACAAGCTATCGGATCCCTATCCAGGATACGCCGGAGTCCAGAGGATCGCTGATGAGGCCCAAGCCTTCTACGACGATGAGATCGCTCAGATTCGGGAAGAGCTGGAGCACCTGAAAGAAGAGTATGTCGCCAGGCTGGAAGAGGGCCTCGAGCAAGCCAAGAATGACGTCGTGGCCTTTCGTACAGAAGTCGATAAGAAGCGCATCGCGCCTGAGCGCCTGCAACGGGCACTGGATAGGGCAGAGCACATGATGAGTGCACTGGTCAAAATCTTCCGAACCGAAAACGAGATATCCCGAAAGGCCACCGGTGTCCCTGTTCCCGCCTACTTCCGCCAGCCCATACCCGTACGGCAATTGACCTTCCCTGACTTCAGCACCACTGCGGACGAGCTGGCTCTTCAGGAGCAGGAGGAGTTGCTGACTGATCTTCTGGCCCAGATCGAAGACATCCGTCGTCGAATTCAATCGTCCTACGACGTCAAATTCAGCCAACTTGAACCCATCCGCCAACAGATCTGACAAAGGAGCTCGACGATGCGCAGGACGAATGCGGCGGAAAAGAAGCGCCGCCAAGAACACCGTACGATTGCGCTATTGGTGATCGCTCTCTTGTCGATGGCTAGTGCAATAGGCTGGTATTTTCTACATCGGCCCACCGCCACCGACAAACTCACGTTGTGCCCAGCGTCCGGCCCATTGGGGCACTATGTTGTGCTGGTCGACAACACCGATCCGTTTAACTTCATCCAGCGCCAGGCGTTTGCTCAGGGCTTAAAAGCCCTCGCCGACAAGCTGGTGCCTGAGGGCTACCTACTATCCGTGTATGCCCTCGGCGAGGATTTTACTCAGACGGCCAAACCGCTCTTCGAGAAGTGCAATCCGGGTACCGCTGCGGGGAAATCGGAACTTGACTCCAACCCTACGCGTATTCAAGAGCGCTTCGAGCGTGAGTTTCGCGAGCCGGTGATTCAGCTGGAAAACGTCCTGATGCAGGAAAAGCCAGCCGACAAGTCACCGATTTTCGAGATGCTTCAGTTGGTCGCTATCAATAGCTTTCAAGCGGAAAACATCAAAGGTCCTAAGACCCTCATTGTCTATTCAGACATGCTGGCCAATACCTCGGAGTTCAGTATGTTCAAGGGGCTGTCCGACTTCGATGGCTTCGCTGCCAGCGCCTATGGACAGAAAACACAGACCCGACTGGATGGCGTTCAGGTCAAGCTGAACTACCTAATGAACTACCCCAAGTTGCAAACGCGCAAGCAACTGGTGTTCTGGGAACGCTATTTCGAGAAAGCGGGGGCCCGACTCATTGCTGTGACTCCAATGGAGGGCTAAGTCATGCCAGTGAAGATCTCCCTGAAGAGGCTATTCGTCCTTACTTGCGCCTTAAAAGTCGGTAGCTCGTTTGTTGGTTGGTATTTGCATGAGCCCTGGATCTTTGGGCTTCTGCTGCCCTTGTGCTTCATGGCAGCGTACATGCTCATTGGTTATCGGCTACGTGACAGCGACATCTCAGCAGAGAAATTCGCCGATTCCTGTTATTACTTGGGCTTCATCTTCACCATCGCCTCGATCATCTTCTCGCTCTTCGACCTGCCAAACATCGGTACTGACCTGACCACCATTGCGGTGCGCTTCGGCGCCGCCATGGTGAGTACAGTGCTGGGCTTGGCGGTACGCGTGACCCTGGTGAGTTTCCGACCCAGTACCGAAGATGCCCTGCGCAATGTTGAGGATCAGGTGATAGATGCCTCACGCAAGCTGGCTGATGAGTTGCAGAAGTCCTTGGAGCGGGTAGTTGATTTCCGTGCGGATGTGATGCGCGCCACCGATGAAACGGTCGCGGCCGTTAAGGAACAGATTCTTGCCATGTCGGAGGTACACCACGCCAAGACCACGGAGTTTTTTACGACTATGACCCAGTACAACAAAGAGATGATGCTGGGCCTGATGCAAGATGTGCGCACTACTGCGATGGGTATGACGCGCATCATTGGAGAATACGAGGTATCGGCCAAAGGTACGACTGAACGAATCGATCAGTCGGTGGTTGCCTTTGTCGATGGTCTGGTTGCGCGATTGGATGCTGTGCAGTTCCCGGACGACCTCTTCTCCAAGCGACTGGACGGTGCAGTAACCCAACTGGGGGTAGTAACCGAAGCCGCAACCGACAGCCTCAAGTCGGTGACCATCGACGTGCAGGGCTCCGCGCGCCTGGTCAATAACTCCATCAAGCGCATCAATGAAAAACTGGAAGGCATGGGGGGCGTGCTGGATGGCGTGCAGCAGGTTGGTGCCAACCTAGAGGCACTGACAAAATTGCTGCAGGTGCAGCAAGAAGCTGTTCTTCAGGAGATGGGCCAGCAGTCCAAGTCTCTGATCGCCGTCGTGTCTACGCAACAGGAATCACTGAATACTCAATTGGGCTCGCAATTGGGGGCAACCACGCAACTCACCAGTGTCGTTCAATCGCTCGCCGAGTCGATGGCCCAAACCGCGGCATCAGTTGCCGAGATGCACCAAGTCGCCGATCAGCAAGGTAGCAGCACTGAAGAGATCAAAAAGGCCAGCCAGGAACTGGTGGCGACGCTCCAACACAGCATTCCACGCCTGCTGGCGGTGGTCGGCCAATCAAGCCAGCACGCTGAGTCGGCGAATCAGGAGCGTCAGCAGGTCAATGCACTGGGCCAACAGATTCTTCACAGCCTCGGCCAACTGGTGGCGCTCAGTTCGTCTCATCTTGAGTCCAATGGCAATCTTGCTCGTCTTGATCAACTGGACAATGTTCAGCGCCAACTGGATGTAATCAGCGAGCACCTGGAGCGCCGACCGCTGAACGGTGAAAATGTGCTGCCATTCAGTCCGCCAACAGAGGGGCCTGGCGACCTGCAACACCCGCGTCAACCGGAATCAAGCAGCAGCTGACACTGAGTCCTGGAGCCGCCTGAAATGGCAACGAACAATGACCAGGTCTTCCAGCTGTCGCTGACGGAGATCGCCCTGACCCTCATCTTCATGCTGATGCTTCTGCTCGGCTTCATGGTGTTTCAAAAGACTCAGGAGAACCAGAAACTGCAGGAGCAGCTCAAGGTTGTCGACGGGATCGATGCCAAGTTGGCGCAGCTGGATGACGCCAAGACGCAGCTCATCAGCGAGATCAAAGCCTACAGCTCGCGCGATCCTGAGGCGGTGATCAGTCAGTTGGTGGATGCGAGTCAGGCCAAACAGGATGTCGCACGATTGAAGCAGCTACTGGAGGATCAGGAACAGCAGATCACGGCCCTCAGCGAACTACAGAAGATGGTGGAGGCCGCCAGTGGCGAAGGCGGGCAGCTCGTCAAGAAGCAGGTCGAAGACGCCTTGGCGTTGGCGATGTCGTTAAAAGAAGCCGTACAGAAGTCGCTGAAGGCCCCTCGGGACATCGCGAGCTCCAATGACGTCAAGTCCCTCAAGGAGCAGGTCGTGGCCTCACTCGACAAGCTCAATGCCCTGGAGCAGGTACTTAGCGAAACCCCGGCCGTCGCTAACCTTGAGGGTAAGAGTAGTCTTGAGAAATTGCAGAAACTGGTGCAGGAATACCAGCACTTCACCGCCATGCAAGCAGATACCAGCAACCCCATCGCCGTGAAGAAAGAAAACGCTGACCTCAAGGGGCAGTTGCTCTACCTCAAGCACCGCTTGGAGGCCAATGGCGGTATGGACTTCCCGCCATGCTGGGCGGACGAGAAGACCGGCAAGGTACAGATGCTCTTTACGCTGGAACTGCGAGAAAACGATCTAAGCCTTGAACCTGCTTGGCCGGAAAGCCGTCAGGCAGACGCCAAAGTTTTACCGAACATCGATCGCGTGATGAGTCGAGCCGTCAGCAGCTATGAAGAATTCCTGCGAGCAGTGAAGCCAATAGCTGATCTCAGCCGCGCGCAGAGTTGCCGACATTATGTCCGGCTCAAAAATTCCATCAGCGACGCCATCATCTCGGATCGGCGTCGTCTAAGCATCGAAGATTATTTCTACAAAATAGAAGTGCGCCGATAAGGAAGCCGGCGGCGCATCGCCTACAAGGCGCTATGGAAAGGTCAACATGAGTCGCTGCGGTCGATGCCTGATGCGCATAGGGACTAGAGATATTGTCTGAGGCAGGTGGCATGGCAGCCTTGTCGCAACCGAGTCGACACCGCCGTTGGCGATTTGACAGTTGTTGCGACAAGGCTGCCATGCCACCATCGGAGTCCGAACTACTGCTGAAACAAGATAGCTTAAGGAGCCTCAGCACCCGGACATGCCGGGTCACTTGCTACCTCTTCGCTGGCATCTTGAAGCATTCGTTGTACTTCATTGATGTTGCGGGCTGCATAGACCCGCCCACCCGTATTGTCCGCGACGCAGTTGGACAGGTTGCTATCGCTAATGTTGACCACGTTGACTCTTAAGCGTGGCTGTTGCCGGGCGATATGCTTGGAGAGCTCGCAGGCGTTCCGTCCGCAGCCATCCTCACCATCCACGAACATGACTATGACGGCGTCTTTGAAGCGTCCATCGACTAAGCTCGCTGCCTGTTCCAGGCTTGCGGCCAACGGAGTTCCAGATGCTGCACCGAGTTGGTGGACCTCTTGTCGTAATTGATTGCGCTGGCTGGTAGCAAACAGGCCTCGATCAATGGTGGCTTCGCATCCTTGAAAGGTGATGAGACGCAGATCGATTGCGGGATGAAGCCGTTCGAGCATGCTATCGAACGCCTGCTTGGCCGCCGTGAGGCGTGTAGGCTCCGACATCAAACGAGACTTACGTGGGTTGTTGTCCGGGAGGTTGCCGCCAATCTCATTGATCCAGGTCTCGTCTTCCTTACTGATTCCGATATTCAGGTTCATGGAACCGGAGGTGTCGAGCACTACCACAAAATCGGGCGGTGTCGCGTTGGCATGACAGGCGAAATTACCCACTGGGCGGGGATTGATCAGATGCCACAGGTAGCCCCGCCATCCCCAAAGTAACCAAAGCAGCAGAGGTAGCAGCGGTAGAAGCAACCACCAGCGTGATAGACGGATGAAGATCCATCGGCGCCTATTCTTTTCCGGGGTCGTGGGAGGAGGTATGGATGGGGGGCCGCTGACCTCGGTGGTGAGGGGCGGTATTCCCCAGCGTACGACCACGGGTTCCTGGTTGAGGCTATACAGGTTGTCCAAGTCCGGCGCACCTTGCAGGCTGCGCAGCATCTGGACCTCCTGGGTATTGCCGCGCTGCTCGAGTGCCTCGATCAGTTGGGCGATGGCCGCCTGGCGCTGTTCGTAACGGGCCAGCAGCGCTTGACCTCCCCCAGCGTCCAGTTGGTTGTAGGGCAAAGGCTGACCGCCCAATCCTGACCACCATTGCAAGGTGCCATCTTCCCCCTGGCGCGGGGTAGCAAACAGACTGGCGACACTGGGGGGGAAGTAGCGCTGCAGCAACCTGACCTTGTCGTCCAGAGTCGTGAGGAGCTCTGGAGCGTGGACGCTACTGTCGCGGGTGATGCGTTGCATGTGGGCTTCCAGGAGAGCGCGAGGCCTTGTACAGGCCTCGCCGGGAGATCATTCGTAACCGAGGCTCAGTTGCAGGCGCGCGACCTTCTGTTGCAAGGCCTTGAGTTCTTGCTTCCGTGCCTCGACGGCGGCGGGATCGGCGGTGGTCACTGCCTTGCGGGCACTCGCCATCTGTTTCTCCAGTTCACCGATCTGCTGCAGGACGTTGGCTTTATCGGCATGCCGTGTCCGTAACTGGGTGAGCAGCTTGTTCAGTGAGGCATCCAGGGCTGCCTGACGCTGCTGCTGTTCGGCCAGGCTTTTGCCGGTGGCTTGCTGTTGTGCCACCAGGTCGTCGTAGACTTGGTGGAAGGCCGCATTTTCGGCGCGAGCTTGAATCAGTGCCTGCTCGCGTTCTCGTACCTGTTCGCTGTAGCCGCCGGAGTGATCACATTGCATTTTGGCGATCAGGCTGGCGCTGGCATCACGAGCATCGCAACTGCCCGGTTGGCTGGCACAACCAGCCAGGAGCAGGGTGGTTCCGCCGATTAGTAGGGCTCTGAAGATCATGGACTTCACCCCAGAGTAATAGCCGAGCGTTGGCCATAGAGACCATCGACTTCTTTCTGCAAAGCCACCACCTTGGAGTTCATCCGCGTAATTTCCTGCTCGATCTCCGTTACGTTCTCACCGGCTCCGTTTTGGCGCTCCAATTGAGCGGTCTTCTGGTATTCGTTGACCTTGCTGCGCATGCCGTCGAGATCTTTGCGCATCAGCACCAGGTTGCTGTCGATACTGGCAATTTCCTGCTGTGCCTTGGCCTTGTCGACAGTCTTGTTCTGGATCGAACTCTGAATCTGGGCGATACGCTCTCGGTCATCACGGATCACTTGCTGCAAGGTGGCGGTACGGCTGGCTACCTTCTCGGTATCGGCCTTGATGTCATCGCTCATGGCCTGCAAACGCTGGGTGGTATTGGCGTATTTGCTACGTCGGTAGTCGTAGTAGTAATTGGCGCCCATCGCAACACCGCAGGCCCCGATGGCGGCGATGACCATGCACTTGGTGCGGTCGTTGGCACTGCTTGTCACTGCGCAGGCCAATACCCCGACGCCGGCTGCGGCGGCGCAGGCGGTTAGGCCGGAAGTGGAAAAGAACTTGGCGTCGTTGCCCTGGGTCAGGCGTGGGTCGGAGGTGGGGGCGGAAGTATCGACGAGCTTGCTGCCGGTGTTAGCGCAGCCGCTAAGCACTAGGCTGGCAGCAAGGGCGAGGCCAATCGCGGTCCGATGGTAGGTCCTTTTCATGCAGTGGCTCCTTTGGCGTTTTTTAGGTTGGTGTTATGGGGTGACGGCCTTGCAGCGTTGTAGCCAGGCTTCGGTGTCGATCTTCTGGGTCTTGAGGAAACCCTGTTGGTTAGTCCAGTGGCTTTGCAGGTACGGCTTGAGCTCTTGCAATTGCTTGTTGCGCCCGATGATTTCTCCGATCACCGGAACCTGCTTGGCGAGCAGGGGGTCGCCATAGAGCGTGGCGGACTCGACCAAGCTGCTGGCGTAGTAGCGGCTCAGCTTGTGCAAGCGGTCCTTCTGCTCATCGAGCTTGGACAAACGCATGGGGCAGCTGGGATCCTTCTCTGCTCCTGAACAGTTGAGGTCGTAATTCTTCTGCAGGAAGTCCAAGTAACGGCCATCGTCCAGCATCTTGGTGCAGAGGAACGCGCCCAGATTAAGGCTGGCACGGATGGCTTGGTCTCGTGCTTCCTCCTGTTGCTGGTTGCTGGCGCGCAGTTGGTTTTCCAGATTCTTGAGTTGCTCCTTCAAGCCCTCGTCGGTCACACCTGATGCCAGGGCGCCCAGCGCTTGCACGGCATTTTTATCGCCGGTTGGGGATGATGCTTGGTTGCCGGTACCAAGCGTTTTCCAGCTTGCCTCTATGCTGGCTACGCGCTCGCGTGAGGTCAGTGTGGGCGCCGCCAATGCCAGGCGCAGGCCTGCGGTTTTACTGGTGCTTGCGGCAGCGCCGTCGTAGTAATTGCGCTCTTGGCGCAGAGCTGTGCGCAGGTCGCCTTGTGCCGTTCGGAAATCGCCGCCGCGAACCACGTAACCGCCGGCTTGGCCGTGTTCGCGATCGAGCTTGTTCAGGCGGAAAGGCTCGAACATCATTTCGCTGACGTTCCCAAGCATGTCATGCAGGCCTAATGGGTTAGGTTTGAGCAGGCCGGTCAGTTGTGGCTGGCCGTTGGCCGATTGGGCACCAGCAAACCATTCGTAGGCGTTGAGACCTTCGGGCATCGGGTAGCGGCTATCACGGAACTCCGCACTGTTCACTTCCAGCCCTCCTCGGGCGGCGAATTCCCATTCCACTTCCGTGGGGAGGCGTACGAAGCCGGCAACCCCATCTTCTTTGGGGAGCTTGTCGGCAGCATGCTGGCGTAACCAGAGGTTGTAGCGGTCTGCGGCCTGCATGGCGTCCATCCAGCTTAAAGACGTCATGGGAAGACGTTGCTTGTTGGAGGGGGTAGGGCAATTCGCGTCGGTCAGTGCGTGATACTGCAGTTGGCTCATCTCATACTTGGCCAGCAGGTAGTAGCGCGATTTGGCTGGCTTGTCGGTGGTGAAGCTTCCTGCGATGAAGGCGGGGTGAGTCTGTTCCACATAGCCCCATTCGGCATTGTCCTGGCCGATGCTGATGGGGTAGTCATCCAGCGGGCCCGCCAGGGGAATGAAGACCTTGCGGAACGCCATCGCGCCATCGCAGGGCATGGGTAGCACCACATCATCGGTATCCGGCATGGGGTTGTAGAGTTTTTCCTCCCAGGCTGCAGATGCTTGTAGGCACGCTAGACCCAGTGGGAGCAAAAGGAGTTGGCGCCAATATCTAGAGCTCACGCAGACTCTCCGCAGGTTGAATGGTGATGGCCTGCCTGGCCCCGACCATGGAGACCAGGGCCGCCACCAGTAGGGCCAGCAGCAGAGCCACCAGCCCGTGCAAAGGTGTGATCTGGCAGACGAAACCACCGGTAGCCCGAGCGCTGCCGAGTAACTGATTGAATACACTGCTGCCAACCAGGTAGCAGGCGAGCCCGCCGAGATAGCCGGTTAGCGCTAGCGTCAGTGCTTGCAACACCACGTAGCCGGCTACTGCCGGCGGTTTGAAGCCCAAAAGACGCAGGAGCGCCAGGCTGCGCCGCTTGCGGTCGATGTTGGCGAGAAAGGCGCCAATCAGGGCAGCGATGCAGCCCAACAGTGCAGCACCGGCGATCACGCTGAAAATCACTTCCAACACATGATTGATCGCCTTGACGTTCTCGATGTCCGCCAGGCGGCTGGTGGTCTCGATGTGCTGTGCGTTCAGCCAGTGCTCCAATGGGGCAACACTGTCGATGTCCCGGGCGTACAAGCGGGCTCGGGCATAGCGTGGTGAAAGGCCTTCGCTGGGCAGTCCGTTACTGACACCCATTGCTTCGACTTGGTAGCCGTCGCGGAAGCGCTCCAGTTGCAAGAGCAGCTCCGGATGGACGAACGCGGCCGGACGACCAAATTTAGCGGGAGGTAGCACGGCACTGACTGTCAGGCTGACTTGAGCCCGCTCGTTGATGCCATTCAGGCGGCGGAGGACTATCAGGCGTAGCACGTCGCCGGTGTCCAATCCCAGGCGTTCTGCTGCTGCTGTGCTGAGGATCGCCTCGCCAGGAGTAACGGCGCTGTCCACGCCTTGCAGCAGTGGATCGTTGACGGTCGTCGGGATTATCTCGGCGTTTTCCACAAAGCGACGGTCTGTACCAACGAGGTCAGCTTGAGTATTCAACGAGCGGGTCAGGCCTAGGGCGAAGCCGGTCTCGGGGCGCTGCTGCAGGCCCAGGAGCCACTGTTCGTCGAAGTTCCCGCTGCTCAGTAGTTTGATTTCCAGGTTGCGTGGGTCGCGCAGTAGCTCTTCCTGGAGCTGGCTGACGACGCCGTGCTTGAGGCCGAACAGTAGTAGCAGGGGGGCTATGACCGCGACGAGAGACGCTGCCACGCAGAGCGATATCTTACGATCGTGCCAGAGGTCCGCCAGCACGAGTCTGATGAGCAGTGCCAGATGTTCAGGCCACGGCTTCAAAGCGCGTTTCTCCGGGCTGGTTGATGGCATGCAGCCGTGGCACCGAAAAGTCTTCTAGCAGAGCCCAGTCGTGGCTGACGACCAGAGCACTGAGCCCCAGTTCGTTCACCAGCTCCAGCAGCAGTTCGAATAGCCTCCGCGCACCGTAAGGATCAAGTGCTGCCGTGGGCTCATCAGCCAGCAATAGGCTAGGTTCGTGAGCGATGGCACGAACGCAGGCGACGCGCTGGCGCTCGCCGATAGATAGCGCTTGCGGCAGCTTCTCCAACAGTGGCTCCAGGCGTAGTGCACGAATCGCCCTCTCGACCTGCGGGCTTTGTTCGGGTAGGCCCATCAAGCGCCTGGGCAGATTGATATTGTCGCGGACCTTGAGATAGGGCAGCAGTCCACCGCTCTGCAGCACGAAGCCCAGCGTCCGAGAGCGCAGATGTGCCAGGGCGTCTTGGTCGCCTGCGGTCAGCAGGGCGGCCACGTCGCATTCCCCCAGGCGATAGATGTCTAGCGATTGAGGGGCCAGCAGCAGGCCGAGGGCTTCGAGCAGGGTGCTCTTGCCGCAGCCGCTTTCACCGGTAATGGCGCGGATCTCGCCACGGCCCAGCGTGAGCTCTGGCAGATAGACACGATGTCCTTGCGAACCATTGCCCCGCTGAACTCTCAATCCCCGAACTGCCAACATTTCAGGGCATCATTTCCAGTGGTACGGGGTAGACATCGTCGCGTGCATCGCTGCCCTCGGCCAGCGATACCCAACGGTCGACGTCTGCGTTGTAGCGCTGGTAATGGCGCAGCTTGGTACCCAGAGTGCGGATGAATTTTTCCTGGGCCAGGCCATCCCAGCTCTTCCAGGTTTCCTCATCCAGGTTAAGCACTTCGCTGTGGTAGGGCAGGTCTTCTAGGTACTCGCCCAACACACCAAGCTCAGCTAGCTTGGTCGTGCCGTTTTGCTTGAGTTGATTGGGGTCCGCGCCCATGGTGGCGGCCACTGAGCGTAGGCGCTCGAACATTTCCTCTGGGGAGATGAGGCCTTGGTTGGCGGCGTCCAGGATAGCTTTCAGGACGTCGCTCAGGTCGCTGAGCTGTGCCTTGGTCAGCAGCACGCGCACATCCGTGGTGGGAATGTTCTGCTTGATCGGATCCCGGTCAGCGATCCATGCCTGGAATACGGGGGGCGCCTGGCTACCGCTCTTCTCTCCGAGATAAGCCAGTCGCATGGCGTGCCCGATCAGGGCTGCATCGTCGAGCATTTTCTGCTCTGCTGGAGCGGCCTTGGCATTGAGCGCACTACCGATGGCATCCTCACCCATATAGGCGGCTTTTACTTGGCTGGTTATAGCGCTAGCCAGCGCGTCGACCTTGTTGCCAAAAGCATTGAGATCGCCGGCGTCCACCGGGTAGTACAGTGAGGTGTTGGTGCCTGTGTAGGTGGACAATGCCTGGTACTGGGCCTGGGCTCTGGCATGGTCCTTGGCCCCGGTGGCGGTCTTCAGGTGCAAGGTGTAGATGGCCACCCCGGGATTGCCGGCTTCTATGCGTACCTGTTCCGCGCTGAGCCCCGTAGTGGAAAGCTTGTCATCGCCATCGAGGGCTCCAGCATCGGTGATCAGCACTACGTAGCGGGCGCCGAATGGGCTCCAGTCGATCTGGTCGATGGCTTGCATAACACCTGCATAAGCGTCTTCGTCGAAGCTACTACTGGATACCTTCGCTTGCTTGAGATCGGCGACCTTGGCCAGGAAGTCATCGCCGTCCTTTACCGTATTGGGATCGGCATAGAGCTTGCTGACATACTCCAGACCGGGTACAGCCTGGGTATTGGAGCGGAAGGCAACCAAGCCGAATTTGACTTGGCGACCGAGGTTTTCCTTGGCGATCTGAGCATAAACTTTGCGGATGGCTTCTCGGGTACGCTCGATATAGGGATCCATGGAGATAGTCGAGTCGATTACGAACACCACCGCAGCGCTGAATTCCTTGAGTTGGCTTGCACTGTCCTTGCCATTGCTTGTATTTGCTGCGGCGGTACCAGCGCTAGCTGCACCCGTGGGCGCCTCGGCCTTGCTGACCGAGGCGACGTTGAGAATCCGGGTGCGGAAGCCCTCTTCGGTCATGACTTCTTCACCGCTGAGCACCGGTAGGAGATAGAACTCCTTCTGCATGTCGATGAAGTATTCCGGCTCCTGGGCCAGCACTCCCGGCGCCTGCTTGCCCTGTTTGAGCTTGGCGCGCAGGGGGGCGATATGGCTAACAGGATCAGGGGCATCGAGGATGCCCTGCAGCGTCTCGCGATTCTTGAAAAACAGTAGGCGATCGCGGTTGGCCGGATTGGTGAACGCCAGGGTCAGCTGCATCTTCCATTCTACGGTGCAACCTGCCGGTAGCCAGCCGCTGGTCTTGCCGAAGCTATCAGGGCCGACCTTGAGCCACTCGGCATTTCCGGCGCTGGCACGTTCGTAGACGTAGAAACGACTGAAGGCGGGTTGTTCGGCACCGGGAGTCCCGCCGACACTGGTACTCAGGTGGCATCCCGGGGTGGTCAATACACGTTGATAGAGGGTTTTCTTGCCTTCCTGCAGCAGGGGCTTATCAGCAGCGAGTGCTGGGATCGCAACGAGAGCCAGAAGAGCAAGAGAGAGGCGTTGCAACATCACGGCTTGAGCTCCTGGAGACGTTGTGCAGCTTCTTCGTTGCTGGGCTCATAACTGAGAATGTGTTCGTACCAGTAGGCGGCGGTAGCGTTGTCCGGCTCGGCGAAGCAGGCGCTCGGCTGGTGGTATTTGGGGTCATACTCGCGGGCGTAGGCTGCAGCCACCTTCATGTCGCCGGCCTGTGCGCGGTTGGCATACAGGCGTTGGGCCACACCACAGTGCTGGGTATCCTTGGCCTGGGCGATGATCTGCAGAAGTGCATCGCTGTCAGGCGACTTCTTGATGCAGTTCTGCACGAAGCTCAACTCGCTCTCGTTGGCCAGCGCCTCTTTGCTACATGGTTGCGTGGTTTGAGCCGCTGGAGTGGGTATGGGGGCGGCCGGTGCCGCCGCAGCGGGCGTATCGGGGGCGGGTACCGTTGCTGGTCGGAGCCAGAACCACAGGCCACCTGCCAATGCCAACAGCAAAATGATCAGGCCCAGCAAAGGGAGTGTCTTGCCGCGCTTAGGCTCGGAGGCAGTGGCAAACTCTGGAGTTCCGGCACTTGCTGGCGCGGACGGTACGCTATCAGCCTGGGCAGGAGCAGGCGTAGAGATCTGTTCTACTGCAGATGCGGGCTCTACCGTTGGTACTGGTGCGGAAGCCGGTGTGGTATTCAAGCTGACGGTGCTTTCTGCAGTCCCTGGGCCACTGCCATTGCCGGCCAGCGAAGGAAGAAGCCCATCCAGCAGGATGATCAGCGGATTGTCGTCCTCGACGCCGTCGTCGTTGCGCAGGCGGAAGTTGTACATGTCGTTGGCCGAACCCAGCAGTAGGGGGTCGACGATTTCTGCACCGACCTGGCAACTGATGGAGTCACCACTGGCATTCTCGACGAAGTGCTGAGCGAACCAGCAGGGCGCATTGCCCCAGCGCCGATCATGTTGCAAGTAGTACTCGTCCTGGTTGCGCTGGATAGCGAACTCCAGGTGGCCGGCATCCTCTTCCCAACCACGCACCTGCAGCGTTGCTAGCCCAGCGACCGTTGGCGTCAGCGGACAGAGTTTGGCATTGATGGACATGTCTTATCTCGCTTTGAAGGCCTGGATGACTCGACCCAGCGCTTCGTTCTGTTCGGGGGTGATTTCCTTGCCCTTGCGGTGACCGGCGTTGTGCTGAGTGTGGATGGCGACACCGGAAATCCAGTCGTTGGCGAAGATCACGCTCTGGTCGGCAGCTTGGGCTGGCAGATCGGGGAAGCGTCCTGGCATGGCCTGCTGGTAGAAGGCGAACAGTGGCAGCTTGCTGCCTAGCAGACCGCCTGGGCGCTGCTCCAATGGTTGCGACATATGACCGAACCAGGCTGCGAAGTCGTTGAGCACCAACTGCGTCGTTAGAACTTGTCGTTGTACCAGGCTCTCGCGGCGGACGCCGCTCTGGGCGCGTTTGAGCAAGGCTTGACTCAGCTGTCCGGGTAGCTCCAGACGCTCAGCGCAGACCACCATTTCATTGGCCAGTAGGGTGATGGCATCCGCCGGCAGCTCAAGCAGATCCAACAAGTGCTGACGACGGCTCAGCATGCGCAGGTGGTTCGCCCAGAGATCGAAGGCGGCGCGGGCAAAGCGGTGTTCGTGGCTCTGGTATTCAGGCACCGCGGCTGCGGGAGTGCTTTCCTGGGGAACTGAGCTGACTTCGCCCCATATGTCGTATTCGATTTCCAGAGCCGAGCTGCTGGTTGTTTCGCTGGTCTTAGAGGTCGAACCGGTGGGAGCGTCGAAGTCGCCGCTCAGATAGAGTTCGCGCAGCTGCGTTTCCGGCAGCGCCATATAGGCCAGCAATTCGCCCAACACATACTTGCCGTGCTTGGTTGTGGCGAAGGGTTTGGCGATCATGTTGGCCACCAACTTCTTCTTGGCGCGCTCGTCTTCGCCGCCTGCCTCGTAGAATTCCTCCAGCCGTGGAAGCAGGCTGGTCAGCAGATCTTCGAGCTGCTCGCGGATCCGCTCCAGCTTAAAGTCCAGGCGTGCTACCGATGCCAGTGAGTCGCTGAAGCGGCTCATTCCGCCGTCGTTGAGCGTCAGCATGGCTTCCCAGGCCACCAGGGGCTCGGCGACATGTCGCTTGACCAGTTCGCTTGCACCGAAGGTCGTTGCCAACTGATCGAGAGCCGTCTTGTTGGCGGCGTTGAACCCCCTCTCCTGGCTATCCTCGGCAAGCTCGATGAACGGTGTGCGAAAACGTGGCTTGCGCACGAGATAGGTATTGCAGAAAGGCCGTGAGCCCCATTGTTGCATCCATTCTTCGTTGCCGAAACGCTCGATCATGGTCAGCTTGAGCATGTTGTCGCAGGCGTCCGGGTACTGCACGGCATCGCCGTTGAGGGCATTGAGGATGAAGCCGTCGCACATGGTCAGCGCCCAGAAAAGCCCGGCATCGCGCTGTTCCCGGCGCTGCGGAGTATCGCCTTGAGTCTTGTTGATCCAGGCCCTCAACACGGGGCCGACGCTGACCACTTCACTTTGCTTGTAGGTGCTGGTGCACATCACCAGGGCATTCATTTCCTGCTCGTTGGTATAGCGCTCGAACAGGTAGGCGACCTTGCCACGCAACAGCAGACGGGCCACTGGGTTGTTGCGTTGGCCATCGCTGCCGATCTCGGCAGCGTCGTTAATATCCAGCAGTTTCTGCCGGCTGCGATAGCCGGGGAAGTCCAGCAGGTCGACCGTGTTGACGATGGCTTTGGCGGGTTCGTTGATCAGCCGGAAGATCAGTTCGCTGGTCAACGAGGCCAGTTCTGCCATATTGATCAATACTGGGGGGTGTAGCTCACCGGCCACGCATGGGCGCACTTCCAGTCGGCCATCATTGGGGTTACCCAGGCGGCTGAGAATGTCGACGTTGATGATGCTGTTGCTCTGCACCATTTGCCCGTCGCGCTCGATGACCAGCGCGTTCAGGGGGGCGAAGAGCGTTTCCGCCAGGCCTAGGCGATGCAGGGCTCCGGCGAGTTGCTCGTAAGTCTTGGTCATGGACCCGGTGTTGCCCCACAAGGGGGAGAACAGTCGAGCACGTTCAGACACAGAGAGCTTCGGTGCCAGGTGCAGAACCCTGGGCCAGTAGTGGTTAGCCAACGGGCGTACGGAATTCGGGTAATTGCGCTCCAGATAGTCCCAGAGGGCCACCACGTCGTCGCCGCTCACTCCCGGTACGGTGGAGTCGCCATCGTTGAAGCTCTGCAGCAGCGCCTCGATCTGAGCCTCATTGATTTGGCTGTTCAGGCGTTGGTGGTCGAAGTCCTCGAACCAAGCGTTGGCCAGGATGATGGCAATCTCGATCTCACGAAACAGGCGGACCTCCACCGGGAACAGTGGGTCCGGGCTGGGCTCGGCTCGGCGGGTGAAGCGAGTCACCAGGCCGGTGGCTTCCTTGCCGCCACCGACCGGGTTCACATGTTTGATGAAGTCCAAGCGCTGGTGGCCGAGCTGGGTTTCCAGGCGACCGTCGCAGTCTGCGGCCAACGCCGAGATCAAATAGCTTTTGCCTGCCTGGGACAGACCGAAGAAGCCCATGCTCATGGGCGTCCCCGCGGCGCGTCCGAGGCTGCGTGAAAGGTTCCGCGCGCGGTGCAGGTCGCGCTGGAGCGAGTCAGCCTTGGCTGCGACCTCGTTGACCTTGCCGGCGACGTCTGCCAGCCAGTCCAGCGCCATGCCTGCACCTTCATGTACCGACGACCAGGCATGGCCGAGCGCGATTTGATCGGGGGTCAAATTGCTCATTTCGGACACACACTCCCGCTGTCGAGCCAGTAGTTTGAGGCTCCGCCTTCGGCGCTCAGCATGGTGTACAGCTGTAGCCTCACGTCTTTACGGTCGAAGGATTGATCCTTGACGTTGCTTTCGATGTTCTCGTCGATTACCAGTTTTTCCGCGATGATTTCCGCATCGCCCCGGTCAGCATCGGCTTCTTCGACGCGGAAGCGCAGCATCAGACAGGCTTCGAGTCCGTCGGTGGTGGGCTTGCCGACCAACTTGCGGGTACCACGCTCGGTCAGTTCGATCAGGTACAGCGGGGCTGCTGCCCAGCGTTGGGCCGTGAGTTGGCGATAGCCCAGACGGGTTTTGCCGAGCACGCGTAACTGCGGCCCGTCCACCTGCGGCGGATGCAGTTCGAGGTATTCGTTGCCGGTGTGTGGATCGGTCTTGATCACATCCCGGTAGAGCATGTCGTGATCGATGACCAGGTTATTCTCATCCAGCTTGCCGACGTGGCGCATGGTGGAATAGGGTTTCAGGCGGTTCACGCCGAAGTAGAAGTTGGAAACCTTGCGCTGCTCGCTAAGCAGGCAGAGCATCGCGCCGACGGCGGCGGTGCTTTTGGGATCGTCGATCTCGCCATTACGATGGAAGGGATACCAGCCGCCGGTGCGATAGCCGTTCATGGGGACAATTCGCCCAGGCGGCAGTGGTACTTTGCGGCGGATGTAGGCCTGCACACCTGGCAGGCGTGACGGGCGGCCAGTGAGCAGGAGCGCATCGCAGGGGTACTGGAACACTATCTCGCATAGAGCGTCGAGGATCTTGGTCAGGTTGATCTGACTCTTGAGGAAGCTCTGGTGAATGGCTGCAAGATCGACGCGCAGGCGCACCTGACGTAGATCGAAACCATCGGCTCCGCCGTCGACTCGGCGCACACCGCTGGCCACGTACTCACAGATACGCTCGCTGATTGCTGCCTCACCCAGCAGCTCACCGAAGCTGTATTCATGCACCGGACTGATCAGCTCGGGGTCATAGGCCTCGTAGGCCTTGAGCAAATACAGGCCTAGAGGTGTATACACCTGCAGGTTCAGTTGCTGACGAAGTATGGCGTCCTGGGCACTGGTGCTTTCATCGCCGCTAAGACGGGACATCAGTGAGCGCGGCGACGCAACGCCGAAGGACTTCAGCGCCCGCTCCATGTCCGGTAGGACGAAGCGCTGGATGATATCCAGCAAGATGTCGTCGCCGGCTACCTTGAAGCTGTCGCGGAAGCGTTGTTCGGGAATGATTGAAACGTTGCTGCCGGCAGTGTTTTCCGTGCCGCGCTCCAGGCGGTAGTCGGTGATCACCAGATCGGTTGTGCCGCCGCCGATATCGATGCTTGCCAGGGTGATCTGTTCCCTGGCTCGTTTATCCGGGCGTGCCAGCGTGTCGAAGAATTCCTGGGGATGGCCGGCGAAGTTCTCGCGGATCTCGGTGTAGAGATATACCAGTTGGCCGCAGGTGGCCTCGTCCCACTCGACTTTGACTCGCGGCAGGGGGACACGGGGTTTGGGAACGGGCGAATTCTGGCCCTTGGCCTTGGTTGGGTCCAGGTCGCCTTCGTGCCAGCCCATGCACTTCCAGACCAGGGCGATGGCTTGCAGCAGGCGGTCGTTGAGGATGCTGCGCTCGACCTGGGGCATGCCCGGCGGCACTGTCAGGGTGATACTTGATAGCTGTCGCGGACGCTGGGTATGGCCCATGCGTGTGCGTTGCGCTGGGCTGTTGATCTGCAGCAGGGCCTGGGTCAGCACCTCGGCGAGCATGAAGGTCATCAGCGAACTGCGCGAGTACTGTGGGGAGAACGCTGGGAGGCGATCGTCCTCGTTCTTGAGCTTGTAAAAAGCTTGGCCCAGCTTGGTGATCTTGTGGGAGAAGGGGGCCGCGGTGGCTTTGGGTTCGCTGTCGGTTTGTACGTAGGCGCTATTGAAGCGCCAACCGTGAGAGTAGGCGTTCTCATCCCAGAGATAGCGCTTGGGGCTGGATAGACCCGTCGAGCCTTCGGTGCCGCGGCGGCGCCCGGAAAGGCGGCCGGCCTCGACGCCTATGCGAGCGATGGTAGGCCACTGGAAAGCATCGTGGCGCCCGCTTTGCACCGAGAAGTTCTCCTTGCCAAAGGAGGCCTGGGCAAACTCGATACGGCTCTCGAACGGTTGGTTGCAGACCTGCTCGGGTTGTGACAAATCGCGGATCTGTAGTACGTAGTTGTACTTCAGGCCGTCGCCGGATTGGCCATGATTTTCGATGAGAATGCCGCAGGTACGAGAGTTGCCTACGTCCAGTACCAGATCGACTGGGATAGGTGGATCGAGGGAATCCACACCATTGGCAATCAGCTTGATCTCCGGCACCTCGATACGTGCAGGCTCGCTGCTGCGCTGTTCGGGAATGGGGCGGGCCATCAGACTTAGCAGATTGAGGTAGTGGCCGATGTGACGTTGCTCAGCGACTTCTTCCTCGACATCCTCGCTTGGTCGGTGGCGGTTGCCCTCGCGGTAGATTTCCAGCAGCCAGTCCTGCACCCACTTCTGATCCAGGAACCAACGTGTCTGGCGAACATGGCAGGCCAGGCGGAAAGAAGAGCCTGCGTTGATGTCGTCGCGCGTCGGGGCCAAGTACTGCATGCCATCGCCGATAACCATTGCGCGCGTGTCAAAGGCCAGGGTCAAACGGTGAGTATTGCCATCCAGATCAGGCTGCTCAAGCTTGACCAGGCGCATGCGCGCCCAGTTACTGGGGCCCTCGTCATAGCGTTCTGGCGGCAGGAAGCGGAAGAAAGGCGCAGGCAGCCACAGGCCATCGAGAAGGGTTAGGCTGGCCTGCATGCTCAGGGCCAGGTCTTCTTCGTCGACCTCGGTGATAAGGCGCTCCTGAGCCCCGCCCTGGCGCTCCCCGCCCACCGGTCCCAAGTGGAAATATTGCTTGGTTTCCTGATTCTGCAGTAGGCGAGCAATCAGGGTATTACCCATCCTGGCGAAGCGCCCGGCCGGTTCGTTGCGCAGGTCCAGTTGAACGGCGAAATCCATGAACTGGATACCGCTGTCGTTTACCAAGTGGACGGTTTCTTCAAATTGCGTGAGCTCTGGCAGCATGAGGTCCAGCCTTTATTCGCGCCGCATGGTCATGGGAAATCGGTTCTCGCCGTAAGCACCCTGGCAGTCGGCAATGCTCTGTGCGTCTGGTTTGCAGGTCACCTGAGGCATGTCATAACTACTACCGTCAGTGCAGGTGGCTTGGTCTTGACTGTCGATGCCAAGATTGCCTCCGCTCATTGCCGCGCTGACCCCGCCCGTACAGGAAACACCGTCTGGACGCCGAATGGTGACGTTACCCTTGCCCTTTTCGAAGGCGTATTCCAGACGCAGTGGTTTGGCCGTCTTGGCATCCAGGATGCCGGCGCCTGCGCGGTAATTGCCATTGAGGAAGTCCGCAGGACCATCCGCTGCCTGAGGGGGGATATTCAACGGCTCGGACGCCACAGGCGGTGTGTTTCCCGGGCTGGATTTATTGTTAGGCACGGTGCTCGGTTCTGTACCAGACACGTCTTTGCCTGGCGCGGTCTTTTCCTGCACTGCCGGCTGCGAGGCATGAGAAACTGCCTCTGGCGGCTGAGTCGTATTGCCTGGGACACTTGGGGCTGTACCCTGCAAACCTGCGTTTAGGTTCGCTCCGGGAGGTACGCGACTCGTGCTGTCCAGGCTCGGCTGGGGAAGTGACGCGCTGCCCAGACCGAACTCTGCGTGGGGAGTACAGCCGCGCAATAGGCCGAGCATCAGCAACGCCAGCGCTATCAGCAGCAAAGGCCAGAGCCACCAGAAACGTCGCCACCAGGGCCTGACCAATACGTCTGATGGAGGAGTTGCTGGTGTGGCCGAAGTCGATGATGGCGTGCTCTCGAGGGTGGGGAGCACGTTGGGCACCGAAGACGCTGAGCGTGGTGTCAGGAAATACAAGGGATCGCGGTGACGGTCGGCCTCGTTGTTCACAAAGCCCCAGAAGCTGAGAACCGGCTGGCTGAACGGTTCGCGCAAGCCTTCGGCATTCACCCGAGAGCCTTCCACCAGATACAGATAGCTTTCATCCGGGCTATGTGGAACCAGCCCGAGCAGCTTGCCGAATATGGCCTTGTCACCCTGGCCCGATTGCACCAGAGATTGGCTCATGTCTCGGATAGACTGACGAAATTCGATCAGCTTGGCGCGGGCGGCATCGCGTTCCGAATCGCTGGCTGAGCTCCAGGGGATGACATCTCCCACGACAGGGCTGTACCAATCGATCAAATTGCCTTGTTCGTTGCTTTTCGGAACGGCCAGGAAATTGGCCAGTTCGGGAGATTTTCGGCTGAGAGCAGCAATGATCTGCAGGGCTGCTTTGTATACCGGTTGCCCGGTCTCTCCCATGGCAATGAAGTCGTCACTTTTGCCAGTACGAAGCAGTGCGCCGTGCATGTTTCAGTCCCTTGCCGCTATATCAGTCCATGGAGCGCGAAAATGCGCTAGGACGCGAACAGTAATGGCAAAACACCATCGTCGTCAATTTCAAGCACTTAGCTTGCCGAGCTTTGGAAAGCATGCTTGCGTAATCCGCTCGACGACAGAATTGTTCTGTACCGTTTTTTTCATGGGTTTCGAAGGCAGCAGCGTTGGCTGTGAAGCTATAGCGTCAGCGTCCATAGCTTCGAGCACGGTATGCCGGCAAAAGCTGGTACTGATCTGCATCAGATGGTGGGTTGAGCGGGCTACCCATGGCAGAGAGTTCGGGTAACGGCCGTCATGTTCCTCTTGGAGCAATTGGCTATCAAAAAGAGAGAAATGGACATGGAGCAGCCATCGAAAGTCGATGGTGGAATTGACAGGAACGTGGAACCCTTGATTCAGGTTGGCTCTGGCCTACTTCAAGCGTGGTGTCAAAATGATGTCTCGGTGATATTCTCTGAGGCTTCCAACTTTCATCAAGGAACGATATGAAGAAGCTAATCTTCGCGCTTGCCCTCACGTCACTTGGATCGGGCCTGGCCTTCGCCGATAGCAGCGTAGGCCAGTGTGTTTACCCCAAGAGCGTTGTTGGTCCGGATGGTAGCCTGAAGTTCAAGCAGCAGATCGTCATCCTCGGACAACCTGACGGTAATGGAGCGCAGTTCGTTCTCAAATCCTTTAGCTCCTTCACTGTTGGCGCCGAATCGAACGGCTATATCCAACTGGTGACCACGCCAGACTATGACGAGGCTGATCCAGAAGCAGGAGCAGGCAAGGTCTTCGGTTGGGCAAAACCGAGGGACTTCGATTTTGTGCCCCTGCGAAACTGCAGCTGATCTTCAAGGATCGATGAGTTAGCTGGCGCGCACTCCCTCTCTCCCCTGCCGCATTTCGCAGCTACGCTGCCGCCGCTTGGGGCAGGAAGGGCGCGCGATGAGTCAGATAGGATGGCAGGCCTGCGTAGACAATGAAGTGGGGCGTAGCCCCGTCATTTCAGCCCTGGATGTTTGTTGGAAAGTATTGAGGTAGCAGGCACTCTGGTTTGCCAGCGATGCAGGTCGAGCTGGTTGAGTCCATGTAATCCTCATGAGTGCCGGCCCCGACGAATGCCGAGCCGTTACCGTGGCAGTTGACACCCCGTCGCTACCCTCGTCGGCGCAGCAGGCTGGCTGGTCTTCCCACTTGAAGATCACGATCTTGTCAGGAGTGAGGTTGCCCGCGTGGGTCAGCGTGAAAACGATTCGCTTGGACGATTGTGGCAGGTGCAGCTCGATCGCGAGGCCAGTGTCATTCGGTACTGCCTCATCACGTAGGACCTTGGCCATGTAGCCCAGGGAGCCTTTCCAGGAAGCCACTTCGGAGCGGCCGACCCCCTTGCCCGTTTTCGCCGTGTAGTGGGCGAGAATCACATCCTCGATGTCGTCGTTGTCACTGTCGTGGAGGAATTGCTGCTTGGTGGCTTCGTAGACGATCACGCTCTCTTCCCTGAACCTGTTTTCAAAGCTGGTCGTATTTCTTGCTAGTGCCGTGGGCCTTGCTGACGGGGTATTTCTCCCCGTTGAGTTTCAGCTTTTGCTCGACGGCAGCGTTGAGGTCCACACCCAGCACGTCCGCCAGCCTGACCAGGTACATCAAGACGTCTGCAAGCTCTTCTCTGATGGCTTGACTGTGCTCTGGGTGGCTGGCCGCCGATCGCGAATCCTCTTCGCTCATCCACTGAAATATCTCCGTCAGCTCGCCGGTCTCGCCGGTCAGGGCCATGACGAGGTTCTTCGGGGAGTGAAATTGATGCCAGTTCCGAGCGCTTGCGAACTCTTCAAGCGCCTCGGCAAGAGGGGACACATCGACGAGAGGTTCCAAGGGATGCAAAGCCTCCAGATGGGGTTTGGCGATCAGCTCGTCTGTCTGAAATGACTTGCCGAACATTCTGAAAGACAGATTGTAAGGCTTTCCATCGTGGACGCGGCAATGCTCCACGTCTTGAAACCAGTCTTAGGCCTGTTGCAGGATCTATTTTCCTACAACGGATGTAGTCACCAATGACATTGCTTACGCAACTAACAGACCGCGCTGCAGTACAAGAAGCTATTGACGAGTTCGTAGCCTTGGGCAGGACGGCCTTCCTCACTCGCTATGGATTTGGCAAGTCGCGTGACTACCTGGTGCGGGATCCTCGGACGGGGACGGATTGCGACTCCAAGGCGATTGCCGGTGTTGCTTTCGGCAAGCAGTACCCAGACGAGGGGCCTTTATCCCCGGATCGCTTCTCAGGTGGCGAAGCAACGGTAGTACCCGTCCTCATTGCGCTCGGTTACAGCATCGTCCGCATAGGCGAAGACTGGACTGAAGACGAAGTGGTAGCGACGGTTGTGGACTACTTCGAGATGCTCCGCGCGGAGTCCCAGGGGCTGGCCTACAACAAGTCCGCACACAACGCGGCCTTGCGTAAGCAGCTCAAGGGGCGGAGTAAGTCGTCGGTCGAACTCAAACATCAGAACATCAGCGCTGTTCTGGCCGCCCTAGGCTTACCCTATATCCAGGGCTACAAGCCCCGCGGCAATACGCAACTGCTGCTCCGTAAATCCGTGCAAGCGTATGTGCTGAAGCAGCATGCCATCGTTGGCTCGATCGTCGATGCGATGGAGGAGGTCAAGCAGCCTAGGGAAAAAGCATTTCTGGCAGCCTTGGTCGATCCACCATCGCCCAAGGCGTTTGCGGAATCCGCACTGCCAGTCTTCCGTCAGCGCTTGCCGCGTAAGCTGGACTATGCCGCGCGAGACGAGGCCAATCGCAAGTTGGGGCGTGCTGGGGAACAATGGGCCATCGGTTTCGAGCAGCACCGGCTGACAGAGCTGGGCCATCCCGAGCTATTCCAAGGCCTGGACTGGGTCGCTGATACCCAAGGCGACGGCGCTGGCTATGACATTCTTTCTTTCGAGCACGATGGTCAGTCTCGTTTCATCGAAGTGAAAACCACCAACAGTGGTATCGCCTCTCCATTCCTGGTCAGTCATAACGAGCTGGAGTTCTCGAGGGAGGCGGGGAATCAGTTTTACCTCTATCGGGTATTTCAGTTTCGCAACGAGCCGCGCTTGTTCACGCTTCGCGGCGATCTCACTCAGCATGTGTATCTGAAGCCGATGGATTACCGCGCGAGCTTCCTGCGCGTCTTAGGCCCATAACTGTTAGGGATGGTCTGAATTAGCCCGGTATTTTCGGCCGACTTCAGTACCCGCCAATTTTTGAAGGCGGCCGATCAATCTAAAACACCCCGATCGTCCAAACGCTCCCGATTTCTTGGCCGCCGCGCGCCCTTTGGCGGCCATTTCTCGCATTACAGGCGCACCGCTCCTACGTCAGCGAGTAAATTCCGGCGAGCCATCCACAGATTCGACAAAGCAAACAGCGTCACCATTTGCGCGGCATTCTTGGCCAATCCGCGGAAGCGCACCTTGGTATAGCCGAACTGCCGCTTGATCACGCGGAACGGATGCTCGACCTTCGCCCGCACCTGGGCCTTGGCTTTCTCGATCTTGCGGATCGCCTTGTACAAGACACTGCGCTTGCCATGTTTCTTGTAGGTGCTGCGCCGAGCTGCGATCTGCCAGATGACTTGACGGCCTTCATGTTCCGGGCGTTTCTCGACCCCGGTATAGCCGGCATCGGCGCACACCACGTTTTCCTCGCCGTGCAGCAGCTGGTCGACCTGGGTGACATCCGCGACATTCGCCGCCGTGACCACCACGCTGTGGACCAGGCCCGATTCATCGTCGGCACCAATGTGCGCTTTCGCGCCAAAGTAGTACTGGTTGCCCTTCTTGATCTGGTGCATTTCCGGGTCGCGCTTGCCGTCTTTGTTCTTGGTCGAACTGGGCGCATGGATCAGCGTCGCATCGACGATAGTGCCCTGGCGTAGCGACAGGCCGCGGTCGCCCAGGTAGCCATTGATCACCGCCAGAATTCCAGCCGCCAACTCGTGTTTCTCCAGCAGGCGCCGGAAGTTGAGGATGGTGGTTTCGTCGGGGATGCGCTCCAGGCTCAGGCCGGCGAACTGGCGCAGGATGGTCGTCTCATAGAGCGCTTCCTCCATTGCCGGATCGCTGTAGCCGAACCAGTTCTGCATCAGATGCACGCGCAGCATCGCCATCAGCGGATAGGCCGGACGACCGCCTTCGCCCTTCGGGTAATGCGGCTCGATCAGGGCGATCAAACCCTTCCACGGCACCACCTGATCCATCTCGTTCAGGAACAACTCCTTGCGGGTCTGCTTGCGCTTGCCGGCGTACTCGGCGTCGGCGAAAGTCATCTGCTTCATCGGGAAACTCGGGCAACGGGATCGGCGTATTTCACCAGATTCGGGAAGTCTTCTTCAGGGTTTCCCTAGGGCTAGGCGTCTTAGCCCAGCATCAGGCGTACCGGGGTGGTATCGCTTTCCACCATGTCGATGACCACCTGCATGCCCTTGGCCGGGTCGCCTATCTGCCGGCCGTCTTGCCCGGCGAAGTATTCGTCCAGGCCCGCATCC
>Ga0180219_1000626_pt1 | contig 27083 bp, 30 predicted proteins | sample eDN3rd30CBELigMG_FD_151338 | JGI IMG/M metagenome (GOLD analysis project Ga0180219, IMG submission 151338) | Enriched Miracle-Growth compost microbial communities from Emeryville, California, USA - eDNA 3rd pass 30_C BE-Lig MG (version 2)... ... | reverse complement strand
GTTCGGCAAGCTCAAACAGCAACGACGGATCGCCACCCGATACGACAAGACACTTCTCTCGTTCGAGAGCTTCCTCAACCTTGCCGCCACGCGGCTATGGCTGAAGTCTTTTGTCAACACGGCCTAGGTCAATATCGGCATGTCGCTCAAATCCTCGAAGGCTTGGCAGGCGCAGCTCCAGCGGGTTCCGCCCAACACGCGGTGGACGCGCTAAAAAAGCTGAAACTCGCGAAAAATGGCGACCCCTGGCAGCGGGACGGCTGGCTGTTCCAGATCATATCCTGGATTGCGGCCAATCAGGAAAAGCAGGGGGCAACGCTCGCGCCCCCCCACATCTTCCATGCCCACAAAGGCTTTGATGGCATGCAGCTGGAAATTTCCGACGACGGCAAGTCAGTTAGCGCCATCGTCATTTTCGAGGACAAAGCGACCGAGGATGCGCGCCGGACAATCAAGCAGAATGTGTGGCCCGATATCGTGGACCTTGAAGCTGGCGAGCGGATCGCCGAGCTTACGCACGAGGCGTCCGCGATACTCGAACGACAGCAGCATCTATATCCGGACCTCGATATCGACAACGCGATTGACCGCATCCTCTGGCAGGAAGCGCGCCGCTACCGTGTGAGCATCAGCATCGACGACAAGCACAAGCCTTCCGATCAGCGCAAAAAGCTTTTTAAACATTACGATGTGTCGGCAGGCGGCGACGTTGCCCGCCGCCGCGCCGAAACCATGCACTTCGACGATCTTCGACAGTGGATGACCGATTTTTCCGATTTGGTTGCCGCCAAAATCAAGGCAATTGCGAATGTTTGACCCCATCACTTCCGCGTTGATCGCCGCTTCGCCGCCGCTCGAAGGGCTCGATCTCGAAGCACTTCCCAAGCGCCTTACCGAGGCTTTCGCCGATATTGTCTCCGCGAGGATCCGGCTTCGCGGGGCCGACGGGGCTTCCGAAACCTTGCAAGAAACCCTGCTTGAAGTGCGCCGTCTGGCAGCCGCTCATGAGGCATTTGTCGCGCTGCTGCCCGAGCGCGATAATCGCGCGGCGGCAGCATTCGTGGCCGCCTCCGCCCATCAGGTCTGCCTTGCGGGTTCGGTTACCGATGAGGACGAGTTTTCCTATCTGGACGGCGCCAGCATAGCTCCGGAAATCTGCGCAACGCTTCTCTTCATGGTGGCAGAAGCCCATGCCGATGCCGCCGAATGCGCAAAGCGCATATCGATCGACCCTGATGACGGGACGGCCGTCGAACGAGCGCTCCTTGCATCCATCAGATTGCTTGCAACCGGACGGCTCGGCAATATTGGCCAGCTCGAAATGCCGGACATCGATACCGATCAGGCTACGCCGGAACAGGCCATCGACGCCCTATATCTGGAACTGTTCAAGGGCGTCAAAAAGCTGGCAGCGCGCCTCCTTTCGCGGGTCGATCTGGACCCCGCCGCCGGAGGCATCGAACCCGCCTCGACCTATTTCGCGCGGGTGAAAGAGCTAAGCGTCGGCCAGCTGGAAGACGTGTTCGGAACCGGCGATCACATTTTCAACCTGTTTCCTGGCCCGCTGCATCTAGCCAATCTCCTTATCGCGGTGGAGCGTGATCTCGTCGAATCCGCGCTAACCCGCATCCCGGCGCCGCAAGGCGTCGATGAGGATGCCTGGTGGCAGATCATACGCCGCATGGCCCGCAAGCGTCCCTTCCTGTGGCGCAACCACCGCGATGCGATCGCCAGCAACTATCTTGAAAAGGGAACGTCGTCGGCAATTAGCTTTCCGACCGGTGGTGGCAAATCGACGCTCGCCGAACTCAAAATAGCAGCATCGCTCATCAGGGCCGAAAAGGTTGTTTTTCTCGCACCCACCCATGCGCTCGTCGATCAGACGACGCGAGCGCTGAAAGATACTTTCAATACGTTCGACATCGTCGGCGACGTCGAGGACGATGTGACTATTTCCGACATTATCGTCCTGCCCGAGGTCATCGTTACCACACCCGAGCGCTGCCTGATGCTGCTGACAACGCAGCCCGACGCATTTGCCGACCTCGGGCTTATCGTATTCGACGAATGCCATCTGCTTCACCCTCGCGATGCCGATCGCAGCCGCCGCAGCATCGATTCAATGCTCGCGATCCTCAACCTCACCATCGCCGCGCCCGATGCCGATTTGCTTCTGCTCTCCGCGATGATGAAAAATGCCGATGAAATCGCGAAATGGCTCGAGGAGCTGACGGGTCGTGACTGCCTCTCGCTGAGCCTGGCATGGAAGCCGACGCGCCAAGTTCGCGGGAGCGTCGTTTATCCCGCCGATACCATCAAGGATCTGACAAGCGATCTTCGACAGGCAAGGAAAGACTTCCCCACGCACAAGCAGCCACCGGCTGCGGTCAGACGCGAACTGGTCGCGCAACCCTTCGGGTTTTTTAGCCTCCTGCAAACCTGGGCCAGCAAGGATCGAAGTGACTATACGCTGCAACCTCTCCTCGACGAAGCGCACCATCTGTCGACCGGTCGTTCTAAGGGCGGGAACTGGTATCTGACGCCTAACGGCAACCACACGAGCGCGCTGATCGCAGCGGCAGCAGCCACCAGCGGTCTCAAGACGCTCGTGTTCGTGCAGTCGACGGTTCTGGCCGAGGCGTCGGTCAAGGACTTTCCGAATTTGCTGGAGACGCCCAAGGTCAAACTTAGCGACGAAGAGCTGGAATGGCATCGGCTGGCCGCCGAAGAAATGGGCGGCGCGGATCACTGTTATTTGACGCCAAAAGCCAATGGGAAAATTCGCGTTGGCGCGGCGAGTCACCACGCGCTGCTGCTTCGCGAGGAGCGGCTGCTCCACGAATCCCTGTTCAAGCGCAAAGACGGTATCGACGTTCTTTTCGCCACGTCGACGCTTGCGCAAGGTATGAACCTGCCAAGCGAGGTCGTGATTATTTCGGGCGACAGCCGTTTCGATCCGGAAGCCGACAAGATGGCGCAGCTTGAAGCCCATGAATTGCTAAATGCTGCGGGGCGGGCAGGAAGGGCAGGCGAAAGCTCGCAAGGCTTTGTGCTTGTTGTTCCAAGCCGCGTCGTCGAGTTCGACAACAAATCGAACCTCATCAACTCGCACTGGCTGACCCTGCAATCGATCTTCGCGCAAAGCGACCAATGCCTCGTTATCGACGATCCAACCACCATCCTGCTCGACAAAATCCACGCAGGTACATTCGAGCAAGGCATGCCGGCATATTTTCTTAGTCGCTTGCCGGCCTCCGACGAAAATGGAACGGACGCGCCGATCAGGAACATAGTATCCCGTTCGTTCGCCGCGTTTCGCGCACGGCAGAAAGGGGATGCCGATTGGGTCGAAAGCCGCATCGCCGCCGCCTTTGCTGCGCGGAAGAATGCCGAACCCGAAGAAGATGCTAAATGGCTCGACCGTGTGTCAGGACTAACCGGCGTATCAGTCGATATTCTTCGCGAACTTTCCGCCTTGTTCGATGCCGCGGGAAATGTCGAAACCACCGAAGCTGCTATCGACGCGCTGCTCGCATGGCTCAAGGCTAATCCCGCCAGCTTCCTTGAGCTGGTGCGGCCCGAGAACATCCAAGGGCTGTTTGGTGGCGATTATGACAAGTTGCCGTCCGACCGCGACAGGGGCGCCTTCGCGCTGCCGGTTGTTTCAGCCATGCTCAAGCTATGGATGAACGGTGCACCGCTTAACGTCATAGAGGCCTGCCACCCCAAAGAAGACAAGAAAAAGTGCGAATACTCACGGCACTTCGTGCTTCGTATCGTGCCGGATCTTGCTTTTGTGGCGGGTTTGCCTGCGCGCTTGCTTGCTGCGCAGGATGGAGAAGAGAAGGCGGTACCGATCATAATTGCAACGCTTGGAAGTTGCGTTCGCGAAGGTTGCGGCAGTCCGGAGAATCTTGCCACCCGTTTGGCGATGGGCCGCTCTGTTTCTCGCGTTGCCGCGCGAACGAAATATGAGGAATTGCTGCCCTATTTCGAGGATGGAGAGCCAAGTGAGCTATTCGAAAAAACAATGGATCGATATCGCAAGGCTTCTGCTTTGATCCTATTCAAAGACCTATAGAAAAATTCGCTTGGAGTTTCGGCGCTTCCCTTCCGGCGACCCGCATTACTCGTAATTGCGAACCATTCCCGTACGGATGAGTCCGGCGAAGGGCGCCAGCTGGTGACGGTTGGCGAAATGGCGGGAGGGCGCTTCACAGGTGACAACGGACGCAGTTTCTGCTCTGATATTCGCCTGTCTTGCAATCAGCGTTGACGGCGGGGATTCCTCACCCGCTGTCGCTCTCGAAGCGGTTGCGCCATCTGAAACGGCGGTCGAAGACGACGAAATCTGCCGGGAGAAAATCGGGGCCGATAAGTCGATGGGCTTGCAGGCGGTGATTATAGGAAATTTTGAACGCCAATGCGATTGCGGCCGCGCGGATAGAACCGAGATGCAAATATGGCAGCTGTCGGCTTTCTTATGTTGACGCCTGAAAGCCGACGGTCTCAAATCGGCCAGAAGTGCTAGAGTTCTGCTTCCATCACAGCTTTGCGTTCAAGTCCGCAATCGGTTGATCGCTGCGACCCAGCGATCACCCATGCACTTTTTCGTGTCGCTCGAGCATCGCGACGAACTCGGCGATTTTGCGCGCTCTCGTCTCCGTCTTCTTAACGGCTCCTATGCGATAGAGGATCGCATACCGGTTCGAACCGGTCAGCGTTGCAAAGAAGGCTGCCGCCCCAGGGCTCTGATCCAATGCTGCCTGGAGGTCGGCGGGCACCTCGGCCTTACTTGCGGGTGCGTAGGCGGCTTCCCACCTGCCGTCTGCCTTGGCAGCCTCGATCTGTGCCAGCCCGCGCGCATGCGTCCGTCCAGCCTCCAGAAGCTCGGTTGCGCGGGTGCGGTTTACTTGGGACCACTTGCTGCCCGCCTTGCGCGGTGTGAAGCGGACAAGCCAGTGTTTATCGTCGTACTTGTCGAGCCGCCCATCGATCCAGCCGTGGCAGAGCGCAGCGTCGATCGCCTCGCGCTTCGTCACGCTGGCGATGCCCGAGCCCGCCTTGGCGAATTTGATCCAGAGCCCGGGAGAGTTTGCAGGCTGCGCCGCAAGCCAGCGCTCCAAGGCTGCCGCATCGGCAAAAGCAATGACCGGTAGGCCGCAGTGATCTTCGGCCATCGGACGCTCTCCTTTTAAAATTTGGACACGACGCTTTTTCGAAATTCATAGCTCAGTATGAGCAACAAATTCCTAGCATGACTGGCTCTATCGAACATTTTTTCATTCGCAATAAGCCAACCCCCGCTTTCGAAGCATCCCTCCCCGAAGCAGACCGAGCGCAACCGGCCAGATTGGGTCACGAAATATTCGGCCCGCTGCGCTGCCGTCCGAATGTCCAGCTTATGCCGCCCTCGCGCATGATGCCCGACACGTTCTTGCCGATATGCCGCTCCATCACCGGACGCCACGGAACCAGCGTGAAATCGCGCGACCGCTCGACAAGCGCATGGCGTCCGCTCGTCATATCGACGGTGCGAACCAGACGGCCCTGAATCGCCTCTTGCGGCTTCGCTTCGGCAAAGGGTTTGCCGACCTCATCCGATAGCTGGCTCGCTACGCGCAGCAGCTCGCGCCGTTGGAGCGCGGCGAGCATGTGGCGATGATAGACTGTCCGCCCATCCTGTTCCTCGGCAAGCTGCTCGGCGACCAGCCATTGCCGCCGCGCGGCCTGAGCGGCGCGAACCTCGCGACCGAAGCCCGCATCGCGCACGGGCGCCGGGGCATCAGCGACCAGCTCACGGTCGAGCCAGGTCGCGGCCTCGGCACCCGGCAGCTTGTCGAGCGGCACGGCCGACAGCGTTTCGACGGTGACAGGCCGGTCGCGAAGCTGACGCGCCTCGAACTTTTCCACCTTGCCCAGATGATCGGGCGTGATGATCCAGCTTCCGTCGGGTTCGCGCTCGACGCTGCGCATCACGCGGCGCATGGCTTCGAGCCTGCGGGCATGGGTTTCGGCAAAGCGTTCGCTGGCGGTCGGATCGTGCTGCAAATGGGCGTCCACCGTATAGCGCCCGCCATTGGCGGCGGCGATCTCGACTATGGTGCGATCGGCGGGGCGCACACCACCGCTGCGCGGCGCGATCTGGACGATGGCGTCTTTCGGAATCGGCTCGACCGCTTCGCCCTTGCCGATCTCGGCATAATGGGTGCGGCCGTCGATGCCGTCGATCAGCAAATAGTGTCGGTCTTCATGCTCGTCAGCGAGGCCGCGCATGACGACGCGGCCGACGATCGGCGCGGCCCCTTCGGCGATGGGGTTATAGATGACGTGATCGGCCGCTGCGCGGTCCAGATTCCGGGCGGTTAATTCGCGCTGCATGGTGCGGATAATGTCGCCGCGCTCGCCGATCCGGCGCAGCGTGTCTGCGAGGTCGGTTTCGAGCCGCCAGCTATCGCCGCCGATATGCGAAGCGAGGCCCATGCGCCCGAGCTTCTGCAATCGGCCGACGCGAAGCGACTGCTGGAAGGGATCGCGGTCGCTCGCGCTGACAAGCCGCACCTCGTTCATGTCGCGGATCAACCGCCGGTCGGTGACGGTCAGCCGCTCCGCGTTCACGTCGCTGCGAAGCCGCTCCTCAATCTCAAGATCGGTGCGCGGACCAAGGTCGAGGTTCACAATGTCGATGGCGCGTTCGCGAAGGCCGTGCGAAATATATTCGCGCGCAATCACCAGGTCGTCGCCGCGATCATTCTTGCCGCGCAGCACGACGTGGGTATGCGGGTGGCCGGTGTTGAAATGATCGACCGCCACCCAGTCAAGTTTCGTTCCCAGATCCTGCTCCATCTGCGTCATCAGCCGGCGCACAAAGGGTTTCAAGTCCTGATACTGGTCGGCGTCCTCGGCTGACACGATGAAACGGAACTGGTGACGGTCGCCGCCCGATCGTTCGAGGAACGCCTTGCCGTCCGTCACGTCCTTGTCGGCCGAATATAGCTCGCCGGGCTGGCCCTCGCGGGTCACGCCGTCGCGCTGGATATAGCTGAGGTGAGCGCGAGCGCCGCCCATGCCCTTCCCGGCGAGCTTGACGGGCCGCATCTTGACGATGACGCGGCGCGAGCGGAACGCCGCAAGCCGGTCGCGCGAGCGCAGGACGCGCGCGACGCTAGCGCCGCGGCCGATCCGGCTACCGTCGAAGCCGCCGCGCTTGCCGGTTTTCATGCCCGCGCGCCGCGCGGCCTTCACAACTTTGTTCAGATAGCGCGCATCTTGGCCTCGGCCTATGCGGCCCAGGTGCGGCACAAAATCATCGTCGCGCATGTCGCGTCCTTCCGCTCTGGAATGACGCTCCCCGCCGTCAGACATGGCGCTTCGGCGCGGCAAGGCAAGGAGTCTCGCGATTTGCGGCTGAAAGCCTTAGAAAACCGCCATTCATGGCGGCCTTATCTCGCGGCTTGGCCGCGTGTCTCGCAACCTTCCTGAAAAAATGATGTGCAGACAAAGACTTAATGGTGACTCGCGATAACGCGAGACACTATTTTTATCTTGCCGTTCGCGCTTTCATCCTCCCAGCCACCCCATCCGGACAGGCTTTCGCTCGCGCCGAACCGGGACTATGGCCGCGATGTGAGAAATGGCGGAACGACGATTGCGGGGCAGATAGAACGGCTGATCGTTCGGCTGGACGGCGCTGCGGTGTGCGACGTCTGCGTGACCGATCGGCTCAATCTGTCGGTTCCCGCCCAAGTCAATGTCGTCACCCGCGCTCTTGGCGGGGTGCGCGGGTTCGAGCGCAAGAGGGACGAATGTGCGCTTTGCGGCAGCACCAAAACGGTGATCTGGCACGATGCACGTTAGGCAACGGGAGCTTTCGGGGAGCGTCTGCGCCGCGTTGGCGCGGTCGCGGCGGGCGCCGTTTTTGCCTTCGTGACCGAGGCTTTTCGGCCTCCTTTCGTCCCGAGGCCGATCTCTTTGGCGAGCACGCGTCGGCGCTCGGAATAGTCGGATGCGACCATTGGATAAGACGCGGGCAGGCCCCATTTGGCGCGATATTCGTCAGGGGTAAGCCCATGATCGGTAGCAAGATGCCGCCTCAGCATCTTCATTTTCTTGCCATCCTCAAGGCAAACGAGGTGGTCCGCCTTCACCGATGCGCGCACCGAGACGGCGGGTTTCAGTTCGGGTTCGGCTTCGACCGGTGCCGCGCCAAGACCGGCCAAGGCGCCATGAACCCGCTCGATCATCGTCGCCAGGTCAGCGAGCGCGACATTGTTGTTCGAGACGTGCGCCGCGACAATGTCGGCGGTCAGCGTAAGCAAGGTGTCGTTCTGCTCGTCGGCCATGATCGTCTCCCTTGATCTGTTCGGGACCGGGGTAGGTAACAGATAGAAGAACGTCAAATTTTGTCTTGAGCACACAAGAAAAAGCCGCGCGGCTGCGAAGCGCCGCGCGGCAGAATATTGGAGCAAAACTGTCGCGCTAGCGGATCGAATACGACCTCCAGACGACAAGACATTGCACGATCCGGCACGGCCTGTTCAGCAGCGCCGCCTTTTCCATCGCACGGTCGAACGAACGATAGGTGCCGTAAGGCGACCAGAGCGTGCCGCGCACCTCGGGGTGCGGATATTGCTGTTCCAGCACATAGTTGGGACGTTCAAGAGCCATGATGCCCTCCATCAAAAAGGCGGGATGGCGGACGCGCCGCCATCCCTGTGAGGCTCAGGCCGCGAGCGGTTCGGGTTGCGGCTCGGACTCTTTCGGTGCGGGCAGCGCGACCACTGCACCGGGGCCGGTGGGATCAGGCTCGCTCCCGGCCCGCACGGCTGCAACCAGTTCAGCCGCCGCGACGGTGCCGACGCCGCCGCGATCCGTGTAGGCGGCGGGCGGGAACGCCATCCATTTCGGCACCCAGCTATCGACCTTGGCGCGCCCGTTCGCACCGCCGATGTGATCGCGAACGATCTGCTTCAAGGTCTTGGTCTTTTCGCCCGCATTCGCGCTCGCGACGGGTTCGCCCGCGACCTCGGCGACGATGCGGGTCAGCACCATCTTGTCGCGCAGCGCCTCGAAAAAGGCGTCGTCGGCCTGCCAGTAGCGGGCCATATCAACGCCGATTTCGCCGCCCACCGCTTCGACGGCGGCGCTGCCGACGGCAAGCGTTTCGCCCATGACGACGGCGATCACCTGCATGACGGCGCGGTCGGTGAGGTCGAGCAAGGCGAAGAACAGACCGACGAGACCGGACGGATCGCCGTTGCCGCCGGTCACGGTCGGTTCCTCGGGCGAGTAGTTGAGCAGGTCGAGAACGGCGCGGCGCTTCGCGTCGAAATCGGTTTCGCCCTTGCAGGTTTCGACCGATTCCCGCACCGCGTCCTTGCGGGTCGCCTGACCCTCGACCCGCACGGCCCAGAGCGGCGAGCCGACGATGGCATGGGCGACCATCAAGCGCAGCGCGACCTTGGGATGGCCGGTCAGCGCCGCGCGCACGGCGGCATGACGGTGCAGGTCGATATAGTTCTGCATCGTCCCCGTCACCTCCGGGCGCGGCACCTTCGGGCCGGTGTCGACCGCTTCGCCCTTGGCGATCCGCTTCGCTTCCTTGCCGGTCACATAGCCTTCGTGAAATTCGACCTCGCCATTGGCGCGAACATCGACATAGACGCGCCCGCCCTTCGTCTTGGGCATCCTGACATATTCATAGGCGTGGAAATATTCGCTCGGCGGAATGATGACGACATCGCTCCATCCCTTGTCGAGATAGGCGTCGCGGCGCTCGTCGATCGCTGCATTCTGCGCGGTCCAGAAGGCTTCGGCGTCGGCGAAATAGCTGTCCTGCTCGAACAGGTCGAGGGTGATGCCCTTCATGCCCTCGGTGTCGAACAGCGCGTTCTTGACCGGGATACACGCGCCGCCGAACAGCCAATCCTTAAGCTGGCGGCCAGTCGGTGCCCATTGCTGGGGGTCGTCGAGCAATGCCAGCCATGCCTTTTGTTGACGCTTCGTTGCCAAGGTCAGATGGCGGACGGTGGTGCGGTCGATCTTGCCCTTGCGGAACAGACCCCGGATGCGGGGAATGAGATTTCCGAGCGCGAGGATGCGGCGCACCATCAATTCGGGGATGCCGAAGGTCGCGGCAATATCCTCGATGTCGCCGCCTTCGCGGACGAGCCGCGCGAAGGTTTCCCACCGCGTCACCTCGTCGGGGTCGAGCCGCGCGATATTCTCAATCAGCGACGCCTCGATGGCGGCGGCATCGTCGCCCTGCTCGAGAATGGCGCACGGCAGGGCTTCGCCCTCGCTGTCGCCGCGCTCGTCGGCGACGATCTTCGCGGCGGTGAAGCGGCGCGCGCCCGCGACTATCTCATACGCATCGGGTCCGCAATTGGGCCGGACGATCAGCGGCACGAGAACGCCGCGCTTGCGGACGGTCGGCAGGATGTCGGACACATCCGGCGCCTTTTTCGCGTAGCGCATATTGGCCTTGCTGATCGACAGCTTGCCAAGATCAATAAAAGAGAGTTTCATCTTTCACGCTCCTATGAGCGCCGGTCCGTCGTTTCTTTGCTGGAGTGGCGGACCGGCTTAGTCAGCGGCGAAACGCGCCGCGCGTTATCCGCCCATCGGCGGAATCTCGTCATCGTTGACCGCGCGCGCGAGGCGGCGCAGCAAGGTTTCGGCGGTGCTGATCGACCCGGTGCGGCGCGCCCATCCCGCCCATGTCGAAAGCGGGTGGCCGGTCCGAAAATGAATGTCGCGCTCGATGCCGAGGCCAAACGGCAAGCGAACGCTCGCCAGTTCGGACAGGCTGAAACTGCCTTCTTCGGGGCAGCCGAAACCCAAGTCGGCAAGGCCGCGCAGCGTGTCGCCGTCCTCGGCCAGTTCGGTCGCCAGCCATGTCGCCGCGCCGACCGGATTGAAGAATTTGACGACCGGAACGGGGTCGAAATTTTCAAGACGGGCGGCGGCATCGTTGGCGCGCAAGGCGGCGTGAAGCTCGGGGGTCAGGAGGATCATGCCGCTTCCCTCCGTTCCTCGCCCTCGCGAAAGGCGAGGATATAGTCGGCGGCTCTCGTCGCCTGACTGGTGGCGCGGAAAATGGCGCGCTTGTCCTCGCGCAATATGTCGAGCCAAAAGCCGAGATAATCGGCGTGTCGAACGGTCGGCACCAAGCCGATGCTCGCGCCGATGAAGGCGGCGGAAATCTCCGCGATCAATTCCTCGCGCGCATATTCGGGCGAGCCGAAACCGCCTTTCATTTCGCGCGCGAGCCGCTTCTTGCCGCCCGTCCAGTGCGATAGTTCGTGAAAAGCCGTATCGTAGAAATCGTTGGCGTTGCGGAACGCGGACAGCGACGGCACCTGCACATAATCCTGGGACGGGCTGTAGAAGGCGTCATTGCCCCCGACCCGAAAATCCGCGCCGGTCGCGACAATCAGTTCCTCGGCTTCGGGGATGATGTCGAGTATCGGGCGCGGCGCGGGGTCGTGCGCCAGCCCATCGGGCAGATCGTCGCATTGCGCGACGTTGAACACGGTGAAGCATTTGAGGAAGGGGATGGCGTTGGGTTCGTCGCCGTTCTCGGCGGCGCGCACCTTCTCGTCATCGGGAATGAAGCGGTCGGCATACACGACCATCGTTCCCTTCTCGCCCTTGCGGACGTTGCCGCCCGCATTCAGGGCTTGGCGGAAGGTCAGCCAGCGCGAGGCGGAATAGCCGCGCTCCATCGCCGCCGACCAAAGCAAGAGGACGTTGACGCCCGAATAGCGGCGGCCGGTGATGGCATTGCAGGGCATGGTCGGGGCGGCATCCCAAGGCTGAACCCAGGGCACGCGACCCTGTTCCAGCTCGGCGATGATCTTGGCGGTGACATCGGCGTAAAGGTCGCGCGGGTTCCCGCCGCCGCGCGCACGGCGCGTCGTTCCCTTCGTCATGGCGAAGGCTCCTTTCTCGACTGTAAAACCGCCGTTCGCCTGTCGATCAGCGGCATTTATACTTATACAGGACTAGGGGAATGCACTCTATCGCATTGATTTCTTGACACAAATCCATCGTGACTGGTGGGTCCGAGCAAGAAAAGGGCCGCGACCAGCGGCCCCGGAAAAGGAACGAAAACGCATCGGCCGCCAAAGCGGCCGATCCCTTCCGACAGGGACAGGGAGCGCAGGGCCGGTCGCTTCCATCGCAACCGGAGCCGTCCTCGCAGAGTCCCAAGTGCCGCGCGGATTTCTTGGCGGAAAGAGGCACGGTCGAGGGGTTTGGCGCAGCTTGGCAAAATGGGGGCGGCGCTTCTCCCAGAGAAGCAAATGCCGCCGCCCCCATTTTGGCTAGCGGAGCTTCCCCTCGACGCAACTCCTTTCCGCTGAAAATCCGTGTGGCACGCCAGGGACTCTGAGAGACGGCGTAGGGTGTGATGGAAGCGGCTGGCTCCAGATCCCCATCGCGCGCCCCGCGCGCGATTCCATAGCGCAGCTGTCCCCGTCAGGGGATTGTCGCCCGGATGGGGCGAGACGCGGAACGTGGCTCGACGGAGCTTGGCGGGCGTAGCCCGCCTAGCGCAGCAAAGCCCCGGTGGCCCGGCTTGCCGGGACAGACGCCGCAACCTGCTGGGCGAGAACACGCGCACCCTGCTTTCGGCCCGCATCCCGTTTGAATATCGGCACGGAATATCTCAATATGGACCGCAGACGGTGGAGGTGAAGCATGGCGATTTCGGACACGCTGTTCGACGCGATCGAAGAGATAAAGGCTGACCTTGCCAGCCACCCCGGCGCATATGGCGCGGTTCGCCCGCAAATCGAGGCGCTGCTTGCCGAGATGGAGCGTGTGCAATTCCTGCTCGATGCGCCGCCGCCGACCGATCGCGGCGGCCCCGCTGCGCCCCCCGGCTGACGCCAGCCCGCGCGTCCTTCAATCCGAGACGCCATCCCGCTTCGGATTCCGGCCCTTGCCGAGCGAGGCCATGAGCTGCCACGTCATATGCAGCCCGACGCGCCGCGCGATCCCAGTCAGATTGGTCCGCGCGCGGGTATGCCGGATATATTCGCGCTCGCCGTCGCGGTCGGTATAGTCGAGCGGATCGCGCAGCCCGTTCCAATAATCATCGAACGGTTCGCGGTCCCCGTCGCTCATCGCAAAGAGGACGGCGAGCGCGAGGCGCACGTCGAGGCCCGGCTCGAAGGCATCGGGTCCGGTCTCGTCGATGACATTGTAGAGCACCGCCAGCGCGAGCCAGCGGAGCCGCGTCGATCTGAGGTGCATGTCATCAGCCGAGCGGCAAGGCCGCCTGCGCCGGGCCGCCGCGCGCCGACCAAGGCTCGTCGGTGCGCTCGACGCCAAGCAAAGCAGCGGGATATTGCCGGACGAGCGCCATCGCCTCGGCCGCAGGCGCGCGAAGCCAGGCGTCATGCTCGTCGGGGTGCAGGATGACGGGCATCCGGTCGTGGATGTCGAACAGTTCCGCGGTCGCATCGACCATGACGCCGGTGTAGCAGTCGCCCCATTCGTCGGTTGGACGCCAGAGGCCGGCCCAGGCCGCCAGCGGCTGGTCGGCGACGCTGATCCATGTCTTGGTCATCGCCCCCGCCGGACCTTCGGCCTCGGCGAAAGCGGTGAAGGGAATGAGGCAGCGGTGCGCGGGCGCAACGAACCATTCGCGCCACATCCCGTAAGCGGACATCAGCTTGTCGTCGCGGGCGTTGTTGACCGGCGTGGGCTTGTTCGGTGCGCCGGTCCGCTTGTTGACCGAATGACGCGGGAAGCCCCAGTGCATCGCGTCCATGACGCGGGCGCCGGCATCCTCGCGCACGACGAAGCCGGTGCCACCCTTCCAGACGTCGCCGGGTGCGGCGTTGGTCGCCTTCGGCCGCCGCGCGCGGAAGGCCGAGGCCACCTCATCGACCGACGCTTTCATCGTCACCAGGTTGCACAAGGCGCGGGGCGCTCCTTCAGGCGGCGCCGGCCAGCAGTTCGTCGAATCCCTGCTGGATCGGCGGCATGATAAGGAAGCTATCCTTGGGGAAGGGCCGCAGCATGTCCAGCGGATCGCGTGCGCGCATCAGCCAGTCGAACCAATCGTCGGGATGGACGACGGCGACATGGCGGTCCTTGTGGGGCGCGAGATCGGGATATGCCGGGACGGTGAGCGCAGCGAAGCTGTCGGGCCAGTCGCGCCCGCCGGGGCGCCAGACGGCGGCGATGCAGAAGAAAGGCTCGTCGGTGACGAGGCTCGCGGCATAGACGGTCTTGCCGCGCTTCACCAAGCCGAACTCGGTCGCGAGCAGCAGGCAGGGTCGGTCGATGATCGCGGTTTCGGACTTGAGCAAGGGAATCTGGAATATGTCGGGATCGCGCGAGGGCAGCCCCCAATGAAGCTCGACCTCGCGTTCCTTGTCTCCGTCCCAGACCATGACGCGGTGGCGCTTGCCGATGCCGACCAGCGCGTCGTCATTCTCGGCGTCCATGCGTTATCTCCTAGCAGCGGAAGCGGCGGACGGCGCGCTTCCATTCGTGATCGGGCGGATATTCCAGCTCGATGTCGTCGACCGATTGCTGCACCAGCTCGAACTTGACGGGGCGGACGCGGCGCCCGGTGCGCCATTTGCAGCGGATGCACCAGAAGCGCGCCAAGGCTTTCTCGAAGCGGACATCCCAGCCGCGCCGCTCGAAGCGCCACCAGAGGCCATGCGGGTTGAACGCCGTGCTATGGCCGCAGCGGCACACCGGCTTGACCGCATAATGCCAGGCCGCGGCCTCGAAGAGATTGGTCGCGACCCGCGACCCATCGGCCGTCCATCGGCCCATGACACGGCGCCTCCCGTCACAGCGGCAGGGCCGGCTGGTCGGCCGCGGGCGCGCCTGTGCCGCCGCCCTCGATCGCGGCGAGAATGACGCGCGCCAGTTCGTGCGCGGCATCGGTGCGGACGTGCGGCGCGGGCGCGGTAATTCCGACGCGCGCCCAGCCGGGCGCGGTGAGGATGGTTTCGGCGATTCGACTCGGGTTGATCTGTTCCATTGCCAAATGAGAACATAGAGAGAACAGTATCGCAAGAGGCGTGCGCCGAGCCGAAGGCAAGGGCGCACGTTCGTAACCCGTCAGCGCCAAGGAAATTCGGGCGTCGCCGCGTTATTGGCGAATGAAGAAAATTCGATGCGCGGCCTCGCGGGTATTGCCCTCCGCGTCCCGATCCCGCCGCTCCGCGAACAGGGCGGCGCGCGGCGCTCGTGTCGGCGCGGCGCGATTCGCGACAGTCGCCATATAGGCGCGCGTCTCGCTGGGTAGGCCCGACCGCCCCGCGAGCCAGGCCGAATAGCGCCCCGGCCCGGCATTGTAGGCGCCGAACAGGCCGGGATAACCGAAGCGGTCATACATGAGCCGCAGATAGTAGGTTCCGGCCATGATGTTGTCGCGGGGCGCGTGCGGATCGTTCCCCAGCCCGAGCCGCGCGCGCATGTCCGCCCACGTCCCCGGCATGAGCTGCATGAGGCCCATAGCGCCCGCACGGCTGACGATCGGGCGACCGTCGAGCGTCGTGCGACCGCCGCTTTCGGCGCGCATCACGCGCTCGATCCATTCGACCGGGACGCCGTAGCGCGCCGATGCCTCGGCAATATAGGGGCGCCAGCGATCGACCGATTGCGCTTCGGCGGGCGTCGCCGCGAGTAGCGCGAGCGCGGCGAGCGCAATCTTCATCGCCGCCATAGGAGCCGCGCCTTGCCGACAATATCGCCGGCCTCGCTCACGCCGAAATAACGCCCGTCAAAGGACGCCGAGCTGTTCGCCATCAACAGGAAATACTCCCCCGGTCCAAGTGTGGCGCAGCCCGACCACCACGGCATCGGCCGACCGGCGCCGTCGCGATCGAGCCGCCGCGCGACAAGCCGCCCATTGACCATCACGCGCGCGCGCGCGGCGCAGACCTCATCGCCCGCCGCGGCGGCAACGCGCTTCACCAATGGAACATTCGCCGGAAGATAATGGCGGCGCGCCGCGAACAACCGGAACTCGACCGGCACCTGCGCAATCACCATGTCGCCGCGTGCGAGCGGCGCGGCATCGCCGACCGCATAGAGGCCGACCGGCGCGCTGGCGCTGGCGTTCCACACCAGCCACGGGCGGGGCTCGATCAGCAAGGTCGAGACAAGCGCCCCCGCAAGACCGCCGAGCGCGATGCTCCAGCCGAGCAAATGTTTCGGGTGGATGGGCCGCGGAGGCGCCCCCGCCGCCTGGCCTATGGCCGCGCGATCAGTCACGACCGATTCCCGTATCGGCAGTGCCGCGCGACCAGCTTTCGAGGTCGTCCGGATGATAATAGATCAGTCGGCCGTGGCGGCGGAAGCGCGGCCCTTTGCCGCTGGCGCGTAGCTTTTGCAGCTTGCGCCAACCGATGCCGAGATAATGGGCGGCCTGCGCCGTATTGAGATAGGGACGGCCTGACGGCCCCAGGCGATTGGCATCGGTCGACATCGTGTCCGCGCTCCTGCAATTTTGCTCGGCGCGGGGCCTATCGCGGCAGGACGGGCAGGCAGAGGCCCGCAATCGGCGCCTCTCATTTTCGGGCCAGGCCATGAAAATGCGCGTGCCGCATATATTCCGCACCGCCGCGTGATTATATTCTATGGAGTTGCGGGCCGATTGGCCGTGGTCATGCGACCATGAATTGCCGCGGCCGACAGATTCTTGCAGACAATTTGAAGGAGCTGCGCGACCTCCACGCGATGACGCAGGAGGATTTGGCGGGCGCGGCGCAGATCGACCGCAGTTCCATCAGCATGATCGAGCGTGGGAAATTTGCGGCATCGATCGACATGATCGAAAAGATCGCCGCTGCCTTTCAGGTCCGGATCGACGAAATGCTCCAACCGGGCCTCGCCGAGAAATCGCGCAAGCGCCTCGGCAAATAGCCGGCTCAGGGATCAGGGAAAGGCGCCGCTGAGCCATTCGGCGGGTTTCGACATCGCCGCGCGTCGGGCCGCTTCAACGAGGCGCTGGCTGCGCCGTCGCCACGGCGCCGCATTGACCCGCCAGTTGGCGATGCCCGCGATCCCGAACAGCGCATCGGCGATGTCGCGTTGGCTGGCGCCGGCCAGAAGCGCATCGTGGACGCGCAAGACCTGACTCCACCGCCCCGCGCGCCGCTCGGCGGGAAAATAGCTGCGACGCCAGCAGCCTTCGCGCGCGAGCGCGATCAGACGGCCGAGCGCGACGAGCGCGGCCGCATCGAGCCGCGCGACATGCACGGTGAGCGCGACCGGGCCGCCGCATAGACTGCCGGAAACAATGTCGAGACGCAGCGGGCGCGCGGCGGTCCCGAACAGCCAATGCTCGCCATCCGCGCTGACGGTCAGCGTGCGCGCTTCCGAGACGCGCGAAAGGTCGAAATTGCCTCCCCCGCGTGAACAGGTGTGCGCCGTCGCGATCAGCAGATAGGGATCGACCGCCGCCGTCCATATCGGGCGGGCTGCGCGGGCGTCGACCTCGAAGGCCGGGCGGTTGCGAAGCCCGAAGGCCAGGGCGGCATTTTCCTCCCGATCGGCCTCGGCCTGATAGTCGGGGCGGCGGCGCAGCCATTCCCAGGCGAAGGCGGGACGACCGCAGGCGTCGAGCCATTCATAGGCCGACTGGTCGCGCCAGTCGGCGAGAAGCCGACCGACGGACATGATCCGTCCCGCTATCCGCCCAGGAGGCCGGCGCGGGCCGCTTCCTGCTCGGCGATATGGTCGGCGATCGCCTCGGCCTGTTCGGGCCGCAGCGCGTCGATCGCCGCAAGCCCGTCGATCACGGGATTGCCGAGCAGCACCGACGGGCATTGCCCTTCGACGTTGCCGAGGTTGGGGCGATGCTGGGCGTAACCGACCAGCGCGGCAAGGTCGGGGTCGAAGTGGCGCGCGACCTCGGGCGGATATACGAGATATTGATTCTCGAAGGCCCGCAGCCAGCCGAGACAGTAGCCGACGATCACCGCGCGCCGCACGGCATCCGAGACATTGGCGCCCGCGCCGTGGACGATCGAGCCGAGGAACAGCAGCGCCGACCCCGGCGCCATGTCGGCGACGATCGGCGCGACAACCAAGGGATCGACCCCATCGTCGCGATGGCTGCCCGGCCAGAGCCGGGTCGCGCCATTGTCGGCGGTGAAGGGATCGACGGGCCAGATGACGTTGAGCTGATATTCCATGTCGGTCTTGCCACCGCCCCACAAATCCTGATCGCGGTGCGGCACCTGCGCGAGCGCGCCGGGATGGATTTCGACGGCCTGCGTCAAGTTGAGGACGATGCGGTCGCACCACGCGCCGAGGATGGTTTCGGCGATGGTCAGGATCAGCGGATGCCGGACGAGCGCGGCGGCATGGTGCGAGCGCCGCAACAGCGCCCCGAAACGCTTGGTGCGCGCGCCATAGAAGCCGCCTTCGCAAAAGGGCGTCGCCTCGAAGCGCGGCGACAGCTCGGTCTCGAGCGCGGCGATGGCGTCGGGCGCCACGGCATTCTCGACGATGCAATATCCATCGGCGAGCAGCATCGCGGCGAGGCGGGCAGGATCGTGCGTCATATCGCTCCCCTCAAGCCAATTCGGCTGCGGCCGCCGCGATGGTGTCGGGCGCATAGATGCCGGTCGCGGCGAGCAGCGTCGGCGTGTCGGCGTCGATGTCGACCCGGAAAGCGCCGATCGAGCTGCCCTGATGGTTCCGCGCGGGGCCGAGCGGCGCGGCGCGCCAGCCCATCGCGAGGACGGTTTCGCGAAAGACGGCGGTAACAACGCCGGTCAGCACCGACACGCCCGATTGCAGCGCATGATCGACCATCGCCGAAATCAACCGATTGCGAATTGCCCGGCGCCCTTCACGCCCGAGCCGCGACGGCAGGCATAGCCGGGTGATCTCCATGACATGCGGGCCGCATGGGATCTCGCCATCGCAGAGGCCGGCGAACTGGTCTGCGAGCAAGTGCGGGTAGATCGTCGGCAGCAGCCGCATCGACCCGGCATGTCCGCCGTCGGCGTCCGCAGCGATCAGATAATGGGCATCGCTGCCGTCATATTGGTCGATTTCATATTGGCCGGCGACGACGGGGACGTCCCAGCCGAGCTGGTCGACGAATTGTTGCTTGCGGTCGCGGAACATCGACGCGGCGAGCGGATCGGCGAGCGAACAGCCGTGGCGGATAAGAATCATGACATTGGCTCCCTTGGTTGTTCACAACAAGGGAGCAGGCAGCCGGACGACTGGGGATCGTCAAAATTTATGAACCGATATCGTCGGAAGGGATGAGGCCCACGCGGCGCGCCACATGGGCCAGTTCGGTGCGGCTGCATACGCCGAACGCTTGCCGAAGATGGGCCATATGGGTTCGGACGGTCGTGGGTTTGAGGTCCATGATAAGCGCGATCTGCTCGTCCGTGCGGCCCATCGCGGCCCATTTCAAGCATTCGAGGCGGCGCGGACTGATACGCGGAATGACCGTTTCGTCGATCGGGACGGGATAGCCGTGCAGCCGCCGTGCTTCGGCAAAGGCTTCATCGGCGATCCACGCAGCCGCCCGGCACAATTCCGCGGGCGGCAGCTCGCTCGCATCGGTCGCGAAGGTGCAGCAGCCGGCGGGCTCGCCCGGCACCGAAACTGGAACCGTGAAGCCGATGCGAAGTCCGTGGTGGACGGCCTCGTTCAAAATCCGCGCCTGCTTGGGATCGGGCGGCAACTCCCGGCGCAGTTCGCGCCACGAGAAGGGGCGGTTGGTGCGCTGCGAATAGAGCAGCGCGGGATCGTGGCGATAATATCTGCGGGCAACGAAGATCTCGCCCCATTCGTCGAAATTGTGATGGAAGATGAGACGGCGACCGGGCCGGATGAACCAGGAGGCATGGACGATCGCGAGCCGGTTGAACCCGATTTCACCCGCGGCCCCCAGCGTATGGTCGAAGATTTCGGCGGCGCTTCGCGCAGCGCGCACCCGCCGTCGGTGATGCCAAATCAGCCGATTGAGCGACATGGCAGCGGACCGAAATCGCCCCGGTCATCCAGATCGACGGCGCTGATTATATTCCACAAAGCGAAGCGGATCGGTGGTCCTGCCGATCGGTTCGGGATCGCCCCTAGCGCGGCCATCCTTCATGCGCGGGCGGCGGAATCGCCACACCACGCCGTAGAGCCGCAAGGCGGCGGCGGAGGGTCGCCGCGACGGTCATCGCACACGCGTCCATAGCTTCGTCCGGCAGAAGATGGCCGCCTTGCAACCCTTCACCTCCAGCTTGCCATCGGCGCGCAGGGTCAGCGTGCCAGTCGCCGCGCCTTCGCCGGTTTCGGGATCGTAGAGCGGGCCGCCCTTCCATTCGCGGGGGCCGCCCTCGAAGCTCTGCAACACGACCAACCCTTTCAGTCGCCGGTCGCGCAGCTTGCGGTCAGGATTCTTCACGTCGCGCGTGTCAGGATTGGCCCGCAGGGGAGCGGCGTCGTTCACCTTGCCGCAGATGGCCGGGCCGCAGCGATATAGCTCGACCCGTCCCCCTTGGCTGCCGGTCGACCACAGACCGGTGATGGCGCTGCCGTTCCCCTGCGATGCCGCGGACGCCGCCCCTCCTCCGACGACCGCGACGACTGCGGCGGCGAGCGTGATGGCCGATGCGACAGTCGATTTCATCCTAAGCGAAGTCCTGTTGAAGAATGGGCCGACGGTCCCGCCGGGAAGTGGGAGCGCCGGCCCAGTTTTTCCCTCAGGGGAGAGGGAGTGCGAGAGATTGTGTTCCGGTCCAAAAAACCGGGCCGATGCTTGCCCGGGAGCAAGCGAGGCATCGGCCCAAGGTTGTTCCCCCAGTGGAGAGAGGACCTAGAATTTCTTGGCGATGCTGAACCCGATGATGCGGGGATCGAGGGTGAAGACGTTGGTGGTCAGGCCCGAGTCATCCGAGTTGAGGAAGGCATCGGTGATCGGCGTCGAATTGAAGACATTCTTCACATAGGCTTCGATCGACAGGTCGTCGGGTCCATCGACGCGCAGCGAGATGTTGAAGTTGGTCCAGTCGCGGAGGCGGTCGTAGGGGTTGAGGTTGTAGACGCGCGCCCAGCTCTTGGCCTGCCAATATCCGTCGCCGCGAACAGTGGCGCTCCAGTCCTGACCGAACGGGATCGTGTATTCGGCGCCCAAGTTCACCGTCCAGCGCGGCGAGTTGGGCAGTTCGTTGCCGGACAGGTCGGTATAGAAACCCGCGCCGCCATTGATTTCGGGGTAAGTGGCAGGATCATAAGGGGCACCCGTCTGCGGATCGACCAGTTGGTCGCCATAAGCCGCACCGAGAAATCCGCCGAGACCGCCGCACATCGTATAGTTGTAAAAGATACCACCTTGCATCTGAAGCCACTCCTCCGCCACGTGAACGGGAAGGACACAGTTAGACGGCAGTTGGACCCACGGCTTGGTCACCACATAATCGGGATTGCCGAGCGTCCGGTTCATCGGGTCGATTGACTTCATCCCCTTGCCGATGCGGGTCTTGAGATAGCCGACATTGGCGTTGAAACGCAGGCGGTCGACCGGTTCGAACATGGCCGAAAGCTCGGCGCCCCATATCTTGGCGTCGAAGTTCTCGTTGACCGCCGTACGGTCGCGAATCTGCGACACTTGGTAATTGCTATAATCATAAAAGAAGGCCCCGGCATTGAGCGTCAGCCGACCGCCCATCAGTGTGTTCTTCATCCCGATTTCAAAGGCATTGACAAACTCAGGCTCGAAAGTCTGATCATAGTTTACTGCCGTCAACTCTAATCCTGGAGCCTTATATAGGTTGATCATAGTATATAGGTCGAGTTCTGCTTGCGTCACAAGACCAGCGTCGATCAGCTGCTCGGTCTTGGCAAACCCTGGAGTCGGCGGATTGATGCCACCCGCCTTGTAGCCTCGGCTGTAAAAGGCATAGAGCAGTGTGTCGTCGGTAAAACCTAGATCCGGCTGCCAGTCGACGCCCAAGCGGCCCGTGAACTCCCCACCCTTGACGACGACATCGCCGGCGGTCGGGTGACCCGTGCCCGTAACGCCACCCGCGATCGAGTTGGGCGCAAGCAAGAGCTGACTCGGAACGAGCGTGAAGCGCTTATTGTCATGCGTATAGCGCAATCCTGCCGTCAATTTAAAATCGGGATTTATGTCATAGTATGCTTCGCCGAAAGCGGCATAGCTTTTGAGCTCGTAGGGATTCGAACTACGGAAATAATTATGCCCTTCGCCGTTGATACTTTCCACTGGGTTTGGATCGATATAGGGACAAAATGAGTTCCTAATGGGAAGTTCCATCCCGCCTGGTTGGCCAAGGGTAAACCACATGCCAATATCGCATTCGGTCTGAGTGCCGGAGCTATTGAACGGCGGCAACATCGCGATCGCCGTAAAAATGTTGCTCATCACATAATAGTCGTTTTGCGTCTTGAAATGCGTGTAGTTGCCACCGATGCTAAAATTAAAAGGGCCGTCGAAGTCGGATTGCAGCCGCACCTCCTGCGAAATCTGCCGGGATTTCGACGAAGAGATGTCGAACACGGCGAGCCGATCCGAACAACCGATCTGCGGATCGCAGAAGATTCCGCCGGGCGACATGCCTCGCCACGGGCTCGGCTGCCCATTGAAGTTCTGCACCCAGTTGGATGAATCCCGGAAAACCGGAACGGTGTTGAAGCGATTATAATCCTGAAAGCTATAGACTGAATCCCACGCCACTGCAGACTGAGAGGAGAAGGTCAGGCCGTCGATGATATCGACATCGAGATTCAGCTCTAATATGTCGGAACTTGCACGATAGCGCGGATCGCGAACCGAGGCGACTTCACGCAGGTTCCGCGATTGCATCATGCCCCCATAGGGGTCCACCAACGGGTCTACGAAGAATCCGCTGGTATCCGCAAACCCCGTGCCCGGCACCCTGTTACGGTTGTAGATGGCTTGTGCGACATTGGCCCCCGCCACATAGCCCAAACCGAAACCATTTGGCGTCCCGAAGGCGCCGTCGTCATACAGGCTTCCCGCCTTGCACCCGGTGCTGAAAAGCCCGGACCGCTGGGCGCGCATCATTTGACTCAGCGCATCGCTCGATGCGGCAGTCGACGTCGCCCCGATCATCTCCGGGCTGTCATCGCGATGGCAGAGCTGCTTGCCGGTCCGCGACCGGTTGTCGTCTTCGCGGAAGCGCTCCCAGATGAAATTACCGCGCACCAAGTCGTTCTCGAACCCCAGCGTCGCACGTAGCGAATAAAGATCGCGTCCATTGATCTGGTTCTTGGTGACGGAGTTATAGTCATAGCCGTCACGGTTCGTCATCGCTCCCGCGATGCGCAGGCCGAAGGCATCCGGGACGATCGGGATATTGAGCATTCCGACCATGCGTCGGCTGTTGAAATTGCCGACCTCCCCCTTGAGGCTGCCTTCAAACTTGTTGAGCTTCGGTTTGGCCGAGATCAGGTTGATGACGCCGCCCGTGGCATTTCGTCCGTAGAGCGTGCCCTGCGGCCCGCGCAGCACCTCGAGCCGTTCGAGGTCGAAGAACTCTTGTTCGAAAAACCGGTTGGTGATGAGGCCGCTATTGTTGAAGCTGACCGCGACGCCGGGGTCGGTCGAGGCCGAAATTGCCTTGGTCCCGATGCCGCGGATCGACACGTTATAGCTGGTGAAATTGGATTTGGAGAAGGTCAGGTTCGGCACCGCGCGCATGATGTCCGAGCCGCTTTCGATTTTCTGATCGTTCAAATCCTTCGACGACAAAGCGGTGACCGCGATCGGCACATCCTGCACCGATTCGACCCGCTTCTGCGCGGTGACGACAATTTCATTGCCGCGGTAGTCGTCACCTGCGGCCGTCGCCGCGTTTCCCGACGCGGTATCCTGCTCGATCACATAGGCGCCCTGCGCGCTGCGCCGCGCGGTCAGGCCGCTGCCGCGCAGGGCGGCGGCGAGCGCCTGATCGGGGGTTAGTGCGCCGCGAACGGCGGGGGCGCTGTGGCCGCGCACGTCGCCGGGCTGGAACACAACCTCGCTGCCGGTCTGGCGTCCGATCTGGGTCAGCGTTTCGGCGAGCGCCTGCGCCGGAATGTCGAGTTGCTTCGCCTCGGCCGCCTGCGCCTGCGCCGGGCTGGCCATCGTCACCGCGACCGCGGCGACCCCCAGATACATCGCCGCCTTGAACGAAATTGCGGTGCGTGTTGCGGATTTCATGCTTGCCCCTCCCATGTGATGCCATTGCGCCGTTAGCGGCGTCGAACATCAGAACGTGGCCCACGCAAAAACCCTTCACCCCAAGGGCCAGACTATGGCGCAATCAGCGCCAAAATTTAGCCATGACGTAGCGTCAAACTCGCATGAAAAAAATTTAATCGCAGCCCGGTTTAGTGGGGGCGGAAGTCTTTTCCGCGCCAATGCTAGCGGCCAGTGGTGCTCAATTCGACGCCGCCGTCGGCAAGGTCGCGCTGCTGAACGGGCAGTAATTCCCCGACAATCGCCGCGAAGCGTTCGGGGTTGCCGGTGCGGAACACGCCGCTGACACGCAGATTGCCGGTCGCGGCATCGCCCAGGATGATCTGCTTGCTCGAATAACGGTTCATTTCGGCCACGGCCTCGGCAAGCGATGAATCCTTGAACTCGACAAAGCCCTCGCGCCAGCGGAGCGCCTGAGCGACGTCCACCTTTTCCACGACGGGCTTCGCGCCCTCGGTCGTCACCAGCCGTTGGCCGGGGGCGAGGACGACCGGCACCATGACGGCCGAGGGTTCGCGCGGGCTATCGTCGGCGTCGTCAACGACGACCTTGCCCTCGACCAGCGTGATCTTCATGCGGCTGGCGTCGAGCCGGACCGCGAACACCGTGCCCAGCGCCGTGACCTGATTGGCGCCCGCGCGAACGACGAATGGCCGGTTCGGGTCTTTGGCGACCGCGAACAACGCCTGTCCCCTCAGCAGCCGGACAATCCGGCGTTCCGCGACATAGCCAACGCGAATGGCGCTGTCGGTGTCGAGCGTGACGGCGGTTCCGTCCGCCAGTTGCACGGTGCGGCGCTCGCCCTTGGCGGTGGCGAACTCGCCCTCGTCGGGCAAATCGGACGCGGCACTGGCGGCTGGCGCGGATTTGGCCGCGACCTGCGGCGCATCGCCCTGCGGTCCGAACGACAGCAGGCCGGTGCCGAGCGCGATAGCGGCCAGCAGCGAGGCCGCGACCCCGACGCCGACCCCGGCCCACAAGCCGCGCCTCGGCTTCGGCCGAATGGCGAGCGCGGAGGCGCGCATCGCGTCCATCACCGGGTCGCTCGGCGGGTTCTCGTAAAGCCCCCAGGCCGCTTCGGCGCGTTCATAGGCGGCGAGGTTCGTGGGCGATTCCGCTTTCCATTCGTCGAACGCGGCCTGATCGGCGGCGCTGAGCGGGCCGTCCTCGACGCGCACGATCCACGCGGCGGCGGCTTCGTCGGGCGTCATGCCGCGAACCGACAAGGGGCGGGGCTGGTTCATGGCTGGCAGTCAGTCCTTCGCGTCGGATTCGGCTTCGAGCGCCGCGACGCGCTCCTTGAGCAAGAAGCGGAACAAAGGATTGTCGTAAGGGCGCATCTCATCTTTCACAATGTTGATCATCCTGACATTTTCCGGGCTGTCCGCTTTCCATAGCTCGAACGCTTCCAGATCTTCCGGGCTGGGCGGATCGTCCGGAAACCCGACACGGTTGAACCAGGCGGCGGCGGCCTCCAGGCGCGCGCGCTGCTCCCAGGTCGGGCCGGGCTTTCGCGTCATTGCTCGGCGCCGCTTCGTTGCATGACGTGCCAGACAGCGACCCGCATGTGCCGCTCGACGGAGGATACGGAGATGCGAAGTCGGGCCGCCACGTCCTTCACCTTCATTCCCTCCACGCGCCTGAGCAAGAATACCGCCCGCGTTTCCTCGGGCAATTCGAGCAGCATCGCAGAGGTCAACTCAAGCTGCTGCCGATATATAAGAACGTGCTCCGGCGAAAAATCCTTCTCCCCATGTCGATTTTGATCGAATGGTTCGTAAAGATGATCGCGGCGAGTAATCTTCTTTCGCAAATGATCGGTCAGAACGCTGCTTGCCGTCTCGAACACATAGGCGCTGAGATTCTGGCGTTCCAATTCGGAAGCACTGCCGCGCTTGATCAGGCGGACGAACACGTCCTGCACCATGTCCTCAAGGTCGCAACGGTCGCTTGTCCGGCGTCCAAAATAGGTCAGCAACGACCGCCGAAACTTGCGGTCGAGGCGTTCCAGAACGGCCCTGTCCTCGGCGCTATATTCGTTTTGTCGATGCCGTTTCATCATGTCCCTCACCCTCGCGCGCGAGGATGATTCACAATTCAAGCGGGCGCAAGACGGGTTGTTCCCACACAAAAGAACCAGCCCTCCTCCCGCGAATCTCACACGAGAATCTCGATCTGCGACCGCATTTCCGGATGCGTAGAGTGCCGGTTACCATAGACGCCCACATGCCACGATACCGCCGATTTCGGTCATGTGCAGGCTGCCGTCCCCCCACTCATCGGACATAATTCGAATATTCTCGAAGTATCGATTGACGTCGGCGTTGCTTCTGATATTTCGATTTACCTAGAAGGATCGAATGAACATGTCTGACATCAATCCGCAGGTCTGGGCGGTGGATGCGCTCGGCGCGCTCGCTCACGAAACCCGGCTGGCCGTGTTCCGCATGCTGGTGACTGCCGGTCCCGAAGGGCTCATGGCGGGAATCATCGCAGAGCGAGCCGATGTTCCGCCGTCGACCATGTCGCATCATCTTGCCACGCTCGAACGCGCCGGCCTCGTTCAGTCCGAACGCGAGAGCCGCTCGATCCACTATCGCGCCGATTACGACGGCATGGGCCGCCTTATCACCTTCCTGATGAAGGATTGCTGCCAGGGCGCGCCCGATATGTGCGCCGATATTTTCGCCAACATCTCCTGCAACGGCTGAGAGACGACATGACCGACCAACCCTATAACGTGCTCTTTCTATGCACGGGCAACAGCGCGCGCTCGATCCTCGGCGAGGCGCTGCTGAACCGCATGGGTGACGGCCGATTCCGTGCCTATAGCGCCGGCAGCTTCCCCAAGGGCGAC
>Ga0180219_1000625_pt1 | contig 27086 bp, 23 predicted proteins | sample eDN3rd30CBELigMG_FD_151338 | JGI IMG/M metagenome (GOLD analysis project Ga0180219, IMG submission 151338) | Enriched Miracle-Growth compost microbial communities from Emeryville, California, USA - eDNA 3rd pass 30_C BE-Lig MG (version 2)... ... | reverse complement strand
CGTCACCCCCGCAAAGCTCAGCGTCCGCGGTGCCCGCGTCCACAACCTGAAGGACGTCGACCTCGACCTCCCGCGCGATTCGCTCGTCGTGTTCACCGGCCTCTCCGGCTCGGGAAAGTCGAGCCTCGCCTTCGACACGATCTTCGCCGAGGGGCAGCGCCGCTATGTCGAATCGCTGAGCTCCTATGCACGTCAGTTCCTGGGCCAGGTCGATCGACCGGACGTCGACTTCATCGAGGGATTGTCGCCCGCGGTGAGCATCGACCAGAAGTCCACGAACCGCAACCCGCGCTCGACGGTCGGCACGATCACCGAGATCCACGACTACATGCGCCTGCTGTGGGCGCGCATCGGCATCCCGCACTGCCCGGAGTGCGGTGAGGTGATCCAGCGGCAGACGGTGCAGCAGATCGCCGATCAGCTCATGGAGCTGCCCGAGCGCACGCGTTACCAGATCGTCGCTCCCGTCGTCACGCAGAAGAAGGGCGAGTTCGTCGACCTCTTCAAGGAGCTCTCCGCGAAGGGTTATGCGCGCGCGGTCGTCGACGGCGAGCTGGTGCAGCTGGCCGAACCGCCGACGCTGAAGAAGAGCTACAAGCACGACATCGCGGTCGTCGTCGACCGTCTCGTCGCCAGCGACGACATCCTCGGGCGCGTGACCGACTCCGTCGAGACCGCGCTGAACCTGGCCGGCGGGATCATCCAGGTCAACCTCGTCGACGAAGAGGGGGATGCCGCATGGCAGAGCTTCAGTGAGAAGCTCGCCTGCCCCAACGGGCACCCGCTGCAGCTGACCGAGATCGAGCCGCGCACGTTCTCCTTCAACGCCCCGTTCGGCGCCTGCCCGGCCTGTTCCGGCCTGGGCACCCGCATGTCGGTGGACGTGGATCTCATGCTCGGCGACGAGGAGCTCTCCATCAACGAGGGCGTCATCATCCCCTGGACGACGCAGGGCAAGGGGCTGTACCAGTACTACGAGCGCCTGCTCGCCGGCCTGGCGGACGACCTCGACTTCTCGCTGGACACCCCGTGGAAGGACCTGCCCGAGCGCGTGCAGGACGCTGTGCTCCGTGGCGAGAACTTCAAGGTCACCGTCAAGTGGCGCAACCGGTATGGACGCGAGATGCGGTACACCTCCGGGTTCGAGGGCGTCGTGCCGTACATCGAGCGGCAGTACACGCAGGCCGAGTCCGACACGCAGCGTCAGCGCTGGGCGGAGTACCTGCGCGAGGTCCCATGCCCCGTCTGCGATGGTGCGCGCCTCAAGCCCGAAGTGCTCGCGGTGCTCGTGCACGGTCACTCCATCGCCGACGCCTCGCGGCTCAGCCTCGGCCAGGCGCAGGAGTACTTCGCGAACCTGGTGCTCACCGATCGCGAGGCCAAGATCGCCGCGGCCGTGCTGCGCGAGATCCGCGCGCGCCTCGACTTCCTGATCCAGGTCGGGCTGAACTACCTCAGCCTGAGCCGCTCGGCGGGCTCGCTCTCCGGCGGCGAGGCGCAGCGCATCCGGCTCGCCACGCAGATCGGCTCGGGCCTGACCGGCGTGCTGTACGTGCTGGACGAGCCGTCGATCGGCCTGCACCAGCGCGACAACCGCCGGCTCATCGAGACTCTCGTGCGGCTGAAGAGCCTCGGCAACACGCTCATCGTCGTCGAGCACGACGAGGAGACCATCCACGCCGCCGACTGGGTCGTCGACATCGGTCCTCGCGCCGGCGTGCACGGCGGCGAGGTCGTCCACTCCGGACCGCTCGCGTCGCTCCTGGAGGAGGAGCGCTCGCTCACCGGCGAGTACCTCAGCGGACGCCGCGCCATTGCGACCCCCACCAAGCGGCGCAAGATCGACAAGAAGCGCATGGTCACCGTCGTCGGCGCCCGCGAGAACAACCTCAAGAACGTCACGGTCGACTTCCCGCTCGGCGTGCTCACCGCCGTCACCGGGGTGAGTGGCTCGGGCAAGTCGTCGCTGGTCAACGGCATCCTCTACGAAGTGCTCGCCACCCGTCTCAACGGCGCCCGCCGCGTGGCCGGCAAGCACACCCGCGTCACCGGCCTCGACAACCTCGACAAGGTCGTGCACGTCGACCAGGCGCCCATCGGCCGCACGCCGCGCTCGAACCCCGCCACCTACACGGGGGTGTTCGACCGCGTCCGCACTCTGTTCAGCGAGACGCCGGAGGCCAAGGCGCGCGGCTATCAGCCGGGACGGTTCAGCTTCAACGTCAAGGGCGGTCGCTGCGAGGCGTGCTCGGGCGACGGAACGATCAAGATCGAGATGAACTTCCTGCCCGACGTGTACGTCGACTGCGAGGTGTGCCATGGCAAGCGGTACAACCGCGACACGCTCGCCGTGCACTACAAGGGCAAGAACATCGCCGAGGTCCTGGACATGCCGATCGCCGAGGCGGCCGAGTTCTTCGAGCCGATCCAGGCGATCCATCGGTACCTGAAGACGCTCGTCGACGTCGGCCTCGGCTACGTGCGTCTCGGTCAGTCGGCGACCACGCTCTCCGGTGGCGAGGCGCAGCGCGTCAAGCTCGCCACGGAGCTGCAGCGCCGCTCCAACGGACGCAGCATCTACGTGCTGGATGAGCCGACCACCGGTCTGCACTTCGAGGACGTCGCCCGGCTACTCGAAGTGCTGAACGGCCTCGTCGACAAGGGCAACAGCGTGATCGTGATCGAGCACAACCTCGACGTCATCAAGTCCGCCGACTGGATCATCGACCTCGGACCCGAGGGCGGCGCCGGCGGCGGCGAGATCATCGCGATCGGAACGCCGGAGCAGGTTGCGCGGGTCGAGGGCAGCCACACCGGACAGTTCCTGGGCGACGTCCTTCGACAGGCTCAGGAACCGGTGAAGCGGGGCAAGGAGCCGGTGAAGCGGGCTCAGGAACCGGTCGCGCGCAAGGCCGGCTGAGATGGCGTCCGCGCTGCCCTACAAGCCGAAGCAGGGGGAGATCCCCACCCAGCCCGGTGTGTACCGCTTCCGTGACGCGGACGGGCGCATCCTGTACGTCGGCAAGGCCAAGAACCTCCGTGCCCGGCTGTCGAACTACTTCGCTCCGCTGCACACCTTGCACGAGCGCACCCGCCGCATGGTCACCACGGCCGCCTCGGTGGAGTGGACCGTCGTCGCCAGCGATGTCGAGTCGCTTCAGCTCGAGTACATGTGGATCCAGGAGTTCTCGCCGCCGTTCAACGTGCGGTACAAGGACGACAAGTCCTACCCGTACATGGCGATCACGCTCGCCGACGAGGCGCCGCGGGTCATCGTGACGCGCAATCGGCGCATCCCGGGAGCGAAGTACTTCGGGCCGTATCCCAAGGTGTGGGCGGTGCACGACACGATCGATCTGATGATCAAGGTGTTCCCGATCCGCACCTGTAGCGACGCGTCGTACAAGAAGGCCATGGCGACCGGGCGCCCGTGCTTCCCCGGCCAGATCGGACGCTGCGGCGGTCCGTGCTCGATGACCGTCACGATCGAGGAGCACCGCGCGATCGTCGACGACTTCATCGCCTTCATGTCCGGCGGCGACCAGCGCTTCACGCGGGAGCTGACCCGCCGCATGCGGGAGGCGTCGGCGGCGATGGACTACGAGGCCGCCGCGCACTACCGCGACCAGTTGCGCTCGATCGACGCGGTGCTCAGCCGCAGCGCCCTGGTGCTGGCCGAGGACACGGATGCCGACCTGTTCGGCATCGCTGAGGACGAGCTGTCCGCCGCGGTGCAGCACTTCATCGTCCGCGGCGGCCGCGTGCGCGGCGTGCGCGCGACGACGCTCGACAAGGAGCTCGACATCTCCGGTCCCGAGCTCGTGGACCAGATCCTGCAGCGGACCTACGGTGACGCCGCACCCGCCGACATCCCGCGTCAGGTGCTGGTGCCGGCCATGCCGGAGGATGCCGCAGAACTCGAGGAGTGGCTGCAGACGCGGCGCGGCAAGCGGGTGACCGTGCAGGTCGCGCAGCGCGGGCGCAAGGCCGACCTCATGGGAACGGCGACGCTCAACGCGAAGCAGGCACTGATGCTGCACAAGACGCGGCGCACCTCGGACTACACCGCACGCACGCAGGCGCTGACCGACCTGCAGGAGGCGCTCGGCATGGACGAGGCGCCGCTGCGCATCGAGTGCTACGACGTCTCGCACCTGTCCGGCACGAACGTCGTCGCGTCGATGGTGGTGTTCGAGGACGGGCTGCCGCGCAAGGACCAGTACCGCTCGTTCAGCGTCGCCGAGACCACCGATGACACCGACTCGCTCTACCAGGTGCTCACCCGGCGGCTGGCGCGCGTCGATGAGCCTGCGACCGACCCGGCCCCCGATATCGACCCCGCGGGGGGCGCGGGCGCCGATGACGAGCCCGTCGTCATGACCCGCGCGAAGCCTCGTTTCGCGTACCGCCCGCAGCTGCTCGTGGTCGACGGCGGTCAGCCGCAGGTCGAGGCCGCCGCGCGGGCGCTGGCCGACAGCGGCCAGACCGGCATCGCGCTGTGCGGCATCGCCAAGCGGCTGGAGGAGGTGTGGCTGCCGGGGGAGGAGTACCCGGTGATCCTGCCGCGTACCTCCGAGGCGCTCTACCTCCTGCAGCGGCTGCGTGACGAGGCGCACCGCTTCGCGATCACGCACCAGCGCAAGCGGCGCAAGCGGGACATCACCTCCGTGCTCAGCGAGGTGCCTGGCCTCGGCGAGGCGCGCATCAAGGCTCTCCTGAAGCATTTCGGCTCGGTGGCACGGCTGAAGCAGGCGAGCCCCGAGGAGATCGCAGAGCTGCCGGGCATCGGGCCGAAGCTGGCAGCCGGCATCCACCAGCACCTGGCCCGATAGGCTGAGTGCCGAGGGACGGGGAGGGCGTGCAGTGGCCGAGGTGCAGGCAGCCGGCGAGGTGCTGATCGTGACAGGCATGTCGGGCGCGGGGCGCACGACGGCCGCCAATGCGCTCGAAGACCTGGACTGGTACGTCGTCGACAACCTTCCGCCGCAGATGCTCCGTCCGCTGCTCGAGCTCAGCGAGCTCGCCGGGGGTGCCCTGCCGAAGGTCGCGGCCGTCGTCGACGTGCGCGGGCGCGACATGTTCCGCGACCTGCCGGCGATCACCCGTGCGCTCCGTGACGGCCGGCAGCTGCGCGTGCTGTTCCTGGACGCATCCGACGAGGTGCTGGTCCGGCGGTTCGAAGCTGTGCGCCGCCCGCATCCGCTGCAGGCCGACGGCACGATCCTCGACGGCATCCGGCGCGAGCGCGATCGGCTTGCGCCCATCCGCGAAGCCGCCGACGTCATCGTCGACACGAGCCGGCTCAACATCCACCAGCTGTCCACCCAGGTCGTCGAGCTGTTCAGCGAAGAGGGCGCGGCGCGGCACACCGTCACGGTGCTGAGCTTCGGGTTCAAGTACGGTCTCCCGCCGGATGCCGATCTCGTGGCGGACATGCGGTTCCTGCCGAACCCGTTCTGGATCCCCGAGTTGAAGGCCCACACCGGCGAAGACGAGCCGGTGCGCGAGTACGTGCTCGGTCAGGCCGGCGCCGAGGAGTTCATCGACGCCTACGCCCGCGCGCTGCAGCCGGTCATGGCGGGCTACCAGCGCGAGAACAAGCGTCACTCCGTGGTCGCCATCGGCTGCACCGGCGGCAAGCACCGGTCGGTCGTGACCGCGATCGAGATCGCGCGCCGCCTCGAGGAGCTGCCCGGTGTGGCCGTGCGCGTGAAACACCGCGACCTCGGTCGCGAGTAGGCTGGAGTGCTGTCCGTCGCCCCCCACCGACCGACCTCCCGCTCACTCCTCGAACGAAGGATCGCCGTGCCGTTGACCGCTGACGTGAAGACCGAGTTGGCAGCCGTCCGCGACCCGCGGCCGTCCGCCCGGGTCGCCGAGCTGACGGCCCTGCTGCGGTTCTCCGGGGGACTGCACTCGATCGCCGGTCGCGTCGCGGTCGAGGCGGAGCTCGAGTCGGAGATCCTCGCGCGCCGCGTGGCGCGCGACCTCGTGGAGATCTACGGCGTACGGCCCGAGCTCGCGCACGTGCAGGCGTCCGGCGGCCGCGTGGGCGGCCACTACGCCGTCCGGGTCATCGAGGGAGGCGAAACCCTGGCGCGTCAGACCGGGCTGCTCGATCAGCGTCGTCGCCCGGTGCGCGGACTGCCCAACCGCCTGACCACCGGCGCGCGGCCGGACCTGGCCGCCGTGTGGCGCGGGGCGTTCCTGGCTGCCGGTTCGCTGTCCGAGCCGGGTCGCTCTGCGGCGCTCGAGATCGCGTGCCCTGCTCCCGAGGCGGCGATGGCGCTCGTCGGCGCCGCACACCGCCTCGGCATCGCCGCCAAGGCGCGCGAGGTGCGCGGGGCGCCGCGTGTCGTCGTGCGGGACGGGGAGGCGATCCGGGCCGCGCTGGCAGAGATGGGCGCGGCGCGCACCGCGGCATCGTGGGAGGAGCTGCGTCAGCGCCGCGAGGTGCGCGCCGGCGTCAACCGGCTGGTGAACTTCGACGACGCCAACCTGCGCCGCTCGGCGCAGGCCGCCGTCGCCGCCTGCGCTCGCGTCGAGCGTGCCATGGAGATCCTGGGTGACGAGATTCCCGACCACCTGCGCGAGGCCGGCGAGCTGCGCCTGGCGCACCGCGACGCGAGCCTGGATGAGCTGGGCCACCACGCCGACCCGCCGCTGACGAAGGATGCCGTCGCCGGCCGCATCCGCCGCCTGCTCGCGATGGCCGACAAGAAGGCCGCGACGGACGGCCTCCCCGACACGGAGTCGGCCGTCCCCGCGGGTCTCGACGTCTGACGCATGTAACGAACCGCCTTTCGGGAAGCAACCCCCTTCCTCCCGCGTTGCGCCTCAATAGGATGGGAATGTCCCCTCGCCGCGTTCGGCGCGGCGCTCGACAGGAAGAAGAGAACATGGCGAAGTACACGCTCCCGGAGCTCCCCTACGACTATGCAGCGCTCGAGCCGCACATCAGCGGCAAGATCATGGAGCTGCACCACTCGAAGCATCACCAGGCGTACGTGACCGGGGCGAACACCGCGCTGGAGCAGCTCGCCGAGGCCCGTGAGTCGGGCAACCTGGCAAACGTCAACAAGCTCGAGAAGGACCTCGCGTTCAACCTCGGCGGCCACGTCAACCACTCCATCTTCTGGACCAACCTGTCCCCGAACGGCGGCGGGCAGCCCGAGGGCGAGCTCAAGGCAGCGATCGACGAGTTCTTCGGCGGCTTCGACAAGTTCCAGGCGCACTTCACCGCCGCGGCCACCGGCATCCAGGGTTCGGGCTGGGCGGTCCTCAGCTGGGACCCGATCGGCGAGCAGCTGATCATCCAGCAGCTGTTCGACCAGCAGTCCAACACCGCCCAGGGAACCGTGCCGATCTTCCAGCTCGACATGTGGGAGCACGCCTTCTACCTGGACTACCTCAACGTCAAGGCGGACTACGTGAAGGCGGTCTGGAACATCGCCGACTGGCAGAACGTCGCGCAGCGCTTTGACACGGCTCGTGAGAAGACGGCAGGCCTGCTGGTACTGTCATGATCGTGGTGGCCGCTCTTCACGGGGCGGCCGCCCAGGACGCCGTTGTCCACAGCCGCAAGTAACGCGCATTCGCGCACGACACATTCAGGAGATCTTCCGTGACTGTCAAGATCGGAATCAACGGCTTCGGCCGCATCGGACGCAACTTCCTCCGCGCGGCGCTCGCGCAGGGTGCAGACCTCGACATCGTCGCGGTCAACGACCTCACCGACAACAAGACTCTTGCGCACCTGCTCAAGTACGACTCGATCCTCGGCCGTCTCGACCAGGAGGTCTCGTACACCGGTGACTCGATCACGGTCGGCGACAAGACGATCAAGGTCTTCGAGGAGCGCGACCCCGCGAACCTGCCCTGGGGCGAGCTGGGCGTCGACATCGTCATCGAGTCCACGGGCCGCTTCACGAAGGCGGAGGACGCCAAGAAGCACCTCGCCGGCGGTGCGAAGAAGGTCCTGATCTCGGCTCCCGCGTCGGGCGAGGACGCCACCTTCGTCATCGGCGCCAACGAGGGCGACTACAACCCCGAGACCGACAACATCATCTCGAACGCGTCGTGCACCACCAACTGCCTGGCTCCGCTGGCGAAGGTCCTCAACGACAACTTCGGCATCGTCAAGGGCCTCATGACCACGGTTCACGCCTACACGGCAGACCAGAACCTGCAGGACGGCCCGCACAGCGACCTGCGCCGCGCCCGCGCCGCGGCCCTGAACATCGTTCCGACGTCGACCGGTGCCGCCAAGGCCATCGGCCTCGTGCTGCCGGAGCTCAAGGGCAAGCTGGACGGCTTCGCGCTGCGCGTGCCGGTGCCCACCGGTTCGGCCACCGACCTCACGGTCGAGCTGTCCCGCGAGGTCACGGTCGACGAGATCAAGGCCGCGTACAAGGCTGCCGCCGAGGGTCCCCTCAAGGGCATCCTGAAGTACACGGAGGACGAGATCGTCTCCAGCGACATCGTCACCGACGACCACTCCTGCATCTTCGACGCCGGCCTGACGCGCGTCATCGGCAACCAGGTCAAGGTCGTGGGCTGGTACGACAACGAGTGGGGCTACTCGAACCGCCTCGTCGACCTCACCGAGCTCGTCGCCGAAAAGCTCTGAGGCAGTCATGGCTCTGCGTACCCTCGACTCGCTGGGTTCGCTGGCCGGAAAGCGCATCATCGTCCGTGTTGACTTCAACGTCCCCCTGAAGGACGCACGTCTCACGGACGATGGTCGTGTCCGGGCGGCTCTTCCGACCCTCACGCACCTGCTCGACCAGGGCGCACGCGTCATCGCGTGCTCGCACCTGGGCCGCCCCGACGGGGCGCCCGATCCGAAGTACAGCCTCGCGCCCGTCGCGCAGCGCCTGTCCGAGCTGCTCGGAAAGCCGGTCGCGTTCGCGTCCGACACCGTCGGCGACTCGGCGCAGGAGGTCGCCGCGGGCCTGAAGGACGGCGAGATCGCCGTCATCGAGAACCTGCGGTTCAACCCGGGGGAGACGGCCAAGGATGCCGGGGAGCGCCGCGCGTTCGCCGAGCAGCTCGCCGGCTTCGCCGACGCGATGGTGTCCGACGGCTTCGGCGTCGTGCACCGCAAGCAGGCCTCGGTGTACGAGCTCGCCGAGCTCCTGCCGTCGGCGGCCGGTCTGCTGATCGAGAAGGAGGTCGACGTCCTCGACCGCCTCACCGAGAAGCCGGAGCGGCCGTACGCGGTCGTGCTGGGCGGGTCGAAGGTCAGTGACAAGCTCGGCGTCATCGAGCACCTCCTGCCGCGCGCGGACAAGATCCTCGTCGGCGGCGGCATGCTGTTCACCTTCCTCGCCGCACAGGGCCACAAGGTCGGCAAGAGCCTGCTCGAGCAGGACCAGATCGAGACCGTCAAGGGCTACATCGCGACGGCTGCCGAGCGCGGCGTCGAGCTGATCCTTCCGGTCGACGCGGTCATGGCATCCGGCTTCGCCGCCGACGCCGACCATGTCGTCGCTGCGGCGGACGCGCTCGAGGACACCCCGTTCGGCGCGGACGGCATGGGGCTGGACATCGGTCCGGCCACGGCGGAGCAGTTCGCCGCGGCGATCCGCAGCTCGAAGACCGTGTTCTGGAACGGCCCCATGGGCGTGTTCGAGATGTCGGCCTTCGCCGCGGGCACGAAGGTGGTCGCGCAGGCGCTGACCGAGGTCGACGGCCTGTCGGTCGTCGGCGGTGGCGACTCGGCCGCGGCCGTGCGTCAGCTCGGCTTCTCCGACGACCAGTTCGGTCACATCTCGACCGGCGGCGGCGCGAGCCTGGAGTTCCTGGAGGGCAAGAAGCTCCCCGGGCTGGAGATCCTCGGATGGGAGAGCTGATGGCGCGCACACCGCTCATCGCCGGCAACTGGAAGATGAACCTCGACCACCTGCAGGCGGTCGCGTTCGTACAGAAGCTGCATTGGACACTCAAGGAGGCCAAGCACGAGGACGGCTCGGTGGAGGTCGCGGTCTTCCCGCCGTTCACCGACATCCGCACGGTGCAGACGCTGCTGGATGCCGACAAGATCCCGTTCGCCCTCGGCGCGCAGGATGTGTCCACGAAGGATGCGGGTGCCTACACCGGTGAGGTCTCCGGCGCCTTCCTGAGCAAGCTCGACTGCCGGTATGTGATCATCGGTCATTCCGAGCGACGCGAGTACCACCAGGAGAGCGACCAGATCGTCGCCGAGAAGGTGCAGGCCGCGCTGCGGCACGGACTGGTTCCGGTGATCTGCGTCGGTGAGACGCTGGAGCAGCGCGAGGAGTCGGGGCCCACCGCGGTCTCGGTCGCACAGCTGCAGGCCGCACTGGCCGGCGTCCCCGCCGATGCCGACATCGTCGTGGCGTACGAGCCGGTCTGGGCGATCGGTACCGGTCAGGTGGCGTCGCCCGAGCAGGCGCAGGAGGTCTGCGCCGCGCTGCGGCAGGTGCTCGGCGAGGTGCTCGGCGCGGACGCCGCCGAGCGCACCCGCGTGCTCTACGGCGGATCGGTCAAGTCGGGCAACATCGCAAGCTTCATGCGCGAGCCCGATGTGGACGGTGCCCTGGTGGGCGGAGCGAGCCTCGTCGCCGATGAGTTCGCCGCCATTGTCCGCTACCAGAAGCACGTCGGCGTCTGACACGTTTCGTCTCTGCGAATCGTCGCTGCTGTCGACTCGCTGCGCTCGCTCAACGACCGGACCGGTGGTATCGGCCGGTCGTTGAGCGGGTCGCCGGGTGAATGCAGCGAGCGAGACGAAACGCGACCGGTATACTCGACGTTTGTGCGCTCCGGAAGCGGGCGCCGCGAAAGGCTTTCAACGACTGTGGACATCCTCGAGCTCGTGCTGCAGGTGCTGCTGGGCATCACCAGCCTCCTGCTGACCCTCCTCATCCTTCTCCACAAGGGCCGCGGTGGCGGCCTGTCCGATATGTTCGGCGGCGGCATGAGTTCCGCCATGGGCTCGTCGGGCCTGGCCGAGCGCAACCTCAACCGCTTCACCGTAGTGCTGGCGCTCGTCTGGTTCGTCGCCATCATCGCACTCGGTCTCATCACGAAGTTCCAGGGGATCTGATGGCTACCGGAGGAAACGCTATCCGCGGCACGCGTGTCGGCGCGGGCCCCATGGGCGAGCAGGATCACGGCCACCACGCCGACCGCGTCGCCGTGTCGTACTGGGACGCCCTCGGCAACGAGACGGTGCGCTACTTCGCCGCCGGCATCGCCGAGGAGGAGATCCCGGAGACCATCGACTCGCCGCACTCCGGCCTGCCCGCCGGACGCGACAAGGCGAACCCGCCGGCGGTCGCCAAGCCCGAGCCGTACAAGACGCACCTCGCCTACGTGAAGGAGCGTCGCACCGACGAGGAAGCCGATCAGCTCCTCGACGACGCCCTCACGCAGCTGCGCGAGCGGCGCGGACAGGCGTAACGCCGCACGAACACGAAAAGGGGGATGCCGTCCGGCATCCCCCTTTCTTCGTCGTGCGGCGCGCGCATCGATCCGATCCGCGTCAGAACTCCTGGTCGATCAACTCCGCGGGAACCTTCTCCGACGCGGCCTCGTCGACGAAGAAGACCGTGCGCTTGCGGCCCTTGGCGCCGGCAGCCGGAGCGAAGTCGTAGCTTGCGCCCGCGAGGGCCAGGCCCAGTGCGGCCGCCTTGTCGGTGCCGGAGACGACCAGCCACACGCAGCGCGACGAGTTGATCACCGGACGCGTGAGCGTGAGTCGTTCGGCGGGCGGCTTGGGCGACTCCCGCACCGGCAGCACCGTGCGATCGGTGACTTGGATCTCCTGCCGGTCGGGGAACAGCGAGGCGATGTGCGCGTCCGGCCCCATGCCCAGGAAGCAGACGAAGAACCGTGGCCAGGCCTGGTCTCCGTCCGCGAAGCGGGCCAGCTCCGCCGCGTAGGCTGCGGCGGCGGCATCCAGATCGATGCCGTCGTCCGACGCCGCCATCGCATGGATGTTCTCAGCCGGCACGTCGATCCGGTCGAGCAGGGCGCGACGCGCTCCGAGCTCGTTGCGCTCCTCGCTGTCGCGCGGCACGAACCGCTCGTCACCCCACCAGAAGTGCACCGCCGACCAGTCCACGTCGGCGCGGTCGGAGCGCTCACCCGCCGCTCGCAGCACCGCCGTGCCGATCGCGCCGCCGGTGAGGACGAGATGGGTCGTCTTCCCCGCGGCCGAGCGCTTGACCAGTCGCTGCAGCAGTCGCGCGGCGACCGCGTCGGCCAGCGCCTGCGGATCAGGGCTGACGACGACGCTCTTCTCGGTCCAGAACTCGGCCATGTGGAACTCCTAGGACGACGGTGTCTGATGCGGCCCGAGCAATTTCCAGCCTTCTCCGACGACTCGACCATACAGGACGTCCGGATCGAGGCGACGCAGCTCCTCGGCGAGACACTCGCGCAGTGTGCGACGCGGCAGCACGATGTCGTGCGCCGGCTGACCCGGCTGAGTGAGCGTGGCGTCGATATCGTTGCTGCGCTCCAGCGTGATGTCCCCCGACGCGCGCGTCAGCCGCACCTTCTGGATGCCGTGCGTCCACTCCTCCTCGGGGGCGTAGCGCCAGAGCACCGGTACGTCCAGTTTCAGACGCAGCCATGCGGCGAGCAGCCCGGTGGACGGGGAGCTGCTCGCGCCGACGACCTCGACAGCCGTCACGGGCTCGTAGGGGGGCTGGTCGAGCACGGCGGCGAGCTGCTCGCGCCAGTGCGTGAGGCGCGTCCAGGCCAGGTCCGTGTCGCCCGGCGCGTAGGTGGCACCGAGCTTGTTCAGCCGGCCGTTCTCGTACGGCTTCGTCGACGCGTCGGTGATGCGCCGCTGGGCGATCTTGCCGATCGGGTCGGACGCCGGGCGCGCCGGCGGGAAGTCCGGCCACCACGCGACGACGGGAGCGTCGGGCAGCAGCAGCCCGGTCACGAGGCTCTCCTGGTTGCCTGCCGCATCGCCGGTGGCGCGCAGCACGACGACCTCGCTGGCTCCGGCATCCCCTCCGACGCGGATCTGCGCATCGAGCTTCGCCTCACCCGGACCCTGGTCGATCACCACGATGACGCGCATCGGGTGCTCGCGGGACGCGTCGTTGGCGGCCTCGATGGCCTCCTCCTCGAGTCCGTGGGTGGTGGCGATCACGAGGGTCAGCACGCGGCCCAGCGCCACGGCGCCGCCCTCTTCGCGAACCTTCACGAGGGAACGGGCGATCTTCGACACGGTGGTGTCGGGCAGGTCGACGATCACGGGCGCCTCCAGACGCGGCCGTCACGGGCCAGGAGTTCATCAGCGGACGGGGGACCCCAGGAACCGGGGGAGTACTGCTCGAGCGGGCCGCCCTGCGCCTCCCAGAACTCCTCGACCGGGTCGAGGATCTTCCAGGACAGCTCGACTTCCTCGTGCCGCGGGAACAGCGGCGGATCGCCGAGCAGCACGTCCAGGATGAGCCGCTCGTAGGCCTCGGGGCTGGACTCGGTGAACGCGTGGCCGTAGCCGAAGTCCATCGTGACGTCGCGCACCTCGGTGGCGGCGCCCGGCACCTTCGAACCGAAGCGGATGGTGACGCCCTCGTCCGGCTGCACGCGGATCACGAGCGCGTTCTGGCCGAGCTCGGCGGTCTGGTTGCGCAGGAACAGGTGCTGCGGGGCCCGCTTGAACACCACCGCGATCTCGGTCACGCGGCGGCCCAGTCGCTTGCCGGCCCGCAGGTAGAACGGCACGCCGGCCCAGCGTCGCGTCGCGATCTCGAGCTTGAGAGCGGCGTACGTCTCCGTCGTGGAGTCGGACTTCATACCGTCCTCGTCGAGGAAGCCGGTGACCTTCTCGCCGCCCTGCCAGCCGCCCGCATACTGTCCACGCGCGGTCGCGGTGGACAGATCCCGAGGGAGCGTGACGGCCGCGAGGACCTTCTCCTTCTCCGCGCGCAGGTGCTGCGCGTCGAGGGAGATCGGCTCCTCCATCGCGGTGAGCGCGAGCAGCTGCAGCAGGTGGTTCTGGATGACGTCACGCGCTGCGCCGATGCCGTCGTAGTACCCGGCACGCCCGCCGACGCCGATGTCCTCGGCCATCGTGATCTGCACGTGGTCGACGTAGTTCGCGTTCCAGATCGGCTCGTACAGCTCGTTCGCGAACCGCAGCGCCAGGATGTTCTGGACCGTCTCCTTGCCGAGGTAGTGGTCGATGCGGAAGATCGAGTCGGCCGGGAAGGCCAGCTCGAGCACCTCGTTCAGCTCCCGCGCGGTCTGCAGGTCGCTGCCGAACGGCTTCTCGATGACCACACGGCGCCAGCTGTCGGCATCCGGGCGCTCGTCGACCAGGCCCGAATCCTTCAGCTGCTTCGTGACGATCGGGAAGTCGCGCGGCGGAATCGACAGGTAGAACGCGTGGTTGCCCATCGTGCCGCGCTCCGCGTCGAGCTTCTCGACGGTCTCGCGCAGGCGACGGAACGCGTCGGCGTCACCGAACTCGCCGGAGACGAAGCGGATGCCCTGCAGCAGCTGCTTCCAGGTCTCCTCGCGGAACGGCGTGCGGGCGTGCTCGCGCACGGCTTCGTAGACGACCTGGGCGAAGTCCTGGTCGGCCCAATCGCGCCGGGCGAAGCCGACCAGCGCGAAGCCGGGGGGCAGCAGTCCTCGGTTGGCGAGGTCGTACACGGCGGGCATGAGCTTCTTGCGGGACAGATCGCCGGTGACACCGAAGATCACGAGGGCGCTGGGCCCCGCGATCCGGTTCAGGCGTCGGTCATCGTTGTCGCGCAGCGGATTGTGGCCGCGCGAGATCTCGACAGTCATTGTGGGGGCGTGCTCCTACTGGGCTGCTTCGAACAGCGTGAGAACCTCGACCTGGGGATCGGTCAGGGTCAGGGTCAGAACGGGGCGACCGTGCGCGGCGAGCACCTGGGCGTCGCCGGCGGCCTGCGCGGCGATGAGTTCGCCGAATGTGAACGGACGGCCGGGGATCTCCAGGTCGACATCGGTCTGGGCGAGGATCTGCAGGAAGACGCCGGTGGCCGGGCCTCCCTTGTGGTACTGCCCGGTCGAGTGCAGGAAGCGCGGACCCCAGCCGAAGGTCGTGGGCCGGCCGCTGTCGGCCGCGACGAGCTCACGGAGCCCGGCAAGCTGAGCCAGCTCCGTGCGATCGACATACGCCTGGATCGCGACGTAGCCGTTCGGCGCGAGCGTGGCCCACAGCGCCTCGAGCGTGTCGGCGAGCGTGCCGGAGGACACCAGGGCCGGATCGGTGCTGCGCACCTCGACGCCGCTCTCGGTGAACGCCGGGGCACCGTTCTGCGGCCGGGAGTCGAGCAGGCCGCGCGCGGCCTGCTTCGCCGACTCGACGTCCGGCTGGTCGAACGGGTTGATGCCCAGGAGACGACCGGCGATCGCGGTGGCATACTCCCACACGACGAACTGAGCGCCCAGCGACCCGCTGATGAGGATCTCGCCGGGGTTCTGCTCGAAGAGACGGAAGTGCTCCGCGTCGTCGACGATCCGAAGAATCTGCAGGTCGTCCGGCGTCTGGTCGACCTCGGGCGAGAGCGGCTGCAGCACGACCGGCAGGATGCCGGTGCCGCTCTTGCCGGTGGACTCGGCCACCAGCTGCTCGATCCAGTCGGGCAGTCCCGAGATATGGGTGCCGTCGCTGACGAGGCCGAGCTTGTCGCGCTTCGAGTCGCCACCGGCGATCGCGGCGGCGAGCACGAGCGCGGGATTGCGCGGGTCGTCGATCGCCACTTCCAGCAGCGTCGCCTCTGCCTCGTCGAGCAGCTCGCTCACATCCGCGCCGGCGAGCCCTGCGGGCACCAGTCCGAAGGCGGTCAGCGCCGAGTAGCGCCCGCCGACCGTGGGGTCGGCGGTGAACACGCGGAGGCCGGCCGCGCGCGCGGACTCGTCCAGGGGAGAGCCGGGGTCGGTGACCACGACGATCCGTGTGGCGGGGTCGATGCCCAGGTCCGTCCATGCGGCCTCGAACGCCCGGCGCGCCGAGTCGGTCTCGATGGTCGCGCCCGACTTGGAGGCCACGACGAGCACGGTCTGCTCCAGCCCGCCGGTCTCGGCATCCCCGTCGATCGCGGCGAGCACCTGGCTCGGTGCGGTCGAGTCGAGGATCACCAGCGGCACTCCGGCGGTCTGCGTGATCACCTCCGGCGCGAGCGACGAGCCGCCCATGCCGGCCAGCACGACGCGGGTGACACCCTGAGCGGCCAGCTCGGCGCGCAGCGCCTCAATCTCGGCCACCAGGGGCCGCGAGACCGAGACCGCCTGCACCCAGCCGAGTCGGCGCGAGGCCTCGCCCTCGGCATCCGGGCCCCACAGCCCCGCATCGCCGGCAGTGATGCCGCTGGCGACGAGGCTGTCGACGAGGCCCGGAAGCGTCTGCGCGACCACGTCTTTGACGTGGCCGGAGACGTGGATCTCGAAACTCACCGGCTGCTCTCCGGAGCGGCGCTGAGCGCGCCCTGAACGGTGGCCTGGAGGTCGTGCCACGAGACGATGAACTTCTCGACACCCTCGTCCTCCAGCACCTGGGTGACATCGTCGAAGTCGACGCCCACGGCGGCCAGCGCGTCGAACACGGCGTGCGCGTCGGCGTAGGCACCGGTCACGGTGTCGCCCGTGACGACGCCGTGGTCGAAGGTGGCCTCGAGCGTCTTCTCCGGCATCGTGTTGACGGTGCCCGCGGCGACCAGCTCGGTCACGTACATCGTGTCGGGCAGTGACGGGTCCTTGACACCGGTCGATGCCCAGAGCGGCCGCTGCACGGTGGCGCCGGCGGCGATGAGCTCGACGGCGGTCTGCTCGGCGAACTTCTGCTCGAACAGCTCGTAGGCGAGGCGCGCGTTGGCGACGCCCGCCTTGCTCTTGAGCGCCAGCGCCTCGGAGGTGCCGATCGCCGTGAGTCGCTTGTCGACCTCGGTGTCCACGCGGGACACGAAGAACGACGCGACCGAGTGGATGCCGGCGATGTCATGGCCATTGGTCTTGGCCTGGGCGATGCCGGCCAGGAACGCGTCGATGACGGCACCGTAGCGCTCCAGCGAGAAGATCAGCGTCACGTTGACCGAGATGCCCTCAGCCAGCACGGCGGTGATCGCGGGCAGGCCCGCCTTGGTCGCCGGGATCTTGATGAGCGTGTTCGGCCGGTCGACCGTCGCCCACAGCTCCTTGGCCTGCGCGACGGTGGCGTCGGTGTCGTGCGCGAGGTCGGGGGAGACCTCGATGGACACGCGCCCGTCCACGCCGCCGGTGACGTCGAAGACCGGGCGGAAGATGTCCGCGGCATCCCGCACGTCATCGGTGGTGAGGCGGAAGATCGCCTCGTCGGCGGACGCACCCGCGCCGGCGAGCTCGGCGAGCTGCACGTCGTAGGAGTCATCGGCGGTGTTGCCGATGGCCGACTGGAAGATCGTCGGGTTCGTCGTGACGCCGCTGACATTGCGCGAGGTGATCAGCTCGGCGAGATTGCCCGAGCTGATCCGCGAGCGGGACAGGTCGTCCAGCCAGATGCTGACTCCGGCGGCGGACAGGTCCTGCGTGGGTGTGGTGCTCATGCGTTCTCCTCAACGGTTGCGCGGGCCGCCTCGACGACCGCTTCGGCGGTGACGCCGAACTTCTCGAACAGGGTCTTGTAGTCGGCGGAGGCGCCGAAGTGATCGATGCCGACCGAGCGACCGGTGTCGCCCACGATCGTGCGCCACAGCGGCGTTGCGCCGGCCTCGACCGAGACTCGCGCCTTCACCTCGGCGGGCAGCACGCTCTCGCGGTACGCCTCGTCCTGCTCGGCGAACCACTCCAGCGAAGGCGCGGACACGACGCGGGCACGGATGCCCTCGGCGGCCAGCGTCTCGCGGGCGGCGACGGCGAGCTGGACCTCGGAGCCGGTGGCGACGAGGATCACGTCGGGCTGGCCGCCGGGAGCGAGATCGGGGGCATCCACGAGCACGTACGCGCCCTTGGCGACGCCGGAGGTGTCGGCGAAGCCGTCCTCACCACGGGGGAACACCGGGATGTTCTGACGCGTCAGCGCGATGCCGACCGGACCGCCGTCGCGACGCACGATCTCCAGCCATGCGGCAGAGGTCTCGTTGGCGTCGGCGGGGCGCACCACGGTGAAGTTCGGGATGAGCCGCAGCGTGGCCAGCTGCTCGATCGGCTGGTGCGTGGGACCGTCCTCGCCGAGGGCGACGGAGTCGTGGGTCCAGACGAAGATCGACGAGATGTCCATCAGCGCGGCCAGACGCACCGCGGGGCGCATGTAGTCGCTGAAGATGAGGAACGTTCCGCCGAACGGACGGGTCGGGCCGTGCAGCTTGATGCCGTTGACGATGGCGCCCATGGCGTGCTCGCGGATGCCGAAGTGGAGGACCCGGCCGTACGGGTCACCGGACCACTCGTGGGTGGACCACTGGGTCGGGATGAACGACTTCGCGCCCTTGATCGTGGTGAGGTTCGATTCCGCGAGGTCGGCCGACCCGCCCCACAGCTCCGGGAGCTGCTCGGCGAGCGCGTTGATGACCTGGCCCGATGCGGCACGGGTGGACACGTCCTTGCCCGCGGCGAAGGCCGGGACGGTGAGGTCGTCCGGCAGCTGACCGGCTTCCAGGCGGTCCAGCAGCGCCTTGCGCTCGGGGTTGGCGGCAGCCCAGGCGTCGAAATCCGCCTGCCAGGCCGCGCGCGCCTCGGCGGCACGGTCGGCGAGGGCGCGCGTGTGCGCGATGACGTCGTCGGCGACGACGAAGCTCTGCTCGGGGTCGAACCCGAGCACCTTCTTGGTCGCGGCCAGCTCGTCGGCGCCGAGTGCGGAGCCGTGGATCTTGCCGGTGTTCTGCTTGCCGGGCGAGGGCCACCCGATGATGGTCTTGAGGATGATCAGCGACGGCTTGTCGGTCTCGCCCTTCGCGGCCTCGATGGCGGCGTACAGCCCGGCGACGTCCTCGACGTACTCGCCGGTGCGCTTCCAATCCACCGTCTGCACGTGCCAGCCGTACGCCTCGTAGCGAGCGCGCACATCCTCGGTGAAGGCGACGTTGGTGTCGTCCTCGATCGAGATCTGGTTCGAGTCGTAGATGGCGATCAGGTTGCCCAGACCCTGGTGCCCGGCGAGCGAACCCGCCTCGCTGGTGACGCCCTCCTGCAGGTCGCCGTCGCCGGCGATGGCGTACACGAAGTGGTCGAACGGACTGGTGCCCGCCGGTGCCTCGGGGTCGAACAGGCCGCGCTCGTACCGCGCGGCGTAGGCGAAGCCCACGGCCGAGGCCAGACCCTGGCCGAGCGGGCCGGTGGTGATCTCGACGCCCTTGGTGTGGCCGTACTCGGGGTGACCGGGGGTCAGCGAGCCCCAGGTGCGCAGCGCCTTCAGGTCGTCCAGCTCGAGCCCGAAGCCGCCCAGGTACAGCTGCACGTACTGCGTCAGGGAGGAGTGACCCGCCGACAGGATGAAGCGGTCGCGACCCAGCCAGTGCGTATCCGCCGGGTCGTGGCGGAGCACCCGCTGATACAGCAGGTAGGCCGCGGGGGCCAGACTCATCGCGGTGCCGGGGTGGCCGTTGCCGACCTTCTCCACGGCATCCGCAGCGAGCACGCGAGCGGTGTCCACCGCGCGCCGATCGATCTCGTCCCAAACCAGCTCTGACACCTGGTCGCCTTTCATCAGGGGAGTGCGCCGCGTGAGCGACATGCCGCGGCCGTCGAAGTCGAGGGGCGGCACGTGGCGCGCTGGCGCGCGTGTGACTTTCAGCATATCGAAGCGCCATTCCGCAAAGGTCATGCGCGTCGTCCTGTGACGGGCAGTCTGTCCTGAACACTCGACCTGGCTGTGTCATCCCCGTGTCCGGGAAGGGTCGACTCCCTCACCGGGAGCGGGCGGGAATGTGAGCGGGTGCCGGCGGAACCCGATGCCCTAGACTTGAGCCTGATTCCGCGAGAGCTGGCAGGGGTGATGGGCATCACGACGACGCACGGTGTCGAGGCTTCCTCGACCGACCACATCCGACCCCGGTCCTGGCGGCGTACCGTCCGTGCATACGTGCAGCTCACGAAGCCGCGCGTGCTCGAACTGCTGCTGGTCACGACTGTTCCGGTCATGATCCTCGCTCAGAACGGCATGCCGAACCTGTGGCTGGTGCTGGCGACCGTCATCGGCGGCTCGATGAGCGCGGGGTCGGCGGCGACGTTCAACATGTACATCGACCGCGACATGGACGCGCTGATGCACCGCACGGAGAAGCGTCCGCTGGTCACCGGCGAGGCATCGCCGCGCGGTGCCCTGGTGTTCGCATGGGTGCTCGCGGTCGCATCGACCGCCTGGCTCTGGCTCACCACCAACTGGCTCGCCGCCACGCTCAGCGCGGTCGCGATCTTCTTCTACGTCGTGATCTACACGCTGATCCTCAAGCGCCGCACCGAGCAGAACATCGTCTGGGGTGGCATCGCGGGGTGCTTCCCGGTGCTGATCGGCTGGTCGGCCGTGACCGGATCGCTGACGTGGACGCCGTTCATCCTGTTCCTGCTCGTCTTCCTGTGGACGCCGCCGCACTACTGGCCGCTGTCGATGAAGTACAAGGGCGACTATGCGGAGGCCGACGTGCCCATGCTGGGCGCCACGCGCAACGGCATCCAGGTCGGCCTGCAGGTCATCCTGTACGCGTGGGCGACCGTCGTCTCGTCACTGCTGCTCATCCCGGTCGCACCCATGGGACTGGTCTACTCGGTCTCGGCGATCGTGTTCGGCGGCTGGTTCATCTTCGAATCGCACGTGCTCTACAACCGTGCGGTGCGCGGCCAGGGTGCCAGCCCGATGCGGGTGTTCCACGCGTCGATCACGTACTTGACGCTGCTGTTCCTCGCTATCGCGATCGACCCGCTGCTGCCGTTCTGACGTGAGTCGGATCAATGCCGCGTAGCGGCGGCAACTTCCGACAACACGCGAGAGCGCCGTACAGCCCAGGCCGTACGGCGCTCTCGCGTGCGGGGGAGAGGTCAGCGGACGGCGACCTCTGCGGGGGCGTCGATGTCCTCGGTCTCGACAACCTCAGGTGCGGAGACCTCCACGGCATCCGCTTCGTCGACGTCGTCGAATGCCGGCGGCTCGATGACTTCCTGCGCCGCAGCGGGAGCGGCCACGAAGGAGCGCAGCGAGGCGACAGTGAGGGCGAGGATCAGTCCGACGATGCCCGCGCCGATCAGGACGGCGCCGAAGACACCCCAGATCTGGCCGACATAGACGTCGTTGCTGGTGGCGGTGCCGTCGGTGAGGCGGGCATCCATCCCGCCGAGCTTGTCGATGAGCAGGAACGCTCCGGCGGCAGCCGAGGCGAGAGAGCCGACGATCAGCACCCAGAACGGGATGCTGCGGGTCAGGCGGGGGCGGATCATGTGAACTCCTCTGATGTCACGGGCCGGTGGCGGCCCCCCACACCCTCGCGGAACGACCCGTGCGTCCGCGATGCGAGACCTATGAACCGTCTGTGCGTGCACCCACGGCCACCGGCTGCTTCAGCCGCATCACGACGACCGTCATCGTCGCCGCTGTGAGGGCGGCGAGCACCATGTGGATGCCGACGAGGATCTCGGGCAGGCCGTTGCGGGCCTGATAGAGGCCCACGCCGATCTGGATCAGTTCGGCGACAAGCAGGACGGTGACCCAGATGCGCACCGGCAGGCGGCGCGCCCACGCGACCGCCACGAGCACGAGCGTCAGCGCGAACAGGATGTACCCGGGCCAGGCGTGGATATGCTCCAGCAGCGTGGCGTCGAAGCCGTTGCGGCCCACCAGAGTGTCCCCGGAATGCGGACCCGCGCCGGTGGTCAGCACGCCGAACACGACCGTGACGGCGAGCACCAGCGTCGCGACATGGGTCGTGATCGCGTACCAGCGTGGAACCGCGAGGACGCGGGGGCCGGGAGCTGCCGCCATGCGAACGAGGAAGACGGCGGTCACGCACACCAGCACGAGGGAGGCGACGTAGTGGAACCCGACGATGAACGGGTTCAGGCCGGTCCACACCGTGATGCCGCCGACGACGGCCTGCGCGATGATGCCGGCCATCACGACCCAGGTGATCGCGAAGAGATCGCGGCGGTGCGTCCGCAGCGGCCACACCAGCACCAGCAGCACAAGGGCGAGGATGCCGAGGATCGGGCTCATCAGACGGTTGCCGAACTCGATGAGGGAGTGGAAGCCCTCGTCCACCAGCGCCGGGGTCGGCACAAGCGATCCGGGCGTGCACAGCGGCCACGTGGGGCAGCCCAGCCCCGATCCGGTCAGCCTCACGGCGCCGCCGGTGGCGATGATGAGAACGTTGCCGACGAAGTTCAGCCAGGCGAAGACCCGGATCCGACCGTCGACGCGATCCGGCAGCCATCCGGCGATCCGATCGCCGAGGGGAAGGGTCGTGGACTGGGCATGCATGTGCGACTCCTGTGGCCAGGCGGGTGCGACGGGCCACGCGTCGGGCGTTGCCTGTAGACTTGAGGGGTGGAGAGCGCCAGGTGCACGGCACCGGGTCTCCACCTCAAGTCTAGGCGCGACGTCAGCGCCGAAAGTGCGGCCCTGAAAGCGGCATCTCACCCACGCGACTCCACGTGGGATGCGGAATGCCGGGGCGGATGACACCGCTGCGGTCTGAAGGAGGAAATGTCATGTCGGATGTGCTCATCGACCGTCCCGAGCTCGATGGCCTGGGGGTGTACGAGTTCGGCTGGCACGACGCGGATGCCGCGGGCGCCAGCGCGAAACGCGGTCTGTCCGACGCGGTCGTGCGCGATATCTCCGGGCTGAAGAACGAGCCGGAGTGGATGCTCAAGAATCGCCTCAAGGGTCTGCAGCTGTTCGAGCGCAAGCCGATGCCGACGTGGGGCGCCGACCTCAGCGACATCGACTTCGACAACATCAAGTACTTCGTGCGCTCCACGGAGAAGCAGGCGCAGTCGTGGGAGGACCTCCCGGAGGACATCCGCAACACGTACGAGAAGCTCGGCATCCCGGAGGCGGAGCGTCAGCGTCTGGTCGCCGGTGTCGCGGCACAGTACGAGTCCGAGGTCGTCTACCACCAGATCCGTGAGGACCTGGAACAGCAGGGTGTCATCTTCATGGACACCGACACGGCCCTGCGCGAGCACCCGGAGTTCTTCGAGGAGTACTTCGGCACGGTGATCCCGGCCGGCGACAACAAGTTCGCCGCGCTGAACACGGCCGTGTGGTCGGGCGGCTCGTTCGTCTACGTCCCGCCGGGCGTCCACGTCGAGATCCCGCTGCAGGCCTACTTCCGGATCAACACCGAGAACATGGGCCAGTTCGAGCGGACGCTGATCATCGCGGACGAGGACTCGTACGTCCACTACATCGAGGGCTGCACCGCCCCGATCTACAAGTCCGACTCGCTGCACTCGGCGGTCGTCGAGATCATCGTGAAGAAGAACGCCCGCGTGCGTTACACGACGATCCAGAACTGGTCGAACAACGTCTACAACCTCGTCACCAAGCGCGCCATCGCGCACGAGGGCGCGACGATGGAGTGGGTCGACGGCAACATCGGCTCCAAGGTGACGATGAAGTACCCGTCGATCTACCTGATGGGCGAGCACGCCAAGGGCGAGACCCTCTCGGTCGCGTTCGCCGGCCCCGGCCAGCACCAGGATGCCGGCGCGAAGATGATCCACATGGCGCCGTACACGCAGTCCTCGATCGTCTCCAAGTCGATCGCCCGCGGCGGCGGTCGCGCCGGGTACCGGGGTGAGGTGCGTGTGGATGCGAATGCGCACCACTCCGCGAACACGGTCCGCTGCGACGCCCTGCTGGTGGACACCACGTCGCGGTCGGACACCTACCCGGCCATCGACATCCGTGTCGACGACGTGCAGCTCGGCCACGAGGCCACGGTCTCGAAGGTCAGCGAGGAGCAGCTGTTCTACCTGCAGTCGCGCGGGATGCCCGAAGACGAGGCGATGGCGATGATCGTGCGCGGTTTCATCGAGCCGATCGCCCGTGAACTGCCCATGGAATACGCCCTCGAACTCAACAAGCTCATCGAGATGGGCATGGAAGGATCCGTCGGCTGATGACGACAGTGACGCAGGCCCCCGCCACCGGCGCGAAGGGCCACATCGACCCTGCAGCCTCGCTGAACGGAGGCGGGTTCGTTCCCGTCCAGACCCGCTCCGAGCGGCCGACGTCGTTCGACCCGGACGACTTCGCCGCTCCCACCGGGCGTGAGGTCAACTGGAAGCACACGCCGGTCGCCCGCCTGGCGACCGTGCTGACCGACGAGGCCACCGAGGACGGCGAGGTCGGCGGCATCGCCTACGACCTCACCGGCCTGGAGCAGGGCGGGTACCTGATCCGCTCGCGCGGCGTCGACGCACCCGTCCGCGGCGAGGTGTTCCGCCCCGAGGACCGGACCAGCGCCATCGCATGGAAGCGCGCGACCGACGCGCTGCACGTGCGCATCCCCGCGGAGGCCGAGCTCGCCGAGCCGCTCGTGGTGCGCGTGACCGGTGCCGGAGCCGAACGACATGCCAACGCGCACATCATCGTCGAGGCCCTGCCGAACTCGCGGGGCACGGTGCTGCTCTACCACTCCGGCGCCGCGCAGTACGCGCAGAACGTCGAGATCATCGTCCGCGACGGCGCACAGCTGACCGTCGTCACGGTGCAGCGCTGGGACGACGCCACGGTGCACGCCGCGGCCCACCAGGCGCGTGTCGACCGCGACGCCACGCTGACCCACGTCGTGGTCTCCCTCGGCGGCGGCGTGGTGCGGGTCAACCCCTCGGTCGAGCTCGCCGGCGCGGGCGCGCACGGCAACCTGTACGGACTGTCCTTCGCGGATGCCGGTCAGCACCTGGAGAGCCAGGTCTACCTGCACCACAAGGGCCCGCACACCGTCGGTGACGTCCTCTACAAGGGCGCACTGCAGGGCGAGAGCGCGCACAGCGTCTGGATCGGCGACGTGCTCATCGGGCCGGACGCCACCGGCACCGACTCGTACGAGGCCAACCGCAACCTGGTGCTCACCGACGGCGCGCGCGCCGATTCGATCCCGAACCTCGAGATCCAGACCGGCGACATCGTCGGCGCCGGCCACGCCAGTGCGACCGGACGCTTCGATGACGAGCAGCTGTTCTACCTGCAGGCACGCGGCATCACGGAGGACGAGGCGCGACGTCTGGTCGTCCTCGGCTTCCTGTCCGAGATCGCTCAGAAGACCGGCATCCCCGCTCTCGAGGCGGAGATCGTCGAGGCGATCGAGGCGGAGCTGCTCGCGGGAGCGGGTGCATGACCGCGCAGAAGGTGCTCCAGCTGAGCGGACTCGATCAGGACACCCCCGTGCGCGTCGTCGTCGACGACGTGCCGATCGCGGTCGTGCTCGACTCCAACGGCGAGGTGCACGCGATCGGCGACACCTGCACGCACGGTGACGTGTCCCTGTCCGACGGGTTCGTCGAGGGCGAGACGCTGGAGTGCTGGGCGCACGGGTCGGCCTTCTCGCTGCGCACCGGCCGCCCGCTGAACCTCCCGGCCTACGAGCCGGTGCCTGTCTACGAGGTCACGATCGACGGGGACGACATCCTCATCGACCCCACCGTGACCAAAGAAGTGAACTGAAGAAGCTGCGAAGGAAACCTGAAATGGCTGTTCTCGAAATCCGCGACCTGCACGTGACGGTGGAGACCGAGGCCGGTGAGACCCCGATCCTCAACGGCGTGACCCTCACGGTGCGCACCGGCGAGACCCACGCGATCATGGGACCCAACGGCTCCGGCAAGTCCACCCTGGCGTACACGATCGCCGGTCACCCCAAGTACACCGTCACCTCCGGCACGATCACGCTGGACGGCGAGGACGTCCTGGCGATGTCCGTGGACGAGCGGGCGCGCGCCGGACTGTTCCTGGCCATGCAGTACCCGGTCGAGATCCCGGGCGTCACCGTGACCAACTTCCTGCGCACGGCCAAGACCGCGATCGACGGCGAGGCGCCGGCGATCCGCACCTGGACCAAGGACGTCAAGTCGGCGATGAAGAACCTGCGCATGGACCCCAAGTTCGCGCAGCGCAACGTCAACGAGGGCTTCTCCGGTGGTGAGAAGAAGCGCCACGAGATCCTGCAGCTCGAGCTGCTCCGACCGTCGCTCGCGATCCTCGACGAGACCGACTCGGGTCTGGACGTCGACGCGCTGAAGATCGTCTCAGAGGGCGTCAACCGCGCCAAGGAGAGCACCGACCTCGGTGTGCTGCTGATCACCCACTACACGCGCATCCTCCGCTACATCACGCCGGATTTCGTGCACGTCATGGTGAAGGGCCGCATCGCCGAAGAGGGCGGGCCCGAACTGGCGGCGCGGCTGGAGGACGAGGGCTACGACCGGTTCCTCGACCCCGCCGACGTGATCGAGGCTTAGGATCAAGGCATGACCGCGACGCTCAGTCCCGAGAAGTTCGACGAGGTCACCGAAGCGCTCAAGGACGTCATGGACCCCGAACTGGGGATCAATGTCGTCGACCTCGGCCTGATCTACGATCTCAGCTGGGATGACGAGAACGATGCTCTCGTCATCCACATGACGCTGACCTCTGCGGGCTGCCCGCTGACCGACGTGCTCGAGGAGCAGACCGCACAGGCGCTGGATGAGGTCGTGGACCGCTTCCGGATCAACTGGGTATGGATGCCGCCGTGGGGCCCGGAGCGGATCACCGACGACGGTCGCGACATGATGCGCGCCCTCGGCTTCGCCATCTGAGTGGCCGCAACCGCCACCACGGTCGCCGAGACCTCCTCTGTGCACCGAGACCCTCTGCCTGCACCATGGTCTCGGGGCGAAGACGCGGTCTCGCGACATGAACGCGCGGCGGCGTGCGCCGGAGCGCGCACGTGCGGGAGCGGTAGGCTCGACGGGTGAGTGTCACCGCCCTGGAAGCCCTGCCCCTGGAAGCGCTGCGGCGCCGTTCCAGCACCAAGTGGCGCACCTATTCGGACGATGTGCTGCCGCTGTTCGTGGCGGAGACCGACTTCGCGCTCGCACAGCCCATCACCGACGTGCTCGCCGCCGCCGTCGCCAACGGCGACACCGGCTACACGCCGCCCGACCCCGGCATC